>Ga0209201_1000007_pt1 | contig 367950 bp, 305 predicted proteins | sample AD_UKC055_MetaG_FD_184411 | JGI IMG/M metagenome (GOLD analysis project Ga0209201, IMG submission 184411) | Active sludge microbial communities of municipal wastewater-treating anaerobic digesters from USA - AD_UKC055_MetaG (SPAdes) (version 2) | ecosystem: Engineered > Bioreactor > Anaerobic... | reverse complement strand
GCCCCCTCCCTCGTTCCCGCCGGACAGTCGCCCGTGCCGCCCGCTCCTAGTCGTCCTCCCAACTGTTCCCGTCTATGAGGTCGGGCCTTCCGATCAGGAGGAGCAGATCGCGGCGGGTCTCCTCCCAGTAGCGGGTGAGCCTCCGCGAGGGGTGGTCGTGATCCCAGTCGGTAGGCCGGCAGCTTCCCCGTTCGGGAAGGACGAGGGAGCCGATGTAGGAGGCGTCCTCGTAGACCCTGGCTATCTGATCCCTTATGTCCCGGATGTCTCTCTCCGTGACTGTCCCGTTGGAGGTGGCCTTGTAGAACTGAACCGTGACCCTGATGGGATAGTCCGTGTCCCTCTGGATCCTCAGTCCGTCGATCTCGGTGAACGGACCCTCGAGATCGCCGTGGCCCACGACCGCAGCCTCCACGTCGGAGGAACGGCTCATCACGGCTCCGGCGGTCGGAGCGCAGGATTCATAGCAGATGTCGTTGTCGAACCATGTGGGGGCCGGCCTATTCTGCCTGAGAGGTATCTGTACGAGGAGCACCATGTTGAGCCCCTCCTCGCCGGAGGCGCTCACGGACAGGTCGTCCGAGCGGTCGGGACGGAAGTCGGAGACTCTCTCCCCCGTGAGGCAGGCCCTCTGCCCGTTATCGTTGAAGAAGAGCCTCTGGCCCCGGGAACAGGCGCCGGGGACGGGATCCCTTGTGTTGTCGATCACCGTGGCGCTGGTTCCCTCCCGGGTGCAGAGGATCGCGAGCACGGCCGGGTCGCCCTCGTAGGACTGGTAGTTGAACAGCACGGGGTTGAAGGTGGCCGACCCGTCGTCCTCGATCGGCAGGAATACGGCCTGTGCGCTCACCAGGACGACGCTGTCCCTGTCGGCCAGGAGGCTCGACCTGCCGCCCCTCCAGGAAGAGGGATCGTGAAGGTAGCTCCGGAGGTCGCCCACATAGTCCGTCAGCGAGACGGGCTCGAGTTCGTCGCCGCACTCGTTGCCGACGAGCAGGAAGAAGTCGTCGGGATCGAGGTCCGCGGAAAGATCGTAGAAGTTGGGATACCTGATCACGGGCATGCAGGTGAGGGCGGTGCCTCCGGTGCACGGATCGGCGTGGTGGACCTGTATCGTCAGGTCGCTGATGTTGGGGCCCCAGCAGGACCCGTAGTATCTGCCGGTGTCCTCCCAGGCCACGTTCACCACGTCGAGTCCGTATTCCGAGGCCATGTCTCGGATTGCGCAGTTCCAGGCCATGTCCGCTACGCTGTTCACGACGTCGGAATAATCCCGGGCGGGCGTTCCGGAGGACGCCGCAGCCGAGAGCAGGAGAAGGAAGAGAGCCATTCGTGTACCTCCGTTTATAAAACCCTTACCAGTTTTTACCGGTGGATGGGCGCCCGTATTCCGACCGGCGCGGAAGGCGCTGCAAACCCGGAAACGGGCGTAGCCGGCTCCGGTCATTACGGACAGGAGCGCTCCTCTGCCGCAATTGCGGAGAAGCCGCTTCGTAATTCGCACGCTGGTTCTCGAGCCCGGGTACGGATGGAAAAATCAATAGGTACTGAAATATGCCTATGGACTCCGTCCATGGAGGGTTGTATAATCTAATGCAATAAACTGGTGGAATAGCCCGGTGCCGGCTCCGGTATTCACTGCACAAGGCCGCTGCACCGCCGTGCATCGGGGGAAGTCGAGGATGTCGCATGGAAGATGCTTTCGGGGCGGGCGCCCGGCTTCTTCCTGAGGATGGACGCCGGTTCCTGTACAGACTGGAATTACGGTCCGTTGAGCTTGCAGGACTCGGACACCACTGCGGAAAAGGCGTCTTCATAATCCCATCGGGATAATATCGGTCTTCCTTTGCTCCTATTCGCATGTTCTCTGTTGAAAGCAGCATAACCCGATCCAGGAGGAATCATGAGAAAGACCAAGGTCGAAAGGCTCGATGCACTTCGTAAGCTGCTCAGCGAGAAGGAGGTCGGCGATCAGATAGAGATCACGAAACTCCTGAAGGATCTCGGGTTCAAGGTCACCCAGGCCACGATCTCCCGCGACCTGCTCGAACTCGGTGCGGCGAGGGTTTCGATCCGCCCCGGGGTTCATCGCTACCAGATCATCTCCGAAAAGAACACCGCGGACATCCGCAGACGCCTGGAGATCGCCTTCCGCGACAGCGTCGAATCCGTGAACATGTCCGGCAATCTCATGCTCATAAGGACAAATCCCGGCGCCGCTGCAGGCGTGGCTCACGCCTTCGACCAGTACGGATTCCAGGACGTAGTCGGAACCGTCGCCGGTGACGACACGATCCTCGCCGTCTGCTCGGACGAGGAATCCTGCACGGTTCTGAGAAACAAGCTGCTCCCCATCCTGGGGAACAGATTCTAGCACGGCACATACGGGACATGAAGGGGGCGTGCGACGCGCGCCCCCTCGCCCGTATTCCGGCTATTCGTCGTGCTTTTATCGCTGTCGCGATCCACGGGTCTTTCCGAAGCTGGAGTTGCTTGTGGAAGGGAATCCAACGGCATTGCGCCGCAGGACACCTGTCACGGTGCGGAGACCATTCCGGTGGTAGACATCATCTTGATGAGCGTCGGCACGATTCCAGCGAAGTAATTCAGCGGCTGCCGCATCAGGGAGGCGGAGTCGAGTCCTGCAGGCTGGAACAGTCTAACGGAGGGTGGTTTGAGGGATCTCACGACCGGTGGAGAGGCCGGGGCTCTGGTGGCCTTTTCGTTGCCGATGCTCCTGGGCAACGTCTTCCAGCAGTTCTACAACATGGTGGACAGCGTAGTCGTCGGGAATCTGGTGGGCAAGACGGCGCTCGCGGCGGTAGGAGCGGCCTTCCCGATCCTGATGCTCATGATCTCGCTCATGATGGGTCTCACCATGGGGGCCACCGTCCTCATCGCGCAGCAGTTCGGAGCCGGAGAGCGCGACAGGATCAGGACGACCATAAACACCACCTACATCTCCATCTTCTGGTCGGGTGCGATCCTGTCCCTCGTCGGGGTACTGGCCACGCCGGTCATACTCAGGGCCATGCACATCCCCTGGGATGTGTATCCCGAGGCATCCACCTATCTCCGCATACTGTTCGCAGGCATGCTCGGATCCTTCGGCTACAACACGGTTTCAGCCGTGCTCAGAGGTCTCGGTGACTCCAGGACGCCCCTCTATGCGCTGATCTTCTCCACCGTTCTAAACATCGTGCTGGATCTGTTGTTCGTAGCCGTCTTCCGCTGGGGAGTGGCCGGGGTGGCCTGGGCTACGGTCATAGCCCAGACGGCCTCCTTCCTGGCGGCGCTCTTCTATCTCGACAAGCGCAACGCATACGTTCGATTCTCGTTCCGGGGGCTCTCGTTCGACCGCGATACCTTCGTTCTGAGCATGAAGATCGGCCTTCCAAGCGGAATCCAGCAGAGTCTGGTCGCATTCGGGCACATGCTGCTCATGAGGATAGTGAACGGCTTCGGAACCGACGCCGTCGCCGGCTTCTCCGCCGCCAGCCGGGTGGATTCGTTCGCCATGATGCCCGCCATGAGCCTGGGCCAGGCCGTGACGACCTTCACGGGTCAGAACATCGGCGCCGGAAGGGTGGACAGGGTCAGGAAGGGCCTCAGGGCCGGGCTTTACATCACTCTTGCGATAGCATTCGTGATGGGCCTTGCAGTGATTCATTTCAGCGGCGATCTGATGTCAATATTCAACCGGGATCCGGGAGTGATATCCGTCGGCGAGAGGTACATCCTGGTGATCGGCATGTCATATTCCCTCTTCGGAATCCTCTTCCTCATGAACGGAGTCTTCAGGGGGGCGGGTGAGGCGGTGGTCCCGATGTACTCGACCATACTGGCCCTGTGGCTTGTCCGCGTGCCCTGCGCCCTGTGGTTCTCCTCCTTCATGGGGGTCGACGGGATATGGTGGGCGGTGCCGGTCGGCTGGACCGTGGGATGCACCTTCTCCGGCCTGTACTACGCATCGGGAAGGTGGAGGATGAAATCCCTGGTGGCCGCATCGCCGGGTGTCCGAAGGATCGGAACGGAACGGACGGAAGTCTGAAATGGACAGGATGGTCTCCTACTGCGGTCTCGTGTGCTCGGAGTGCCCCGCCTTCCTGGCTCGCCGCGACGACGATGCGGAGCTGAGGAAGAGGACCGCCGCAGAGTGGTCTGCGATGTACGGTTCGGATGTGAAGCCGGAACACATAGACTGCGACGGCTGCATCTCGACAGGCGGAGTGCACACTCCGCACTGCTCCGAGTGCGAGATGAGATCCTGCGGCCAGCGGCGTTCGGTTCCCAACTGCGGACGGTGTGCCGACTTCGCCGGTTGTCCGACGATCAACGGGTTCCTCTCTGCAGTACCCGGTGCCAGGGCGGTGCTCGAGGGGGAGAGGAACGGGGCGGTCTGATGCTGGGAGGTTGAGGATGGCGCTCCCGACGGATCAGGGAACCGGAGGGGGGAAGAGCCCTCTGCTCTGGAGTGTGAACTGGGGTTCGATGATCTTCATGGCCCTTCCGGGGCTCGGCATGATAATCGCCGGCTTCCTTGTGAACCCCGGAGACCTGAGTGACGACGGGCACCCTCTGAACATCCTCCTCTGGGCTATTGGCGGGTTCTTCCTGCTCGTCAATGCCGGCATACTGCTCGTCATGACCATGATCAACAGGAAGCGGACGCTGCTGGTGACCGAAGGGCTGGACGGGACCGCGACCATATTGTCGGTGCAGGAGACCGGGACGACTGTAAACGACATGCCGGTCATGAAGCTGACCCTCGAGATCGACGACGGATACCGTCCAGTGAGAACGGTTACACACAAGGAAACCGTGCCGCTCAGCAAACTCGCCGATCTCAGGCCCGGCGCCGTCATCCAGGTCAAGGTGGACAGGAACAGACACGACAGGATCATGCTCCTGTACTAGTCGGGCGGATCGCCTCCAGCCGCCCGGTCGGCAGCGCGGCTGCCGCCTTCAGCATGGGGCCGTCCATCTCCCGGGAACCTTCAAGGACATCAGGCGCAACGGTTCCGAGGGCCCGTGCGCGTCCCCGGGGGTTCAGCCTGCTTGCTTTCCCGATGGGGCTGTTCAAGATTCCCTCTGTGGCGGTCCGCGGACCGGCGTCCGGGAGGTCCGGCCCCGGGCCTGCGGACATGGGGAGGACATGTCCGTTTACCTTTTCGCGGCGTTGCTGGTGCTCTCCGCATGCGGAGCGGATTCCAGCCGGGCTGTGCCGCTCCCCGGGATGCCGGAGGAGCTTCCGCCCGGAGGGGAGACGCTGGGCGGGCTCCTGAGCGGCAGGGAATCCGTCCGGCTGTTCGGGAGCGGGTCCGTCACGCTCGAAGAGGCCGCATCCCTGCTCTGGGCCGCAAATGGAACCGTTCCCGGCGGCAGACGCACGGTCCCCTCGGCCGGAGCGCTCTATCCTCTCGAAGTGTACCTCGTTGCAGGCTCTGTGGAGGGAATCGAACCGGCCCTGTACCGGTATCTGCCGCTGGAAGACGCGCTGGAGCCTCTGGCCCCGGGGGATTGTCGGAACGCTCTCGCGGAGGCCTGCCTCGGGCAGCCCTGGGTCGCCGCCGCGCCCGCCGCGCTGGTGATCTGCGCGCGCCCCGGAGTGACCGGGTCCCGCTACGGAAGCAGGAGCGGGCGCTATGTGGCGATGGAGGCCGGTCACTCGTCGCAGAACGTGTATCTGATGTGCGAGGCTCTGGGCCTCGGAACCGTCGCGGTAGGAGCCTTCGACGACTCCCGGGTTGCGGAGGTTCTCGGGCTGGACGGGGAAACTGAGGCTCTCTACGTGATGCCCGTCGGCCGGGCTCCCTGACGGCTGAAGATTCTCCGGAGCCTGCATGCACAGATACGGAGGAGGGAACGCCTGATGAGGAAGTCCGTCCTGATGGCCGCCGTGTCCTGTCTTTCGGCGACGGCCGGTTCCGTCTTCGTCGAGGATTACGAGTTCAGAGCCGATCTTTCGGTGTTCGTGGTGGACTACGAGTATCAGGCCGATCTCTGCGTCTTCGTGTGCGATTACGACTATCAGGCTGACGGCAGCGACTCCGTTTGGTTCTTCGAGGATTACGGCTACCGGGCGGACGTGTCCGTCTTCTTCGTCGACCATGAATGCCAGGCCGATCTGAAAGTCTGCTTCGTCGACCATGAATACATGTCGGGATGGCGGGGAGGACATTACTGGCAGGGCAGGCTGCACTGACATCACGGCATCCGCCGGGGTAGGGAGGCGACCGGTGAGACGGCTGACCGCCTTTTCTCTGTTTCTACTGATTCCAGCGAGTTCGTGCATTTTCGAGCCCGTGGAAGGTCCGGACTACCCCTCGGTCTACAAGGACTCCTTCTACGCCGACTCCCTCGGGAGCCCGGCGTCATGCTCCTTTTCCCAGGATGGATACTGGTGGGCGTGCGCATGCGAGGGCGGTCTGATCCTCGCCTCCGTATCGGGAGGTGAGACCGTTCGGGAAACCCGGTCCCCACTGACGGACGTGGCCTTCATGCCGGGGTCGGGCACGGCCGTCGCCGCGGCGGGGGATTCCCTGTTCGCGGCCGGTGAAGGCTGTCCGGACACATGGATCGCCGCCGGGGGCGAAATCATGTTCGTCGAACCCTGCGGATCGGACATCATCGCAGTCTGCTCCGACGGCTCGCTGATCCGGGTGCTGCCCGACCTCTCGTTCGGGGAGACCGTTCAGACAGGCATGAATCCCGCCCTCTGCGCCCTGGCCTTTCCCGGAGGCGACTGCATCTATCTGGGCGGTCAGTCCGGGGTCAGCCGGGTCTATCCCTTGACCGGCGCGACTGCGGCGTCGATCGAAACACCCGGTCCCGTGGTCGACCTGTTCGACGCGGGTGACGGCAATGTCGGCATCGCCGCCGAGGGGTCGAACGAGCTGTGGGTGCTGGATCCCTTGGGCCTGTCCATCGTCACTCTGATCACCTTCCCGGACTTCCCGACGGTAGGCGCCGGCACTCTCGACGGTCGCTTCTACTACGGCGGCTGCCGGACCGCCTCCGGGCTCTTCGTCGTCTCCGTTTCAGGCGAACAGGTGCTGGCTTCTCCCGGCTACGGCGATCTGGCGGACGTCGCTCTCTCGCCGGACGGCCTCCTTGCACTGGTGGCCTCGCGGTCGGAGTATTCCCTCACTCTTCTCGGGTTCTGAGGGGCCTGGCAGGTTGAGAACATGCAACCCGGGGATGGTGTTCCACCTCTGCTTCTCGAAACAACCGGCCCGGGGCGCTGACTCCGGTGTCGCAGCCCGGGGGATGCGGGTTCATCGAGGCGCGGGAAGCACGGAGCCACCCCTTCCGTAGTCATGCAAGGCGATTCGGACAGGGTGACCGGGCATATGGGAGATTCATGATCTGCAGGCTGTGTGGAGGAAGCGACCTGAAGCCGCTTTACACGCAGGGCGCACGGGGTGAATTCGCTTTCTTCAGATGCAGGACCTGCCGCCTGGTCAGCTACGACCTGTCGGCCGGGCTCGACCAGGAGAAGTATTCGCGGGAACTGCCGGACCCCATGTCGTCGGACGATCCCCGGAACGCCTCACAGTCGAGAACCTACTCCTTCATCGCCAGGAGATACGCAAGGCCGGGCCGCCTGCTGGACATCGGGTGCGGTAACGGCAGGCTGCTCCACCTCGCGGCCTCCGACGGCTGGGAGGTCGAGGGTGTCGAGATGCCCGGGGGGATGGCGGAAAAGACGGCTGCGAGGCTGGGCGTTCCCGTTCACGAAGGCGTGTTCCCCGGAAGCATGCCGGTGCTGGAAGGGCGTTTCGATCTGGTCGTGCTGCGCCATGTCCTCGAACACATACCGGACCCCCCGCCGCAATCGAAGCCATCCGGTCACTCCTCACGGAAGGAGGAGAGGCTCTCCTCGAGTTCCCCAACATCGACGGCCTGGACCAGGTAACCAAGAGGATGCTGGAGAGGCTGGGTCTCCGAAGGAAGCGCTATCGTCCCTCCTACATCCCGGGGCATTGCTGCGAGTACTGCCGCGGGTCGTTCCGGTTTCTGCTGGAGAGGTCAGGCATGGTTCTGGAGCGGTGGGAGACGTATTCGAGCAGGCCCTGGCTGGACCCGCTCCTCAGGGTTGCGCCCCTCGGCGGCAAGGCCAGGGCGATCGTCGGACAGGGACCACCGGAGCCTCGGCGCGGGACATGACCCCGGGATGACAATCCGCGGGTCTCATCCTTCTAGAGATCCGTCCCAGGGTGACAGGGAACGGGCTTTTGAACGTAGATTTCAGGCCCCTGAACATCTCCGGATCCATGTGCCGGAGCGGCAGGGTTCCCGGCAACGAACCCAAAAATGATATTATTCAGGTCGGACCCGTGAGACGGGGCTCCTCCGGTTCCCGGCCCGGGATCCCCGTGAACCGGAGCCGGACGGAAGGAGTCACTCCTCCTCTCAGAACACGAGTTCGTTCAGGATCGGGCGGGGCTGGTTCTAAAGCTTCGCTGAGGCGAAGGACCGCAGAACCTCCGGAGGTATCCGTGGAACCAAGCAGGATTGTCTCGAAAAAATCCCTGGGCCCTGACGTGACGATGTACCGTATTTCCGCACCGGACATGGCCCGGCAGCGGAAGCCCGGCCAGTTCGTGATAGTGAGGATTTCCGAGCAGGGCGAACGGGTTCCGCTGACCATAGCGGACGCAGACCCTGCCGCCGGGACCGTGACTCTCGTCGTGCAGGCCGTGGGCAAGTCCACACGGCAGATGGCGATGCTCGAAGAGGGTTCCATCCTGCACGACATCGCCGGTCCTCTGGGCACGCCGACGCGCATCGAGAGGTTCGGAACGGTGATCTGCTGCGGCGGCGGAATAGGCACGGCTCCTATGTATCCCATCGCGCAGGCGCTGCACGAGGCGGGCAACAGAGTCCTGTCGGTCGTCTGCGCCAGAACCGCCGGGCTGCTGGTGATGGTAGAGGAGATGGAGAAGGTAAGCGACGAGGTTCTCATCATGACCGACGACGGCTCCAGGGGCACGAAGGGGCTCGCCACCGACGGGATCAGGATGGTCGCCGGGCGCGAACCCGCCGTTGACCATGCGTTCGCCATAGGCCCTCCGGTCATGATGAAGTTCGCGAGCGCCGTCACCATGGAGCTAGGCATCCCGACGACGGTCAGCCTGAATCCGATAATGATCGACGGCACCGGGATGTGCGGATGCTGCCGGGTCACGGTCGGCGGCAGGACTCGGTTCGCATGCGTGGACGGGCCGGATTTCGACGGGCACCAGGTCGATTTCGACGAACTGATCAAGAGGCTTTCGACATACAGGGACCAGGAGCACGCGGCCATGGAGCATTTCAATGGCGGGTGCAGGCTCACCGGATCGGGGGGACATGGAAGCGAAGGATAGGCTCGCGATACCTCCCCAGAAGATGCCCGAGCAGGAACCTGCCGAGAGGGTCGGGAACCTGCGCGAAGTACCCCTGGGCTACACCCCGGAGATGGCGGTGCTCGAGGCGAAGCGTTGCCTGCACTGTAAAAGGGCGGTCTGCATCGAGGGCTGCCCGGTGGGTGTGGATATCCCGGGCTTCCTTGCGGCCGTGGCGAAGGGCGATTTCGCTTCCGGCATCAGGATCATCAGGCGCAGAAACGTGCTGCCCGCAGTCTGCGGGAGGGTATGCCCCCAGGAGCAGCAGTGCCAGCTCGCCTGCACCGTCGGCAAGTTCCACCACGATCCCGGAAAGTCCGTGAGCATAGGCAGGATAGAGCGGTTCCTGGCGGACTGGGAGAGGGAGACGGAGGCGGTCGCCCTTCCCGGGAAGGTTCCTTCCAGCGGCCGGAGTGTCGTCGTAATAGGAAGCGGCCCCGCCGGGCTCACCGTGGCGGGCGACCTGGTCCAGCTCGGTCATTCAGTCACCGTTCTCGAGGCCCTCCACGAGGCCGGGGGCGTCCTCGTGTACGGCATTCCCGAGTTCAGGCTCCCGAAGGCCATAGTGAGTCGCGAGGTGAAGTTCCTCGAGGATCTCGGGGTGGAGTTCAGGCTCAACACGATCGCCGGCAGAACCATCCCGCTGGACGAACTGATGCGCGAGTACGACGCCGTGTTCATCGGGTCCGGCGCCGGACTCCCTAGGTTCCAGGGAATCCCCGGCGAGAACCTTCTGGGGGTCTACTCGGCGAATGAGTATCTGACCAGAGTCAACCTGATGAGAGCGTTTGATTTTCCGAACTCCGACACCCCGATCCAGAGAGGCGGGACGGTGATCACCGTCGGGGGTGGCAACGTGGCTATGGACTGCGCCAGGACGGCGCTCAGGATGGGCGCCGAACGCTCGATCGTCGTGTACAGGCGGTCCGAGGTGGAAATGCCGGCCCGCCGCGAGGAGGTCCATCACGCTCGCGAGGAGGGAGTCGAGTTCCACTTCCTCGAGGATCCGGTGGAGATCACGGGGGGACCCTGGGGCTGGGTTAACGGGGTCAGGCTCGTGCGCATGACCCTCGGCGAGCCGGACTCCTCCGGGCGCCGCAGCTCCATACCGGTGGAAGGTTCGGAGTTCGTCCGGGAGGCCGATACGGTGCTGGTGGCGATAGGAAACAGCCCGAATCCCCTCGTGGCGTCGTCCTTCCCTGAACTCGAGACGACCCGCTGGGGAGGGATAGCCGTGAACGAAGCCACCGGGCAGACTTCCGTCAGAGGGGTCTTCGCCGGGGGCGACATCGTCCTGGGTGCGGCCACGGTGATTCTCGCAATGGGCCAGGGCCGCATCGCCGCGCGGGCGATGCACGCATATCTCTCCACCGGAAGGTGGGAGGGCCTGGAAGAGGCGATCGGGGTGGCGGGGACCGAAATCGGAAGCAGGGTGCTTGTGTAGTCCGGTGTCAGTCCGGTGTCAGAGGAAAAAACGTCAAATACTCAAAGTTTTTGGATTACGCGGCGGAGCATGCCTGCGAAATGAATAGTTTTGTTACTCATAATCTCTTGTTCAACAGTAAGTTGTGTCGTGCGTATCAACGCAATGATGATGGAGTATGGAGGATAATCAAGAAATAGATGAGTTTTTGACGTTTTTTCCTCTGACACCGGACGGCAGAGGAGAGGAGCGAAAATGGCAAGATCGTACAGGTACAGGTTCAACGGCACGGCAGCGACTCTCGTTCTCAACATGAAGCGCATGGCCGATGCCAACCACGTCGACTTCAACGGGGACGACAAGTCGGGCGAGGTCGAGGGGATGGGCGCCAAAGGCTCCTATGAGATCTCCGGCGACGAAGTCACCGTCACCATCCATAGAATCCCATTCATCATCTCCTGGGGTACGGTGGAGGACCAGCTCGACAGCACGGCGAGAACCTGGGGGGCTTCGAGGATAACCTAGACAAAGCCTTTCTTTGCCATGGCACTTGCAATAATCTTGCTGCTGTAGTACAATCCCTAAATCGGGTCGAACGGGAAACACCGTTGGTGTACCGGTCTATGAATCTGAGGGAGGTTGACTTGGAGCGACCCGATTGGTGATAATAATCTGTGGCGGAATCTTCTCAAAAAAGGAGGGATCAATGAAGTATCGTCTTATGGTGCTCCTGGTTGCCCTGACCGGTGCAGCGGCAGCGCTGCCGTCCTGGTGGGGCACTAGAGGCCTCAACAGAGTAGTGGATGCCCGCACGGTGGGGGCAGGCAAGTTCAACATCGGTCTCTTCACCCATCTCGGCATCTCCGGTGACGAGCGCACCGCCGTCATCAACAACACGCAAACCGAGATCACCAACACCGAGTACGACGGAACCGGCTACATCGTCACCGGTTTCGGCCTCGGGCGTTCGTTCGAGCTCGGCATCTCCGTCAACTACCTCGTCAACCAGATGAAGAGGGCCAGCGAGAGCGCGGAGATCTCCGGGGACTGGGAGGGTGACGACGGCTTCAGCGAGGCTACTGCATCCCTGAAGTGGAACTTCAACCCCTCTTCGAACAGCGTCTGGTTCGGTATCATGCCCTGGGTGTCCTTCGCCATCCACGACGGCGGCTACAGCAGCTGCGTAGTAAACGGGGACGGCTGGGACGGCATCTGGGTCGCCGATGAATGCATGTACGAACTCCGCAGGCCCATGATCAACGCGGGCAGCCTGAGCTACGGCGCCAACCTCCTCACCACCTTCAACCTCAACCCGGCGGCGCTGCACGTGAACCTGGGCTACCACAAGTTCAACCAGTCCTTCGAGTACACCGACCTCCGCTACGACATCAACCATCAGGTAACCGCAACCGAGGCCGTCGACATGGAAGTCGAGGATGCCGTCCTCTACGCCGGCGGCGGCATCGAGTACCCCATCGGTCAGACGACCCTATTCGTAGAAGCCGAGTGGCGCCACTTCCTCGACCGCAACTTCGACAACGGCGATGGCGAGGACTATGACGACATGATCCAGATCGCTCCCGGCATCCGCTTCAACAACGACGGCCTCGCGATCGACGTCACCGGTTCCTTCGCCCTTTCGGACTTCTCGCCCGACTGGTCCGACATGGGACACGGCCTCTACCAGGCCGGCGGCAGCCCTACCGTCGAGGACAGAGCGAACCGCGCTCCGTTCCCCCGCGGCTACTTCCCCCAGATGGGTGTCGGCATCGGCCTCTCCTACACCGGCACCTTCCGTAATCCTCCCGCCGAGATCGGAGGCAGGATCTACGACTCCGAGACCGGCGAGGCCCTGAGCGGAACAGTTTCCGCCTCCAGGGACGGCGTCGATCCCGTGAACACCGCCCAGAACGGAACCTACGCCATGGAAGCCCCCAAGGGCAGGATAACCCTCACCGGATCCGCCGAGGGCTATCTCCCTGTCAGCGAAACCGTCGACCTGGCATCGGGCGGCACCTACCAGGTGGACTTCCCGCTCTCCCGCATCGAGACCAGCGGCGTAGTGTCCGGAACCGTTACTGACGTCGCAACCGGCCTGCCGCTCGACGCCCTTGTTTCGAGCGGTTCCATCCGGGCCGAAACCGGTCCTGACGGCACCTATTCGATCGAGCTCCCCTCCGGGAACCGCAACCTGACCGCTTCCGCGTCCGCATACGGTTCGGAATCGGCTGTGGTGGCAGTACCCGCCGGTGGAACCGCCGTCCATGACTTCCAGCTCGGTCTCGTCGTGGACTTCGACAAGGTCTACTTCGACCTCGACAGCTCCGTGCTGAGGCGTGACGCGAAGGGTGCCCTCGATGAGATCGCGGCCTTCCTGCTGGCCAACCCCGGCGTGAGCGTCACCATCACGGGCAACACCTGCGACCTCGGCGCCGAGGACTACAACCAGGCCCTCGCAGAGCGCAGGGCCGAGGCCGTCCGCAGCTACCTCATCTCCAAGGGTGTCAGCCAGTCCAGGCTCCAGACCGTCAGCTACGGCGAGTCCAGGCCTGCTGCCCCGAATACGGACGAGGAGCACAGGGCTCTCAACCGGAGAGCCGAGTTCGTAATACTCGGCCGCTAAGCGGTACGATTGCTGCAGGGGGGCGGGAGCGATCCCGCCCCCTCTTCTTTTATCGCCGCTCCTGTGACCGGCGCGTGATCCGATCCTGCCGTCACCTCCAATCCCATGTCCGGCTCTGGAGCGTGAAGTGATCAGGGCCTTCCTTCCCATTCGAGAGCAAATTTGTGTTATCCAGGCGGTTGATTCGATCAGGACGGTTCCGCATGCGAGCCGCCCTCAGGCTCGAAGGCCGACCCCGCGAATGTCCCTGTGAGGGCAGGAGGTTCGAACAGATCCTCTTCATCGTCATGGGGGCATGCAGTCAGGGATGGCTTCAGCGAGGGAGGACCGGAGAGCCCCGCCGTCCACCCCGTCAGGATGACGGGCTCCGGAAACAGGAGATCGCTTGTCCTGGCCGGTCTGAATGGCGTGGCGTTTCAGCATCCGGCCAGGGTGTCCGCGCTTTCCGACTGCGGCGGGAACCCTGCCGTGTATGTACCCGGCCTATAGACGGGCTGACCGCACGGGAACGGAGGAGGGGAGCCGGCTACACCTTCCTGAGAGCCACGGTCGTGGCGCAGAGGATGAATCTGTGGTACTCCACGGTGTATCCCTCTTCCGTGGTGAGGTCGAGGGTGCAGATGCCGTCAAGCACTTCGGCGGGAACCGGATAGACCATCAGAACGCGACCGGATTCCGGGGCGGGCAGACCGTCTATGTTGAACCATCCCTTCCAGGTGCCCCAGAGCGCGTCTACCTCGTCCAGGTCCACTTTGTCGCGGGACCACTCGTAGAGGACGGAGAGCATGTCGACCGGCTCGACGAGGCAGTTCCTGAGGAGATCGGCGGGATTCTCGAGCACGCCTGCGCGCAGGGGCATGATCGTCGTGCCGGCGTAGGACGGGATTATGAGAAGGGCCGGCATATCCTCGTACCCATCCTCAACGTCGACTCCGACAGGCCTGGGACGGACCGGCAGCACGGAAGGATCGACCGTGCACTCGTAGTAGATGAACTTGTCGACGTAACGCTCTTCGGTGACGAGAGTCATGCTCTGTGGCACCCTCCATCCCGTCGCATCCCATCCTTCTATGATGGAAGGGTGCACCCTGCCGGTCGGGAGGTCCGTCGGCGCCGAATCCCTCTCCGGCCAGTCCGCCGAGAAACGCCAGGTGGCGGTGCCGGTCGAGGGTTCGGGCCATGTCGATATGATCTGGCCGGAGACGGCTTCCACGGTAAAACTGCCCTTGAAGGGAGGGCCGTAGAAGTAGACGACCGGAGCCCTTGCTGCGGGTGCGTCCGCCGGCGGGCATAGGGAGGCGGGATCGATCCGTCCGGCGGGGCGGGCCGCCAGTATGGCATAGCAATCATCGAGAGTTATGACACCCCACTCATGGACTTCGACGACCGGCATTTCGCGGCCTCCGTCCGCAGGCTGTGCGGTCAGGGCGGCAAAGGCGAGAGACAGAAAGAATGGTGTCAATTTGCCCTCCTTGGTTATACGGACATTGTACAGCAGAGTTTATGGCGCTATTCCATCGCCGGAAGCTCGAACACGGCAGAGACAGGAGCGTGATCCGAAGGCCTGTCCCAGCTCCTCGGCTCCCTGTCGATCGTACAGGATCGCGCGGCGGCGGCAAGCGCAGGAGAAACCAGTATGTGATCGAGCCTCATCCCTGCATTCCTGCGGAACGAGCCCTCCCTGTAGTCCCACCAGCTGTAGGCCTTCCCGTCGGGGTTGAAGGCTCTGAAGAGATCCGTCAGCCCTGTTCGGAGAATCGATTCGAACCGGGTTCTCTCCTCCGGGTGGAAGCAGAGCCTCCCGTCCATGACTTTTGCGTCTGTGACGTCGTCCTCGCCGGGGGCTACGTTGAAGTCGCCCGCCATGAGCATGTACCGTTCCTGCGAGGAAAGCCCGGCCTCACGGGCCAGCTCCTCCAGGAACCTCAACTTGTCGGCGAACCGCTCACCCGAGGTGTCTCCTCCGTTTGGAACGTAGACGTCCATCAGAGTGATGCCCATGATCCTGACCCTGAGCACCCTCCTCTGGTCGGCGAGGAAGCCGGAGGAAAGTGTCTCCCCGAGGAGTTCGGGGTGGTGCCTGCTCACCACGGCGACGCCGTTCAGGGCCTTCTGGCCCGAGGCGAGTACGTGCATTCCCCTTTCCTCGAAGGGTTCGCGCGGGAAGAGGCCGTTCTCGACCTTGGTCTCCTGCAGGAGAAGTACGTCGGGCTTCCGGTCGTCGAGCCAGGTCAGCACATGCGACAGCCTCGCCCTGATCGAATTGACGTTCCAGCTCGCGATCGTAAGCTCCATTCGGCCTCCCGTCCGACTATAAGCAATCTCCCGCTCCGGAAGTCGATCCGGGCCATGCCGCACCGCCGGGCCGGAGCCTTCTCCTGCAGGATACCGGTGCATCTCCGGTGCTGGCTCCTTATGTTCCGTCCATGCGAACCCTTACTGCAAGACTCGAAACGGTGCTCGTCCTCTCGATCATGGCCGCCGCCTCCGCGATCAGGGTGGGAGTAGCCCTCCGCAACCCCATTCCGGCAGGGGATGGGGTGGCCTCGGAGCTCGAGATGGCGAGAAACCTCATCGATGGACGGGGTTTCTCGACTCAGAGGAAATGGATGCTGAGCGATCCCTCACTAGAGGGGATCAGGCCGGAGGGGAACCGCCAGCCGGCGATGTCCTGCCTGCTCGTACCGGTATTCCTCGCCGGCGGAGCATCCTTCCGCTCCGCTCAGGTTCTGTCGCTCGTCCTCGGCCTGTCCGCCATGCTTTCGGCCTGGTTGTGGGCGAGGAGAACCTTCGGGCGGATCGAGGCGATCGCCGCCCTGGCCTGGCTCGCCCTGGACCCTGTGATGATCTGGTTCTCGACCCAGCCTGACAGCCTCATGCTGTTCACCGCCCTGTTCTTCCTGGTGCTGGCGGCGGGTTCCGGCAGGGAGCCTTCCCTCCGTTTCTCGATCCTGTCGGGTCTTCTCTGTGGGGCGGCCTATCTTGCGCGGACGCAGGGGATGGTTTTCGCACTGTCCATAGGACTCTGGATTCTCGTGCGCGGCGGGCGGCGGCGTCTGGCATGCGCAGCCGCGTTCTCGGCAGTGTTTCTGGCCTGCGCCCTGCCCTGGTTCATGCGGAACGCGGATGCCTTCGGATCGCCCCTCTATACCCAGAATGGGCAGTTCCTGCTGAACGAGAATCACTGGGCCGCATGGGAGGTGCGCGACACGCCCCCAGGCCCTGCAGACATGCTCAGGCACCAGGGTCCCGCCGCGGTGGTGACGGCGGTTTTCGCCGGGACGCTCAGGGTGCTGGAGCCGCTGACCACCGGGACTCTTCACAGGGGAGAGGTTTTCGGCTGGCCCTCCATGATACTCTTCGCCGTCCTGTCGCTGGTCGCGCTGGGTGATCCTGCAATGCGCAGGAGGATGATCCTCCCCGCCTTCGCGGCCCTGCCGACCACGGCGAGCCTGGTGCTGCACGAGCACCCCGGACGCTACCTGACCTTCCTGGTCGTTGTCGTGGTCTGCCTCGGAATCGCATCGGCCGCCAGGATCTCGGAGAGGCTCGGGCTCGGGACGAAGACGCGGCTCGCCATCGCCGCACTGGCGTTTCTACCCCTAGCCAGGCCCCTCCACGCCCTGGCCGCCTCCGATTCGCGGGCAAGAGCATCCGAAGCCGCTGCGATATCCCGATGGATCTCCAGGAACTCCGAACCGGACGAATGGGTGGTGACCTTTCCCAATGTGGAGCTGCTGATCTGGGACTACAGAAGGCCCACGCTGACCATGCCCGACGACTACGAGGCCCTGCTCTGGCCATGCCTTCAGAAGCACGGCGTGAGGTTCGTCGTCGTCGATCCCGATCTGCCCGCTGCGCGCCCCTGGCTGTCCACGAGATGGACGATGGCGCCGGACGGGTCCGGATGGGAGCGCCTGGACCCGCCCCCCTTCCTCCACGAGGTCCATCGGAGCGCCTCCGGCCGCACGATTGTGTACGAATGGTCGGGGACGGTTCCGGAGGGCTTCATGGCGGTCGACAGTCTGCCCAGGGACAACTGCCGGGCGCTGCCTCCACGCTGACGGATGCCGCCGGTCTCTACGGCCTGGGCCGCATCGGCCCGTCCGTCGACAACACTGAGGATTCCCACGGGAACGGGCCGGCGGATCGTCTAGCGACCGTTTTCCAGGATGCGCCGAGCCTGTCTGAAGAGCTGCTCCCTCTGTCCCGAGACGATCAGCATCACGTCGGCCCGGGTGAGGCCCGAAGCCTCTCCGAAGCTCGACAGCAGCTCGATCTCCTCGTTGGACATCCTTCCGTCCGCCAGTATCATGCGGGCCATCGCGCCAAGAATCTCGACGGTCTCCTCGCGGGTCGAGGGGACGGGAAGAGTCTTCTCTCCCGCGCGTACGGAGGCAGTGATCTCCGAAACCGTCCGGGGGCTGATCCCGCGGCTCTTCGCGAAGTCGGCAAGGAGTTTCTCCTCGGATGGATCGATGGCTCCGTCGGCGAACATCGCGCCGGCCATTGCTCCGAGGAGCATTTCCGGCGGGATGAGCGACGAGCGCGCGAATGCGTCAACCGAGGCCGGTCTCATTTTCGACGCATCGTAGCGTCCCGTCGATGCCAGCACCCAGTCCTGGCTGCCGTCGTTCAGAACCCTTCCGCAGTAGTCGCAGTTTCCGGATTCGCCTCCGGTGTAGGGCGCGCCGCATGCCTGACAGTGGGAGGAGAGGAAAGCCCTCTCCCTGCTGGTGACGACGGACCTGTTCCTGACGAGGTGATACACAATCGGCCTGATGGTCCTGTCGCCCGCGTTCCTGATCCTGCCCGCCGAGTTCCGCCTTGCGTTCCTGGCGGACCAGCGGATGAGGACCTCGATGTGATCCTGCGCATCCGGGTCCGATCCCGCCGTCTCGATCGACTGGACCTCGACCGCTCCCACCGCGGCATCCTTGAAGAACAGCCACCAGCCGTCCTCGGTCGAGAACCGGAGGCTTTCCTCGAAGGACGGGATGAACGAAGGCAGTGAAACCTTGCGCAGAGGGTCCGGCGAGCCCTCGAAGTGTGCCCGGATGAAGCGCCAGAAGATGACCGACGCTCTGTCCTCGATGTGCTGGAGGTTGAAGGCCGGGTCGCGGGAAACCATGTCGGAATAGCCCGGGATTATCGACGGGTCGGCCGCCGTGCCCCACTCGGAGGATTGTGTTATCTCGGCCAGCACCCAGTCGTACTCTCCGCTCGACACGATCGAGTCGCAGTTTTCGCATTTACCCCTGTCGCTGATGGAGAGGGGGGCGCCGCAGTTGGGACAGGAACCCTCGATCAGCCCTCCGGTCGCCGGCGTGACGGCCCCGGGACGGCGCAGGAAGCTCCAGTATTCGGTGAACGGGGAGTTTGCCCCGCCTCTGATGACGCGCCCGGTGGAGAAGTCGAGATCGCTGTCCTTTCCCCGGGCGGATATCTCGACGTGGATCGTGTCGAAGAAGTCGTCCGATTCAACCGCGACGATCGAGGAGGACTGAATGCTCACATCCTCGATGACGTTCCTGATGCCTTCCTCTCTCAGCATCTCCGCCTGCATCGTGAACCGCTCGCGGACGCCGTCCGAGAGGAACCGCGAGACGGCCGTGAAATCCTGTGCGGACCATGCCGCCTGTACCTCGAGGAAACCCTTGTGGATCCTGCGGAGAAAAAGAGCCTGATCGAAGGCGGGGTCTCTCTTCGAGATAGCGTCGAGTCTCCCGGCGACGTCCGCCTGTCTCCGCGCCCCGGCCTCCCTGCCCGCCCTTTCTATCGTCCTGTACTGATTGCCTGTCCCCGCCGCCTTCCCTATCCTGGAGACCACTATCACTCCTGCCAGGAGGAGCGGTATGCCGATAAGGGGCTGTCTGAAGGCGAGCTGGATCAGCCAGAGGAAGAGGTAGCCGAGCCCGTCGCCCCCGCCGCCTTCACCACCTCCGCCGCTCCATCCGTCCTCTCCATAGTTCTGACCCCCGCCCGCCCTTGCCGCCGCTGCGGAGGGCAGCATCAGCAGGAGCGCCAGCGCAATCGCGGGCAGGACGAAACGTGCAGCCGGTTTCTTCATCGGTAATTCCTCCCGGTCAGGCCGAAGCTAGCGGAGCCGCGCCCTCCTGTCCATATCCACTAGTCCGCCATCCCTCTCCTGCTATAATCACGCATGCCTGAGTCGGACATGCTCATTCGGCCCTTTTCGGGGCGGATGCCGCACGCCACCGTTATGGGAGGCGGCGTCTCCCCGCTTCCGGAGGTGCTCTGCGGAAGAGTGACCGTAATCATCAACGACCATACCCGCCCGGCCGTATCCAGGGCGCCGATCGAACCAGTCCTGCCCGGCGGGCGTAAGGCCCTGCTCCCGGGATCGATCTCCGCCGCTTCGGGAGCCGGACTCGCTTCACCCGGGGGAGGAACGGCGCAATGAAGTTCTCCGGCGTGCGTGTAGCTGTGCTGCTGCTCGCCGGCATGCTGGCCTGGGTCTTCCTCTTCTACAGCCACAGCCTCGTGAACCGGCTCGAGGCCAGCAACAGGCTCTCGAACGAGACCATCGCCAGGTTCTGGGCCGGCACGCAGGTTCCCTTCAGCATGATACTGGAGGATCGGAGAATCGCCGTCTGCTCCGGATGCGGTTCCAGCATGAACTTCGCGACGCAATCGGACGAGTTGATGCGATACTGCGAAATCTGCGACGAGGTCACGAGGTGGCACGTCGTGGACAGATGGACCGGGGATGAGCGAGACAAGATTCTTGGTCACACCAGGTATCTCTTCCGGGATCTGATCGCCAGGCTGAACTATACCACGATCCTCTCGGATCGCGATATGGTCCCGCAGATCGTGAACGGAGAGCCGCTTCCCGACACCATCTCCGAAAAGGACCTGATCTCGTGGCGCGAGATAACGGGGAAGCTGGACGAGTTCAATCCACCGATCCCCGTGGTCACGATGGAGTCGGACACGATCGGCTGGCTGCACTACGGCGTAGGGAAGCTCAACAGGGAGCTTACCTTCGTGCCGTTCATCGAGCTGGGTGTCCTGATCATCCTCGCGGCAGTGATGTTCTTCGGAGTGAGGATGGAGCTGAGACGCGAGCAGGCGATGTCCTGGGTCGCCTTCGCGAAGGAGACCGCCCACCAGCTCAGTACCCCCATCTCGTCCCTGCTCGGGTGGGTCGAGATTCTGAAACAGAGGAACGGCATCGAGGCGAAGAGTGATCCGGAGATTCTCGAAGCCGCGGAGTCGATGGCGGGGGATCTGGCCCGCCTGAATCAGATAGTGCAGCGCTACGGAGAGATGGGAAAGAAACCCAGGCTCTCCCCGGCGGATATAAACACCGAGATCGCCAAGGCCGTCTCGTACTTCCGCGATCGTCCGGAGCTGGTCTTCGAGGGCATCGAGTTCGAAACCTCGCTCGAGGCCACCCGCAGCGTAATGCTCAACCAGGTTCTCTTCGGATGGGTGCTCGAGAACCTGATCAAGAACGCCCTCACCGCTCTCGGCGGGAGTCCCGGCGGACTGGTGGCCGTCTCGACGGCCGATCTTCCCGAGAAGGGCGGGATGGTGGAGGTCAGGGTGTCCGACAACGGCCGGGGAATACCCCACCGCGACCAGGGCAGGATCTTCCAGCCGGGCTTCACCACCAGGCGTGGAGGCTGGGGGCTGGGCCTCACTCTTTCGAAGAGGATCGTGGAGGAGTATCACGGGGGGAGCATATGGCTGGTGGCCAGCAGCCCCGGGAAGGGCGCCTCCTTTGGCATCCTGATTCCCGCCGTGAAGGAGGTGGAGGATGCCGAACCGGACAACGATACTCTGGGTCGATGACGAGATAGACCACCTCCAGAGCCATGTCAGGTTTCTGGAGAAGCTCGGATACCGGGTGATCACGGCCATGAACGCCATGGCCGGGCTGGAGATACTGAGGTCGGAGAGAATCGATCTCGTACTGATGGACCAGATGATGGTCGGCATGGACGGGCTCGAGGCCGTCTCCAGGATAAGGGCCGACTATCTCGGCCTCCCGATCGTGATGGTGACACAGAGCGAGGAGGAGGAGCTGATGGACAAGGCCCTGGGGGGGCAGGCCGACGACTATCTGACGAAACCGGTGAATCCCAGCCAGATACAGCTCGTAATAAAGCGGCTCCTGAAATCCAGGGAACTCCGGACCAGGCAGGCCGCCGAGATAGTGAGCGGCGAAACGGCCAGGATACTCGAAATGCATAGTTCCGACCTCACCTGGGATGACTGGACGGCGGTCTACAAGGCCTGGGCGGTGAGGGACGTGAGCCTGGGCGGACAGCTCGCCGAAGAGCTGAACAGCGTCCAGAGGATCAGGTTCGAGGATCTGGCCCTGGACTTCTCCAAGTTCATAGAGCGCAACTTTCCCGACTGGATCCAGGGCAGGAACACTCCGCTGATGCCCCACAACCTGCTGGAGAGGATCGTTGTGCCGGCGATGCGCTCTTCACGCGAAACCGTACTGATAGTGATGGACTGCATGCGCTTCGACCAGTGGCTCGTGATGTCCCCCGCCCTGGAGCAGTTCTTCCACATCGATACGAGCTTCATGTGCACCTGCCTGCCGTCCGCGACCCCCTACAGCAGGAACTCCCTGTTCGCCGGCCTCCTGCCGCGCGACATCTGGCGGTTTTACAGATCCGAATGGATCGAGGAGTACGGCGTCCCCGGGCTGAACAGGAACGAACACGCCTTCCTGAGGGATGCGCTGAGACGCCTGGGAGGGATCCAGGATCCCGGGAACGTCTCCTATGTCAAGATCGCCAGCCAGCGCGAAGGCGAACTGTTCAGAAGGTCTCTGTCGCAGCATCTCGAAGGCGGCTTCCTGGCGATAATCATCAACTATCTGGACCATCTGACCCACGGGAGGTCGGAGCTCGACCTGCTGCGGGACCTGGCCCCCGACGTAAGCAGCTTCAGGAAGCTCGCCTCGACCTGGTTCGAATCGTCCTATCTCAGGGATCTGCTCAGGACGCTCGCCGCCAGGGGCGCCACGGTGATCGTCACCAGCGACCACGGCTCGGTCCTCTGCCGCAGGCAGACCCCTGTCCGGGGGGCGCGCGGCATGTCCAGCAGCATAAGGTACAGGCTGGGACACGCCCTGAACGCCGACCCCAAGGCCGCCGTCATCGTGCGCGAGCCCGCCCTGTGGGGGCTTCCCGACGACAGCCCCAGCAAGACCTACGTATTCGCCAGATCCGACTATCTGCTGATCCACCCCGGCATGCCGAGGGAGGACATCTACAAGTTCGAGGACACGTTCCAGCACGGCGGCATATCGATGGAGGAGATGATTGCCCCCTGCGCGGTACTCTCGCCCAAGAAGGGACCATAGCCCTGCGACTCGATTCCACCGGTCTGGAGAAACTCGCGGAGGAGCTGGCCGGAGAGGTCCGCCCTGGGGAGTGCATCCTCCTGACAGGCGGACTCGGGGCCGGGAAGTCCGTTTTCGCGAGGGCGTTCCTTCGGGCTCTGGGGGTAGAGGGGGACATCCCTTCACCGAGCTTCATAGTGGACGCGGAGTACGAAACCGAATCGTCCACGGTTCACCATGTCGATCTGTACCGTCTGGGCGGCGGAGCGGAGGAGCTGGAGGCCTTCGGGATACTGGACCTCCTGGATTCGGAGTCGATTTCCGTGATAGAATGGGCGGACCGGCTCCCGGAGGGCATCTCCGTCTCCGGATTCCGGATCGCGCTGGAGTTCACCGGGGACCCGGACGTCAGGGAGGTGACAGTTGAGCGCATCGATCTGGCTGGGGATGGAGACATCGCTCAGACCGGGTTCGGTAGCGGCGGTTGCGGGCGATAGGGATGCCGTACTGATCGAGCTTCCCGGGGAAGTCTCCACCTCTGAATCCCTGCTGCCCACTCTCGAAAGGCTGATCGGCGGCATGGGAATCCGCGGAGATTCTCTCGCCGGCATCGGGGTCTGCCTCGGGCCCGGTTCCTATACCGGTCTGCGGATCGGCGCGGCTACGGCCATGGGCCTCGTCTCGGGCTGGAGAGTTCCTCTCAAGGGAGTCCCTGCGCTGAGGGCGATCGCCTTCGCCGCAGTCTCGGAAGCTCCAGTGCTGTCGGTGATAAGGGCCAGGGAGGGAGAGGTGTTCGCCGCGGCCTACGCCTCGTCCGACCCGTTCTCGACGGAGCTGCTGCCTCCCGGGGTGTACGAGTGCCGGGCCGTCGCGGACTGGCTGGCGAGGAACGGGGCCGTCTGCGCCGGGCCCGGGGCGGAGATGGTCGCAGGCGTTTCGGATCCCTCTCTGACCACTTCTCCTGGAGCAGATACAATCGCGCGGCTTGCTTCGATCCTCCACGGCAGATCCGGCCCCGATCCATTCCTGAGGCCGCTCTACCTCCGGAGCTTCCGTCAGAAGGCGAGGCAGGGTGTATCCTGAGATAAGGCTCGGAAGACCCGGATACGAGGACGAGCTGGCCCGCATCGAAAAGACGGTGTACCCGGATCCCTGGCCCGCTTCCGTCTTCGAGGAGTGCCTCCAGCGATGGTCCGGCGTGAGGACATGGCTGGCCTTCGACAGGAACAGGCTTATCGGCTACGTCTGCGCCGCCGTTCCCGCCCCCGGCGTTCTCCACATCGCGAATCTCTGCGTCGTGAGATCCCGGAGGAGGCTGGGCGTGGGAGGTCTGCTCCTGGGGATCGCCGAGGAATGGGGCGCGTCCTCCGGATGCAGCCACTGCGTGCTCGAGGTCCGGGCCACGAACCGCGCCGCCGTTTCACTCTACATCTCAAGAGGCTACCTTCCCTGCGAGCGGCTCGAGGAGTACTACGGCCCCAGGAGACACGGGCTCCGCCTGATCAGGAGCCTTCCTCCCGCCCGGGCGGGAGTTGCGGAGCTGGGTCGCGCACTGACGCTGGAACTAGGCGTCGTTCCGCCTGTCGGGGTGGTCCTCGGTTCGGGCCTGTCATGGGTGGCGGAACAATTCGGAGAGGGTTCGTCCATCCCCTGGTCAAGGCTTCCGGGTCTGGCCGGCGGGGATCTTCCCGGCCATCCCGGCCGCCTCGTGCAGAGCGCCTGCGGAAGATTCCTGTTCATACTGGGCCGCAGGCACCACTACCAGGGGTACGACGGCGACGAGGTCTGCATGCTGCCGGTGACACTGGCAGGGCTCGGAGTCTCGACCTGGGTCCTGACCACCTCGGTCGGGGCCGTGTCCCCGGGCCTCTCCACCGGAAACGCCATGGTCATCCGCGACCACGTGAACCTCTCCGGCTGCGTGCCTGCGGTTCGCACCAGGGCGGGATCACCGGTCTACGATGCTGAACTGGGCGGGATAGCCATCCAGGCAGCCTCCGAAACGGGCGCCCCCGTATCGTCGGGGGTCTTCGCGTGCGTGTCGGGCCCCGCATACGAAACCCCGGCAGAGCTGGATCTACTCGCACGGATGGGCGTGGACGCCGTTTCGATGTCCACGGCCCCGGAGGCGCTGGCGCTCTCGGCCCTGGGATGCGATGTTCTCGGCCTCGCATTCGTAACGAACACCTGCGGACCCGGTGAGAAAGTGACTCATCAGGGGGTGCTGGCCGCCCAGGGCAGGCTCAGGGCGGGCCTCGAACCCTTCATGCGGAAGCTGATGGAGGAGATCGCGGAACATGCGTTACGCTGAAGCGCTGGAATATCTCTTCGGCCGGCGGAGGCTGGGGATGAAGTACGGCCTGGATCGCATGAAGGCCTTTCTGGCCGACATGGGTTCGCCGCAGGAAGCCTTCAGGACGATACACGTCGTCGGCACGAACGGGAAGGGCAGCACCACGGCCCTTCTGGCCGAGACGGCCAGGCTGCTCGGATTCAGGACCGGAAGGAACACCTCGCCACATCTGCTGGACTATCGCGAGAGGACAGCCGTCGATTCCCGCTGGATTCCACCGGAGGATGTCGCTTCCTTCATAACGGATTACAGGGGGCTCATCGAGAAGCACCAGGCGACGTTCTTCGAGATCACAACAGCCATGGCGGCCTGGCACTTCGCCAGGAGCGGAGTCGACTGGGCCATCGTGGAGGCGGGCCTCGGAGGCCGTCTGGACGCCACGAGGACCTTCGGCGGCCGATGTACCGTATTCACGGGTGCGGACATAGAGCACAAGAGGATACTCGGCTCCACCAAATCGATCATCGCACGCGAGAAACTCGCCATCGCCGGACGCGGCACGATACTGGTCTGCCATCGTCAGAGCGGCGCCGTGGAGGAGGCCGTCCGTGACGCCGTCATCGCAAGGGGGCTCGACAGGATAATCCCCGCCGAGTCGGGGAAGGCTCCGTTGCCGGGCAGGCATCAGCTCCGCAATGCCGCACTGGCGCTCGCAGCGGCCCGGGCGGCCTTCGGCAGATCGCAGGAGGAGGTCGACGAGGCGTTCGGGCGGGCGTGCGAATCGCTGGAGTGGCCGGGCAGGCTGGATCTGCGCAGGGGCGATCCAGACATCCTCTTCGACGTGTCCCACAATCCGCAGTCGATCGGTGGGCTGTGCGCTCATCTCGACGCGCTGGGCAGGAAGCCGGCCGGCGTAATCGGGTTCCTGTCGGACAAGCCCTGGAGGCGGATGGCGGCCATGCTGTCGGGATATCTCGATCCCGTGGTGGCGACCACGCCGCTGTCGGATCGGCTTCTTCCCGCTTCGAGACTGGGGGCGGAGTTCGAAAGGCTGGGCTTCCGCACAAGGATCGTCGATCCGGTGGAATCGGCTCTTCGGACAGGCAGGGAACTGACGGACGATCTCCTCGTCGTCGCCGGTTCCTTTTATGTTGTAGGCGACGCGATGCTTGCGGCCTGGCGAAACGGCTGGATGGAAGAGCCGAGTGGAGAGGAGCGCCAGATACTGGACACTCCGCAGGATGCTCTGATGCCGGGCCTGCACTAGGAAGGACGAAGACATGGCAAGGAACGAAGAAAAGGAAACCAGACAGGCGCAGGCCGCTCCGGCTGCGGGAGACCCGGAACAGACCCCCTTCAAGCTGCGCAACTACATCCTGTTCGCCGCCGGGCTCGCAATCATCGTCGGAGGATGGTTCCTGCTCCGGGCGGGGCACATCACCGTGGCTCCGATCATGCTGGTACTGGGTTACTGCGCGATCCTGCCGCTCGCGATAGTCCTGAAGTAGACGACGCATGCCGGGCTCGACGACAAGGGTGTTCCCCGTCGCTCTCGCGTCGGTCGTTCTGGCCGCGGGCGGCTGCGGAGACCGGTCGCCCGAGCGGGTCGTCCTCACCGGCCTGGTCGAATCGGACACCGTGTTCATCCAGCTCGAGGGCGGCGATTTCGTGACCTCCTCGGGCGACACCGTGTTCATCCGGCCTTTCGAGCTGATGAAGACGGAGGTCACCAACAGGCTCTATGAAACGCTCGCGAGCGAAGCAGGTCTCGACCTGCCTCCCGATCCGGGCTTCCCGGCAATGGGGAACTATATCACCGCATTCCCGGACTATCCGGTTCTGAACGTCTCACCGATCGAGGCCGACAGCGCAGCCTCGGTGCTCGGAGGGCGCCTTCCCACGTCGGCCGAACTCGAATACGCCGCGTCGCGGGGGCTTGGCCACCCGTTCGCTGGCAGCTTCCCGTGGGGATCGCTGGATCCCTCGGAGGCCGGGTTCCCGGCCAGCTACATGACCTCGGACAACTGGGATATGAGGAACCAGGACGGCTATCTCTTCACCGCGCCCGTCGGCTCCTTCCCGCTCTCGACGGCCGGTTTCGCGGACCTGGTCGGCAATGCCGCGGAGATCACGAGGCCCGTGGATGGAGTAAGCGCGCTTTTCGGCGGCTCGTGGCTCTCCCCGACGGACGGCCTCCGGCTCGGCGCCTACCAGTACCTGAGCGTCGGCGACAGGGCCAGACACGCCGGCTTCCGCATAGCCCGCTGACTCCCCGGCCCAGGCCCTCCCCGGCCCAGGTCTGGCTTGAGATCCTTGAGATGCATTGGTATCTTGAAGTGTGCCAACACTAAGAGTCTGTTTTGCATCTCCAGCCTGACCTTATGTGAATAGACACCGCGTTCTGGAGTTAGGAAGCGTATTTATCTGCTGGGCGTTTTAAACAGTCCTTACATACGATCCGGTGCGTTTTGAGTCCGTTCAGTCGCAACAGAAGCTCCACTTTCCCCTTCTTCTCACTCAGGATTCATTTCATGGATCGGCGTTTGTCGCCTCTCCCGAGGCGGCAGGGTATTGTCCCCGGCCTGGCACGAGTCGTCCGGAGAAGAGTAACGAGAAGTATCCCTATTTGCTCAGAGAGCTTACGATCTCACGTGCTGACCAGGTCTGGGCGTCTGACATTGCCTATGTGCGGATGCCTCGAGGATGGGGTGTCTGACGGTGATCAAATGGTACAGCCGGAAGGTACTCTCCTGGCGTTTGTCGAACACGCTTGATCCGAGGTTCTGCGTGGAAGCGCTCGAGGAAGCTTTGGAGAAGTATGACTGTCCTCAGATCTTCAAAACGGACCAGTGCAACCAATACACCGGGAGTGAGCTCACCGGCTTGCTGAAGGCTTCTGGGATCAGGATCAGCACCTTTCCGCCTGTCGGCATGGAAAAGTGCAGTCGATTTCTCAACTGCACTCTGATGTATCTTGGTTTTATGGATTTACACTCGTGTTCGGCGAAGTATTGTCAACAATCTCCCATTTTCCAGTTTTCACATCTCGGGCCAGATAGAAGTACTGCTCCGTGTAGCCATCGCTCATAAAAGTTCTTGTATGGTCGTACTCTACATAGTATTTTGCCTGGACTACGACAAAATGCTCTGCCAGATATTCATCCGTCCATCCGCGTTCTTCTGCAAGGTCGCTGCCGGAGTACATTCTGATAACACGCTCTGTTTCACTTTCGTTCACTCTAATCTCATCCACACGCACAGAAATCGTGTACTCCTTGTCGGCTTGACCTTCAATCGCACTTTGAACAGTCTGAAACGGATCGGCAGATGGCTTTTGAAACCACGGGTCAAATAGTCCAAGCTCATACGCCGCAAAACCACAAAGAGCTGATACGGTGATGACAGCGGCAATCAATGCGCCGATTCTTCTGGGCCTTGTTTTCGATACATGCGACTTGTCATAAGAAGGAACTTCGTCAACATATTTCGTATCAAGCCTGCTCATGGCTTCGAAAAACTTCTTCGAATTCATACGAACACCTCTCTATCCATCATATATTTCCTCATTTCTCGCGAATACGGATCAACCTGACGGAGATATCTCCGTCAGCCCTACAATTTTCGCTATGATCGGTACGACCGGCTCGTGAGTCGAGGCTGCGGCTGGTCACTGCTTCATCCGTTACGAGCAGGCGGTCGTTCGGTGACACGCCGCCTGGTGATCATCGAATAGCAGTAGCCTCCGAAGGAACTGAGGAAGCGGGAGGGTCCCCGGAGAGCTGAGTTTGGTCCAAATGTTAAAAACGATCTGGCACCACGATCTGATTGGTCGGGGAGCTGAGTTTGGACCAGATGTTAAAAGCGATCTGATTGGTGGGCGAAGAGGGACTTGAACCCCCGACTTCCTGCGTGTAAGGCAGGCGCTCTGACCAACTGAGCTATTCGCCCACCGAAGAACACAAGGTATAATCCGCTCCAGCGACCTAACGCAATGGCCGATTTCCGGAGGTGGGCATGGCGGTCAGTGGTTCCATCTGCGACGGTAATGCCGGGTCGGACACCACCTCCCTCTCAAGCTGCATCTCCGACGAGACCCGGGTGAGGATCTGTTCGAGACTGGTCGAGGAGAGCAGAAAGAACGGCAATCTTCCCACGGTCGTCGTCGAGACCGACGAGGACGACGTCTCCCTCCTCGCCGTCACTGCGACGGACTGGCCCGGGCTGTCGACGATCTGTCTCAGCGCCATGCAGTATCACGGATGGAACCTGGACTTCGCCGAGGCCTTCGCCGTACAGGACGGGGATCTTCGCAGAGGGTTCGTGTTCGCCGGAATCCGGGACAGCGATCCGGCGCGCAGACGCAAATTCGGCGACGATTCCCTCGGGATTCAGGGATTGCTCGAGAAGCTGGCCGAAGGCCGTTCGGACACCCTCTCGCTCATGGCCAGAGCCTTCGAGAGGCTCGAGACCTACGAGAAGGTGAAGACCCAGATCGGCGTCCACTACAAGGAAATGCCGGCCCCTGACGCGCTGTGGGGGCCTTCCGGCGAGCTGATCCTGTTCATCTCATCCCGATCCGACGAGTACCTCAGGGAGCGGAAGCCCGAAGACCTCGCGCAGATGGTCATCACCAACTACGAACTCGTCGAGGGCGTCAGGGCCAGGCGGGGCAGGGCCCTGTTCAGGATCAGGAACATCCGGACGACCCGCGAGCATCTGACCGGCATCAACATCGCCGGCTACGAGCGGGACATCTCCTTCCAGGACAGTCTGACCGCTCTTGCCTTCGCCTGGCCTGGAGCCACGATCAGGCATCAGAGAAGGTACACGACGGGCGACGGCATCATCTCCATCCGGGTGGAGATGTCCGGCCCCTCGGGCCTCGCCGCCGACCGTGAGGAACTTCGCAGGATGAGCGAGACCCTCCATAAGCTCCTGGTCCGCAACGAACTCGAAAAACTCAAGAAGATCAGGCGCTACGGCGGCAGGGAGCACTATGCCCGCGCCCTCATCCCTCTCCTGCTCAAGGAGTGCGAGACGACGCGGATGAACCAGGCCTACATAGCCCTCGAAACCTCGTCCACCTTCGTCTCCGAGTTCAAGATCCTCCTGGTAACCCTTGCAAGCGACATCGAGTCCCACGACAGGAAGGTCCTGGCTCTCGTGGGCGCCATCGACAGGCTTTCCGGCATGGCGGTCGTCTCTTTCAAGTCACCTACCAACTACGGCCAGAAGTGGGTCGATCTGCTGGACGTCACCGTACGGAGAGATGCCTATCACGAGATCGAGGAGGCCTACGAGGCGATAAAGGCCTGCATCGAGGAGGCGATAGGCCCCTTCCGGGATTTCGACATGGGCATGCGTCTGAACGATGTGAAGCAGCTCCGTGAGATACGCGCCATCCTGCCCGACATCCCGGACAGCATGGTCACCGACTTCTACTACAGCCTCGAGGATTTTCTCCGCGCCAGCGCCCCCGTCGAGGAACTCGCCATCCACATCAGGCTGGCCTTCGAGACTCTCGGCGAGGCTCTGAAGGCCGAAGAGGGATTCATCCCGCCCTCGTCGGTCACCATCGAGAACGAAGGACTCGCCGTGGCCACGCTGTTCTGCTGCATCCTGTCGGAGAGGGCGCATACCTTCCAGGTACTGCTCGACGTGGTGAAGGAGTACAGGGTGACGGCGAGCCTGATAGACTGGTCGGGCCTGCACTGCGTGCTGCTCCGGGTTCACGACAGGAGAGGAGCGCTACGGGAGGAGGACAGGGCCAGGATTCTGAGCGGACTTGCCTCGATATGCAAAAGCCCCCCCGGAGCCGATCAATCCTGACTCGACGGATGCTCCGAGCTTGACAACGGCTGCCCTGAATAGCTAATTTCCCGCCCCGTGGCGGCGTAGCTCAGTTGGTAGAGCAGAGGAATCATAATCCTCGGGTCAGGGGTTCAAGTCCCTTCGCCGCTACCACCTCTTCAAGGGGGGTTCTGCGCCCCCCTTTTCGTTTCGACGCACAATCCGGGCTTGATGCATCGTCCGTCCTCAACGAGGAACAGCCCGGCATCCCGTCCTCGACCCATCAGGTTCTGCACCCGGGCAATCCACGGCCAGTCGGGACGATCGTGCCGGGAAACGGCGGAGGCCTATATTCGCTGTCATGAAGTCACCACAGGAACTCCGGTTCATTTCGACCGTGAAACGGGAAGGCATTCTCCCTGCGGGATCCTGCATAACCGCCGCCGTCTCCGGCGGCGCGGACTCCATATGCATGCTGCACATGATGATGCGTTTCAGAAAGCACATGTCCTGGAGCCTCTCGGTCCTGCACATCGACCATTCCTACCGGAAATCCAGCGGGACCGACGCGGAGTTCGTGCGATCCGTCGCAACCTCCCTCGATCTCCCGTTCATCCTCCGCAGGTTCGCTTCCAGGATCAGGAAGAACTCGCCCGAGGCGGACTTCAGCGCCGCACGCCAGGCCGTCTACGAGGAGGTCGCCGGGGATGGTCTGGTAGCCGTTGCACACACCGCGTCGGACAGGGCCGAAACCCTTCTCATGAGGCTGCTGGAGGGCGCGGGTCTGAGAGGTCTCGGGGGCATGGACTACTTCGGCGTCGGCCCGGTGAGGCGCCCGATGCTGGACCTGACAGCCTATGAGATCAGACAATACCTTGCCGGGAGAAACCATGCCTGGGTCGAGGACGAGACCAACGCCGCCGGGACCTTCCTGAGGAACCGAATCAGACACGGCATCCTCGAACCTCTCGAATCGGAATTCCCGGGCGTGTCGAGGAGGATCGCCTCCTCCTCGGCCAATCTCGGCTCCTGGCGAAGGGTGGCCGAGGGACTGACCCTGACGGCGCTGGGTCAACTTAGCCCTCCCGGCTGCCCCGAAGGCCTCTCGCGGCAGTCGTTCCAGCGTTACGAAAGGGCTCTGAGGCTGTCGATGCTGTGGGAGATCTGCGGGCGCCCGCGCGGAGGTGCCGCAGAGCTGGAGAAGGCCGACTCGTGGATACAGACGGGTGGGGAGGGGGAGAAGCTGCTGCCGGGCGGAACGATACTCTCGGCCGGCAGGGATCTCCTCGTGTTCACAAAAAGCGAGGGTGGGCGATGGAGATGACCCGGGACAGGTACGAGACTCTCATCACGAACGCAGAGATACAGGCCCGCGTGGACGCTATCGCCTCCGAGATCACCACCTGTTATTCCGGCACTGTTCCGATCATGATGCCCCTACTCAGGGGTGCGTTCGTCTTTGCGGCCGACCTGGCGCGAAAGCTCGATCTGGATGTGGAGGTGGACTTCCTTGGAGCCTCCAGCTACGGGGGGGCCACCGAGACGTCGGGCGAAATCAGGATGACGCTCGATTCCTCCAGCCCCCTTTCGGGACGCCATGTCCTTATTGTGGAGGATATTGTGGACACGGGGCTCACTCTCGGATATATTCAAAAATTAATCCGATCCCGCGGTGTGGCTTCCCTACGCACGGCGGTGCTGCTGGACAAGCAGTGCAGAAGGAAGTCACAGGTCGACATCGACTGGGCGGGATTCACAATCCCGGACAGATTCGTCTTCGGTTACGGCCTGGACGGCCCCGGCGGACTCTTCCGGAACCTTCCGGACATCATGGCCCTTCCAGCGGAGTGATGGACAGATGACCGACAACAAGCCGCCCGAAAAGCCCGGCCTCCCGCCGGTTCAGTTCGGATGCTCCTTCCGTACGCTCACGCTCTGGATCCTGGTCATCCTTCTCGTCTATACCGTGTTTTCGATATTCCAGAGCGGAGGCGGATCGATCGACCTGCCTTACACCAGCTTCCTCGACCTCGTCTCCACCGGTCGCGTCGAGAGTGTCGTCATTGAAACCGGAGGCTCCCTATCCGGCGAGTTCTTCGAACCCGTAAACATCGAAGGCGTACAGTACGAGAGATTCACGAGCTTCGTGCCCCTGGAGGACAGGGCCGTAATCGACTCACTGCAGGCCCACGACGTGCGTATCGTCGCCCGCCCTCCCCGCATGGACTTCCTCCAGATCGTGCTAAGCATAGCCCCCATAATGATTCTGATCGGATTCTGGGTGTACTTCATGCGGAACGCGGGAGGAGGCGGGAAGGCCTTCTCGTTCGGCCGCAGCAGGGCGAGGCTCTTCAGCGCAGACCGTCCGAAGACGACGTTCGCGGATGTGGCCGGAGTGGAAGAAGCCAAGGAGGAACTCCGCGAGATAATCGAGTTCCTGAAGTCGCCCAGGAAGTTCCAGCGCCTCGGCGGCAAGGTTCCGCGGGGCGTCCTGCTCGTCGGCCCACCGGGCACGGGCAAGACGCTCCTGGCGAAGGCCGTCGCCGGTGAGGCCGAAGTTCCGTTCTTCTCCATGAGCGGCTCCGACTTCGTGGAGATGTTCGTAGGGGTGGGCGCGAGCCGTGTGCGCGACCTGTTCGCGCAGGGCAAGGCCAAGGCCCCCTGCATCATCTTCATAGACGAGATCGACGCCGTCGGCAGGCACAGGGGTGCGGTGCTCGGCGGCGGCCACGACGAGCGCGAGCAGACGCTCAACGCCCTGCTTGTCGAGATGGACGGCTTCGAGTCCAACGAGGGCGTGATAGTGATGGCGGCCACCAACAGGCCCGACGTCCTCGATCCGGCCCTGCTCAGGCCGGGCAGATTCGACCGGAACGTCATGGTCTCCATGCCCGACGTGAAGGGCCGGGAGGCCATCCTGCGCGTCCATACCAGGAAGATGCCGCTCGACAAGGGAATCACCCTCGAGAAGATAGCCCGCGCAACGCCCGGCTTCAGCGGAGCCGACCTGGAGAGCCTTGCGAACGAGGCGGCCCTCCGGGCCGCGAGGCGGAATCTGAAGAGGATCGAGCAGGAGGACTTCGAGTACGCGATAGACCGCATCGTGATGGGCATCGAGCGCAGGAGCATGGTGATCAGCCCCGAAGAGAAGAGGCTCACGGCCTTCCATGAAACCGGACACGCCCTCGTGAGCATGTTCATCCCCGGGATGGACCCGGTCCACAAGGTGACCATCGTCCCGCGCGGCCGGGCTCTCGGCGTCACAAGCTTCCTCCCGCTGGACGACAGGCACAACTACTCCCTGGAGTACTGCCGCGGCGTCCTGGCCAGGCTTCTCGGTGGACGCGCCGCGGAGACGATCTTCCTCGACACCCTCAGCACGGGCGCCGGAAACGACCTCGACAAGGCCACCGCTCTCGCCAGACGAATGGTCTGCGAGTGGGGGATGAGTTCCTCACTCGGCCCGGTGACGCTGGGCGAGACGGGTGAGCCGATCTTCCTGGGCCGGGACATGGGCAGGATCCGCAACTACAGCGAACACACGGCCCGGTTGATCGACGACGAGATAAAAAGCCTGCTGGACGAAGCGTACGTGACGGCCGAAGGCATCCTCAGGGAGCACGAGGACCTCGCCCGGAGGATGACGGAGGTTCTCCTCGAACAGGAAACCCTGTCCAGCGAGGAGATAAACGCGCTGGTCCGGGGGAACGGGACGGCGGCCGCGGATACCGCCCCGGATGCGGATTCCGACAAGGAAGGTATCCCTGGCGACGACGGATCTCAGGAGACGGCGGACGAACCGGAGGAGGATGCGGGTGCCGATGGATCTGAATAAGATCGAGCAGGGCGTCCGCCTGATACTCGAGGGCATCGACGAGGATCTCGACCGCGAGGGGCTGGTAGACACCCCCTGCCGAACCGCGAAGTCCATCGCCGAACTGTGCCGGGGGATGGATCCCGCCTCCGCGAGATCGATCAGTACCTTCCACGCCGAGGGCCACGATGATCTCGTCATAGTGAAGGATATCAGCTTCGCCTCGATATGCGAGCATCACCTGCTTCCATACGTAGGCAGGTGCGACGTGGTCTATCTCCCGGCAGACAGCAGGATCGCCGGCCTCAGTGCGATCGTCGAGACGGTCGAGACCATGGCCGCAAGGCTGACGACACAGGAGAGGCTCACCACCGAGATAGCCGACAGGCTGATGCAGGAGATCCAGGCCAAGGGCGTGATGGTCGTGATGGAGGCCGAGCACATGTGCCTCGCCATCAGGGGAGTCCGGAAGCGCGACTCCAGAATCGTCACCTCGGCCATGCGCGGGTATCTGAGGAGGCTCCCCACCAGAACCGAAGCCCTGGCCCTGATCGGAAGATCGACGAGCGTAAGATGATCAGGCGGCTGAGACTTGTTTCCGACAAGGACTGGAGGGCCGAACTGGATCTCGTTCAGGCCGATCCGGCCTGCCGGGAGCGGGTCGCGGCCAGAGCCTCCGTCACGGTCTTCAAGGCCGGCCCGCTTCGTGCCCCGGCCGCCAACATCCTCAAGCAGTGCATGCTCGCGGCGGGAGCGGACGCGATAGTCGCACGCGGCTGCATAGACGCATCCGTAGAGACCAGCATGGCTATCGTCTTCGGAACCCCCCGGCAGCTCAGGCTCGCCGCCGCCTCCCTGGCGGGGCAGCCCTTCGGCCTCCCGGGGCTCGGAGAGGAGCTGCTCCGACTGCTCGAACCCGTCCGGCGCCCCCGCGATCTCGTCCTCCGCTCGGGCACCATCTCCTTCTCGAACGGGCCCGCGGTCATGGGCATACTCAACGTCACGCCCGACTCCTTCTCGGACGGAGGGCGATATCTCGATCCGGCCGCCGCCGTCGACCGGGCTCTCGAAATGAAGTCCCAGGGCGCAGCGATAATCGACGTCGGGGCCGAATCCACCCGCCCCGGCTCGCTCCGGGCGCCCTCCGCCGTCCAGCGTGAGCGGCTTGTGCCGGTCATCCGCGGGATCAGACGGCAGGACGCCGGGCTCCCCCTCTCCGTGGACACGTCGGACCCGGAAACCGCCGCGGCCGTAATAGCGGAAGGCGTCGACATGATCAACGACATCGCCGCCCTGTCCGAGCCCGGGATGCCGGAAGTCGCCGCCTCCACGGAAACCCCGGTCGTACTCATGCACATGAAGGGCACTCCGAGGGACATGCAGATCGCCCCTGAATACCTCGACGTGATGGGGGAGGTGCTGTCCTTCCTGGAGGAAAGGATCGAGGCCGCCTGCTCCGCCGGGATACGGAGGGAGCTGATTCTGGTCGACCCGGGGATTGGCTTCGGGAAGCGTCAGGTGGACAACCTGGCGCTGGTACGCAGGCTGGGTGAGCTGCGCTGCCTCGGCCTTCCCGTGCTTCTCGGCCATTCCCGGAAGAGCTTTCTCGGCAACGCCGCCGGTGAAGTCGAACCCCTTCGGAGGGATCCGGCCACCGCGGTCATATCCGCACTCGCAGCCCACGACGCGGATATTCTTCGGGTGCATGACGTCCCGGGAACGGTACAGGCCGTTAAGGTCGCCATGGCGCTGAACGGAGGTCCGCCGGGATGAGCTTCGAGCCGCTAGGCCATCCGATTCTGAGCGGATTCTGGCTGGCACAGCTCGCCGACATCACGATAGTGGCCATCGCGGCCAGGGCGGTGATCCGCTCGATCTGGCGCACCCCCGCCATGTCCATCGTGCTGGTGTTCGTCGGCGTTCTGGTGAGCGGCATCGTTCTCAGGGAGCTTCAGTTCTACACCGTGGGCTACCTCCTGGAGAGCCTGAGCGGAGTGCTGTTCATCACCTCGGTGGTCATCTTCCACGAGGACATCAGGAACATCCTTCTGGAGCAGGGCCGGCGCCTTTCGAAACGGCTCCGGAGCAGCAGCTCCGCCCAAACCGGGAAGGACACGATCGAGGCCGTGGTCAGCTCCTGCGTTCTCCTCCGCAGGCGGAATCTGGGAGCCCTGATCGTCATCGAGCGCAACGACATGATGGACAACTACTACCGGGAGGGACTCGATCTGGACAACCTTCGCGTGGTGCCCGAACTGATCGCTGCCATTCAGCAGCCTCCCGGCCCTCTCCACGACGGAGCGCTCGTGATACGGAAGGACAGGCTGGTGAAGGCCTCGACCTTCCTCCCCCTGGCCGAGTACACCCGTTTCCGGATGAAGCTGGGCTCCCGGCACAGGGCCGCCCTCGGTCTCGCGGAACGCTCGGACGCCGTTGTGGTGGTCGTCAGCGAGGAGACGGGCGACTTCAGGATAGCCCACGACGGCCTGCTCGACGGACCGCACAGCGAGGAAGTCCTCCGCGAGGAACTCCTCGCTCTCACAGGGAACCAGTCGTGACCCGGGAGCGTCTCGACCTCCTCCGCGGCCGACTCATGGACGAGGCGCGCAGGGCTGCATGCGATCCCGTCCATCCGGTACCGCACGACCTCGTTCTGATCCTGGACAGGGCTGTCGAAGCCGCCTCCGACAGGGCCGATCTCTACCTCGCTTCATGCGCAGCCGCCGAATGGGCCGGCGGAGAACCGGAGGAGGGCCTTCCGGGAGCCGTGGCCGCGCTTCTCATGGACGCGGCGCTCATGTGCCATCTCACTCTCCCGGGCTTCTCACTGGAGCTTCCCGTCGAGGCATTGTGGCCGGAGCACGGGGAGGCCTCCGCCATCCTCGCCGGAGATGCTCTGCTGCCCGCGGCCTTCGGATACCTCGCCTCCAACTGCGGCCTGCATTCGGCAAGGCTGGCCGCCGCGGCCTCATCGCTCTTCAGCCGCGGCATCCTCCCGGGCTTCTCAGCCGAACTGGCGCTGAGGGACAGGAAGAGCGACCTCGCCGAACGGGAGAACGCCTGGAGGCTCCATGCCGGCGGGCTCGCCCGCTTTGCCTCGGAGGCCGGAGCGGTGCTGGCCGGCGCCGGCGCCGACGACGTCGATCGTGCCGCCATGACCGGCCTGACTCTCGGGCGTGCCTTCGACCTCGCCTTCATGCCCGGATGCCCCTCCTGGCAGGGCTCCACGAAGTCACAGAGGGAGAAGGAAGCCCAGTCCATGCTTGCAGAACTACGCGAATCCCTCTCGGGAAATCCGCGCGCCGGTCTCTTCCTCGCCATCCTGGACGGAATCGGCTCGTCGCCGGGAGGCGGGGACCTCTTCGCCCGGGGCTGATGCTCGCCCCCGATCCCCTCCGGCGTCACGCCGGTTCTAGTTTATGTGTATTCAATTGTGGAAGCGGCGTAACGGGATCGTACGACGGCCCGTCCTTCAACCCATCCGGGCAAGGAGAACCGAACCTCCACTTCATGTGCGACAGCACGGGAAGGGCTGTGAATCCATACCGGGACAGCCGTCACCCTGCGTATGTACTGAAGTGCGAATGGTCCAGACAGGCAGGCAGACGGCGGTTCCGGTCAGGAGGAGCCGGCTACAGCAGGTCGACCGGGTCGACGTCGACGTCGAGCTGGACGCCCTTCGGCGATGTCTTCTCGAAGCTGTCGCGCACCGATGGGATGAGCCGCCTCAACGCGGGGCGGCGTGCGGAGCGCGCGAGCGCGCTGTAGCGCCAGCGGCCGCGCAGCCTCTGCAGTATGGCCGGGGCGGGCGGCAGGAACCTGACCGCCGGTTCGACCTCCAGGCCGGCCATCGTCCTCCGTGCGGACTCAGCCACCCTCCTTTCGTCCGGCCCGGACCAGACGAACCGCACGAGGTGACCGAAGGGCGGGTATCCGAGGAGTTTCCTGACGGGCAGCTCCGATGCCAGGAAGGATGCGTAGTCCTGGGCCATGGCGGCCGCGAAGGCATTCGGGTCGCTCGTTTCGACCAGCACTCTCCCGGGGATCTCTCCCCGCCCCGCCCTTCCCGCAGCCTGCATCACGAGCTGGAAGGCCCGCTCGGAGGCCCTGAAGTCGGGGAAGGCAAGGGCCAGATCGGCCGCCAGTATTCCCACCAGCGTCACTCCGGGGAAGTCGTGGCCCTTCGCCACCATCTGCGTGCCCAGGAGCACGTCCGCCTCACGCCTGGCGAATCTGGCCAGAATCTCCCAGTTGGCGCCCGGCGAGGAGACCGTGTCACGATCCATCCTCATGACACGCAGGCCGGGCAGGGCCTTTGCGAGGAAGGCCTCGACCTTCTGCACCCCGGGGCCGTCGGTTCTGAAGCTGCCGCCGCCGCAGCCCGGGCACCGCACCGGCGCCTTGATCCACCATCCGCAGTGATGGCAGCGCAGTATCCCGCCCCTGGAGTGGAAGGTGGGGCTGATGCCGCAGTCGGGGCACGTCTCCCTGCGGCCGCAGCTCCGACAGATCCGCGAAGGGGAGAAGCCGCGGCGGTTGAGCAGCAGTATCGCCTGGCCGCCGGCCTCGTGATTCTTCGCGAGTTCCTCGACCATCTCGGCCGGGACGGGCGGCGGTTCGCAATCCGACCGGGGCGGGACGGCGGCGCGGACCTCCGGCATCGGCCTGCTGCCGATCCTGGACGGAAGGGTCAGCAAACCGTACCTGCCCGACGAGGCGTTCCCCCAGGACTCCAGCGAGGGAGTCGCCGACCCGAGGACCACCGGCACCCCCTCGACGGACCCTCTGATCACCGCCAGGTCGCGGGCGTTGTACCGGGGCAGCTCCTGCTGCTTGTAGCTCGGGTCATGCTCCTCGTCCACAATGATCATCCCGACTCTGCGCAGCGGCGCGAAGACGGCGCTCCGCGGGCCGATCGCAATGCTCCTCTCCCCGGAGGAGAGGTCGCACCAGGCCCTCGTCCTCTCTGAAGGGGAGAGGGCGCTGTGCATGACGGCCACCCTCCCGGGGAACCTGCTCTCGAAGCGGGCCATGAGCTGGGGTGTGAGGGAGATCTCGGGCACCAGGACGACGGCCTGGCGGCCTTTCGAGATGGAATCGGCGATCGCCCGGAGGTAGACCTCGGTCTTCCCGCTGCCGGTGACGCCATGGAGCAGGAACACGCCGCCGTCCGCGCGGGAGATCCTGTCCAGCGCCTCATCCTGCCCGGGTTCGAGCGACTCCACCACGCGTCCGGCGAGCAGACCGGCAGAATCGGGGGCGGCTGCCGGTTCCGCGGGCCGGATCGTCGCCGCTCCGGCCTTCACCAGGGCTTCGAGGGAGGCGCGAGAGGCGTCGGCCTCCCTCAGCAGGGAACCGAGCAGCACACGCTCGCTGCTCCGCGACAGGATTTCGAGTATGGAGGCCTGTGCCCGCGCCCGCCTCCTGAGCCGGACGGCCATGCCTGCGAGTTCGTCCGGCGGCAGTGCGGGCACCACCATGAGCGACTGCCGATCGACGCGCCTGCGGGCGGGCTCGAAGCGCGACTCCAGATGCCCTGCCGCCTCCAGCTCGGAGAGCTGCGACATCAGGATCGAGCGTGACGGGAATCCCGGCAGGAGATCGTCGACGGGGACGAAGGAAGACCCGATCAGGCCCATCGGAGGAGGGCCGTCCGGAGCCGGTCTTCCAGTCGCCCGGACCGACATCCGTATGCCGGAGGCGGCCGGGAAGGCTGAAGCCAGCATCATGCCCGGAGGGGCGGCATAGTAGTCGGCCGCCCAGCGCACGAGAGCAAGGACCGACGGAGGGACGAGGGGCACGCTGTCCAGCCTCGATTCGACGTATTTCAGATCTATCCCGGAAGGTGCCTTCGCCCTGTCCCAGATCCACCCCCTCAGCCTCTCCCTGCCGAACGGCACCTCGACCCTGCATCCCTCGAGGGTTCCGCCGGCCATCTCCCTCGGCATCAGATAGGTGTAGGTGCGCCAGACCGGCCGGGGAACGGCTACCTCGACGGCCGTGACGGGCTCAGGCATCCGCACCCGCCCTCCGCAGCACCTCTCTCCTGGCTTCCGCAATGCGCAGGGGCAGCGGGGGCAGGGTCGGGAACGAGCCGCAATCGTAGAGGACCACGCCGTCGACCATGACCAGCCGGACCCTGGAGGGCCAGTCGAGTTCGAGTACGAATCTGACGGGATCCTCGGCTGCTTCGAGTTCTCCGGCTTCCTCGGGGGACGGCTCGATAAGAACGAGATCAGCAGCGAAGCCTTCCGATATCCTCCCGTGGCCGGTGCCGAGGAGGCCGCCCGCCGTCTCGGTGGCCGCCTTGAGCCAGAGCCTTCCCGACACCGCCGCCGGCGATCCGGTGACAGACATCAGGGCCATCCCGAGCCGTGCGTCGGAGGCGAGGTCCAGCCGGTTGTTGCAGGCGGCCCCGTCGCTGGCCGGCAGGACTCGGACCCCGTGGGAGAGGAGGCCGGGGACGTCGGCGATGCCGCTGCCGAGTCTCAGATTGGTCCAGGGGCAGTGAGCCGCGGCGGTTCCGGTTGCGGCCAGGATCTCCGGCTCGCCCTCGGAAAGGTGGATGCAGTGGGCGAGAACGGTCGATGGGCCCAGGAAGCCTCGATTCTGAAGGAACCGCACGTTGCCCCCCTCGCCCGCAATGGCCTGATCCTTCACTTCGGCGGGGCTCTCCGCGCAGTGGGTGGTACGAATCCTGCCCCCTCCGAGCCCGGCGACCCATTCCCACAGGCCGTCCGAGCAGGACAGGGCGAAGCGGGGGGCAAGGGCGTGGCGGACAAGCCCGCCGCATGCGGCGCTCACCCTGTCCGTCTCCTCCGAGAGCCATGCGAGATCCCGCGCCAGACAGGCGGGCCCGGCGTCCATGAGCGCGTTGGCCGCGTGAGCCCTGATGCCGGACCGCCGCAGTATGTCCACGGTGGTGCACGAGCCCTCCACGCTGCCCACGTCCAGAAGCGCCGTGCATCCGGACGAGATGATCTCCCTCAGGGACACCAGCACGGACGTTGCGAGGGTGTCCGGCGTATGAGCGGATTCCAGCGGCCAGATGCGCTCGGAAAGCCATTCCATGAGGGTCCTGCCCTCGGCGGTGCCACGGAACAGCGTCTGGCAGAGGTGGACGTGCGGCTGGACGAGCCCGGGGATCGCGATGCAGCGTGAATAGGGGCCGTCCGGAACGGCGGCCGCCACCTCCGAGATCCTTCCGCCCTCGACTTCTATCCTGAATCCTCCGCGGCGCAGGCCGCTCTCCCAGTCCATAGCGAATCCAGTGCGGAGTTCCATGCGGACGGCCTTTCGGTTCGGGTGGCGGATCCTTCGGGGAACATACAAATTGACCGGAGGAGAGGCCTTTGGCGATAATCACCGTTTGTCGGCCGGCTCCAGACGACGGCTCACCCTTCCGGAACGGGGATTTCATGAGGATTATAGCTGCACTCTGCCTGGCGGCCTCGGCCTCGGCTCTGGCCGCGGATTACGTGATGGACACTCTGGAAAACGGTCTGACCGTGATCGTCTCGCCCGACGAATCGGCTCCGGTCGTCACGATCTGCATCGCGGTGAAGACCGGCGCCACCTGCCAGACCGAGGCCGACTGCGGCCTGGCGCACTTCTACGAGCACATGTTCTTCAAGGGCAACGCCTCCATCCCGGACCAGACGGCGTACAACGAGAGGATGGGCGACCTCGGGATAGTCCAGAACGGCTCCACCTCGGACGAGATCGTCCGGTACCACATCACCCTCCCGTCCGAGCGGCTCTCCGAGGGGCTCGAGTTCATGTACTACGCCATCGCGACCCCTCTCTTCGACGAGGACGAGATGGCCATAGAGCGCAGCGTGATCCTCAACGAGTACCAGCGCAAGACCACGAGTCCCTACTGGAACTACTGGAAGGCCAGGGAGTCGGTGCTTTTCCCCTCCGCCCCGTGGAGATCGAACGGCATCGGGCTGCCGGAGGTGATCACGAGCGCCGACAGGAGCGTCATGGACGCCTTCAGGGCCAGCTACTACACCCCCGACAACTGTGCGCTCATCATCGCCGGCAGTGTGGACGCGGACAGCGCCTTCGCCCTGGCGGAGCGCTGGATGTCGCCCTGGGAGTACGGTGGAAGGAGCGACTACGACGCCCTGCCCATGCTGGTGGAGATGGACCGTGACACGACAGTCACGGTCCCCACGATCCCTGGCGTCGAGCTTGTCTCGATCGACTACGCCGGTCCCTCGCTCGTCACCGATCCCTCCGCCACCTACGCCGCAGACGTGTGGGGAACCTGCCTCGACATGATGAACGGCGAGTTCTATCGCGACCTCGTTACCAACGGGCCCTTCATGGACATCTCGGCCGGATTCTACACCCAGAGGTACGCCCCGGTGATCTCCTTCTACGGCACGCCCAGGCCCGGCAGGTCCGCCGAAGCCGTGGAAGCCCTCGAAATGGAGATCGAGCAGCTCCTCTCCCCCTCCTACTACGAGGGATACGATCTGCACGCCGCCACCGAGAGCCTCAGGAGACACAGACTGCTCTCGGAGGAGACCTCCTACGACGTCGCCGTCGAATCCCTGGCGTTCTGGTGGGTGGTGGGCGGCGGACTCGGGTACTACGACACCTATCTCGACAGTCTGGCCTCCGTTTCCATGGAAGACATCACCGCCTTCCTGGACGAATACGTCTCCGGGAGGCCCCGCGTGACCTTCATACTGTCTCCCGACGGAGGGGGGTGCCCCGAATGAGTGTGTCCGCCGCAATCCTGCTGGCCGCTTCGACGGCCTTCGCCTCCGTGCCCTCCGACGTGGAGGAGTTCACCCTCTCGAACGGGATCAGGGTCATCACGAGACAGACCACCTCCGCCAACGAAGGCGTCGCCGTGTTCCTCGAGGGCGGGTCCAGGATGCTCGACGAGGAGACGGCAGGCATCGAGAACCTCGCCTTCGAAGCCTGCCTGATGGGTTCCGGGAGGTATCCCGGCGAGACCTGGCGGTCGCTGATGGACGTCACCCAGGCCAGGATCGAGGGCGTGTACGGGTACGACTTCAGCGCCATCCGGCTGATGTGCCTGGAGGAGGACCTGCCGGAACTGCTCGACGCCGTGTCCGACTGCCTCATCCATCCCGAACTCGAGCCCGCGGCATTCGAGCGCACCAGGGACGGCCTGCTGCAGACGCTGCTGATCGAGGAGAGCGATCCCGACGAGAGGATCTGGCGCGTGGCGAACGAAGGCCTCTTCGAGGGTCATCCCTACAGGTTCCACCCCTCGGGAACGGTCGAGACCATGTCCGGTTTCTCGGCGGGCGACGTCGAAAACCACCTCGAAAACAGGCTTCTCGCCGGAAACATGCTCATATCGCACGTCGGCCCCACGGGCGCGGACGATCTCAGGGAAGTCCTGGAGGGCACCTTCGGGCGCATCGCCCCCGGCGGCGGTGACCTCACGCCTCCTCCTCCGTTCACGATCGCCCGCGACACGGTGATCTTCCAGCCGGAATCCACGGCTACCGCCTACATCGTGGGCAAGTTCCCCGCGCCGTCCCCATCCGATCCCGACTATCCGTTCTTCACTTCCGCGATGGACGTCGTAAGCGACCGCTTCTGGCAGGTCCTGCGCACCGAGCGCGGGCTGACCTACGCGCCTTTCGCCGGCGCCGCCTCCTCGATGCGGAACTGGGCCTATTTCTACGCGAGCACTCCCGAGGCGGCCGAGGCCTGCTCCCTGATGGCCGCCATCATGCTCGACGGAGCGGATGGAGGCTTCTCCGAGGGCGATCTCGCCGGAACTCTCGAAGTCGCGAGGACCGGAAGGCTCATGTCCCTCTCGTCCCCGTACAACCAGGCCTACATGCTGGGGATGTACCGGATACAGACCGGCGACTGGCGGAACCTCTGGATCTACGGCGATATTGCAAGAGACATGGACCCCGCGATGCTCGGAGAGGTCCTCACGAGATGGCTGGGCCCGATCTCCTGGGGCCTGGTGGGCGATCCGGGGGTCTGCGCCCCCGTTCTGTCCTCCCCGCCTTCGCTGATGGAGGAACGATGAGGATCGCTATGGCCGCAGCCGCGTTGCTGCTTTCGGCATCCTGCTCCATGTCCTCGACCGGCGCGGCCGTGCCGGGTGGAGGTGCGACGACGCTGGCCGGCACCGTCGAGGTGCTGGCTTCCGGCACTATGTCGGAGACCGTGATCCTCCAGGTGGATTCCACCGGAGAAGTTGTCGCCCTGGTAGGCGAGGAGGCCTCGTTCCTCCGTGAGATGCCCGGGGTGCCCGTAACGGTCACGGGGTTCTTCACGGATGAGGGATGGTCCGTCGATCCCGGCATCAGGAAGTTTCATGTAGTGGATTCGACCGCGGGCGAAGGCCACGGATACTCCGATCGCTACGAGGACTGACGGGCACGATCGGGCGCGCCGCGCAAGCGGCCCCCCGGAACGGCATCGATGAAAGACCACGAAGAGAAGCGCCCCCGCATTAACCGATCCAGCCTGAAGGCGATAGTCCGCCTCCTGTGGATGCACAGGAGGTCCATCGCCTTCGGCCTCGTGGCGCTGGTGTTCGTCGACCTGCTCCAGTTGGTCATCCCCAAGATCACCCAGCACGTGGTCGACGACCTCGCGCAGGGCTCGGCCACTCAGGAGAGGCTGATACTGGCCGGCGTCGCGATCGTGGTCGTCTCGATCCTGATGGGCGGCTGCAGGTTCATCTGGCGCTTCTTCATCATCGGGTCGAGCCAGAAGATCGAGCGGGACCTCAGGCAGGATCTGTATGACCACCTGCAGAAGCTCTCGCCGCAGTTCTACGACCGGACGAAGGTCGGAGATCTGATGGCGCACGCCACCAACGATCTTCAGGCGGTGAGGATGGCCTGCGGCATGGCGACGCTCGCCGCATTCGACTCGCTGATCCTGGCGATCGCCAGCCTCTCCGTGATGATGGTGATGAACGTCCGCCTGACGCTTCTCACGCTCCTGCCCCTGCCCCTGCTCGCTCTCGCGATGCTGCGTTTCGGCTCGCTGGTACACAGGCGGTTCATATCCGTTCAGGAATCCTTTTCCGCCCTCACGGAGCGCGTCCAGGAGAGCCTTTCGGGGATCAGGGTCGTGAAGGCCTACGGCGACGAGGCATCCGAACAGAGGTTCTTCGACGAGAGGGCCATGGACTGCGCCAACCAGAACATCAGGCTGGGCATGATCGGAGGCATATTCCACCCGATGATCGGGGCCCTCGCCATGGCCAGCATGGTGATCCTGCTGAGCGAGGGCGGCTCGATGGTCATATCCGGCGAGGTCTCGCTGGGCGAATTCGTAGCCTTCTCGAGCTATCTCCACACGCTGATATGGCCGATGATGGCCGTGGGATGGGTGGTCAACCTCCTCCAGAGGGGCACCGCCAGCATGGACAGGCTGGAGAAGCTCTTCTCCACCCCTCCGGACATCGTCGGAGGCGACAGCCCCGCGCCGGCCGACACGTCGATAGAGGTCAGGGATCTCAGCTTCACTTATCCGGGAACCGAAGTCCCCGTGCTGGACGGGGTCTCGTTCCGTCTCCCCGGCGGCTCCACCCTCGGGATAGTCGGCCGCACCGGATCGGGCAAGACCACGCTGGTCGAACTCATGATGCGCCTCTACGATCCGCCCGCCGGTACGATATCGATCGGCGGGACCGACATCCGCGACATGTCGCTTGAATCTCTCCGCGGGTGCTTCGCCTACGTCCCCCAGGAGACCTTCCTCTTCGCCATGAGCGTGGCGGACAACATCGCGTTCGGAACGGAAGGGATGCCCCGGGAGCGGATCGAGGATCTGGCCCGGGAGGTGCAGATCCACTCCGAGATCGAATCCTTCCCCGAGGGTTACGACACCCTGGTGGGCGAGAGAGGCGTCACCCTCTCCGGCGGCCAGAAGCAGAGGATCGCCATAGCGCGCGCCCTGGCCACCGATCCGGACATCCTGGTTCTCGACGACGCACTTTCGAGCGTGGACACCGAGACGGAGGCGGCCATCCTCTCGACCCTGTTCGAGAGTCTCGGCCACAGGACCGGCGTCGTCATCGCACACCGGATCAGCACGGTGAAGAGGGCCGACCTGATCATCGTCCTCGACGAGGGCAGGCTGGTCGAGTCCGGCACGCACGAGGAGCTGCTCGGCCTGGGCGGCACCTATGCGGATCTCTACAGGATGCAGCAGCTCGAGGAGGAGGTCAGGCGCCAGCCTTCCGGGGGAGGAGGCGAGAGTCCGGATGAACGGTCATAGCCAATGGGATGCCGACCTGATAGAGGGCAGGGCCTACGACGGCAGGCTGGTGAAGAGGCTTCTCGCCTTCGTTAAGCCCCACCGCTGGCTGGTCATCCTCGCCTTCCTCTTCATGGTGGTCTCCACGGCCGTGGACCTCGTCATCCCCTACATCACGAAGATCGGCATCGACCGCTATCTCGCCCGGCTCTACCAGATCTACGAGGGCACTCCGGGAGGCTGCGACTCCCTGATGGCCCTGTCGCCGGCCGAAGGCGACTTCGTGAGGCTCGACGAAAGCATGGTCCTGGTGCGCAAGGCCTCCCTGGAGTCTCTGGACCCCTCTGACAGGGTCGCCCTGATGTCGGACCCCGGGCTTGGGTCGCAGACCTTCTACAGGTTCCCCGAGGATGCGATACCCGAGCAGGACAGGGTTGAAGGCTCCCTGACAGCCGGAGGGGAGCTGCTGATCCCCGAGACTTCGATCTCCGAAGTGCCTCCGGGCGTACTCCTTCGCTTACGCGGAGCGGACCGCGACGGGATCAGGAGGCTTGCCCTGATCGCGGCGGCGGTCGTGCTGCTGGGCCTCGCGATCAGCTACGGCCATGCCGTCACCCTCGAAATCGCCGGACAGAGGTCGATGTACGACCTCCGGTCGGCGCTCTTCTCCCACATACAGAACCTCTCCCTCTCGTTCTTCGACCGCAACGCCGTCGGCAGGCTCGTCACCCGGGTCACCAACGACATCGAGGCGTTGAACGAGATGTTCGCCGCCGTGCTCGTAAACATGTTCAAGGACGTGCTGCTTCTCTTCGGCACGGCCCTGATACTCTTCCTGATGAACCCCGGGCTCGCCCTCGTCGCCATAGCGGTCACCCCACTGTTCGCCTTTGTCTCCGTGGTGTTCCGGCGGAAGGTCAGGGGAGCCTTCAGGGAGGCGAGGCGCCTGCTGTCGTCCCTCAACTCCCGTCTGGCCGAGGATCTCTCGGGCATCAAGGTCGTGCAGGTCTTCAGGAGGGAATCGGCCCGCAGGGAAAGGTACAGCAAAACCAACGAGGACTACTTCGCCGCCAACATGAGGCAGCTCGTGATCTTCGGCGTCTTCAGGCCGGCCATCGAGATAATCGCCTCCGCAGGCGTCGCGCTTGTGCTCGTGACGGGCGGTGTGAGGGTGCTCGGAGGGGCGCTCACCATCGGCGCCCTGGTGGCGTTCATCAGCTACGTGAGACAGATGTTCCAGCCCATCGCGGACATGAGCGAGAAGTTCAACATCATGCAGAGCGCGATGGCCTCGGCCGAAAGAGTGTTCGGGGTGATGGACACGGCTCCGGAAGTCACGGAGGCCCCCGACGCCGAAGCCCCTGCGGAGATGGCCGGGAGGGTCGAGTTCGAATCCGTGTCGTTCTCCTACGTAGAGGGCAAGCAGGTTCTGCGGGACGTCTCGTTCACCGTGGAGCCCGGCAGGAGCGTGGCCGTAGTCGGCCCGACCGGGGCCGGAAAGACCTCCATCATCAACCTGTTGTGCCGCTTCTACGATCCCTCGTCCGGGTCGGTGAAGGTGGACGGAAGGGATCTGAGGCGGATGCCGATGGCCTCGCTCCGTCGCAACATGGCCATCGTCCTCCAGGATGCGTTCATCTTCAGCAGGACGATCGAGGACAACATCAGGCTGGGTTCTCCGATAGGGACGGAGTCGGTCAGGAAGGCCGCCGAGATGGTCCAGGCCGACGGCTTCATCGAGAACCTTCCCGGGGGATACTCCGAGGTGATGGCCGAGAGGGGCGCCACCCTCTCGACCGGGCAGAAGCAGCTCATCTGCTTCGCCAGGGCGCTCGCCCACGATCCGAAGATCCTCATCCTCGACGAAGCGACCAGCAGCGTCGATCCCGCCACCGAGCAGCTCGTCCAGAAGGCGATCGAGACACTGATGAGGGGCAGGACGAGCATCATAGTCGCCCACAGGCTGAGCACCATTCAGAAGGCCGACGAAATCCTGGTCCTGGACGAGGGCAGGATAGTCGAGCGGGGCAGCCACCAGGAGCTGCTCGCCCGCAGGGGCATCTACTACAACCTCTATCTCCTCCAGTACCGCAACGGCTGACGCCCGTCGGCGCGTCTGCATTTGACGCCGGCCCCGTTCCGGCGTACCATATCGCCCGGGCGGTCCGCCGGGGTGTCTCCCCGCGGCGCCCGGAACGGAGTCGAGGCCCGGAAGGGCATCGAGATCCGGCTTACACGGAGGTGGGAATGTCGTTCCTTTGCCTTCTCGCAGCTCTTCTGAGCGCCTCGCCCGACCGGGGAGACCTCGAAGCGGGATTCGGAGGGGGCGTCTGGGTCCCCACCGGAGCGGACTTTGAAACCGGTCTCTCGTCAGGTCCGATGTTCGAGGCCGCGCTCCAGATACCCATGGAGCTCGGCTCCTGCATCTGGCTGCGCACCGGATACAGGTCGGCATCCACCGATTCCGCCGCCTGGGACGGGATCTCGTGCATACCTCTCCAGGTCGGTTACAGGATGTATCCCCTGTACCTCCGTTATGCCGGGCAGAGGGGTCTCGAGCCCTTCGTCGGTTTCGGCGCCGGAGGCTTCTTCGCCTGGGACGAGCCCGCGGGCGACGACGAGGACGGGGTGTCCTCCGGGGGCGGAATCGTCTGCATCGAGCTGGGAACCAGGATCAGGCTGGGCGATGCGACGTTCATGGACGTGATCGTGCGTCCGGAATGGATGCCCTGCGGCAGGGAGCTGGCAGGGGAGGAGGATCTGTCCGGCCTGTCGGCCGTGGCGGTGCTGCACTTCACCCCCTAGGAGCCCGGTCCGCCAGGGAGGCCCCGAGCTGCCCGCAGGCTCCTCCCGCAGTGGAGCCCAGGGATTTCCTGACGGTCGTCTCCCTGCCCATGCCCGCGAGTATGTCGAGGAACGCCCTCACGCGCCTGTCCGGGGGCCTGGAGAAGCCGGTGCCCGCCACCTCGTTGCAGGGGATCAGGTTGATCTTGCACCGGATCCCCCGGGTGAAGTCTCCCAGGGCCCGGGCCTCCTCCGGTGAATCGTTGATCCCGTCGAGCAGGCAGAACTCGAAGGTCACCGGACGGTTCTTGGCGTTCGAATAGCCTGTTGCGGCTTTTCTCACCTCGCGCAGGCTCCACTGCCGCGCGACCGGCACCAGCCGCTCCCTCGTCGCCTGGACGGCGCTGTGGAGGGAGATGGCAAGGCCGGTCTGCCCCGGGTGCGAGGCGAGCTTCGCGATCCCCTCGGGTACCCCGACCGTCGAGACGGTGATGTGTCGCGTACCGATTCCCGCCCCGCGAGGGTCCGTGATTATCGACAGGGAGTCCAGCACCGCGCCGACGTTGAGCAGCGGCTCGCCCATGCCCATGTAGACGACGTTCGTCACCCTGTCCTGGGAGAGCCTGCGAAGGGCGTTGAACTGTCCGGCTATCTCCCCTGCCGAGAGGTTCCGCATGAAACCGGTCCCGCCCGTCTTGCAGAAGACGCAGCCGACCGGGCATCCCACCTGTGAGGAGACGCAGGCCGTCACACGCCCCGGGCCCGGCAGGAGGACGCTTTCGATGGCGAGCCCGTCGCGCAGCGGGAAGACGAACTTCGAGGCGCCGTCGTCGGAGACGGCGCTCAGGGCCGGTTCGGGTCTCCAGATATGAGCGGACTCCGACAGAGACGACCTGAGGGCGGCAGGCAGGTCGGACATCTCATGGAAGCCGCCAGAGAGCCTGGCGTGGATCCATCGGAACACCTGGCCCGTCCTCCACGGCGGGAGGCCCATTCCTCCGAGCCAGGCGCCCATGCCGGCGAAAGTCAGCCCTCCTGCATCGACTTCGGGAATGCCTCCCTGACCGCGTGCTCCGTCGATGGCGCCACCTCTCTCCACACTAGATATATTCGAAGTCTCGTTCATTCCAGTTGGAGGAAGATAATGGAAAAGGGAGAGAGGATCGGAATAATAGGCGGCAGCGGGCTCTATGCGCTCGAAGGCGTCGAAACGGAGGATACCGTCGAGTCCGTCACCCCCTACGGCTCCCCGTCGTCTCCGATCGTCCTTGCCTCCTTGGACGGACTGGGTCTCGCGTTCCTTGCCAGGCACGGGATCGGCCACGTCCTGTCACCCTCGGAGGTTCCTTACGCAGCCAACATATATGCCCTGAAGGCGCTCGGCGTGCGCAGGATCATCTCCGTCTCCGCCGTCGGCAGCCTGAAGAACAAGATCGCCCCCCGCGACGTCGTCATCCCCGACCAGCTCTGGGACAGGACCAAGGGCGTCAGGCGGTCCACCTTCTTCGGCGACGGCGTCGTGGCGCACGTCTCGTTCGGCGAACCCTACTGCCCCTGCATGAGGGAGATACTTGCGTCGAGCGCCGCGGAGGCCGGCGGAAACGTTCATCCGACCGGAGACTATGTCTGCATGGAGGGCCCGGCCTTCTCAACCAGGGCGGAGAGCAGGGTCTACAGGGCGATGGCCTGTGACGTTATCGGAATGACCGCCGTCCCCGAGGCCAAGCTCGCTCGCGAGGCCAACATCTGCTACGCCACCCTGGCCCTCGTGACCGACTACGACGCCTGGCACGAGAGCGAAGAGGAGGTTACGGTCGAGATGGTCATGGCCAACATGGCCGCCAACACCTCGCTCGCCGGCAGGATACTGGCTCTCGCCTCGAAGGCCGTCGCATCGCACGAGTTCGACTGCGGATGCCGGAACGCATCGAGGAACGCCGTGATGACCGCTCCGGAGAAGCGCGACCCCCGCCGTATGGAGGATCTCAGGGTGGTGCTCGAGTGATGACGGAGCTGCCTTCTTGACCGAGACCCTCTCCACGATGGGCGAGAGAGGCTTCATAGCCCGGCTGCGCTCCGCGTTCCCCTCGCTCTCGCTGGTCGGCGACGATGCCGCGGTGTTCGGAGGGCTCGCCTGCCCGGTGGCCACCGTGGACAGCTTCGTGGAAGGCCGTCACTTCCTGCGCTGGTGGTGCGATCCCGAGGTTCTCGGCCGGCGCCTTCTCGAAGCCGCGCTAAGCGATCTGGCCGCCATGGGAGCCTCCCCCGGCCACGTTCTCGTGTCGCTGGCGGCTCCCGGCACGCTCGAATGGAGCTGGCTCTGCGGTTTCTACCGCGGACTCCAGTCCAGGGGCGACTGCGTAATCGCCGGAGGCGAGACCGTGGCGTCGGAAACCCTGGTGATAACGCTCTGCGCCGTCGGCGAGGGCGGGAACCCGGAACGGCTGCTCAGGCGCGGGGCGCTCTCGGCGGGCGATGCCCTCTGGGTGACGGGTCCGCTGGGGAGGGCGCTCGGCGTGTCCGCCCGTATGGAGGCCTGCGGAGGATTGCACGGCCCCGGTCTGGAGCCCGCCCGCGAAGTGCCTGAGGAGGAACTGGAGCTGCTGAGGGCCTTCCTGAAGCCGCGGGCCCAGTTCAGGGAGGCGGGTATTCTGATCGGAAGAGGGGTTCGCTGTGCGATCGACATCTCGGACGGCCTCCTCTCCGAAGCCGCCCATCTGTGCAGAGAGAGCGGCCTCGGCTGCGACATCGAACTCTCCTCGGTCCCCCTGTTCGAAGCCGTGCGCGGCAGCGAGCTGGAGGCCTGCGCCGCCGGCGAGGACTTCGTACTGCTGTTCGGTGCGCCCGAAGGCCGCGATTTCACGGAGTACGGATTCCACCGGATCGGCAGTTGCTCGGAGCATGAGGGGATACGGATCACATACGAAGGTTACGGGATAGAGGCCATCGATTCGGGATACGACCATTTCGGCCCGTCCTCGCCCGGCCGTCGGGCGGGAGGTCCGGGAGGCGCCGGCGGGGGCCGGCACGGAGTCTGAGGACATGGAAAGACTGCTCGGGATACTTCGGAAGCTCGAATCCATCCCTTCCCCGTCCGGGATGACCGGCGAGGCGATCGCCTTCCTCGAGGAGACCGCCGCGGAAGCCGGGCTGGCCTCTTCGCTGACCAACAAGGGCGGGCTGCTCGCGGGCTGCCTGGAGGAGCCGGAACTCATGGTCGCGGGGCACGTGGATACTCTCGGGGCGATGGTCAGCGGCATCAGGCCGGACGGGAGCCTCTCGTTCTCCTGCATCGGCAGCCCCCTGCTGCCCTCGTTCGAGGCCGAGTATGCGACGGTGTTCACCTCGACGGGCGCAACCTTCCGGGGCACCCTGCTCCTGGACAACCCCGCCGTCCATGTGAACAGGGAGGCCGGCACGATCGAGAGGAAGCCGGAGAACATGCACCTTCGCCCGGACGTGGAGGCGAAGACCAGGAAGGACGTCGAGGCGCTCGGCATCGGGACGGGGGACTTCATCTGCTTCGACCCGAGATACGAGGTTACCGACACGGGATTCGTCAAGTCGCGCTTTCTGGACGACAAGGCCGGCTGCGCCGCGATGGCGGACGCAATGCTCTCGCTCGGCCCCGGCGGCGTGGATGCGGGGCGCGTCTGCTTCTACTTCACCAATTTCGAGGAGGTGGGGCACGGCGCCTCCGCAGGGATACCGCCGACGGTACGGAGGATGCTCGTCGTCGACATGGGAGTGGTCGGGGAGAAGGTCGACGGCATCGAGACGGCGGTGTCCATATGCGTGAAGGATTCCAGGGGACCATACGACTTCGGGATGAGGAACAGGCTCGTCGAGCTGGCGCGCGACGGAGGGATACCCTTCAGGCTTGACGTGTTCCCGTTCTACTCGTCGGACGGCGGCGCGGCCCTGGCGGCCGGGCATGACGTCCGGGTTGCGCTCGTAGGCCCCGGGGTATCGGCTTCACATGGAATGGAGAGGACCCATGTGAAGGGCCTGAAGGCGACGAGGGATCTCATAGCGGCCTACGTGAAGGGCCGTGACGGATCGAGCACGGGGGGAGGTGTCGCATGAGCGGATCCGCGCTTCTGGCGCTGCTCTGTGCCCTGCTCGACTTCATCGAGCTGGGCGGGGGCGGGCCGCTGGTCACCAACCGGCCCTACTGCGGTTCTTGAGCCGACCTCGGTAGAAGGTACCAGGTTCTGGTACTGTCGGATGAGATGAACGGGGCGGCTTCGATCACGGAGGTGGGTCTCTACGGGACTCACGATGCGTTCAGCGAGGGGGACTTCTACAACGCCGAGATACTGCTGTGCAACACGACGGCCGGGGAGCTGTCCACCTCCTTCGAGGACAACTACACGGGCTTCACGCCTGTCAGGGTCTGGTCCACGGACACACTGTCGATCGACTGGACCGCGCCGGGATGGAACGGGCAGGTGTTCGATACTCCCTTCGAATACGACGGGACGCACAATCTGATAATCGAGTACAGGTATTTCGGCGAGAACGGCAGGACGATCAACACCGGGGCGTTCTATCCCCCGACCCCGAATCGCACTCTGGACGCCGGTCTCCCGACCTCCTCGACGGGCAGGCTGCTGGGTTTCATGACCTCGCTGCGCATCCACTACGTCCCCGCCATAGGCATCGACGACGACGAACCCGTGGCGGGCCCTGCGCTCACGGTGGAGGAGAGCCCTTCCAGCGCCCCGCTCCTCGGGCTTTCAGTCCCTGAATCCGGCATCGCCGGGCTGGGGCTCTATTCGCCCGACGGCCGTCTCGTATGGGAGTGGTCCGGCTGGTGTGAAGGCGGTGTCGTTACGACCGTGCGGTGCCCCGGCGGGGAGCTGCCCGCGGGCGTCTACCTGGTTCTGATGGAGGCGGGAGGCGCGTCCGCCTCCGCCAGGATCGCGATCCTGCATTAGTGGAGGAGGACACGCCGGGGAGGCGCAACCCATGAAGAAGCCCCGGCACAGCCTCCGGCATCTCGCCGAGTACTCCGCCCTGAGGGCCGTGGTCTTCGCCCTCGACCTCATGCCGCTTCGCATGGCGCTGTGCTGCGGGGCGGCGATGGGCCACGCCGCTTGGGCGCTCGGGATCAGGCGGAAGGTTTCCCTCATCAACCTCTCGCTGGCTTTCCCGGAGATGTCCGGGCGCGACAGGGCCGCGATCGGAGCCCGTTCCTACGCGAATTTCGGCAGGTTCGCCGTGGAGTTCGCAAGGCAGCGGAGGCTCGGGCGATCGCACATCGAGAAGCATGTCCGTGTCGAGAACCCGGAAATCATGAAGCGGCTCGGGGAGGAGGGCGGGATCGGCCTGGCCTTCCACTACGGCAACTGGGAGCTGCTCGGCGTGCTGCAGAGCTATGGCGGCGTGAGTACACGCTTCCTCGTGGGCAGGCAGCACAACGCTCTCGTGGACGGCTTCGTGAACAGGCTCCGGTCTGTCCACGGCATCGGCCTGATCAGCAGGGACGGAGCGATGAGGGAGATCTTCAGGACTATCCGGGACAGGGGCGTGGTGGCCTGGCTCTCGGATCAGGATGCCGGCCGCGCCGGAGTCATCGTGGATTTCTTCGGCATGCCGGCGTCGACTCCCCGTGGGGCTGCGGCAATCGCCGTGAAGCTGGGCTGTCCCGTCTATCCGACCTTCATGATACGCGAGCGCGGACCGTTCCACACGGCGGTCTACACCGAGCCGATACTGCCGCGCAGGGACATTCCCGCGGAGCAGGCGGAGGTCGAGCTGACCCGGCTCTATACGAGCCGCCTCGAAGAGATGATAAGGCGGCGCCCCGACCTGTACTGGTGGCCGCACCGCCGCTGGAAGACCACCGGCCTCTACCGCGGGCGGGAGGCGGTCCGCGAGGGCTGAGGCGGCCTCACGGGCCGCACGGAGCGATGGGGGATAAAGAAAGGGGCGCGGCCGGAGCCGCGCCCCTCGCTCTTGGACGAGTCTATCTGACGACCGTCATCCGGGCGGTGTCCGAAACTCCGTTCACCGTCGAGCGGATGAAGTAGATGCCGTTGCCCATGCCCTCGGGAAGGTTCCAGATGAAGGAATGGGTTCCCGAAGCGATGTCGCCGGAAGGGATATCGGACACGATGCGGCCCGTCAGATCGAAAACCTCGATCCGGGCGCGTCCGGCTTCGCCGGTGTAGAGCTGGAACATCGCCGAACCGCTGACCGGATTCGGGTTGATCGCGCTCATCAGCACGCCGGGAGCGGGAACCAGCCCTACTGATTCCTCGACTCTCACCAGGAGGGCGGCCTGGACTGCGGCCAGCGCATCGATGCGGCCGGAGCCCGTGGCGTTGTCCTTGCCGGTGGGAAGCAGATCCAGGGCCGTCTGCTCCATTATCTGGTCGATCTGCGCAATGGTCAGGTTCGGGTTGGCGTCGAGCATCAGGGCGGCCACGCCGGCGACATGGGGGGTCGCCATAGAGGTGCCGCTCATGGTCATGTATCCGCCGGTCCTGGCGGTGCTTACCACGTTGACACCGGGTGCCGAGATGTCGGGGTCGATCAGCGGAGCGGAGACGGTGTAGTCCGACCACCAGGTGACGGGACCGCGGCTGGAAAAGGAGGCCACGGTGTCGTTGGAGTCAGTGGCGCCCACCGTCACGACGGCGGTCTGGCCGCCGTGCTGCGTCTGCTGGGGATGGAACCAGGGTGGCGGCGCGTCTCCGCTCGAGAGCACCGTTCCGGGGTTGGGGCCGCTGTTGGCGGCTGCGACGGAGTGGAACACGCCTGCGGTCAGGAGGTTGGCCTCGGCTGTGCGCAGGGTCATGTTGCCGTGCGAGGTGCCGAGCGACATGGAGAGGACGGCCGCTCCGTTATCCGCTCCGAACTCCATCGCTTCGATCCAGGTGCTCTCGCCGCCGGAGTAGTAGTTGATGCGGAGGGCCATGCACTGTGCGCCGGGGGCGACGCCGGTCTGGGTCCCACCGGTGCCGTCGCCGACGATGGAACCTGCGCAGTGGGTGCCATGGTCGTTGTCGTCCATGGGATCCCAGTCGTTGTCGTAGAAGTCGTACCCGCAGTGGCCTTGACTGTCGCTCCACATGTTGTTCGCGAGGTCGATGTGGTTGTAGTTGACGCCGGTGTCGATGACCCCTACGATGACGCCGGTGCCGTCGTATCCGAGCGCCCACACGTCGTCGGCGTTGATCTTGGTTACGCTCCAGACGATCGCCCGGTCGAGCTCGTCAGGGGTCGCCGGGTGCATGTCGATCGGCTCGATGAGGCCGGCTTCGGGATCTGCCGCGCTCTCGACGAGGAGCACGTCGGATCTCGAGGCGAGAGCCGCGATGAGTTCCGGGGTCGCCTCGCAGTAGACGGCGTTGGCCAGCCAGTGGGTCTTGAGGGATGAGCTGGAGCCCCCGGTCCGGGATTCGATCTCGTCGACTATTCCGGCCAGGGATACTTCAGCGTAGTCCTTCAGAGCGTCCACGACGAAGGCCTGTCTGTCGGCCCTGGACATGCCTGCGGTCGCCGAGGCGACCCAGGCTCCGTCCAGACCATCCCGGGCCAGGACGAAAACGGGCAGGAGGTCGTTCTCTCCAGCGTCGGCAAGCAGGGGGCGGAGGTTCGGGGATATCGAACCGCCCACCGCCAGAACCGTAACCACCATCAGAAGAAAAAGAGATCTCAAGGTGCCTCCTCTCTTGTGGAAATGAAGAATCCGACACGAAATCAAACATACTAGGCCGGACGAGGCGCTACAATGGGCGGAAGCCGGGCCGCCGCGCCCCCGGGCAGGCGTTGCCCGGCGTCGGTCATCCGGGTAGAATCCTGTATCGAGAAAGCAATGCGCCCGATCCCGAGGAGGACCATTTGCCCGGCCTGAACAGATTGTCCGTCCTTGGCTGCGGCAGATGGGGCAGCTTCCATCTCTGGTACGGAGCCGGTCTCGATCTCGAGGTCACCGGATGGGAACCCGCCGGGTCGGAACCCTTCGCCCTGCTCGAGAGGGAACGGCGCAACAGATACCTCGTCCTTCCGGACGGCGTCCGCCTCACGAACGATCTCGACGAAGCCCTCGACACGGATCTGCTGATCATAGCCACACCATCCCGCGAATTGGCGGGAATCTGCGGCCTCCTTTCAGGACGCGACCTGTGCCGCACACATGTCATCCTCTGCATGAAGGGGCTCGAGACCGGAACCGGCAGGAGACTGTCGCAGGTGTTCCTCGGAAGCGGCATCGAACCGCTCAGCCTGTCGGCCTGGGTCGGCCCCGGCCACCCCGTACTCCTCGTCTCGGGGCAGCCCACCTGCATGCTGATCGCCTCCGAGGACGACTCAGCCTCGGCCCTCCTCGTCGAGCGTCTCGGAAGCAGGCTCGTGAGGCTCTACAGGTCCAGGGATCTGGCGGGCTGCGAGATCGGAGCCGCCGCGAAGAACGTCATTGGAATAGCGGCCGGCATACTCGACGGGCTGGGCTGGCAGGGACTCAAGGGCGCCCTGATGGCTCGCGCCCCGGTGGAGGTCGCGAGGCTTGCATCGGCAACCGGCGGCGACTGGCGGAGCATCTACGGCCTGGCGCACCTCGGCGACTACGAGGCCACCCTCTTCTCAGAGCAAAGCAGGAACAGGCTCCGCGGCGAATGCCTCGCGACAGGCCGGCCCTACACGGAGGGGCTGGCCGAAGGGGTCGAAGCCTGTGCAGCCCTCCTGCTGCTCGCGGCCCGCACCGGGGTGGAGATGCCCATTACCTCCGCGGTCGGTATGGTGCTGGACGGCAGGGTCGCTCCCCGGGCCGCAATAGAGGAGCTGTTCGACCGCCCTCTCAAGGAGGAGTTCCCCTCCCCGCAGAGCTTCGTTCGATGACCGCCCTGGCTCTTGCCCTGCTGATGGCCGCCTCCGGAGAGCCCGCCGGGGCGAGGTACTTCTGGATGTCGGCCGACGGCCTCGAAACCACCGATGGGATCGACCGTCTGGTGAACCTCGCGGCGGCCTCCGGCGCGAACGGCATAATCGTGCAGGTCATGGGGAGGGGGGAGGCCTGGTATCACTCGGACCTGATCCCCGAGGCTCATGTCCTGGACACCTTCGATCCCCTCGCCCGTGTCCTGCTCCAGGCCCGTCCGCTGGGCCTCGAGGTCCACGCGTGGGTGAACGCCTTCCTCTCCTGGTCGGCGCCGACGCCTCCGGCGGACCCGGCGCACGTCCTGCTGGCCCATCCCGACTGGTTCATGGCGGACCCGGGCGGGCGTTCTTCCGCCTCCTATTCGCGGCAGGAGTGCGAAGCGGCGGGCATAGTCGGCGCCACCCTCTCGCCCGCGGTTCCGGGGGTCAGGTCGCGGCTCGCCTCGATCTGCGCCGAACTTGCGTCGAATTATGACATCGACGGCATACACCTGGACTACATCCGCTACCCGAACGCCTCCTTCGGATTCGAGCCGGAGGCCCGGGCGGGCTTCTTCCTCTCGACCGGAGTCGATCCCGTGACCCTCTTCCAGGGCTCCGGCCGGTCCAGACCCTCCATATCGGGCATGGAGAATGCCTGGCTCGACTACAGGGCGTCGCTCGTGACGGGGACGGTGCGCACGGTGAGGGCGGCTCTGAGGAGCGCAGCTCCGGACGTGACGCTGTCCTGCGCGGTCATGGCTGATCCCGGTTCCGCCCTGAGGGACTATTCCTGCGACTGGCGGAACTGGCTGGAGGAGGGGCTGGTCGATTTCGTCTGCCCGATGGCCTACACCACGAATCGATCCAGGGCGGGAGAACTGGCTGTCTCCACTACTTCGACGGACCCGGGATCGGTGGTCTACGGTGTCGCCGTCTTCAACCAGAGCCTCCAGTCGGCCCTCGTCGGCGCCACGCTCGCTCTGGACAACGGAGCCCGCGGAATCTGCGTCTACAGCCTGAACACGTTCGATCCGGCCGACTGTTCCGCACTGAAGTCCTTCTGGGGATCCTCCGGACGGCCCTTCCATCCTCTCGATCCCGGCCTGTTCCAGATGACGGCGAGGTTTTCCCGTTGAGGCTCCTCATGCTGGCGAGCGGTTCCGACGGCAACTGCATGCTGGTTGAGCACGACGGCTATTCGGTTCTGATCGACGCGGGCCTGTCCTGCCGGGAGATCAGGCGGAGGATCGAGCTGGCCGGAGCATCCATGCCCCAGCCGTCGGCCATCTTCCTCACCCACGAGCATTCGGACCACGTGAAGGGCGCGAGGGTGACCGCGAGAAGGCTGGGCGTCCCGGTGATCTGCACCCCGGGGACTGCACGGGGGACTCCCGGCCTCCGCGATGTGCCGTGCGTCCGGACACTCGCGCCGGGAGGTTCCGTCGAGACCGGTCCCTTCGTGGTGACCAGCTTCCTGCTGCCACATGACGCAGCCGAACCGAGCGGATATGTAATCGAGTGGGATGGAGGGCGGCTCGGAATCGCCACCGATCTCGGCTGCTGGAGCCATCTCGTGGCGGAGAGCCTGTCGGGCTGCACAGGGCTCGTTCTCGAATTCAACCATGACGAGGATATGCTCTGGGGCGGGAGATACCCGTGGCCGTTGAAGCAGAGGATAGCCTCCTCGAACGGGCACCTGTCGAACTCGGCCGCAGGTGACCTGCTCGGGGCGGTCCGCCATGAAGCCCTCGAATTCGTGATACTTGCGCATCTGAGCCAGGAGAACAACAGGCCTGCGCTGGCCCTCGAAGCGGCCCGGGCGGTTCCCGGATTCTGCGGACAGATACTCGTGGCCGATCAGGACAGGGCTTTTGCAGCCCCGTGCATCTAGGGTGAGGAGGTTTCCTTGAGGCTGACTTTGGCTCTCCTTGCGGTCCTCTGCGCCGCCTCCGCAGCGTCCGTCACCGCCGGGCTGTCGCTCGGCCCGGTGTTCCCGGCGGGTGGCTGGGGGGACAACATCAGTGCAGGACTGGATCTGCGCGCATACGGGAGATGGATGTTCAGCGAAGCGTTCGGAGCGGGGCCGGGGCTTGCCCTGACCATGCACGGGGACGCCTACGACGGCGATGCCTCGCTTACCGTGCTGACTCCCGAGGTAAGCGCCGCGTATCATCTCAGGCCGGGCGCCCGGAGTTTCAGCCCCGGGCTCGAGGTGGGCGCCGGCTGTTCCAGATCCAGACTCGAGGCGGGAGGCGGCTCGGACCCCGTGACCTGGGACCCGTTCTGGAGGGCCGGAGTCCGCTGGGAGTTCGGCCTCGGAGCCGGCCTCAGGGGGGCCGCAGGCTTCGATTTCCGCGGGATCATGGCCTCCGGGGAGTCGGCAGACGGATTCGCCCTCGTTTTCCGCGTCTCCAGGGAGGTCCTGCGATGAGACGGCTTCTGCCGATCCCCGTAATCCTGATTGCCGCGTGCGGCAGCAATCCTCTCTTCATGCGCCTGGGCGCCGACTACTACCCCGTCACCACGATCGGCACCCAGTGGGAGTACGCCATCGACGGCGGCGGGTTCGTCATCACCACCGTCGTGGACCAGACCGTGACCGGGGAGCGGAGCTGCTACAGGCTACAGACAGGTGCGGCCTACTCCTACTGGGCGAACGAGGAGGGCCGGCTGGACCATTATGAGGATCACAGGGTGATCTTCAACGGATACGAGGTGCCCGTGTTCCAGGCCTGGGTCACCTATCTGGACTGGCCGCTGTGCGTGGGAGCTTCGAGGGTGGACTCGGCTTCCACCTTCGTGACGACTCAGGGAGTCACGATCAGCCATGACTGGCGCCGCGAAACCACCGTCACCGGCATCGGCTCCCTCGCAGGCTGGGACGAGTGCTACATTCTCGAACAGGAGGAGCGGGTAGTGAACTGGGTTCAGACCGGAGGCTTCGACCCCGAGACACTGACAGTCAAAAGGACCCTCTGGCTCGCTCCGGATATCGGCCTCGTCCGCAAGACGACGCCTGACAGTACGCTTACTCTCACGAACTTCACCATGGGGGGCTGAGGCTTGTTGCAGGCATGGGTGTTCTCCGCGGCTTTCCTCGTCGCATACGTCTATCTGGTGTCGGCGGACAGGTTCAGGGGCTTCGCCGTCTGGGCGGCCGCTGCAGCGGCCTGCATCCTGTGCGCCGTCCTGGGCGGGGCTCCCGACCTGGCGGCGCTCCTGCGCGGGATCGACATCGGCATACTCATGATCTTCTCCGGCATCCTGCTCATCGCCGAAGTGCTCGTGGAGACCAAGGCTCCCGCATGGATCGCAGAGAAGCTGGTCACAGTCTCCGGGACGCTCGGAAGGGCGTCGCTCCTGCTCTGCATCCTTTCGGGAGCCATATCGATGTGGGTCGAGAACGTAGCCACCGTCATGCTTCTCGCCCCTGTCGCCCTCGAACTCGCCCGCAGGCTCGAGGCCAACCCCGTTCCTCTCCTGATCGGCATCGCAATCTCCAGCAACCTCCAGGGGACGGCGACACTCGTCGGAGACCCGCCCAGCATGATCCTCGCCGCGGCCGAGAAGCTTACGTTCAACGACTTCTTCTTCATGGACGGCAGGCTCGGAATCTTCTTCGCCGTGCAGTGCGGCGCGGTGGCGTCCGCCTTCGTGCTGTGGCGCATCTTCCGCAGGAACCGCAGGGTGGTTGCATGGCACGGCGCCACACAGGTCACGAGCTGGGTGCCGGTCGTGATATTCGTCCTGACCATCCTGGGGCTCGCGCTGGCCAGCTTCTCGGGCTCGGCCGGACTCCCGGCCGGACTCACGCCCGGACTCCTGTCCGGGATTATCTGCGTCGTGGGTGGCCTCGTCGCACTGGTATGGCACACACTGAGCCACAGGGGCGTACTCCCGCCGTTTCTCAGATCCAGAGTCACCGACGAGGAGGGTTCCGTGCGGAACTCGTGGCAGATCATCAAGGGCTTCGATCTGGACACGGTTCTCCTCCTGGCCGGCATCTTCTTCATGGTAGGGGCGCTCGATACCTACGGCGTGATAGACTGGCTCGGAGGACTCATAGCGGACCTGTCCGGCGGCGGAGCGCTGTCCGCATACCTGATCATCGTCGCCGCCTCGATGGTGATAAGCGCCTTCGTCGACAACGTGCCCTTCGTGACGGCGATGCTGCCGGTGGTGCACTCGGTCGCAATAGACATGGGGCTTGCGGACTGGCGCTTCCTGTCCTTCGGGATGCTGATCGGCGCCTGTCTGGGCGGGAACATATCACCCATCGGCGCGTCGGCGAACATCGTGTCCATCTCACTGCTGCGCAAGGCCGGGTATACCGTCTCCTTCCGCGAGTTCGTGAGCATCGGACTGCCCTTCACCCTCGTCGCCGTCACCTTCGGCGCGGCGTTCGTCTGGTTCGTCTGGGGCCCCTACTGAGGTGGAGCGCGAGATCCTCCGCCTGGGCTGGAGAACAGACAAGGAGACCCGCGTAGTTTCAGCCGGGGATCTGAGGGGTTTCTGCCGCGACTGCGGCAGCCGCAGGGTTTTCCTGGTTGCGGATGCCCGGGTGATGAGCCTTCATTCCCAGGCCGTCCTGCGCGGCGTGGGCGACAGGCTGCTGGGCACCTTCGTGATGGAGGCCTCGGAGAAGCTGAAGACTCCCCGGACTCTCCAGGCGCTCTGGTCCGAACTGCACAGGGCCGGGGTGTCCAGGAACGACATTGTTCTGGCCGTCGGAGGCGGAATCGTGCTCGACGTCGGAGCCTTCGCCGCATCCACCTGGATGCGCGGGGTGCGGCTCGTCCTCGCTCCGACCACGCTGCTCGCCCAGGTGGACGCCTGCCTGGGAGGGAAGACCGCGGTGAACGTGGGCGGGGTGCGCAACCAGGCCGGCACCTTCTACCCGGCCGATCTCGTCTGGATCTGCGCCGAGATCCTCACCACCCTCCCGGAGAGGGAGTACAGGTGCGGCTGCGGCGAGATACTGAAGACCGCGATACTCAGTGGAAGCGCGGAGCTACAGGAGATCGCGGGCGGTCTGCCGCTGCCCGGGCGGGAGAGGACGGAGTGGAGCCGAAGGGCGGCCTCCGCGTGTCTCGCCTTCAAGGCCGGGATAGTCGAAGCCGATCCCGAGGAGAAGAGTGACAGGATTCTGCTCAACCTGGGCCATACTCTGGGACACGCCCTGGAGAGCGCGACGGGATTCGGGCTGAACCACGGCGAAGCCGTCTCCCTCGGGATACTCGCCTCCTCGATAATGGCCCGCAGGCTCGGGGCTCCGGCCGGGTTCACCGAGGAGGTGCTGTCCTGCCTCTGCGGGCTGGGCCTCCCCGTCAGGCTCCCCAGGAGGATCACCGGCCTGAGCAGGTTTCTGAGGCGCGACAAGAAGGCCTGTCCCGAGGGCACTACATGGATACTTCCGTTCGGCTGGGGTGACTGCAGGCCGACCCTGCTGTCACCCGATGCGGAGGGCGAGCTGGTCGCGGGGGCGCTGGAAGAGATCTCCTGATGGGAGCCGCCGAGGGGTCTTTCTGGGACCACCTGGAGGAGTTCCGCAGGCGGCTGATCGTATCCCTTGCCGCAGTCGCGGTCTGCGCCATGGCGGCCTTCGCGTTCAGCGGCAGGCTCATGTCGCTTGTCCTCTCCCTCTCACCCTGCGACCTGCAGACACTTTCCCCCTACGAAGCCATCACGGCGAGCATAAAGCTCTCCATGGCGGCCGGGCTGGCGGCGGCTTCCCCGGTTGTCGCGTGGCAGGCCTGGAGGTTCCTGGCCCCGGGCCTCTATCCGTCCGAGAGAAGGATGCTGCTGGCCGGGCTGGCGATGGCCGCCGTGCTGTTCTGCTGCGGGGCCGCCTTCAGCCTGCTGGTGCTGCTGAAGCCGACCCTCGCTCTCTTCAGGAGCTTCGAGAGCGGGATCGTGACGGGGAACTGGACGCTTTCCAACTTCATGTCGTTCATCGTACAGTTCGTCCTGGTCTTCGGCCTCTGCTTCGAGCTGCCGCTGGTGGTGCTGCTGCTGGCCCGGCTGGGGATAGTCGACCCGTCCACCCTCGGGAGATACCGGAGGCACGTGGTGATCGGCCTGCTTGTCCTCGGCGCGATACTTCCGCCGAACGACCCACTGACCCAGGTTCTCCTGGCGGTGCCTCTCTACATCCTCTACGAGCTGAGCGTTCTGGCGGCGAAGGCGATGAACGCGGGCGGGCGGAGGCGTCCGGAGATCAGGTCCGGTTCTCCCGATCCCTGATCCGGCGCCGCCAGTCCCGGGCTGTGTCCTCGAGGCTGAGCGCCAGGGGCGTGGAGGCGCTCCAGCCCAGGAGGTCGAGGGCCGCACGGCCGTCACCCGTCAGGTCCATTACCGCGCCGGCTTCCGCCCGGGGCAGTCCGGCCGCGTCCGGAGCGGGTTGTCCGAACAGCACGCACAGCGCCCGGACTACATCCAGTCCGCTCGTGGACGCGCCCGAGCAGATGTTCAAGAAGTGGACTCCGGAAATGCCTGAAGAAAGCCACCGAACGTAGGCGCCGGCGACGTCCCTGACGTCCACGTAGTCCCTCTTCGGCTCCAGACTGCCGGTAAAGAGCGGCGGCTCCGGCCTGCCGACCTCCGCGAGGGCCAGCTTCCGGGCCACCTGCGGCACCAGCATGACAGGCTCCTGGCCGGGCCCGACCAGGTTGAACATCCTGAAGATGCAGATGGCGGGAACCCTCCCCTGGAGGGAATCGAGCACCGCCCGCTCCCTCGAGAGATGCGCGGCTCCATAGAAACCGGCGGGGGAGGGCGCACGGGACTCGACGACCGGCTGATCGCCCGCAGGAACGCTCCCGTAGACGGCGGAAGACCCGGCCAGAACGAATCCGCCGAAGTCCCCGCCCAGCGCCGCGAGCAGGTTCGCGGTGCCTTCGACGGCAACACGCATGGCGACGGCTTCCGGGGCCGTCCTGGAAGCTGCGGCCAGATGGACGACCGCATCGAAACTCAGTCCCCGGAGAGCTGCCCGGGTGGAGGCGGCGTCGGTGAGGTCGCAGGGGATGAAGCCCTCCCGGGGATGGTGGCTCGTGGAGGGGAGGTCGAGGCCCCGGGTTTCGAATCCGGCTGCGTCCAGCGCGCTGGTGAGATGCCGGCCCAGAAAACCGCCTGCGCCCGTGACGAGGATCTTCATCAGGTCAGGATGGGAGATAGATCCCTGGATCGGCTTCGAAGACCCTCTGCGCCTCGGAGTAGTCGTCCGGGTTGCCGATGTCCAGCCAGGCCGCGTCGGACTGGAACACGGAGACCGGGAGCCTTTCCGTCAGCATCCTGTGGACGAGATCCGGGAGATCGAACCTCGTGTCTCTCGGAATCAGGTCCACGGCCTCCCTGGTGTACCCGTAGACGCCCATGCTTACGTCGTATTCGAGAACCGGCTTCTCGGAGTAGTTCGTGACGAGCCCTTCGCGGTGATCTATGACTCCGAGGGGCAGCGAGACCGTCTTTCTGTGGGAGGCGATCGTGAGGAGCGAGGCGGAGCGTGAGTGCTCCTCGAACATCCTCCTGAAGTCCAGGGTGGTCAGCACGTCGCCGTTGAGTGCGAGAAACCTGTCGGGCAGATCCTCGATCAGGGTGAGGGATCCCGCAGTTCCCAGGGGGGCCTTCTCCCGGACCCACCTGAAGTCGACTCCGTTCCTCTTCAGTTCGTGGTCGGAGAAATATGCCGCTATGAGTTCGGCGAGATGCCCGACGGAGAAGACCAGCTCCCTGAAGCCGTGGTTGACGAGCTGCCTGGCGAGTATGTCGATTATCGGATAGTTGCCCACTGGAACGAGCGGCTTGGGCAGGGCGGCGGTGTAGGGCGCGAGCCTCGTGCCCCTGCCTCCGCAAAGGATGACGGCCACTCTTCTCTCGGACAACTTCCCGACCTCCGCTCTCAGACCATCCTGTGGCCGCCCGGGCGGCGGCGCTTCCTGCGCAGAATATAGCGGGCCATCTCGTAGAGGGTGTTGATGACTATCGAAGGCCTGTCGAGAGTGGAGTGGCCGGCCTTGCGCGGGGTGTACTCGAAGCCTGCCTGGCCGATGCTCACCCCGTTCCTCCTGAACTCCGCGACCAGCTCGGCGTCGTAGAACACCCCGTTGGCCCTCAGGTCGAGCTTTTTCAGTATCTCCCTGTGGAACATCTTCATGGAGAAGTTGACGTCGTGTACGTTCAGGCGGAAGACGAGCTGGACAAGGGTGTTGTAGACCCAGGAAAAGAGCGCCCGCTTGAAATTCTCGCGCTTCCCCACCCTGAAGCCTATCACGGCGTCGTAATCGTCCAGCAGGGGGACGGCTCCGGAAAGGCTGGCTATTTCGAACGGCTCGTCTCCGTCGATGTAGAGAATGATCTCCTTGGAGGCGTTTGCGAAGCCCAGCCTGATGGCGCTGCCGAGGCCCTCACGGTTGATCTGGTGGATGACCCTCACAGCATGGTGTTCTCTGGCCAGCAGGTCGGCTATCTCGGCGGTCCTGTCCGTGCTGCCGCTCTCGATGATCAGGATCTCGTAGTCCGACGCGATCGACGGCATCACGCTCATGAGCGAGCGGACGGCGTTCTCCGCGTTCTCCTCCTCGTTGTACATCGGCACCACGACTGAAATGGCAGGGAGCATCTGGCTTCCTTTCGGAGCGGGCGCGTGGTCTCCCGCGCAATCCGCCGGAGGACGGAGCTGTTCCGTTCCCCGTGCCGCGGAGTCGGCATCGGGCTGGGGATGCCGGTCGGCGACGGGCGGGTCAGGGGGTCGCATCCATGTCCAATATCGAAGGATTGCAGGCAGCGAACGCGTCGTACCAGGCGAACGTCCGCGCGAGGCCTTCCTCGAGTGCGATCGAGGGGGAGAACCCTGTGGCTTCTCGGAGTTTCGAGATGTCCGGGCACCTCCTGGCCGGGGAGCCCGTCTGCGAGGGCATGCCTGCGATCGGGGCGGCGTGGCCGGAGAGCGAAAGAATCATCTCCGCCAGATCGCCGATCCTGGTCTCGCGGTCGTTCCCGACGTGGAAGATCCCTTCGGCGCCTGATTCCATCAGCATGGAGACAGCGGCGCAGAAGTCGTCGACGTAGCAGAATGCGCGTGTCTCGTCCGGACCGAAGACTCTGAAGGGATTCTCCCTGCGGAGCGCCCGGATCGACATCTGGGGGATGACGTGGTCGAAGCCCATCCTCGGGCCGTACACGTTGTGCGGCCTCACCACCAGGGCGCGAAGGCCCTCGGATGCGGCCGACTGCATCACCAGGGCCTCCCCGAAGATCTTGGAGGCCGCATAGGAGTAGCGGGGGATACCCGGGTCGGCTATCCCGACGGGAACTCCCTCCGGCGTGGGTACGGGGACTCCGGCGGAGACCGGGAGCGCGCCGTAGACCTCGCTCGTCGAGGCGAAAACCATGCGGGCGCGGCATCTCCTCCAGAAGTCGGTGATGGTTATGGCGGAGAGGGCGTTCGTGCGGAGAACCCTCACGGGTTCGCGCGAGGCGGCCTGGATGCCGATAACCGCGGCCAGGTGCACTATCGTTTCGAAATCCGCGCCCAGCCCGTCCAGGGAGGAGCGGTCGGCCAGATCGGCCTGGACGAAGTCGATCCCCGGCCTGGAGAAGACGGCGGCCGCGTCGTCGTCGAGCCTGCCCCTGCTGAGGTCGTCCACCACGGTCACGGAAGCTCCGCTGTCGAGCAGGCGGCGGACCATCCCCAGGCCGATGAAACCGGCTCCGCCGGTCAGGAGGACTCTAGCGGACTTCATGGCAGAGGCCCGCGTAGAGAACGTTCTCGGTTTCAGGGACACCGGAGTCCGTCAGGATGCGCCAGCAGTCGTAGACGAGGATCTTCCTCCCCGGGGGGGTGGACAGGGCTCCGGCGATGTCCCGCCTGTAACCGGGATGGTCGTTCAGCAGTACGATGGCATCGGCGGCGGCGATCCCGTCGTGGATGGCGACGGGTTCCGCGCCAAGCCCGGCCGTGCATTCCGGGCTCACCCTGTAGTCGTGTCCAAGGATTCGCCCGACACGACCGGCTATGGAGGAGATGAAGGGCGCCGCCGGAGTGCCTCTCAGGTCGTCCGTCTCCGGAATCCCCTTGTAGGCCATGCCGCATGCCAGCACTGTGGCCGCACCCGGATCGGCCGTGATCCTGCCGAGCATTCGCATGAAGTCCTCCGCGGCCGTCCCGGGCATGGATTCGTTGAGTTTCCTGGCGCAGCGGACCAGCGAGAGGGAGGGATCCCTGTCGCCGAGCGATTCGAGGAGCAGGTACGGATCCTTGGAGAGGCATCCTCCTCCGACGAAGCCGGGTTTCGCGATCCTGGGACGGACGACGGCGAGACCCTCGGCGCGTTCGGTGTAGCCTTCGTTGGCCCCGCGGATCACCTCCAGCGGGTCTATGCCGTGGGTGGAGGCGAGGAGCGCCACCTCGTTGCCGAAACCGTAAAGCAGGTCCGTGTGGCAGTTGTTGACGAGCTTCACCATCTCGGCCGCCTCAGGCGAGGAGAGGCGGACGATGGAATCCGTGAGCCGGGAGAAGAATCGCTCCGCCAGATCGGCGCTGCGATCGTCGACGGCCCCGATGACCTGGGGAAGGTTGCGCAGCTCCATCAGAGCGGCGCCCTGGACCGTCCGCTCCGGGCAGAATGCGAGGGAGGCCTCCGGATTCCTGCCGCGGAGGGTCGCCAGAACGAGGGTCCGCGAGGTGCCGACCGGCACCGTGGAGCGGACGACGACCAGACCGTCGGGCGGCATCCTCCGAGAGATCTGCGCGGCTGCGTCCTTGAGGTTCGAGAGATCCGGAGCGCCGGTGGACGGATCGGCCGGGGTCGAGACGCAGATGATCGTGACCGGCGGCAGCTCGTCCGGCCACCCGGTGGCTGCGTGGAGGGAGCCGCCGGCGCAGCGGGCCAGTATCGCGTCTATGCCGGGTTCGTATATGTAGCTGCGGCCGGAGTTGACGGAGTCGACAACCTCGCGCCTCCTCTCGATGCCGAGCACCCGGAGGCCGGCATCGGCCAGGGCTGCGGCCAGAGTAATTCCGACATATCCGAGTCCGACTATCGCCACATCGTGACGGGCTGCCCGGGAGACCACCTTGGAATACCGTCCTTCGATTGCGTTATCGACAACAATAGCCTGCCGGGGGGCTCCAGCGGAAGATGCCGCAGCGGGAAGTGCGGAGGGAAGGGGTTTGCCAAACCGGTGAAGCTCTCGTTATCGTGCGCTGTCTGTAACGCGGGGGAGGCCTATGACCCGTTCCCGGATCAGCATCGAGACGGCGCTGGGGATTCTGGCCGCGTCGCTCCTGGCGGCTGCCGCCTTCGGCCCGCTCATCGGCATCTTCTTCGATCCTCAGGATTTCAAGAGCTTCCTCGCTCCCCTCAGCGGGGGGATGGGGATCGCAGAATACATGGTGGAGAGCTGGAGCTGGTTCGAGGGAGCCGAAAGGGTCGGCTTCTTCAGGCCCGTGACCAGCCTCGCCTTCATGCTGGACTACCCCCTGTGGAGGGGGAATCCGGCCGGATACCGGCTGGACAACATCCTGATCCACATCGTCTGCTGCGTGCTCGTAATGCGTCTTTCGAGAGCCATCGGGGCCGGAAGGGCCGGAGCATCGATGGCGGGCGTCCTGTTCGCCGTCCATCCCGGGGTGCAGAACGCGGTGACGATGATAGTCGGCAGGCACGATCTCCTGGCGACCGCGTTCGGTCTCCTGGCTGTGACGGAGACTATCCGGCCGGTCACGTCCGGGACGCAGCCATCTCGTCGGGCCCTTCTGCTGCCCGCGCTCTTAACCGCGCTCGCTCTCGGCTCGAAGGAGCTGGGCATGGCCTGCCTGGTCGCCGTGCCCATGCTCTGGCTGCTCTACCCGGGGCCCATGCGCGCCTCGGGCGGGTTGTGGCTCGTCCCGGTCGGCACGGCCTTGGTGGGCGTCGTTTATTTCGCGGCGCGCCTTGTGGTGTTCGGCGGCATCGGCGGCTATTCGTCGATCAACCCGCCCGCTTCGATGCCTCTTCATCTCCTGGTGATCCTGCTCCAGGCGTCGGGGGCGGCATTCTTCGAGAGCTGGACCGTCGGCGCGGTCTGGCTCGCCATCGCCGCGGCGATGGCCGTGAACCGCCTGAGATCGGACCGGGCGGCATGGGCAGGGGCTGCGGTGATGGGATGCGTCGCGGCCCTGTTCGGATTCCAGACGGTGGCGGGGATCCCCTGCGCCCATTACGTCTATGCGCCTGCCTCCGTGGCATGCGCCATGCTCGGGAGGTTCGCGGACGACGGGAAGGGAATCCGCAGGGCTCTTCCATCCCTGGCCTTCCTGGCCCTCACGATCCCCGTCTGGTTCGTGGAGTTCCGGGAGGAGGGCATTGCACATTCGGCGGCGACGCTTTCTGCAGAGAAGGTGTTCGAGTCGCTGGAGGCGGTTTCGGACCGGTTCGTGCCGGGTGAACGTTACGAGATATGGAGCCCCGTGGAGGGGACCGCAGAGGAGCAGGAGATGAAGAATGTCCCGCTCTATATGGCGTTCCTCCGCCCCGGGGAGTGTATCCGGCTCCGCGTGGTGCGGGATGCTCCGCCGGATCCGGACGGGCGGGGGGTATTCTGGGAGAACGGCGGGATCGTCATCAGATGAGCGGGAAGGTGCGGATCCGCTGGGGCGTCGCCGCAGTCTACGCCGCCGTTTCCATCCTGCTCCCCTCTATCCTCCTGACGCTTGCGGGCCGGCATGCGCTGCCCCTGCTCGAGGAGAGGTTCCTCTTCCAGGCTCCCGGGTTCGTGCAGGCGAGGATACTGGTGCATCTGGCGGCCAGGGGTCTGGCGCTCGTCCTGCCGTCCGCCGGCATCATCACCATCTACCACGTGCTTTCCTCCCTGTCCGTGATGGCGATGCTGCTCTCCTTCAGAAGGCTGGTCGGCGCTGTTTCCACACACACGGATTGGCCGGATCGCGACCCGGCCCGGGACTGTCTCATCATCCTGGTGCCCGTGGCCGCCAACTACATCCTGCTCGGCGGTGTGTTCATGCCGGAGGACTTCCCGGCGATAGCGCTCTTCTCTCTGGGTCTGGCCATGCTGCTGGAGGGGAGGACAGGCTGGTTCTACGCGGTCTTCGCCGTCGGCTGCCTGAACAGAGAGACGATCGTCCTGCTGGTTCCTGCGTTCGTGCTGGCGGCGCAGACCGGAAGGTCGGGCCTGGGCGACCTCATCGCCAGGGCTCTCCATGCCGTGCTGCTTCTTGCGATCTGGGCGGGAATCCGGGCGTGCATCTTCACGCTGCTCTGCGGTGGTATTCCAGTTCTCTACGAGGACCATCTCGCGGAGAACCTGGCCTTCGTCCGGGATATGATCCTGATGAAGCCGCACGCCGCGAAGATGTGGCTGACGTTCGGCGGGATGTGGATCCTCGTCCCGTTCGCCTGGCGGAGGATGCCCGCGGTGCTCCGGCGCCTCATGATCCTTTTCCCGATCATGTTCCTGATAATGCTCAAAACAGGCAACTTCGACGGAGAGGCCCGCATCTGGAACGAACTTGTGCCCCTCGCCGCCCTCCCCTGGTTCGGTGTCAGAGGAAAAAACGTCAAAAACGCACCGATTTAGAGTTATATTCCGAATATAACTCTCTTTGTTCGACAAAATAGTCAGTATAAGAACCTAAAAAGCCTGAATGATATGCTTAGCGTGAAGCTACGTATCCTGTATAATTCGGAGATATTTACAACCCGCAGATGCGTATTTGACGTTTTTCCCTCTGACACCGGACTTCACCGGACTTGACCCACAAACGGATGTTTGTATCATTTCCCCGGAGGTGTCCGGGGTGACCGAGGAGATACTCGAAAAGGTCGAAGTCGTCTGCTGGTTCCGCGGCGGTGCGGTTCTGCCGTGCCGCTTCCGCTGGAACGGCCGCGTCTACCGGATCGCCCGCGTCTCCTCCTCCTGGGAGAGCCGCGAAGGCGAGCACCGGAACCTCCACTACACCGTCAGCACGATGTCGGGCGATGCGTACGAGATCCATCTCGACACCGGCAGCATGACCTGGCAGCTCGACTACGGATACGGCTCGACATGATGCCGGACGCTCCCGCCGGCGCCCCCTCCGGTCGCGCCATCCTCCACATCGACATGGACGCCTACTTCGCCTCCGTGGAAATCCTGGGCAGGCCCGAGCTCGCCGGCAGGCCGGTCATCGTCGGGGGGAACCCGGCCTTCCGAAGCGTTGTCTCCTCGTGCAGCTACGAGGCAAAGGCCCTCGGTGTGCGTTCCGGAATGCCCCTCCTGCAGGCCCTGCGCCTCGCCCCGGGGGCCGCCGTCCTGGAGGCCGACCAGCACAAGTACTCCTCCTACACTAAGCGCATCCTCGGCGTCCTGCTCGAGATCACCCACAGGATCGAACCGGTCAGCATAGACGAGGCCTTTCTCGATGCATCGTGCCTCCCGCACGACCCGGTCCGGCTCGCCATGGACATCCAGCGCAGGATACTGGAGCGTACGGGCCTCTGGGCCAGCGTCGGCGTCGGGCCGAACAAGCTGCTGGCCAAGATGGCCTCGAAGAAGGCCAAGCCCAGGGGAATACGAATGCTCGGGCCGGATGACATCCTGGGCTTCGGCGTGGAGAGCATCTGGGGCGTCGGCCCGGGCACAGCCTCCATCCTCCGGGGCTACGGCATAGGCACCGTGGCGGATATGAGGCGGCTTCAGCTTCCCGTGCTGAGGCTCATGCTGGGGAGCGCAGGAGAGGCCCTCTACTTCCTCTCACGCGGGATCGATCCCAGGGAGGTAAGGCCCTTCTGCGAGGAGGAGGCACCCAAGTCCATAAGCCACGAACACACCTTCATCCGTGACGTGACCCTGCCGTCCGAGTACCTCCCGGCCCTCGCCCTGCTCGCCCAGAAGGTCGGTCGCAGAGCCCGCGACGAAGGCTTCGCGGGTGGTTCCGTGTCGCTGAAGTACAGACTTCCCGATCTCTCCCACCACTCGAGAACCCGTACGCTGGGGAGCCCCACCGACCAGGATCAGATTATATTCCACCTCGTAGAGGAAATGGCCGCCGAAGTTCTGAGGGGGCCAGTGAGGCTTCTGGGCATAGCACTGGGGGATCTTCAGCCCGCGTCGTGCCTCCAGCTCGAACTCTTCGGAGGAAGAGAGCGGGGGGTCAACCAGGCGGCGGACATGGTCAGGAGGAAGTATGGCGAGAAGGCCGTGACTTGCTGCAGAGCTCTGTCGGCCGTCCGCCATTGAAGCGAGTGACCGGTACCCAAGGAGGGAGCTGCGTGATGAGTAAGTGCCTGGTTCTGTTCGCATCGGTGGTCATGGTTGCAGGTCCGGCGTCGGCCGGGGTCGTCGTGAACGAGATCATGTTCAACCCCTCCACGGCGCTGGGTAGCGACGCCGACTTCGAGTGGGTGGAAATCTTCAACAACGGTTCGTCTCCCGTCGACATCTCGGGCTGGACGATGACCGATCTCGACTCCGGCTCCGGTGCCGTAGTGCCCGCCGGCACCACCATCCCGGCCAACGGCTACATGGTTTTCGCCCGTAACGCCACCGCGTTCACGGCACACTACGGTTCCTCGATCCCGCTGATCGCCTGGACCGGCAGCTGGGGGTCCGGACTCAGCAATACCGCTGACGAGGTCGTACTGCTCGACGCTTCCAACACCGTCGTCGATTCCCTCAGATACGATGACTCCACCGACTGGGGCTCCGACTACGGCGACGACAACACTTACGCCGACTGCGACGGCGACGGCGCGTCGCTCGAGCGCCTCTTGGCCAGTGGATCGAGCGTCGATCCCGACAACTGGGACAGCAGCGTCGACGAGGCCAGCGGCATTCCCGACGCCGACTGGCCCGGCCACTACGAGTCCCACGGGACTCCTGGGGCGATCAACAGCATCACGATCATCTCCACTCAATCGAGAACCTGGGCTGAAATCAAGACACTTTTCTGAGCCTGATCTCTTCTCCACCGGAGGAGAGGAGGAACATCCCGAGAGGGGCGCCCCGGGGCGCCCCTCTTTCCGTATCGGGACGTCCGGCTACAGCTTCGAGGACTGGAGAGGCCCCTTCTACCCGGCCGGGGCATCCGGTTCCGGTATGCTGGGATTCTACGCCCGCGAGTTCGACGTCGTAGAGATCAACAGTACCTACTACCGCATCATGAAGCCCTCCGCGGCCGCATCTATGATCGGGCGCACCCCGCCCGGCTTCGGCTTCACCGTCAAGCTGCATTCGGGGATGACGCACGGCAGGGATGCCTCCGACACCGACTGGCGGAGCTTCACGGACATGCTCGGGCCATTCAGGGAGGCCGGGCGGCTCGAAGCACTCCTGGCGCAGTTCCCCTATTCCTTCCGCTTCACGGAGGATGCGGTCCGTTACGCAGGGGAACTCGTGGACAGATGCAGCCCCACCGTCCTGGCCGTGGAACTCCGGAACGATTCCTGGTACGCCGGCGGGCTCGAGGGGATCTCCGCCCTGGAGAGCCTTGGCGCCGCTCCCGTCTCGGTTGACCTGCCCTCCCTGCCGGGCCTGCCGCCGCCGGCGCCCGTCGGCGGATCTCCGTTCGGATACGCCAGGTTCCACGGGCGGAACGCGAAGCACTGGTGGGGCGGCGGAACTCTTCGCTATGACTATGGATACACGGAGGAGGAGCTGAGATCGTGGCTGCCCGGCCTTATGGACCTTGCCGGCAGATCGGGGAAGGTTTTCCTCTTCTTCAACAACTGCCACGGCGCACAGGCCGTGGATGGCGCAAGGATGATGCGCAGCCTGCTGGAGGGCGCGACATGAAGCGATTCCTACTATCGTGCGCGGTAGCGACCGCGCTTCTGATGTCCGGGTGTGGAAGTACCGGCGCGCCGGTCTCGATCGACTTTCCCTTCTTCTTCCTCCAGGATGTGGACTGCAACGAGGTTCCGGATGCCTGCACATTTCTGGACGACGCGGGCAGCGCGATCGCCTGCGTCGGCTCCAGTCTCTACTTCCTGGACTACAGCCAGGGCTATGTACTGAACTGCGTCGACCTGGGAGCCCATCTCTCCTGCTGCGCGGCATCCTCCGAGGGTGGGTATGCGGCCGCCGCCTCGGGCGTTCAGCTCTTCTACGTCAGCGAGGGAACCTATGTGGTGCACACCCCCGTCCTCCTCTCGGCCCCCGCGGAGTTCATGCTCACAAAACCTTACGGCACCGTAATCTACGTGGTCTGCACCGACGGTTCGGTTTCGACCGTCTCGACGGTGGGAAACTGGTACGAGATCTCGAACACCGACACCTCCGTGGATTCGCCCGGCGCTGCCGCCATCGACGAGGACGGCTCGGCTCTGTACGTCTTCGACTCCGCCGACTCGACGGTGAAGAAGCTCTCGACCAGCGGCTTCGAACTGCTGGCCGAACAGGAGGTGCAGTGCCCCGTCGCGGACATCTGCACCGCACCCGGAGGCGGAGTGTTCGTCGCGCCCTACGAACTCTACGAGGCCTGGCACATCTCCCGTTCCTCCGGGCTCCGCGATTACTCGGTGCCTCTGCCCGGGAGGCCGGAATGCCTGGCCGCCACATCCGACGGAGCCTACCTGTATGTGGTTCTGGCTGGAGCGGGAATCGCCGTGGTGGATATGGACGGCGAGGTAGAGGCCCAGACCGGGAGCTACGGGCAGCCGTCGGACGTGGCCGTCTCCGGAAGCGGCCAGCGGGCCCTCTTCTGCTGTCCGGACATCATGAAGCTCATCATGGTTTCACGCTGAGGCTTCCGCGGAAAGCTGGGCCGCCCTGTCCGGCGGGCGTTGCCCGTCAGGCTTCGCCCGTCAGTTGACGTCGCCGAGGCTCAGCGGACCGGTGTAGATCCCCGCGATTATCTGCGGAAGGATGGCAGGCAGGAACTTAGGATACACCCTGAACGACCCCAGCTCCACAGGGTCGATCCAGGCCGACCCTGTCTGCCAGGGGTCGAACTCGGTCGGCTGGGAATCTCCGGGATCGTCCCCGGCTGGATCGGCCATGAAGAAGAACTCCGTCTGATGAGCATCCTTGTCCCCTGCGGCGAACTCGTGGTTCGCCCCGATGTACTCGCGCACCAGAACGAGATCGCGCACGTGCACGCGAACTCCGGTCTCCTCGAGGGTTTCCCTCCCGGCCGCCGCCTCCAGCGTCTCGCCGAACCGCTGGCCTCCGCCGGGCAGCATCAGGAACTCGCCTTCGTCATCGCGGTTCACCGTGAAAAGCACCCTGCCCTCCCTGACGACTATGGTCTTGCAGGAGTTGCGCTTCTTCTGGCGGGGGCCGCAGCGGGCGGGTTCGAAGGGGGCTGCTCTGGAGATCATCCTACAGGGATCGATTCCTGCTGAGACATATTGAGCGTGCGCTCCCGGCCAGGCCGCAACGCCGCATGCCCGGAATTTGGTCCAGATAGTAAAAGCGATCTGATTTCCGGATCACAGCAAGCCTGCGATGGAGAGATAGGCGGAGGCGATGGGATCGCCCGCGAAGAGGGCGATCGCCCCGCCGAGGGCGAGGAACGGGCCGAACGGTATAGGTCTGCGGCGCTCGTGCCTGCCCAGAGCCATGAGAAAGAGACCGACCGCTGCTCCGGCCACGAATGCGATGAATACCGCGACGGCGGTCGGCCAGGGGCCCAGGAACGCTCCTATGCAGGCCGCGAGCTTGATGTCGCCCCAGCCCATGCCGCCGTCGAATCCCTCCTCGTCCTCCATGCCCTCGGGGGGGAGGACGTAGTCCGGCCTCCTCCGGAGGACGAGCAGGCTGACGAGGCGGATCGCGAGGAAGAGAAGGAAGGCGCCTGCAGCGGTTGCCACGGAGCGCACCATCCCGATTCCGCCCGGTGTGAGGGAGAGAATCAACCCTGCGACGGTTCCACCGATGCTGGCCTCGTCGAGCACGAGCCAGTGCGTGAGGTCGGTCTGGACGGTTAGGATGAGCAGGCTGAGGAAAACGGCTTCGCGGATGAAGCCCGCCGTGGGGCCGGAATGCAGCGCGGCCGCGAGGAAGCAGAGCCCGGTGGCGAGTTCGCCCAGTGGGTAGCGCACGGAAATCCTTTCGCGGCAGCCTGCGCATCTCGCGCCCAGAATGATCCAGCTCAGGATCGGTATGTTCTCGTACCAGCGGATTCTCCGGCCGCAGGCCGGGCAGGCGCTGGGCGGGGCCACTACGGATTGGCCCAGAGGCGCCCTCCAGGCCACCACGTTGAGGAAGCTGCCGATGCAAAGCCCCAGAATGGCGGCTGAAACAGCGAAGAAGGCGTCCGCGTGCAAGCTTTGTCCTCCTGGATTTGCCCTTTGTGCGTCCTTTGCTATATGTTCGTTTATACTCCATTCTGCAATGCAGTGGAGTAAGCTGAAAATCTTCCCACGGAGGGGAAATCGATGAGAACCGCTCTAGTGCTGCTCACGCTTGTAACGGTTTCCGCGTTCGCTGCCGAGTTCACCACCGGCGGCGCCGACGTCTGGAAGTTCAACGGCTACGGTATCTTCCGCCTCGACGTCTGGGGCGAGGAAGATGCAGATCCAGACATGGGCTTCTCCGCCAAGGGCGACATCGCCTGGACTCCGACCCTGAACGAGATGCTGTCCGCCAAGGTCTCGCTGGGTCTCAACGCACACAACAACGGCGTGACTCTCGGGGATGCCTACCTGAACATGACCCCGGTCGACGGCTTCTCCATCCGCGGCGGCCAGATCAAGAGGATGTTCGGCTGGGGCTACCTCGAGTCCACTACCGCCATGCTGTTCCCCGACAGGCCTCTTCACACCGCGCTGAGTGACAGCGCCAATATCTTCGGCCTCTACGGCAAGAGGGACATCGGCCTGATGCTCCTGGGCGACTTCGACATGTTCACCCTCGACGTAGCCTACACCAACGGTGTCGAAACCGAGGAGACGGACAGCAACAAGCAGTTCACGATCCACGGCACGGTAAAGCCGACCGATTGGCTCACCATCGGCGCCGCCCTGGGCATGCACACCGTAGACTCCGGCACTGATGACACCGCCACCGGCACAGGCATCGACGTCTATGGCCTGGTCAAGTACCCCGTCACCGAGACCATCGACCTGCGCTTCGCAGGCGAGTACATGATGCTGGGCCTTCCCGCCGATGATGTCGAGGGTTTCGAAATCAACGACAACACGATCATGACGGTTGCCGGCGGAGCCACTTTCGGCCTCCAGAGCGACATGATCACCGCCATCACCCCCATGATCCGCTACGAGCAGATCAGCCCCGTCTCCATCGTGGCTGATGGTGCCGACGATCCCGAGGACAACCGCGGCGCCATCGACTTCTGCTCCAACTTCCACATGGGCTCCCACAACACCGTCCAGATCGGCATCCGCAACTACAGCTTCCAGGACGAGAACACCGACGGCTACACCGACATCATCCTCAACTGGCTGATGTCCTTCTAGTAATCCGGCTGCATGGTGAAGGGGCCGCGGGCAACCGCGGCCCCTCCTGCTTCCCCACCAGATCGCTTTTAACATCTGGACCAGGAAGCGCATATCTCATCGAATTTCCGATCCCGCTTGCTTTTATCTCCCCGATTGCTGCCTCATAACACCGTCCTGAAGATGTAATTCCATTGTTCAGGCAAGGCGGTGCGGTTCTCCTGGCAAACGCATGATCCTGCAGACATCTCCGGTGCTGGAGGTCACGAATCAGGCATGTCGGCGCAGCCCTGTCCGGAAGGGATGGGAGTCAGAGGCAGGAGTGCAACCACCTGTTGCACGAGGCGCAGCCCTGTTCGGGGGTGGGAACAATGGTTGAAATCAGCCATGCTTTCCAGATCGGAGTTTGGACCAGATTTTAAAAACGATCTGATTCGCGTTTGGTCCAGATTGTAAAAACGATCTGGTCAGCTTATCTTGCCGGAAAGCGCCAACCTGGAGGGGATCGATGGCCGAGACGACGAATGTGCCTTCGGAGAACAAGACTCTGAACTGTTCCAACTGCGGCGCCCCGATTGGATATGTCGAGGGCGAATCCGTCCTGACCTGCGAGCACTGCGGCTCCACCACCATGCTGGCCGGATTCGATCAGATCGTGACCATACAGTCGCATTCCATCATGAGGCCGAGGCTCGACGAGAACTCCGCGGTGAAGACCGCACGCGCCTGGCTATCCGAGGGCCGTCTGAAGCCTTCGGGCCTCGGCGACGCCGCCGATCTCAGATCCGTCTCCGGGCGCGTTCTTCCCTACTGGATCGTCAAATCCTTCGCCTCGACGTCATGGCGCGGCATGAACCGCAAGACCCGCACGGTCGGGTCCGGTCAGCAGAAGCGGACCGAGGAGTACTGGGAGCCCACGAGCGGCCGTTTCAGCGAGAACTACACCTGGCCCGTCTACGCCCGCGAGAACGAGGCGGAATACTGGGGCCTGAAGTTCCTGGAGCCCGGCCAGAAGTGCCTCTTCCCCGACTGGCGCAGATTCCTCTTCACATTCGGCATGGGCTCGAAGACCTCGCCGAACGCCAACCTCCTCGAGGGGAGGGTGCCCTTCTCCCTCGACGGAATCACCGATTCCGGCCTGAAGATCGTCAACGGCCAGATCGTGCAGGCACGCGCGGAGGAGACCGCAAGAGCCAGGATCGTCCAATCGCACGATGCAAAGGCAGCCGGCAAGGCCACCAGGATAACGGACTGCGACACGACCGTAACCGTACAGGGCACCGAACTCGTCTATCTGCCCATGTGGGAGATAGTGTACGGATACGGAGGCAGGGACTACAGAGTGCTCGTGAACGCGGCGTCCGGCGCCGTGGTCGCGGCCGAATACCCGGTCGGACGGACCGCGAAGATCGTCAACTTCGACCTCCTGTTCGGCATCCTCGGGGGATTGCTGGCCGCCGCGGGTTTCGGCACCGGCCATCACGGCGTAGGATGGGCGGGTGTGGCTCTTGTAGCTGTTGCAGTTGCATATACCATCATCTCTCTGGTTTCGGGGAAGAAGTAGCGATGATACCGCAGCCCCCAAAAAGAAGAGACGGTCGCCGATGCGGATAACCGATGCGGCAGTCGGCAGGCCGGTTGCCGTTACGGTGTTCTCCGTCGTCGCGCTGATGCTTGGGGCGGTGGCGGTCCTGAAGATGCCGGTGGAGCTGCTGCCCGCCGTCGAATATCCCCGGCTTACCGTAGAGACCACCTATCCCCTCTCCAGCCCATACGAGGTCGAGCGGCTGGTGACCGATCCCATCGAACAGTCCATCGCCGGCGTGAGGGGCCTCAGGAGCTACATGTCCCGGTCCTACGGCGACCGCAGCCGGATCACTCTGGAGTTCGGCTGGGGAACCAGGATGGACTACGCCAGACTCGAGGTCCGCGAGAAGCTGGACGTCGCGGGATGGTCGCTGCCCGACCAGGCCGGCCGACCGACGATCGTCGAATACGACCCCTCCAGACGCCCGTTCATGGAGATTCTCGTTTCGAGGGAGGGCGACTGGACCGAGATCACCGACTTCGTCCGCAGGGTCATGACAACGCGCATCGAACAGGTCGACGGCGTAGCCGCCTGCGAGATGGAGGGCGGCGCGGATGCCGCGGTATTCGTCAGACTCAGGGACGGAGCCATGGAGGAGATGGGGATAAGCCCCTCAACCGTCGCTTACGCCCTTGCAGGAGCCAACGCGAGAACCCCCGGCGGGCTGGTCCGGGAGGGGCAGAAGGAGTTCTACCTCTCCCTCGAGGGCCAGTTCGAGAGTCTCGAGGACGTCGAGGCGACAGTAGTAGGCTTCCGAGGCGCCACGCCCATCGTCCTGGGCGATATCGCGGAGGTCTCGCTGGAGGAGAAGCCCGTCACGGAATGGGCCGCCGCGGACGGCGAGAGGTGCATCATCCTGCGGGTACGCAAGATGTCCGGGGGCAATACCGTGGATATATCGAGGCGGGTCTCCGCCGTGCTGGACGAGATGCGCGCCGACTATCCCGACCTCCGCATCGAGCTTCTGCAGAACGACGCCGTGTTCATCACCGAGTCCATCGACGGGGTGATCGAGTCCCTGCTGATCGGATCATTCCTGGCCTTCGCGGTGCTCTTCCTGTTCCTACGGGAATGGAGGAGCCCGATCGTCATGGGGATATCGATCCCCCTCAGCATTGCCGTCGCCCTCTTCGCCCTCTACCTCAGCGGGATAACACTCAACATCATGTCCCTCGGCGGCCTGGCCCTCGGCACCGGCCTCCTCGTCGACAACTCGATAGTCGTCCTCGAAGCCATCCACAAGCGGCGCGAGAGGGGAGACGGGCCGATGGAGGCCGCCATCAAGGGCACCTCCGAGGTCGGCGGGGCGATCGTCGCGAGCACGCTCACCACGCTCGTGGTCTTCTTCCCCGTGGTCTATCTCGAAGGCGTGACGAGCCAGCTCTTCCGCGACCAGGCCCTGGCCGTGGGCTTCGCCCTCCTTGCGAGCCTCGTCATCGCCGTCACGGTGGTCCCCCTGCTGGCTGCCAGGTATCCCTCCGTACTGTCGATTGATCCGACGGAGAAGCTCCGGGAATGGTACGCCGGGGCGGCCCGCAGAGCCGTCCGGCGTCCGGGCAGGGTCGTGGTCTTCACCTCGGCGCTTGCCGTGCTCGCCCTCATTCCGGGCGCTCTCCTCCCCAGGCAGCTCCTGCCGTCCGTCCCGGTCGATCAGGTGGATCTGTCGTTCTCGGCCCCGGAAGGCACGCCGATCGAGGATCTGATCCTCTACGCCGGCAGGGCGAGCGATCTGGCGTCCCGTTCCGGCGCGGTCGCGGTTTCCGGGCGGGCGGGCGTCAGGTCGAAGGAGGGCGTCGATGTCCTCCTCACGGCCGCATACGAGGATCCGGGCAGCGCCTCAGAGGCTATGGGAACGATGCCGCCCGTCTGGGCGGCCGGCCATTCATTCGACCTCAATGTCTCCCCTCACGAGACGCTGCTGGGTGAGATACTGGGCGGAGGCGGCGGTTTCACTGCATACGTCGAAGGGGAGAACCTCGATGCCGATCTCGACGCCGCCCGTGCCCTCGCGGACAAGATGGCCGGATACCCGGGAGTACATTCGGTTGAGATAGGATTCCTTCCGGGGAGGCCCGAGATACTCCTTCGTCTGGACTCCGAGCTGATCACCCTCCTCGGCATGAGCGCGTCCGGAGTGGCCGACTGGGTGGAAAGCATGGCGAGGGGGCTCGACGCGACGACCTACTACAGGCAGGACGAGCGCGTGGACGTCCTGGTCCTCTCGGACCGGGGCGAGGGCATCCCCCTGGACGACATCCTCTCCAGGTCGACGCAAGCCGCTGGAATCCTGGTCCCTCTCGACAGGCTGGTGAAAGTCGAGAGAAGGCAGCTTCCGGGATACATAGAGCACTATCAGGGCAACAGGGCCGTTTCGCTCTCCATCAATGCGTCCTCCAGCAATCTGGCCGGGCTGTCCGCGCGTGCCTCGCGGGATGCGGCGTCGCTCGAAACCCGCGTTCCCGCCACCCTCAGGACGGGCCCCGAGGTGGAGGAGATGGACAGAACCTCCAGGGGCCTCGTTCTGGCCGCCCTCCTGGCCGCCGCCCTGGTCTACGTCCTGATGGCCGCCCAGTTCGAATCGTTCAAAGGGCCCTTCGTGATCATGTTCACAGTCCCGCTGGGCCTCATCGGCGTCATATCCGGCCTCGCCCTCACCGGGCAGGGCTGGAACGCCCTCTCCGGCATCGGCGTGGTGATCCTCTCCGGCATAGTCGTGAACGACGGCATCCTTCTGGTGGAGCGCATCAACCAGCTCAGGCGCGACGGCCGGCCCCTCGAGGAGGCGATTGTCGGCGCCGGGCGCGACAGGCTCAGGCCGGTCCTGATGACGAGCGTGACGACCATCCTCGGGCTCCTGCCCATGGCGGTCGGCTTCGGAACGGGCGGAACCCTCCGCCAGCCGCTCGCGATCGCAGTTATAGGAGGTATGACCGTGGCGACGATACTCACGCTCGTCGTGGTCCCCGCGGTCTTCAAGCTCGTGTACGGCAGAGAGAGATGATCGATGTCGTTCTCCGGCGCCCGCGCGCCACGGCGGTCATCTACGCCGCGCTGCTGATCCTCGCCGTCGTCTCCTACACCCGGATACCCATCGAGGGCACCCCGGATACCGAGCTGCCGAAGCTCAGCGTGTTTACGACATGGCCGGGAGCCAACCCCGAGGCCGTCTGCGAAGAGATCACGAGACCGATCGAGGAGGCGGCGAGACAGGTGGAGGGGGTGGAGGAGGTGTCCTCCCGCTCCCAGGCCGGCTCCAGCAGCGTTACCGTGTCGTTCCGGAAGGGTACGGACATGGATGTCGCATCCATGGAACTGACCGAGCGGATCTCCTTCCTGTGGGAGCACTTCCCTCCGGGTGTCTCGAAGTCCAGCGTCACTCCTGTGCTTCCCGAGGAGATGGACAGCGAGGACTTCCTCGTTTTCACGCTGGCCGGCGCGGATGCCCAGGAGCTGAAGAGGCTGGCGGAGGAAGAGATCGTCCCCGCGCTGGAGAGGGTCGACGAGGTCGGAGTCGTGGACGTGCAGGGCCTCGGAGCAGAACAGGTAGTCATCGACATAGATACGCAGGCGCTCCGCGAACTGGATCTGACACTGCCGGAGGTGATGTCCGTCCTCGAGGCGGGCATCGTCGATCGCAACGCTGGCATCGTAATCGATTCCACCGGCCGCTCGGCCGTGCTCCGCGTGACCACGGTCCCGCGCGATCTGGACGACCTGGCGAAACTCGTCGTGGCCGTCCGGGGCGGCCGCTTCGTGACGCTGGGCGATGTGGCCCTCGACATCTCCCAGTTGTTCGACGAGACCCAGCACACGGTCTTCAGGTACAACGGGCTGGACCAGGTGATGGTCCAGGTCGACAGGGTGCCAGGCAGCAACGCGGTCCGCGTAGCCGACAGGGTAATGGCCGCGGTGGAGGACATCCGCGCGAACCTCCCGGAGGGCGCCGAACTGGAACTCATCGAGGACGGCACCGAGCAGATCAGGAAGAACCTGGCCGCCCTCTCGTGGAGAGGCGTCGTATGCCTGGCCGCCATCATGGCCGTCCTGCTCCTGCTCAACCCGGGCATCCGGGGCAACATGCTGATCCTCAGCTCGATCCTGTTCTCGGCGGCCCTCTCCATAACCGCGGTCTATCTCGCCGGGTACACCGTAAACGTTCTGACCCTGAGCGCCCTGGCAGTGGCCTTCGGACTCCTGGTCGACGGGGCGGTGGTGGTGATGGATGCCATCGCCTTCCGCAGGCGGCAGGGCATGGATCCGATCGAGGCGGCCAGGCTGGGGGCGAAGGAAGTGGCCCTGCCCATCCTGGGCGGCGTCCTGACGACGCTGGTCGCATTCGTCCCGCTGCTCGCGAGCGAAGGGATTCTGAGGCTCTACTACAGGCCGTTCGCCTTCACGATGGTCGCCACGCTGCTCTCGTCCTACCTCGTCTGCCTCACTCTCGTTCCCTCGCTCGCCGGCCACTGGAGGGACGGGAGCTGGACGAGGGAGAGGAGGTGGGACGTAGGGATGGCCCGGGTGATAACCCGCCTCCATCACAAGCCGTGGTTTCCGATGTCGTTCGTGATCCTGCTGATCGCGCTCTCCGTCTGGGTCTTCTTCACGAAGCTGGACAGGGGGCGGTACTGGGGGTTCTCGTTCGAGCGCGAGAACATCGTGGTCCAGATGCAGTTCCCCCCGGGGACCCCGCAGGACGTGGTGGACACGGCCACGCGGGGATTCGAGGCGATCCTGGTCGGGAGGGACGGGATCGAATCGACCCGGACCTTCGTTACCGGGGAGAGGGCTACCATCATCGCCATCTGCTCCGAATCCTCCCTTTCGAGCGGCCTCGCCCTGAACACCGAGGCCGAGGTGATGGCCCACGCCTCTACGATCGGCGGCATCCAGGGCATCTACGCCGGCGGCATCAGCCCGCAGGGGTACTGGCGCAGCACGTCTTCCGCGGGGATGATGCAGACCATCGAACTCCGGGGATACGACTACGAGGGGCTCAGAAACATCGCCTCGTCGATCGCCTCCCTGATGGAACGCCATCCCAGGATCGCGGAGGTCGCCATCGACTGGAACCGGATGATGGCGGACCGGTCACAGCTTTCCATCGAATTCGACCGCCGCGAGCTTGCGGACCTCGGGCTCAACCCGGTTCAGCTCCTAGCGGCATTCCGCTACAGCCTGCCGGGCAGCTACGGGGGCGGGATCCAGATAGGGGACAAACGGCTCGATCTCGGCCTCAGGCTCGCGGGGGAGCGCAACCCGGGAATGGCGGAGGTTTTCGACAGCCGGATCAGGACCGCCGGCGGCGGTTCCGTGAGGCTCGGGGATATTGTCGAGCTGGACACGACCACCGTCCAGGGCTACATAGACCGCGATCAGGGCGAGTACATGAGGACCATCGCCTACACATTCATGGGGGCCGAGAGGATGGGTGCCCGTTTCAGGCGTACTCTGATCGAGAATCTGGAGCTTCCGGACGGATACAGGGTCTACGAGGACACGACATGGGCGCCGAGATGGCTCCGGGAAGAGGATGCCGGCACCGATCTCAACCTCCTGGTCCTCGTGGCGATCATCGCGGTCTTCGCGGTGACCGCCGTGCTCTACGAGTCCTTCACGGCGCCGCTGTGGGTTCTCGCCGTGATACCCATGGCGCTGATAGGCGTAGTCGTCGGCTTCTGGGCCTTCGGGAAGGTCTTCACCCCCCAGGCCTACGTGGGCAGCGTGTTCCTGGTCGGAATCGCCGTCAACAACTCGATCCTCCTGGTGGACTGCTTTCTCAGGCACCGGAACAGGGGTACGGGCACCAGCGAGTCGCTCGACCTGGCCGTGAAGGAAAGGCTCCGCCCGGTGATGCAGACGAGTCTCACGACCGTTGTGGGAATGCTCCCGCTCGTCATCTGGCCGGTGGCCGGCTCCGACGACCTGTGGAGCACCCTTTCGTTCACAGTGGTGGCGGGGATGGCCACTTCGACCCTGCTCGTGCTCGTGGCCCTGCCATCGCTCATACAGCTTACGACAAGGAGGGAATGACCGGGATGAAAAGGCTCTTCGTGCCGGTTCTACTGACAATGCTGGCCTGCGCCTGCGGAAAGGCCGCGGAGGAGGAGGCCGGGGCCGTCGAACCGTCTCCGCTCCCCGTCGGGGCCGTGACCATCGCGAGGGATACACTGTTCCAGGTCGTCGAGGCCACCGGCAGGATCAGCTCCGCGAGGACACAGGAGCTGGTCTCCCAGATCCAGGGCCTGGTCGCGCTGGCGCCTTCGGGCGAGGGGGTGCCGGTTTCGAGGGGCCAGACCGTCTTCAGGATCGCCGCCGGCGCTCAGGCCGCCGACCTTCAGAACGCCCAGAGCCGCTACAGGTCGGCTCAGGCCGTGTACGACTTCGAGACTTCGAACTACCAGGGCGAAATGACCGAGGAACGGAGCGAGATGCTCCGCAGCACCACCGGGCTGCTGCAGGCCGAGGCGGACCTGGCGCGTGCCAGGACTCAGTACGGCAACGCCGCCCTCACCGCCGGCTTCGACGGAGTGGTGTCCGGAGTCCTCGCCCGGGAGGGGATGACGGTGTACCCGGGAACTCTGCTCGGCTCGGTCGTGGACATGGATGCGCTGCAGGCCGAGATCGATCTGGACGAGCGGGATCTGGCCCTCTGCATCGTCGGGGCCAGGGCCTACGTGACCGTTCCGTCCCTCGGAGACACCACTATCGCAGGCACGGTTTCCGCAGTCTCCCCGGTAATAAATCCGTCCACCCGCTCGGGAAGAGTCACGGTCGCCCTGCCCCCGGTAGAGGGTCTGAGGCCCGGCGCGACAGCCAGGATCGAAGTGGTCACCTCCGAGCTGCCCGATCTCCTGCTCATCCCCGAGGAGGCTGTCCTGGTGCGTGACGGCGACGAGATGGTGTTCGTCGTGTCCGACGGTCGGGCGGACTGGCGCGACGTAACGACGGCCGGGTCCGGCAGGGGCCTGATCGCGGTGACGGACGGGGTGTCCGAGGGCGAGCAGGTCATAATCAGCGGCCACTACTCCCTCGCGCACAACGCTCCGGTGGCAGTGGTGGGTGATTAGCCCCCGGGAGGGCCCGTTCGATCTCGCCATCATAGGCGCGGGCGCCTCGGGGCTCATGGCCGCCGCTACCGGCGCTCGGGCCGGTATGTCCACAGCCGTGCTCGATCTGAACGACAGGCCCGGGGCGAAGCTCTCCCTCACGGGCGGCGGCCGGTGCAACATCCTGCCGGCCGACTTCGATCCCGGCGCATACGTGACCTCATCGTCCAGGAACAGCCTCGCCAAGATCCTCAGGAGATGGTCCCCCTCGCTGGCACGCTCGTTCTTCGAGGAAGCCGGAGTGAGGCCAGAACCCGAGGAGGGGACCGGCAAGCTCTTCGCCTCGTCCACGACCGACGGGGCTGCCTCCGTGGTGCGCACTCTCGTGCGGATCGCCTCGGATGCAGGGGCCGTCTTCATGTTCCGATCCCGCGTGATCGACATCGAGCCTTCCGGCGGCCGATGGAAGGTCCGCCTGGAGGGAGGGGGAACGGTGGACGCCAGGAGTGTGATGATCGCCACGGGCGGCAGGTCATGGCCGGGCACCGGAAGCGGAGGGTGGGGCTTCACAATGGCTGCGAGGCTCGGCCACAGGGTCAGGCAGGCATATCCGGCCCTGGTCCCGCTCCGGTCCGAGGATGCCGGTTTCGCCGGGCTCTCCGGCATCGTCGTACATGCGGCGATATCCTCGCGGTTCGAGGGACGCCCCTTCACCGTGGAGGGCCCGCTCCTCTTCACCCATCGCGGCTTCAGCGGCCCTGTGACGATGGACGCCTCCCACGCCTTCACCGGGGCGGAGGAGGCGCCCGCCGCCCTCCTGGTCCGCTGGGGTCGTCCGGATGCATCGGAGTAGGAGAGGACGCTGCTGTCGGGGAAGGGGAGAATCCTCGGAGCGCTGGGGGAGCATCTGCCGTCGAGGCTGGCCGCGCTGCTCCTCGAGAGGGCGGGCTTACGGCCGGAAGCCCGTTTCGCAGAGCTGGACAGGCCGGGGAGGCTTTCCCTCCTCGCGGTTCTTACCCGGTTCCCCCTGCCTGTCTGCGGTCACTGCGGATGGGACGAAGCCGAGGTCACCGGAGGAGGCGTCGCTCAGGAGGAGGTCGATCCGGGGAGCATGGAAAGCAGGCTGCACCCCGGGCTACACCTTGCCGGGGAGGTTCTGGACGCCTTCGGTCCGGTCGGGGGTTGGAACCTCTACTGGGCCTGGCTGACGGGAAGGATGGCCGGACGGGCCTGACGACCCCGGAGTCCTGCTCCCCGGCCCGTCAATCCCGAGGCTCCACCGGGACGAGACCCAGGAAGAACCTGTGGTATTCCACCGGCAGCCCGGATTCGCTCGTCAGATCCAGGGTGCTTATCCTCTGTATCATCGCCTGCGGCGCAGGGAAGACGACCAGATAGGTTCCCTCCCAGTCGCCGTGGAGGACATAGGGCTCCCATGTGGCCCACATGGCTTGTATCTCGGGCGCCTTGAGCTCACTCTCCGCCCACGCGGTCACAGTCTTCAGAGCGAGTTCGGACGAATACCCGTCCGTGATCCCGATGCCGTCGCCCAGTTCGTCGAGGTCGTCCGCGTCGACCAGCCCGAGGCCCATCCGGTCCATGCCGGACCTGGAGACCACGAGCACCTCGCCGGATATCGGCGCCGCCTGAAGGTATCCATCGCTCAGGCCGCCCGGGAGCGGGAGCGGGAACGTCCCGGGCTCGAAGGCCACCTCGTAGTAGAGGAACTTGTCGGAGAAGGAGTCGGACTCGCGATTGATGACGAGGGACCCCGTCTGCCTCCAGAGGGGCGCGGCCCAGTCGAACCCCGCCACTCTCTCCTCGGGCACGGAGGGCATCCGGGACTCCCCGGGGATATAGGGACACCGGGTGGATATCGAACTCCACCTGACCGCGGAGCCCCCGCCCGCTACCGAGGCGTCGATCCGGAAGGACTCGTCGGGCTCGGGGTACGCGTTGACTATCCGTCCCTGCGAGCGCACGGTCATGTCGCCCGTGAACTCGGGTCCGTAGATGTAGATGACCGGAGCCTCCGCCATCATGCCTGAACAGTCCCGCCAGGGCCCTCCGGCGTCGCCCACGGCCTCGACGATGTCGCGCCGGTAGACCACCGCGCCCCATTCGTGGACATAGATCCCGTCGTGACAGGGCGCTGTGATGGTATCGACCGCGGCAGCAAAAAAGAGCGGACTCAAGCTCCCACCTCCGGATTGCGCCGCCCGGCGGGACTCCAGGGAATCCGTAGCCGGGCCGGCATCATCTGATCTCGATCGGAGCCCTCTCGAGCGATTCGAGCGCCTTCGTGAACTTTGCGAGCTGGTCCCTGAACCAATCGTTGTCCGGCTCCCGCCGGAGCGCCTCGTCCTCCCAGGTGACCGCTTCGGCATATCTCCCGGCCGAATAGAGCGCCTCGGCCAGCGTATCGACGATGTTCATGTCGTCGGGGGCGAGCATGTGCGCCTCCATGGCGAGTTCCACAGCCGTCTCCGGCTCGATTCCCCTCACGGCCAGGGTCCATGCGAAGGCGTTCAGCATATGCGGATCCCGTTCGCCCGGGGTCAGGGCCCGGTCCATCATGCCCGGGAGGAAGCCCAGCTCGTACTCCGTTCCGGCGTCGGCATAGACAGGCAGGACGAAGACCGGCTCCCACAGGGCGTATATCCTGGCCAGCTCTCCCACAGGGTCGGCATGATCGTCGACCCGGATATCCACCAGCGCATCACCGACGCCCTGGTAGCCGCCTTCGGGCCTGTGCACCAGAAGCGCCGCCGACTGTCTCCCACGGCTGTCCCCCCCGGCCGAGTCGCCGGCTGAGAGCGCCCGGACGAGCCTGTACGACAGGGGCCCCCCGGTGGAGAGGAAGGTTTCCTCCATCGCCGCAATCACTTCGGGGCCGGTCAGGATGTTTCCCTGTATGGCGTATCCGGGCCCGGACACGCCTCCCGCCCAGGCGTAGGTGTCGGAGCCGGTGAACGTGGCCGAGCCGCCGTCCGCGTCGACGATGCCGACCTGCCTGTCCTGGAAGCCCTCGTCGGTCGACATGAGGATCTCGAGCACCTCGCCGGCGGAAAGGCCGCCTGCGAGAAGTTCAAGCCCCGAAGGCCCGAGCGAGACGTTCGCCAGGGCCTGAGTGGCCACGGCGCCGCCGCCGCACTCGATCCACGGCACGATGTATCCGACTGCCAGAACTTTCGAAGCGACCGCGACTCCGCATTCGCCTGCGGCGGTGTCGACCGCGGCTATCGAGAACGTGGAGCAGACGAGCTCCTCCGGATGCTCCGGAAGTCCGCCTGCAAACGCCAGCGTGACCAGTACGGGAAACATTGCCAACCCCCCTCCGGCGTATTGCACGCCCGGCGGACAGGCACTGCCGGGTCTCCCTCCGGGATCCCGCCGTCTGCGACGATCCTGCCTTTTGTATAATCGAAGATCGGATCCGTCATCTCCGTGCCTCCGCCGGAACATACGTTTCACGCTGCGGATGTGAAACCCGCAGCGGCGTGGACGGACTCCGGAAGAGCCAACCGCCGGCGGCGGGATCGTCCGTCGCCGAGCTTTACGAATCCGGCAGCCCGGATATACTTCTGGGACACACATCACGGAGGAAGAATCAAGTGAGGAGACTGATGCTGGTAAGCGCCGCGGTCCTGATGGTCACATCGGCCGCATCCGCCGGTCTGCCCGGCATGATCCCCCGGGACGTCCTCTTCGGAAACCCGGAACGCCTGGCCCCGGAGCTGTCCCCGGACGGCAGCCTGATCGCCTACATCGCCCCCGCCGGGGGCGTCCTGAACCTCTGGCTGATGAACGCGGACGGCAGCGATCCCAGGCAGATCACGTTCGACGAGGGAAGAGGCGTCACGAACTACTTCTGGGCCGAGAACGGGCGCCACATCCTCTACATGCAGGACCAGGCAGGCGAGGAGAACACGCACGTCTACAGGCTGGACGTCGCCACCGGAGAGGTGACCGACCTCACTCCGTTCGAGGGCGTGAAGGCATACGTATCGGCGACGGACCGCGACAACCCCGACATGATCCTGATCGAGATGAACGCCGACAACCCGATGCTCTTCGACTCCTACGAGGCGGATCTGAACACGGGCGCGCTGACCCTCGTCGAGAGCAACCCCGGCTTCATCCTGGGCTGGATTCCGGACGAGAACCTGGTCGTCAGGGTCGCCTTCGCCATGGACGGCGAGGGCGGACAGATGCTGATGGAGAAGGATTCCGAGGGCGGGTGGACGCCGTTCCTCTCCTGGGGTGTGGAGGAGCAGGTCTACCCCGTCCGGATGACGGGTGACGGCTCCGGGATCTATCTGAACAGCACGCTGGGTTCAAACACTTCCAGGCTCGTCAGGTACGACTTCGCCACCGGGGAGGAGACCGTTCTGGCCTCCGATCCTCTCTGCGACGCCGGAAGGGTCTTCTTCGACGAGTCGACGGTCGAGCCGCGCGCCGTTTCGTTCACGCACCTGCGCACCAGGGTCGAGATCCTCGATCCCTCCCTGCAGGTGGACTACGACTATCTGGCGACCGTGCACGAGGGAGACTTCTTCATCACATCCGCCGACCATGCCGACGACAGATGGATCGTAGGCTACACCAGCGTCGACAACCCTCTCAACTACTACCTCTACGACAGGTCCGAGGGCACCGCCGCCTTTCTCTTCAGCGCGATACCCGCCCTGGAGGACTACGAACTCGCCGAGGTCCGGCCGCTTCTCATCCCGGCCCGCGACGGGCTGATGCTTCCGTCATACCTCACTCTGCCCGCCGGGGTCGATACCACCGGGCTCCCGACCGTGCTGTTCGTACACGGCGGACCTTGGGCACGCGACCACTACGGCTACGATCCCATTACGCAGCTCCTGGCCAATCGGGGCTTCGCCGTACTGCAGGTCAACTTCCGCGGCTCCAGCGGCTTCGGCAGGGACTTCCTCAACGCGGCGAACAGGGAGTGGGGCGGCGCCATGCAGGACGACATCACCGACGCCGCCATGTGGGCGGTGGAGCAGGGCTATGCGGATCCCGGCAGGCTCGTGATAGCCGGGGCCTCCTACGGCGGATACGCGACGCTCGCCGGGGTGGCGTTCACCCCCGACCTCTACGCTGCCGCCGTGGACCTGTTCGGCCCCTCGAACCTGATCACCTTCCGGCAGAGCGTGCCCGCCTACTGGAGGCCGATGGACGCTCTGCTGGACGCGCGCATCGGCAGCCTCGACGAGGACGCCGATATGCTCGCGGACAGGTCGCCCATGAATCACGCGGATGAGATCAGGACTCCGCTCCTCGTGATCCAGGGCGCCAACGACCCCCGCGTGGTGCAGGCCGAGAGCGACCAGCTCGTCGAAGCGCTCAGAACGGCGGGAACCGCAGTCGAGTACGTACTCTATGCCGACGAGGGCCACGGCTTTGCGCTGGAGGCCAACAACCTCGATTTCGCGGGCCGCATGGAGGAGTTCCTGGCCAGGCACATCGAAGGCGTCAGATTCGAGCCCTGGACTCCGGTGGAGGGTTCGACCGCCTCAGTGGTGGAGTAGCAGCCGGAGCCCGGCTGACGGGTCTCCCGACGGAGACAGAGGAGGGGAGGGGGCGACCCCTCCCCTCGTTCATATGCCACCTGCTAGCGGATGACCGTCATCCTGAGGCCCGTCGTCTCCTCCCCGGAGGTCACTGCGAGGAGATAGGTCCCGGTGGGCAGACCTTCGCACGAGAACTCCGCAAGGCCGCCGTCGGCCTCTGCATGGACCTTCCGTACGATCCTGCCCGCGAGGTCGCGAACCTCCACGTCCGCTCCCGTCCAGCCCTGAGGCAGAACGAGACACGCCGCGCCGCGCACCGGGTTCGCGAGAAGAGCGGGTCCGGCCGGGGCCGGTTCCGCGGGCCCCTCGATCCCCACTCCGCCGTCGAGGGAGACCCAGACGTTCCAGTCGGAGCCCGTCTCGTCGCCGGCCCAGGCTATGACGCCCGGGCAGAGGGCGGGGGCCCATGCGGGCCCGTCCATGTCGATGAGCAGGCCTGGAGTCGACCATCCGGAGCCGGTGAGCGTGGAAGCCCGGAGCCTCGCCGAAGCGCCCCTGCCCTGCTGCCAGGCCGTGAACAGGGCGCCTGTGGGGGACGTTCCGACGACAGGCAGGCAGGGCGCATCCGCGCCGGTCGAATGGATGGTTTCCGGAGCGCTCCAGGAGCCGCCGTTCCATGACCTGATCCTGATCGAGGTGCCGACGCCCGAGGCGTCGCCCTCCTGCCAGACCAGGCGCATCGCTCCTCCTGCAAAGGAGAGGGACGGCGAGCGCGAGAAGCAGCCCTCTTCCGTGAGCGCCACCGGGGCGGAGAACCCGGACGCATTCCCCCGCGACCACATGATCCGGTCGCCCTGGTGGTCGCTCCTGACCCATGCGACATGGACATACCCGGATTCGTCCGCGGCGCTCGTGGGCGAGAAGTCCTCGAAGCCGGCTGGACCGGACAGGATGGTCTCCGGGAAGGTCGTATCGACGGTTTTGATCATTATGTCGCCCTCGCCCCTGCGCCATGTCTGCCAGGCCAGCCAGAGTCTCCCGCCCGCGAGGGACAGGGACGGATCGACATCGTATCCGGAGCCGTCTACGAGGGTCGTAACCGTGCCGAAGCCCGCTCCGTGGGCGATCACGATGTCGTAGCCGTAGCTGGACTCCTCGAAGCTGGACCATGCCAGCCAGGGCTCGCCGGAGGCGTCGAGCGCGAGAGTCGGCTGGACGTCCCAGTATTCGTCCAGGTCGACGACCGTGACGGGCCCCCAGGAGGTTCCGTCATAGTGGCGCGTCGCGATGTCGAGACGGGCGGAGCCGCTGGTCATCCAGGCCACCCAGAGATTTCCCGCGCTGCCGGCCACCGAAGGGTAGCAGTCCGAATGCGGACTGGAGGAGACTCTGATCCAGGAGCCGCCCCCACGGGGTTCCGGGCCGTAAGGCGGGATGGCGGCAGTGGTTCCGGAGCCCGTCGGCCTTATCGTGGGGTCGCCCAGCAGAACGCATCCGTAGTGCCATGCCTCGTCGTGGATGCCGACCTGGTTCATCCAGTCCCTGAAGGACTCGCCCGGGATGCCGCCTTCGCCGATGGGCTCGTAGAAGACCTCGAAATCGAGCATCGAGCCCGTCTTGGTCGACCCCGTGGCGAGCTGGCAGTAGTCCGTGCCGAAGAGATACCAGTTGCCGAGGCAGTTGGGCTCGGTCCAGCGGCAGTTGGAGCAGGCGAAGAGCTGTATGAACACGGTCTGCGGGTTGATCTGGGCTATCTCTGGGGCCATCACCGTGCCGGAGTAGCCCGAGGTCGTCTTGAACGTGTGCCCCCACGGCGAGGAGTGGGACATGAGGTGTACGAACTCGTAGCCGTACGCGAGACGGTCGCGGTAGAAGGCTGCGGTGGTCTGATTCCTGTTGCTGTAGACGTCCACGGTCGGGTAGATGGAGGACAGCCCGCAGTTGCCGTAGTAATAACTCCAGTCGTCGTCGATGAAGGCGAGAGCCCTGGCCGGCACCGTCATCGCGCCTGTCCTGTAGAAATGGTTCTTGTCGAGGAAATCGGCCAGCATCCGGACCTCGCCGCCGAATTCGACGGCGTGGGCGTCTATGCGGCCGACCCAGATCTCGGCATCGACGTCGCCCGTGTGGGAGTCGTATAGCCCGTCGCCGTCCGCATCCCCCCAGTAGCCGTCGATATCCATGAAGTAGAGGTCGAGCGGGAACTCCTCGTGCGCTCCTCCCCATTCCCATTCATCCAGCTCGTACCAGGCCGCGGGCAGCCAGCCGATCATTATCACGCCGTCGACACCCGTGTGGCTCCTTATCCGGTTCCGCAGATCGGACGCGGTCCCGCCGGACACCTCCTCCATCGTCACGGTGAAACCCTCGGACTCGAGGTCGGCCTGGAACCGCGCGAGCCTGCCGGCCAGAGGCGCGGCGACCGCGGAGGAGACGAAAACGAGAACGTCCGAATCCCCCCTGTCCGCGCGGGGCGTGCCGATCGTCACGAAAGAAGGCTCCAGGGCCTCCAGCGGACATCGCTCGGTAGCGGCGAAGTCCATAACGGCGGCTCCGGCTGGAGGCAGCGGCAGCGCCGCGATGGTCGAAACGACGGTGATCAGGAAAGACACATCGGACCTCCCGGTGGAAAGCCTGCTTCGATCGCTAGGATACGAAAGCCCCGCGCCGCTGTCAGCCCGGGGAGGCCGGCTCAGGGCGCGGCCGGATTCCTTCCCAGGACGACGGCACAGAGCTTTTTGGGCCCGGTCCCCCATACCGGGTCGGCCTCCGGGGGGATGAAGCCCCTGCAGATGATGCATTCGACGCCGAGAGCGTCGAGGAGGCTGTCAGCTTCCGGAGAAGGCCACGTGTTCAGGACGGCGGCCGTCCGGGCGTAGCCTTCGGGGAGACTCGTGCTGTAGCCGTTCACCATCGGAGTGAAGTGAACGGTCTGACCCAGCAGGTTGCTGCATTCGGCGACGGGGGATTCCAGATCGGCCTCCATCGGAAGTATCGCAATGCGGGCGAAGCTCCGGGCTGCGAGCCAGCCGTGGAATCGTTCGAGCCCGGCGTCGACGAGGTTCATTGGCCCCGGCCACACCTCGGCCAGACAGAGGGCGATTCCGAGGGCGGCCAGGCCGGGCTTCCGGGAGACGGCCCTGCCTGCGGCGAGTATGGCGGGCAGGATGAACAGGAAGGCCGCTCTGGAGGGCAGCCTTATCGACGAGAACGCCGGGAGGCCGGCCAGCAGCCTCCAGGGTGCGGGAGCCACGGGCTTCCCGAACAGGACGAGGGTCGGGCCGAGGGAAACCGCCAGGAACAGCAGGGCCAGGGCGGCCAGAAACCAGCCGAAGGGAAGCCTGTCCTTCCTGTTGCGCCTGAAAAGCCAGGCTGCGGTTCCGGCCACGACTGCGAGACCGGGCCAGAAGGCAACCTCGCCCAGGGTCGTGGAAGGCCTGAATCTCCCCAGCAGCATGCTGTTCTCCCATGGAGAGACCAGGGCGGACACGTCCGTGGAGGCGACCGTGGCGACGGGCCACCTGGCCGCATGGCCGAAGTGCGTGAGGAGGAGGGGGATCACCGCCGCGAATCCGGCCAGTGTCCACAGCGAGACGCGCAAGAGGGCCTTCCAGCCGCCGCTGCGCGCCGCCCAGGGCAGGAAGAGGAGCAGTGCGAGGCCCAGGAAGAGGGCGTAGTAGAGCGAAGCCATGCACTGGAGCGCCACCAGCGCGCCGAGCCACGGGGCGCCGCGCTCGCCCTGGGCGATGCGGATGGCCTGACGGAGCGCCATGACCGCGATGCCGGCGGAGAAGAGCTGGATGTGCCAGAGGTGGCTCTGGAAGAAGGGCAGGCAGACGAAGGCCCCGGCGGCGAAAAGGGCGCCCGGCGCAGGCGTTCCGAGCTGTCCGGCAAGCAGGAACAGGGCGAACCCGGCGAAGGCCAGGGAGGCGACCAGGATCAGGTTGTGGGCGGCGAGGGGGGAGAGGCCCGCGAACCGGAGGGGCATCGCCGCGAGGGACTGGGTGAGGAGCAGGTCGTTCCTGCCGCCTGCATCCGGCTGGCCTTCGAAGACGGGTGGGGCCAGGGGATTCTCGAAATGGGTCAGGGCCTCGTGGTTCCAGGCCATGAGCCATGTGTTGAAGAAGGTGTCGGTCGGGTCGTGGGCGCCCGCTCCGGGACGGACGGCGAGCGGCCATGTGACGGCCGCCGCCAGCGCCGTACAGAGGACCGCCGCGGCGAGGATCTCGAGCAATCCCGGTGTCCGGGCTCCCCGGCTCCTGCGGGAACCGTAGCGTGATCCGGAAGGTCTCCTGCGCCCCGATCGCCCTGCCGCCCTCGAAGCCATCTAGTACGCCCTCGCCACTATCGCCCTGTGCACGGCCTTCCCGCCGGTCATGAAGCAGGGGCCCTCCCCGGGCTCCTGGTCGAGGGGGATGCAGCGGATCGTGGCCTTGGTCTCCTGCTGCAGGCGCTCCTCGTCCTCGGAAGAGCCGTTCCACCAGACCTGGCAGAAACCGGATTCGCTCTCGAAGCGGGCTTTGAACTCGTCGTACGTCGCCGCCTCCCAGGTCATGGAGTCCTGCCTGGATCGGGCCTCGTCGAGGAGTTCGTCCTGGATCGTGCGGAGCTTCGCCGTCGTTTCGGCGAGAAGCGAATCGAAGCCGATGGTGAACTTGGCGTCCCTGCCCGGGCGGTTCCTGGCGCTGCCCGTGACCACGCGGGAGGCAAGGTCGCGGGGGCCGAGTTCGAAGCGCAGCGGAACCCCCCTGACCTCCCAGTGGTTGAACTTGAACCCGGGGCTGACCGTCGTGCGGTCGTCAAGCCTGACCCGGACGCCAGCTCCCGCGAGTTCGTCGCGGATCCGGCAGGCTGCGGACATGACCTGCTCCCTCTCGGAATCCGTCTTGTGTATCGGCACCAGTACCACCTGCACGGGAGCGAGATCCGGCGGCAGCCTCAACCCGGAATCGTCGCCGTGGACCATTATCACGGCTCCGACCAGCCTGGTGGAGACGCCCCAGCTCGACTGGTGCACGAACTGCTGCTCGTTGTTCTCGTCCAGATACCGGGTGTTGAAGGCCTTTGCGAAGTTGGTGCCGAGATAGTGGCTGGTGCCCGACTGGAGGGCCCAGCCGTTCCCCATCATGGCCTCGATGGAGTACGTCTCCACTGCGCCGGCGAACTTCTCCCTGTCGGTCTTCCTGCCCGGGATGACCGGTATGGCCGCGTTCTCGTGCGCAAAATCCCTGTAGACGCCGAGCATCCTCATGGTTTCCGCGCGGGCCTCGGCCTCGGTCGCGTGAGCAGTGTGCCCCTCCTGCCAGAGGAACTCCGTGGTCCTGAGGAAGGCCCTGGGGCGCATCTCCCATCTCACCACGTTGGCCCACTGGTTGAGGAGCATGGGCAGATCGCGGTAGCTGCCTATCCATTTCGAGAACATGTGGTTGATGATCGTCTCGGAGGTGGGGCGCACCACGAGAGGCTCCTCGAGCTGCTTCCCGCCGCCGTGGGTCACGATCGCGAGTTCTGGGGCGAAGCCTTCGACGTGCTCCGCCTCCTTCTGGATGAAGCTCTGGGGGATGAACATCGGGAAATAGGCGTTCTCGTGGCCCGTCGCCTTGAAGCGCGCGTCGAGGCTGTCCTGGATTCTCTCCCAGATTGCGTAGCCGTACGGGCGGATCACCATGCATCCCCGCACGGGCGACGAGTCCGCAAGCTCCGCTTCGCGGATCACGTCCTGGTACCACTGTGCGAAATCCTGCTTCTGCGATGTGATGTTCTCTGCCATCTCGCCCCTCCGGGGGTCATTGCATTGCACGGAGACGCCCGGCGGGTCCGGCGCGATTCCCGTATAGTATTGCCGCGTGTCTTTCGGTAATCCTGTGTTTCAGACAGGCGCGGGTCCAGTGCGGGGTAATATGAAGAGAGCCGTCGGGCGGGACTAACGGGATGGAAGCTGGAACCGGAGAACGCAGGCCTCCTCTCCTATGCTGCGGAGTCTGGGTCGGCCCGGCCGATGCCGGGCCGTCGCGTGATCATGCCGTAGACGCGACCGGCGGAAAGGATGAGCAGGCTTGACCGGCCGGGCCTCCGGATGGCAGCCCGCCGCGATGTCCCGCGAGGAGTACGCCGCCAGGGCGGTGTCGCCCGGCTACGCCCGGGCTCTCGCGGCCAACCCGCCCGGGGCGGCCTCCAATCCCAACCTCCTGGCGTTCGGCAACTCGGGCGGGCTTCTACGCAACGGGGTGTGCTGGTGGCACTCCAGGTTCACCCGTGCCGCCCTCTACCTCGTGTACTTCGAGCCCTCGAAACCGAAGCCGGATGCACGCACCGCACGCAAGGCGATCAGATCGCTGATGAACGCCGACAGGGTGGTGGAGATTCCGGGCTACTCCTGCCTCAGGGATTTCTCGGCCGATTACGCCAAGGAAATCCAGAAGATCCTCGAAAGGAGGCAGATCTCGGACGGCGTGCTGAGGTTTGCATGGATCGACGGCCTTTCGGGATCGCACAGGGTGTCCGGGAGAAGACTCGGTGCTCTCCTGGACGGAATCCACGCCGAGACCTCCCGGGCCGGGCTCGCTTACGTGAAGCTGCAGATACACGGGATCGACGCCCATTCGCTGCTGGTGACGGAGATGGAGCCGCTCGGGGGCGGCGGTTACAGGTGCCGCTACCTGGACAGCAACTGGCCTCTCGAGAGGGTGTGGGAATACACGCCGGGGCCGTATCCCGAGTCTGCTGTGACAGGCATGCCGGGAGTGCCGTATCTTCAACGCACCGGCGAGCTGAGGAGGATCAGGGCGAAGGTCGCCGAGTTCGCCGACCGGGCCGGGAGGGGGAACGCATGAGGTCCAGGGTCATCGACTGTGCAGGGATTCTGTTGTCTGCGGCCGGAATGGGCTTTTCCGTCTCCCTGATCGACCACTGTGCGGCGTTCGTGCTGTCCAGGGGAGGATGGGTCGCATCGGGAGGCCCCTACGTCATAGCGAGTCCCGCTCCCGAATGGATCATGCTCCTGATGCCGGGGGCGGTTCTTCTCTTCACCGCATCGATCATGACTTCCATATACTTCTCGGAGAGGCTCAGGTGGCCGTGGCTCCTGCGCTTCGCCTGGTCTGGAGTATTCCTTACGATCGGGTATCGCTTCGCCTGCGCCGGGGCGGGCGGCGGAGAACCGATCCCCGGGTTTATCATCTGCGCGATCCTGTTCATCATCCTGGGGATCGCCCCGCTGGTGTGGATTCCGGTCGAGAGGATACAGAGGCGGAGGTCCGAACGGAAACTCCTGTGGGTGTACCGCAGCATGGACAACGTGAGAGCCGCCGGCCCGCCCCTCGGGGTAAGGGCCTATTGGACATGCGCCGTGACGGGCGCGGTTCTGGGTGTTGTCGCCGGATTACTTCTCCGCCGGGTCATCCCGGGGTAGGGCGGGGTCGGAGGAATGAGTGGAGGGCCGGGCCCTTCGGGACCGGAGTCGGAGTGACATGAGAAAGCTTGGAAAGATCGTTGACTGGAACGACAACAGGGGATTCGGCTTCATCGTCCCCGAGGGCGGAGGCGACAGGGTATTCGTCCACATCAAGGCCTTCCGCCCCGGCCAGGCGAGGCCCAGGGGCGGGGAGACGGTCGACTACATCCCCACGACGGACGACAAGGACCGCAGGCGGGCCGACGACGTGGTTTTCGCCAGGCGTCGGGCCGGCGGCAGGGGCGGAGGCGCGGGGCGTGCGGCTCACGCCTCGCGCAGAAGCGTTCTGCCTACTGTTCTGATGGCAGCATCGGCCGCCTTCCTGGTGTTCCTGGCATGGCTGGCGCTGAATAACCGGGCCTTCTGGGCGGTCCCGCTGGTCTACCTCGTCATGAGCGCCGTCTCCTTCGCCGTCTACGCCGCCGACAAGGCCGCGGCCCCGTCGGGCGGCCGAAGGGTGCCCGAGAACACCCTGCACGTGCTGGCCCTGCTCGGGGGATGGCCCGGAGCCCTGATCGCCCAGAGGCTGTTTGCGCACAAGACCCGCAAGACCGGGTTCCTGGTCCTGTTCTGGCTCACGGTCGCCGCCAACCTGGCGGCGCTGGCATGGTATCTCCTGCGGATGACGGCATCATAGGCACGGCCGGCAGGGAAGTCCTCTACGCCGACCTGACTTCCGGCGCGATACGGAGGACTCCTCTCGATCCCGCCCTCGAGGAGGTCTGGACAGGCGGGAGGGGGCTGGCCGGCGCGTTCATCCGCCCATTCTGCACCCTCTCCTGGGACGATCCCGCCATGCCGTTCGTGCTTGCGGCGGGCCCCCTGGCGGGCACCCCCTCGCCTTCATCCGGAATGGTGTGCGCCATGTGCATGTCCCCGCTGACCGGGACGGTGGGTGACGCCTCGGCCGGGGGTTCCTTCGCGTCCGGGATGGCGTGCGCCGGCCTGGCCGCGGTGGTGATCACGGGCAGAAGCCCCGGGCTCGCGGGGCTCGAGATAGAGGATGGTTCGGCCCGTCTTGTGGATGCGTGGGGGCTGGCGGGGCGGGACACGGCAGAGATCTCGAGGCTGCTCCGCGGCAGGGGCTCCTCCGTCGTGACCGGCCCCGCGGCCGACAACGGCGTTCTGTACGCGAACATCGTCGTCGACGGCCGCTACGCCGCGGGAAGGAACGGCCTGGGGCTCTGTCTCGCGTCGAGGAACCTCAAGTACGTCACCGTCAAAGGGTCGGGAAGGCCGCGCGTGGCGGATCCCGCAAGGCTTTCGGAGGCCTGCGCGGACATCTCGAGGCTGTTCTCGGCGAGCCCGGTGCTGATGGGCGGCTTCGGCTTCCATAACATGGGCACCGGAGCCCTGTACGACCTGATGCACGCCCGCGGCATGATGCCGACCGCCAACTTCAGGCGCACGAGCTTCGAGCCGGCGCCGGGCATGAACGCCCCGGCCTATGCGAGGCTGCTCGGATCGAAGAGGGCCGGATGCGGGGGCTGCCCGATAAAGTGCAGGCAGACAGGACGCGGCGGAGTGCATGTCCCCGGGTTCGAGGCCATGTCGCACTTCAGCGCCCTCGTCGAGAACGATGACATCTCCGTGGTTCTGACGGCCGACGACATCTGCATGCGCCTGGGCATGGACGCGACAAGCGCGGGCTCGACTCTGGCATGCCACGCCGAGATCGAAGAGCGGCGCCTCGCTCCCTCCGAAATGCTCGATCTCCTCCGCGCCGTCGGCGCCGGCCGTGAAGGCGGCCTGGGCATGGGTTCGCGGAGATACGCGGAGATGCGCGGACGCCCCGATTCCTCGATGACGGTGAAGGGCCTCGAGCTGCCCGCATGCGACCCCCGGGGGGCCTGCGGGATGGCTCTGGCCTACGCGGTGGCCACCAGTGGAGGCTGCTACATGCGGGCCTATCCGATCAGCCACGAGATACTCAGGAAACCGGTCGCCACCGACAGGTTCAGCTTCGCCGGAAAGGCCCGCATCATCAAGATCGCGGAGGACGCGAACGCGGCCATGGACTCGATCGGGGCCTGCAGGTTAGGCCTCCTGGGCGCGACTCTGGAGGAGTTCGCCGGCGCCCTGTCCGCCGTCTCAGGGATCGAGCGCTCCGCCCAGGACCTGCTCGATCTCGGCGAGAGGGTGACCTTCCGCGACCGGATCATGAACGGCCTCCGCGGCTTCACCGCAGACGACGACGATCTCCCCGCCAGGTTCTTCGAGGAGCCCGGGACGCCCGGCCCGTGGCCCTGCCTGCCGCCCGTACCGAGGGACGGGTTCCTCGATGCGCGCGCCAGGTACTACAGGATCAGAGGGCTGGCTCCGGACGGCTCGCCGCTGCCGGAGAAGGCGCAGGCCCTCGGCCTCCCTTCGGGGGCATGACGCCTTGAGGAAGCTGCTCTCGAAGTACGCGGACAAGCTGGCGTGGACGGGTCTCGCCGTGCCGGGCTCCATCCTGTTCGGCGGGCGTGACGATTCCGTGGAATGGGTGGGCGACGACTCCTCCAGACCCATATTGGAGGAGGTGTTCGAGAGGCTCGCGGTCGGCTCGCTCCTGCTCTTCCGTCCGTCCGAGCCATGGAGTTCGATGATCGGGCTGCTCGCCCCGGAGAGTGGAGGAGCGATCCGCCCCTCGGACTGCGAGAACCGCACCTTCCTGCACGAGATCCCCGTCGCCCCGCGGCTGGAGGCGGGCATTCTCGCCGGGCTTCTGGGGCGGAGGAGGAGCGCGGTCGTCCCCGGGCCCCGCATCGCCGCATGGGGCTCCGTGAGCCCCGAACAGGCGTTCGTTTCGGCAAGCTCGGTGTGCTTCTCCTGCTTCGTGAAATTCATGGCGGACTACCTCGACGCCCTCGAAGCCGGCCGAAGACCTCCGGAGGCCTGGAGGCGTGTCGTCGAGGCGGTGCGGAGTGGAGCCGGCGTCGCTCCCTTCGGCGCGGGCGGCGGGGGAGCGCTCTCGGTGGGGCCGTTCCGCAGCGAAGCCGCGGTGAGGGCCGCGATCGCCGAGGTGGGAGCGAGAACGGTGGAGTCCGGGCTGGTCGACTCGTACTTCGGGAACGTCTCCTGGCTGCTGGACGGGGTTCTCTACATAAGCCAGACGGCCTCGTCGCTGGACGAACTCGCCGGAGCCACGGACGCCTGCCCGCTCGACGGCTCCTCGTGCACGCCGATCACGGCTTCGAGCGAGTACATGGCCCACGTCGAGGCTCTTCGCGCCACGGGTGCGGACGGCATACTGCACGGGCACCCCAGGTTCGCCGTGATCTCGTCGCTTGCCTGCGGGAGACCCTCATGCGGGGGCAGGGGCTCGTGCCACATCCGATGCCCGCATGCCCGCCGCGCCGGAGGCGCCCCCATAGTGTCGGGCGAGATCGGCGCCGGACCGACCGGTCTCTATCGCACTCTGCCTTCCGCGCTCGCCGGGAGCGATGCGGCGATAGTGCACGGGCACGGAGTCTTTACAGTCGCCAGGGGCGACTTCAGGGGCGCGTTCGATGTCCTGTCGGGCGTCGAGCAGGCCTGCCGCGCCGAATACTTTGAGCGGATCGACAGGATCGACCGGGGCGGCTGAACGTTTCGACGGCGCCAGCCCGACCCCGGGGCGTCAGACCTCCGGGTCGGCCACCCTGCCCATGAACAGCACAGTCCCCGTCAGGTCGTCGATGATCAGGAACAGGAACGGTCTGTCCAGGACAAACTGCACCGGCTGCTCCTGCGGCATCGCCGTCAGGGCCATGGCGGCGCCGGTGGCGGCCGCGGCCTCGGTGCCGGTCTCGTCCACCTTGACGAAGGCCTTGTGGACCACGTCGCTCACGAACAGATCGCGCCCGCCCGTCATGCCTGAGAAGTCTGCCTCCAAGGGGTCGAAGGCCGAGGGCATGCCCATGCCTGACAGCACGGGCGGGAGCGAGTAGGAGGAAGTGCACTCGAATCTCGGCATGGCGAGGAAGACCTCGCGTCTGGCGAAGCCGGCTGTCATCGCCTTCAGGTCGTCCACGGCGAGACGCTGCTCGAACTCCCTTATGTCGCGGTCGGGGAGAATCGCCACCATCCGGGCCGCTCCGTCGGAGTAAGGCAGCGAGACGGCCCTGTAGCCCTCGCCGTCATAGTAGTCCGTATCGGCGGTCCTGTGCATCAGGGGAACCGTCTTCTCCTCGCCTTCGAGAGTGGTGAATGCGCCGTCGAAGGTCTGGTCGGGATCGAACTCTTCGATCCAGCTCCCCTTGAAATAGACTGCATTGGTGAGTATCACCCTGGTGGCGCAGGATACCGATCCGGGGCCGAGCAGGTCCTCGATGCGCCCGTTCGTCTTCTCGGCGACCCAGCCGTTGATGATCCGGCGCTGAGCTTCGGGATCACCGGAGAAGTCGACGTTCCTGGCCTCCGCCCCGTAGCACTCCGTCACTGTCCCGACGAACGGATCGAGCAGCCGGAAACCCGCCTCGGCCCAGACGGCGTTGGCCGCGTCGAGTTCGACGGGGGCGCCCTCGCACAACTCCGCACGAGCCTCGGGACCGAGCATTTCAGAGATTCGGCGGAAGCCTGCGTGGACCAGTGGAGGGTCCATGTCGAATCCGAGTACCGAAGCCATCTCCTCCGCGGTCGTTCCGGAGGCTCCCGCCCAGGTCATGGCCAGGGCCGACGAGATGCTGTAGGGGGAGATCGTCACGTTGCCGTCGCCGCTCTCGAGGCAGAGCCTGCCGAAGAGGGCCAGTGCGAACTCCCCGTTGCCGGCCGAAAGGGCGGCGAGATCCGTATCGGTGATGTCGGGCGCGGGGGCGCCATCGGACACCGGGTCCTCGACCACGCCCGGTCCGCCGCATGCGCCCGGCAGCATGGCGGCCGCCGCGGCAAGGGTCATGATAATCCTGTGCATCGGTCCTCCTTGTTGCCCGGCGTGCCGGGACGATGGTTCGGTCTGCCGGCATTCTATAGCCGCCCGCCCGCCGTGGGAACCCCCGCGCATCCTTCCGCCGGTTTGACATTCCGAAATTGTTGACTTACTGTATTCGATGGGGGGCCGAAGCCTGCGAGTGCTTTGGGTACCGATGGAGGCAGCGCCCTTCTGCTGGCCGATGCAGCAACCATCCCCTCCCTTGGGTTCGGTGAGCAGCAGAAGCGACGACAGAAGGCCGTTCAAGTCCTCTAACCCTACCGTGACGTCATTCGTCATGCCTCGGCCCCCCTCGCTCACATGGCAGAACCGACGGACAGCTCGGCCGGAGCATCGGGATGGGTGTTCGATCTGAAAGGTAAACTCCTCGAGGCGGTCACCGACCGGTACTACCGGGCGATACTGGTTGTCTGCGGGGTCTACAGTATTGCCGTGGCGCTGATCCCTTTCCTGCGTCTGGTCCCGAGATGGCCTGCGCAGCTCGCCATCCTCGCCCTCCTCTACGCCGGCCTGGCGACCCGTGCGATCCCGGACTGGATCAGGCGATGGTTCTACTACGCCATGCTGACCCTCTCCTACCAGGCTCTCAGACTGGTCGTCTCCACGCGTTCAGACGGCTTCCACGGATCCGGCATCATCGCCCTGGAGGAATGGATCTTCGGCACCCTGCCGACCGTCTGGCTGCAGGAGGCCCTGCATCCGACCCCGGGCTTCGCATGGTACGACTACGTCTTCGCCGTCCTCCACGCCTCCCTCTTCGCCTTCCCGTTCCTCCTGCCGGGCATCCTGTTGTGGCGCAGGGGCAGCGACTCGATGAAGAGGGCGTCCACAGCGGTGGTGTTGATCTCCCTGGCTGGATACCTCACCTATGTCCTGTTCCCACTCACGCCTCCCTGGATGGCCAGGCTGGAGGGTGACATCCACCATGCCGAGAGGGTCGTCTACATGGCCCTGTGCAGCTTCACCAGCGACTGGCTGTCGGGGGCCTTTCAGCCCAGCCCGCGCGGAGCCATGCCGTCCCTGCATGCAGGACTCCCGTTCATGACCCTCCTGATTTCGCTGCACGAATTCGGGAGGCGCGCATGGTGGGTCGCCCTGCCCGTCGCCGCCCTGTGCTTCGAGATCGTCTACGGGGCCGAGCATTATGTTGTGGATGTGGCCGCCGGGCTCGTGTACGGGCTGGTATCCTACCTGATCGTCTACAGGAAGCTGTTCCCGGACGCCCCCGGCGGGGGTGCTCCGGCTGCAGAAAGGGTCGAGTGACCATGAGGACCGTTCCGGATTTCGCTAAGATGAAGGCCGAGGGCAGGAAGATCGTATCCCTGACGGCATACGACTACCCGACCGCACTCCTGGAGCAGGAGGCGGGCATCGACTTCATACTGGTCGGTGATTCCATCGCCATGGCCGTCCTCGGCGAGGAGACCACGCTGGGGGTCACGGTGGATATGATGCTCCCGCACGTCAGAGCCGTGAGGAAGGGCGCCCCGGAAACCTTCGTCGTGGCCGACATGCCGTTCGGTTCGTATCAGGCCTCGGACGAGAGGGCGGTCGATTCCGCCGTGCGGCTGGTCGCCGAGGGGGGCGCCGACGCGGTCAAGCTCGAAGGCGGCGCGCCGATGCCTCTGGCTAGGACTGCGGCCGTCATCGCATCGGGAATACCCGTCATGGGGCACGTCGGCCTCCTTCCGCAGTCCGTCCGTGCATCGGGCGGATACAAGGCCGTCGGGGCCGGCCAGGCCGGTCGGGTGATGTCGGAGGCCAGGGCGCTCGAGGATGCCGGTGCCTTTGCGGTCGTTCTCGAGAGTGTCGACGAGGGGATCGCGAGGGACGTCACCGCAGCCCTGTCGATCCCGACCATCGGAATCGGGGCGGGCAGGTTCACGGACGGCCAGATACTCGTAGTCGGCGACATGCTGGGAATGACGAGGGGCTTCGAGCCGAGGTTCCTCAAGAAGTATGCCGATCTCGGGGCGGAGGCCGGCAGGGCGTTGTCCGAGTATGCCGCCGAAGTGAGGAGCGGCGCCTTCCCCGAGGCGCGCCACGCCTACGCGCCGCTCAGGGAGCCGGCGGAGTGAGAATCCTCGTCGCAGGCTCCGGCGGCAGGGAGCACGCCGTCGTAAATACCCTCTCCCGCCGCGGAGGCCACGATCTGCATGCCGCGCCGGGCAACCCGGGCATGGCGGCGGTCTGCGAATGTCATCCAGTCAAGGCCGATGACATACAGGGCCTCGTGGCCCTCGCCTCCCGGCTGGGAGCTGACCTTGTCGTACCGGGCCCCGAGGCGCCGCTGGTCGCAGGCATCGCGGACGCCCTCGAGGCCTCCGGCATACCCTGCTTCGGCCCTTCCGCCGCATGCGCCAGGCTAGAAGGCAGCAAGTGGTTCGCCAAGGAGCTGATGACCTCCGCCGGGGTTCGGACGGCGCCGGGGCTGCTCTGCACGACCCCGGGGGAGGTGCGCGAGGCGACCGGCGGCTCATGGGACGGATGGGTTCTCAAGGATGACGGCCTCGCGGCCGGGAAGGGCGTGTTCCTGCCGGACGGAGAGGCCGGGGCCGAGGATGCCCTGGGCAGGCTCTTCCCCGGAGGTGGAGGCAGGGTGGTCGTAGAGCGGAGGCTCTGCGGCCGCGAGGTGAGCATTATGGCGATCTGTTCCGGCGTCGAGGCTCTCGTGCTGCCGCCCAGCCGGGACCACAAGAGAGCGTACGACGGCGACAGGGGCCCCAACACCGGCGGGATGGGCGCGGTCTGCCCGGCGCCCGGCATCCCGGACGGCTTCGAGGACTGGGCGCTCTCGAACGTGGTGCGGCCGGTGCTGGGCGAGCTGCGCCGCCGGGGCGCCGACTACAGGGGCGTGCTTTACGCAGGCATGATCCTGGCGCCGGAGGGGCCGTCCGTACTCGAATTCAACTGCAGGTTCGGCGATCCGGAGGCACAGGCCGTCCTGGCTCTGCTGGAGGGCGACATAGGAGCGGTCTTCCTCTCCTGCGCCACGGGTAAGCCGGACTTCTCCGGTATCGAAGTTCTGCCCGGGGCCTCGGCCTGCGTCGTAATGGCCTCCGGAGGTTATCCGGGCACATACGCGAGCGGCTTCAGGATCGACGGGATCGACAATGCCGGGGATGTCACGGTATTCCATGCCGGCACCGCCGTGTCGGAGGGCAGGCTCGTAACCGCGGGCGGCAGGGTGCTCGGAGTCACCGGCACCGGCGCCGGCCTGGGGGAGGCCCTGGAGAGGGCATACGCAGCCGTGCGTGGGATTACATTCGAAGGAGCCTTCTGGCGGGAGGACATCGGAGCGGTCTAGACGGCCGCCCGTGCGCCGGCACCCGCCCGGAGGCGGGAGACGCGAGGGAGGATGATGGCTGCCAGAGTCGGGATAGTCATGGGCAGCGAGAGCGACAGGGAAGTCATGGACCTCGCCAGGGCCGTCCTGGAGGATCTCGGGGTCGAATGCGACGTCAGGGTCATGTCCGCCCACCGGAACCCGGACGAAGTCGCCGCCTATGCGGCGGGAGCTGAAGCCGCGGGCATTCGCGTGCTCGTGGCCGGAGCGGGGCTCGCGGCCCATCTGGCGGGCGCCGTGGCCGCCCGCACCATCCTGCCCGTGATCGGAGTGCCGCTCGAAGCCGGCCCGCTCAACGGACTGGACGCGCTCCTGTCCACGGTCATGATGCCGAAGGGCGTCCCCGTGGCCACCGTGGCCATAGGCTCGCACGGAGCGAGGAACGCGGGATTTCTAGCCGCGCAGATCCTGGCCCTGGCCGACCCGGAACTGGGACGGAGGCTCAAGGCGAAGCGGAGGATGTGAAAACGGGAAGGATCATCCGCATCCAGCCCTCCTTCCTCTCCGCCGTACAGACAGGGGATGCGGCCGATGTGCTTCACGCCGGCGGGATACTCCTCTACCCCTCGGACACCGTCTATGGGCTCGCCTGCCGTGCAGGGAGGCCGGACAGCGTCAGACGCCTTGCCGCCATCAAGGGTTACGGCGCCGGCCGGCCCTTCATCGTACTGGCATTGGACATCGGGATGGCGCACGATCTCGCGGAGATGGACGAGGACGAATCGGCCCTGGCTGCGGAATGCTGGCCCGGCCCGTTTACCATGGTCCTCCGTGCCGGCAGGTCCGCCCCCGGCTGGGTGTGCGCGCCTGACGGGACGATCGCGGTCAGGGTGCCCGCCGACCCTCTTTCCAGGGCGATCCTCGGCGAGGTCGGATACCCCCTCGTGAGCACGAGCGCAAACACCCGCGATCATCCCGCCGTGCTGGACTTCGCATCAGTCGAGGAGGCAGTGCGGAACGCGGCCGACCTGTGTATCGACGGAGGCGTGCTCGAAGCCGCAGGCCCGAGCCGCATCGTGAGGGTCAGGCGGGGTTTCGTGGAGATACTGCGCTGATCCATTGAACGAACCGGGCTGGAGGCCGCCCGCCGGGCATTCCGCCCCGCAGGCCCTCACTCGTCAGGCCTGCCGCCCGCGCTCCACCCTTCGAGGATGTCGGAGACGATCCCGCGGACCCTGTCCCTGAGCCTCCCGTAGTAGACGGATGCCGCCTCTGCGGAGAACGGCTTCGCCTCGCCGTCGGAGTAGCGGATGGAGCAGACCGGCACCGGGTAAGTCCTGACTCCCTCGCGGTCGAGCCAGGAGCCCGAGCCGTCCCATTCCGGCACGAAGTCCGGGATGGCGGCATGGACGAGGGCCAGCTCGTCTGAACCGCCGTGTCCGGCAGACGAGCCGAACACCTCGCGGGCGATGTCGTCCCCCACCACCCACCAGTCCACCAGTGCGGTCTTCACGCCGCAGGACTTCCAGACTTCGGAGAGGGCCTCCGAAAGGGTTTTTGAGTTGCCTCCGTGGCCGTTGAAAACGACCACCCGCTCGACGCCGGAGATGGACAGCGAGTCGAGCAGCTCCACGATCATCGATCTGTAGGTCTCGCTCTGCAGCCACATGCCGCCTGGATACCCCGACAGGGAGTTGACCAGCCCGAAGGGCAGGGTCGGGAGCAGGACGGCGCCGAATTCGGGCGCCAGATCCTCCGCCAGCTTCTCGGGGGCTATGACGTCGGTCCCCAGGGGGCCTGCATCATGAGCCTCGACGGTTCCGACCGGCCAGAAGCACAAGCTCACGTCCAGCTTGACGAACTCGTGCGTCGTCATCCTGAGCAGCTTCATTCCCTCCTCCTCCCCCCGCCTGATCTGCGGAGGCCTGCGACGACCGCCCTCAGCAGCGAGGGCGGGTGCATCAGGATGTTGGAGTATGCCTGGTTGGCCAGCGGACACCAGCACTCGCCCCTGCGGATGGAACGACGAATCTCCCTGGCGCGCCGGGAGTTCCATGCGGAAGCGAAATCGCCTTCCGGGCCGACCCTGCCCATCTCGGCGGCATAGGCCCTGATGGCGCAGGGCCATACGGCTCCGTCCGCATTGATGTGGACGTTGAGCAGTCCGGCGTAGCAGGGGATCACCTGGCGCTTCTCGCGGAGGATCCTCACAACCAGGTCGTAGTACACCAGCCTGAGCCCGGAGGTGATCCTTCCGAGCAGCCGGGCGTGCCTGATCTTTTCGACCGTCGCGCGGCGGAAGCCCTCCATTATGTTCCCGTACGTGGCGGGATCGGGCGTGATCCTGGAGCCGACGTTGAAGAACTCCTCCCGCTCCTCTGCGATCTCGTTGATGTAGGTGTCCACTCCGAGGCCTCTGGCGTACTCGATCACCTCCGGCAGCTCTCCGGAGTTGAACTTCGATATGACGGTCCCCACTCCGACATGGAGGCCGGGGTACTCCCTCCTGAGGGCTGTGAGCCTTCCCAGCGTGTCGAGGAGCCTGTCGAAGTTGCCCGGCACGCCTCTTATCTCGTCATGCCTCGCCCCGATTCCGTCGAATGACGGCTTCACGGTCAGGGCCGTGCCCGGAGACTCGCGGCGGATGATCTCGAGCATCTCCCGCGTCGTCTCCTCGATCCTGCCGGGCATAAGTGCGTTCGTGGGTACATGGATGACGGCCGGGCGGAGGTGCCGGCATGCCAGGCGCACGATCCCGGGGAGGTCGCTCCGGAGGTATGGCTCGCCTCCGGAAATGTTGAAGAAGAAGGTTCTCCCGATCGACCTGAACATGGCTTCGATCGCGGCGAGATCCAGTTCCGGCAGCTCCGGGGCCTTCCAGATCATGCAGGTGCCGCATCTGGACTGGCACCTTCGCGTGACGGAGAACGTGACGTTGATCGGGGCGGGCGGCCTGCACAGGCCGTACCGGGCCGGAAGCGCGAAGAAGGCGGACACGGCCAGCCCCGCCATCTTCGGAATCTGTGACAGCCTGCGCGAGAATGCTTCGGACAATGCAGCCTCCAGGGCGTAGAACGCCTCTACGAGCATCAGGAGAAGCCTGTGACACAGGGACACGGTGACCGCCACCGCGATGCCGCCCACAAAGGGAGCCAGGACAAGGCCCTGGAAGGACTCCCTCACCCCTATCCCGCCGGGAACGAACACCCAGACCAGGGATACGAGCCACGAAACCGGCATCACGATTATACAGGCGGCGAGCATTGCGAACCCGTCTCCGGCCCCCAGGCCGGCGAAGTCGAACCACAGGAAGAGCGAGAAACCCCGCAGAGCCCAGGACAGCATCCCCGTAGAAATCATGTAGAGACCGTCCATGACTCCGATCCGGGGGATGCTCAACCTGCCGGCGGCCCTGCCGAAGCGGCCGGTCATCCTCTCGATCAGGAAGGTTCTTATGCCCGGCGCCGCCAGGGCCAGCAGAACGACGGCGGAGGCCGCCGCGATGTAGGCTCTGGTCTCCGGAGGCAGCCCGGCTCCCCCGGAGAACGGGATCACCGCAAGCGAGAGCAGGCAGGCGGAGATCATCAGGTAGATGTTCTCGAAGGCCATCGACACCAGCGAGATGCCGGTTCCCATTCCCCTCGACCGGAGGAAGGCGAGCCTGCCGAGGAACATCCAGAGACGCCCGGGGATGTATGAGCCTGTCTGGGTGATGAACCAGTTCCTGCGGAGCGCGGTCCGCGGAACTCCGGCGCCTGATGCGCCTATCAGCCTGACCCAGGGGGCCGGGGCGAAGTAGAGGCCGGCGAGGGCCGAGAGAACCGAGGAGACGAGCAGCGGCCACCGTCCGGAGAAGTCCAGGCGCGGGACCAGCGTGCCGACATCCCCCTTCCAGGACGGCCACAGGCCGAAGATGAACCAGAGGATTCCCCCCGCCAGAAGCGCAAAGCCGAACCACGCTCCCAGACGGTTGAGGGTGTCATGCCGCACTGGCGCCAGACTTCCTGCGCCTCCTGGACGCCAGCTCGAAGGCTGCCGCGACGGTCGTCAGGAAGGCGGAGACCGCAGACAGGAGAAGTCCGGTGGAGAAGTCGGAGGTGTCGTAGGAAAAACATACGGTATGTCTGCCCGCCGGGACGGCGACGGCCCTCATCCAGCCGTTGGCCCGCAGGAGCGGGGTTTCCGCGCCGTCGACCCGGACAGCCCAGCGTGGATGCCAGGTGTCGGCGAGGACCAGAAGGCCGGGCTCGCCTGATTCCACGGCGATCTCCACCAGTTCGGGCGCGTCACGCGCTATCTCCGCAGAGCCGCGGCCGCCGACCGGTTGAGGGATGCCCGGATCTCCGGATACCGTGCTGACCACCTCCGGCGGAAGTCCGAAGGCCGAAGGGTCGCCCTCCTGAACCCACGCCCCGGGCATGAAGGCTCTCGGCATGGGAACCGTCAGCTCCGGCGGGAGGGCCGGGGCCGTCGAGTCGGAGGCGATCCTGCGGGCCAGATCGTCGTAGGTGGCGACCATGCCGCCGTCGACGAGCACCGTGAATGCAGTGGAGCGGACATCCGTGAAACCTCCGGAGGAGATGCCCGCCAGCATGGCGTCGACCGCCTGCGTCCTGGCGGCATGATAGCCGGTCACGGAGCGTATCCCGAACGGGACGAACTGGTTTCCACCGGGGAAGATGCGCCCTCCGCCCACCGCCTCCCGCAGCCCTTCCGGCTCCGGGTGGAGGTCTTCCATCCTCGTCTGGGGCAGATAGACCTGGAAGTCCCTGTCCAGGGGCACGAGTTCGAAGGCCGCGACGGCCGAGACCATGAGGCATGCGGAGCCCGGGCCGATCCTCTTCCGGGAGACGGCGAAGACTATGACGGCCATGCATGCCGAGACGGCAGCGGCTCTGAGGAAGTCGCCGGAGGCCAGATCGACCCTCCTGTCGACCAGCTCCGGGAAAGCTGACGGAGAGGCTCCCGCCCTGCGCCACCATCCGGCCTGGGCAGAGGAGAGGATGGGCCTGCAGAAGGCGAACAGAACGAGACAGAGGGCGCCCCATGCGGCGATGGGTTTCCAGCAGCGACCGGCCCGCACGCCGGATACGACGGAGTCGAAGCCGGGGCCGGCGAGAAGCGATATTCCGGAAGTCGTGAGGAACGCCGCCATGTGCGGAGCCCTCAGCTTCCTGAAGACCGGAACGATGTCGTAGAGGATGCCGTAAAGGGGGGTGTATCCCCCCCAGGACACCAGCAGGCCCAGCAGGGCCACCGCACCCAGCGCCATGCCCCTGTGCGTCCTGCGGGACAGCAGGGCGACCGCCGCCAGGAGCAGGACCGAAACTCCGGTGAACTCGCTGGACAGCCGCAGGCCGAGCCTGCCCCAGTACACGGGCCCGCCGCCCGCCTCGCTGTCGGGGAACCCGTGCCGGTATCCGAACAGGTGCGGGAACGCCATCGCGAGGGTCTCCTCGGGAGGCATCGAATAGCTTGCGGATTGCGAGAGCGAAAGATCCTCGCCCCGGGTCGAGGTTCTGGAAAAGTTGTAGCCCGGGAGCATCTGGACTGCGCCGAGCCCCATCCCGAGCAGGGTCATCGCGGCGACGCCCGAGGCCGCGACAAGCGCATTCCTCACGCCGGGGCGCTCCAGGAACCTCCAGGCCAGCCAGACGGTCGCCGCCAGGACGCTGTAGAGGAGCATCTGGGGATGGCTGGAGAGGGCCTGCATCCCGAGACAGAAACCTCCGACGAACAGGAACCACGCCCTCCGCGTGCCCCACCATCTCTCGCAGGCGTAGAGGAGCAGCGGCAGAAAGCTCCAGGACACCATCTTGCTGGTGTGTCCGGCGTAGAAGAGGGTGTTGGCCCAGGCGCCTGCCGCGAAGGCGATCGTTCCGACCATCCTGCCGCCTCTGGAGACTCCCAGGGATCCGAGGAAGAGCCAGGCCGACAGCGCGGCGATGAAGGCCTGGACAGGCCAGATGAACCGCACCGACGCCTCCGGGCCGGCTGCCAGCAGAAGTAGCCCGCGGACGGGATAGAACACCGGCGCCGAGAAGGAGGAGAAGAATGGGATGCCGCAGTAGATGTACGGGTTCCAGTGCGGAATACGGCCCTCGGCAAGGCTCGAGGCGGTGTAGGACAGGAAGGGGTATCCCTGATGGACGGTGTCGCTCAGCTCCCCGCCCGGGAGGCGGTTCGAAACGAAGACCGGCCAGTAGATGACGAGAGCCAGCCCTGCGGCCAGCAGCAGGACCAGGCAGCGGTCAGAGGGCTTTCCGGCCAATCGGATCTCCCTTCGAAGCCTCGCGCCCGAAGGCGACGAGGGCCGTGACGACCTCGAAGACCGCCATGAGCAGAGTCTGTCCGAATACGGCCGCCATGACGGGCGCAATACCAGAGCCTCCGTCGCACATTGCGGCGGTGGCGGCCTCGCGGACTCCAATGCCGCCGGGAACGAACACGACAATATACCCGGCGAGCCAGGAGAGAGGCGCGGCGGCGACCGCCGACCACAACCCCCTCGTGCTGAGCCCGAGGCCCTCCAACCAGAGCCAGATCGACACCCCTCTCATGGTCCAGGCGGCTGAATACGCCCCCACGGCCCTGAGGGAAGTGGACAGCCTGACGCCGGTGAACCCCTCCACGCCCTTCAACCTGAACGCCAGCCTCTGTACCGGACTGAGAAGGGGCAGCAGAACCAGCGCGGCGGACCCCGCCGCGGAAGCCGTCCTGAGTGTGGCGGGAAGATCGCCGCCCGCCAGCAGGACCGCCGGAAGGGCCACCAGGCCGACCGAGGCGAAGCTCACGAGCACCTCCCAGACGGAGGCGGCAGCCGCCCTGGAGAGCGAGAGGCCCTCCGACCTCAGGAAACCTATCCTTCCGGCGAAGAGCCAGATCTTTCCGGGGATGTACCTGCCGAGCTGGCTGGCGAACCAGGCTCCGGCAAGCCGGCTGCAGCGGGTTGATGCGCCCAGATCCCTGGAGATCAGCATCCAGCCGGCAGGATTGATGGCGAGTCCGCAGAAGAGAAGAAGTGAGGAGACCGTCAGCCGGACGGGGTCCGGATCCCATCCGGCGTTTCTGAAGGAGCCGCCTATCTCCGACCAGCGAAGCGCGATCTGCCGGACCGCGATCGCCACGGCCAGGACCAGCAGCACGGCGGACAGGACGCCGAAAAGCCTCTTCCAGGAGGCGGGTTTCAGAGCAGCCCCTCCGACTTGTACCAGGAGACCGTCCTGGAGAGGCCGTCCGCAAGCCCGGTCTCCGGGTGGAAGCCTGCGTCGGAGGCCCTGGCGATGTCGACCCAGTGATCCTTCCCGAAGAGCTGGAGGCGGCTCCGGGAGAGCTGCCGCGGAGCGAGCGGGCCGAGAGCGAGGGCGATTCCGAAGATTACCCTGGGGACGGGTATGGTCGCGAGCCTGACCCCTTCGGCCGCGGCGACGGCCCTTACCAGTTCCGCCACGCTGACGACCTCCGGCCCGCCTATGTTCCATAAGCCCGGCCCCAGAATGCCTCCCGGCAGGGAGGCGAGCACCGCCCGGGAGACATCGCCGGCGAAGGTCGGCCTGAGTTTCGCGCCACCGAGGCCCACCAGCGGGAACCAGCCCCTGCGGACCTGCCTGAAGAGGCTCAGCTTGTGGCGGTCTCCGGGGCCGTATACGAAGTCCGGCCGGAGGATGGTGAGTAGTTCCGGCGGCAGAACGGATTGCAGGATGCTCTCGGCTTCCGCCTTCGATTCCTCGTATGCGCCCCATGGGGCCGGAGGGGAGTCCTCCCGGGAGCCACCGATCAGGCCGGCCACTCCCGGAGTGCTGAGATGGATCATGGGGACGCCCCGCGAAGCGCATTCGTGGCCCAGCATGGCGGGAAGACCGGTGTTGGCCGCCCTCAGCTCATCTCTGGAGATCCCCGGGACGCCCAGCCTGCCGGCCGCGTTGACGGCGACGTCGAAGCTCTCCGGGACCGAAGAGGGGAGGAGATCCCCGGAGTCGGACCTGCGGTGGGGCAGCACCTCGTGTCCTGCGGCTTCCAGGGCGCGGGCCGCCTCCCCGCCGATGAACCCTCCGGCTCCGACCAGGAACACTCTCACCCCAGGGCCTCCAGCAGCGAAGAAGCATAGGTCTCCCAACTGAAGCGGCGGGCGAGGCCGGCGATGGCCGTATGCGACGATGCGTCCCCGGCCAGCGACAGGGCCTTCTCCACGGCGGATGCAAGTCCGGCGGGGTCGCAGGGCTCCGCCAGGAAGCCCGTCCTGCCCTCCTCCACCAGTTCGGGCAGCCCTCCCGTGCGGGTGAGCACCAGGGGCTTGCGGAAGGACAGCGCGATCTGTGCAACCCCGCTCTGGGTCGCGCTCCGGTAGGGCAGGGCCACGGCGTCGGCCGACCTGAAGACGGCGTCCACCCGGGAGTCCGGTATGAATCCTTCGATCCACCTGACCCTTCCGGACAGATCCTCCCGGCCCAGCCGTTCGAGAAGGCGCTCCCTGCCGGAGTAGCATTCGCCGGCCACGAGCAGGTCGATTCCGTCCGGGAGCATCGCAACCGCTTCGAGCAGGTCGTCGAGCCCCTTGTAGGGCCTGATCAGGCCGAAGAAGAGCACTGTCCGCCTGTCCGGATCGAGCCCGAGTTCCGCTCTCGCTTCCTTCACGGAGCGTTCGGGTCCGACGTACTGGTCATAGATCGGGTGGAAGAGGCGGAGTATCCTGGAGCCGGGTGCGATTCTGACGGCCTCCTCCTCGTCGCTCGCGCTGTGGACCACCAGGAGCCCGCAGCTCCTGAGGAAGCGCCGCGCGAGCGATCCGGCGAGAGGGAACGACTCGTGGGGCATGACGTTATGGCACACGGCCGCCCGGCGGACGCTCCGGGGCAGGCCGTGCATGAGCGCCGGGGCGAAGAACGGGTGCCAGTACTGCGCCACCGTGAAGTCGGGCGACATCGCGGCGATCCTCCGGGCGGAGCCGGGCCAGGCGAGGGGGTTGCAGGAATGCAGGAAGGCGTCGGCCGCCTTGTGGTCTTCGCGGGAGCCGGTAGCCCCCGGATCGAGCTGCGAGGTTCCAGGGAAGAGGATCGGAGGATACAGGTACGAATAAGTGACGCGACGGGTTTCGCAGATAGCCGACAGGGCCGTCTCGAGCCTCAACGAGAACTGTGCGATCCCCCCGCGCCACGGGGGAAATGGGCCCGCGAGGGCGAGCCGCATCAGTCCGGGGGCCCTGCGGTCCCGGGGAGGATCGTTTCCACGATGTTGAAGGGCTTCTTCCCGGGCATGAACCTGAGCACCATCTCCCCGAGCAGCCCGAGCGAGACGAACTGGAAGCCTATCATCATCAGGAACACTCCCAGCAGGAGCAGAGGGCGTCTTCCGATCGACTCCCCTCCCAGCCACAGCACGGACAGATAGGCGGAGACGAGGAGCCCGCCGGCGAACAGCGTGGTGCCTATGCCGCCGAAGAAGTGCAGAGGCCTGAAGGAGTAGCGATGCAGGAACAGCACGGTCAGAAGGTCCGCATAACCCCTGAAGAAGCGTGCGAGGCCGTACTTGCTCCTGCCGAACCTGCGCGGCCTGTGGTTCACCGCCTTCTCGCCCACCCGGTAGCCGAGCCGAGAGACGAGCACAGGAGTGTACCTGTGCATCTCACCGTACAGGTCCAGCCGTCGGGCAGCCTCGCCCCTGTACAGCTTCAGGCCGCAGTTGAAATCGTGCAGGGGGAGCCCGGTCGTCATCCGGACCACGGAGTTGAAGAACTTCGAGGGAAGCCGCTTGGACAGCGGGTCGAGCCTGTTCCGCTTCCATCCGCTGACAAGGTCGAGACCCCGTTCCTCCAGTTCGGCGGAAAGGGCGGGGATCTCGGCGGGATCGTCCTGCAGGTCGGCGTCCATGGTGGCGATCAGCCGGCCGGAGGCGGCGGCGAAACCGGCCGAGAGCGCGGCCGCCTTGCCCTGATTCCGCCCGAAGCGTATGCCCGTGACGGGATGGACGGTGGAGGCCCTGCGTATCTCCTCCCAGGTTCCGTCCGTGCTGCCGTCGTCCACTATGACCATCTCCCAGCGCAGCGATCCGAGAGCCTGCGCCGTCTCCTCCACGAGGGCGGCGATGCTTTTCTCCTCGTCCCTGGCCGGGACGACCACGGAGATGTCGGTCATGCCGTTCCGTCCCCTTCCGGCGGGATGAAGCCGTCCGTGCCGGACTGGAAGATCGAGACCGGGCGCGGCGCCGTCAACGAGAACCCCCGGGAGGGAAGTTCAGGAGTTCCGGCCCCCCGGGGCCGATCCTCGCGCAGGTGAAGGTCGTGATCCAGTCCCCCGTGGAGATGTGCACGCCCGGGCCTGCCGGCGCGATCCTCGCGGTGTGTATGTGGCTCGTCACCACGGCGCCCGCCCCCCCCGCGACCATGTCCGAGACCCATTCGGAGAGGCCGGGCGGGATCTCGAGGATTTCCCTGCGGAGGATTCTGCGGCTGGTGCCCGAGGCCAGCCCGGCGATCGACGCTCCGATGTCCGGATGCAGCATCCGGAAGAGGAGGCTCGACAGGCGCGCCCTGAGCACGGGCCGGATGAGCCTGTATCCTATGTCTCCCCTTCCGAGGCCGTCACCGTGGGCGATCACGGTTCTGATGCCGAAGCACTCGGTCCTGACGAAGGGGGATCTGTCTATCCTGACGCCGGTCGCCCTCTCGAAGTGCCCGCCGACCCACCAGTCGTGGTTGCCCGGGAGGAAGACCGTTCTCCAGCCCTTTTCGGCGAGTACGGACAGGGCTTTCAGCGCGCGGTCGTATCCCGCGGGCATGGCGCTCCTGTACTCGAACCAGAAATCGAAGAGGTCGCCGGTCAGCCAGAGTTCGCCGGGCTCTTCGCCGGCAAGCCGCCCGAGGAATTCCAGGAAGGCCTCCCGGCCGGGGTGCGGCAGGGGTTCGGGGACCAGGTGTACGTCGCCCGCGAAGTAGATGTCGCCCCGGGTCATCTGGAGAGGAGTCTGCCCGCGCAGCCGAAGCCGGATTCGACGGCCGGCGGGGCGCCCCTGCGGTACAGGACGGCGACAGGCATGACGTCGAAGGGGATGGATGCAGCGAGACAGGAATCGGCCAGATAGACGGGGAGGAAGATGCCCAGGCCGTTCACGTGGGCCTGAGCCATGTTCCTGTCCTCGACCGAAAACTGGACCGGGAGGAGCCTCAGGCCGGAGTCCTGGAGCGCCGGCAGCCCGGCGAGATCGGCATCGATCGCCGCGAACCCGTCCAGCGGTATCCATGAGTAGATCAGAACGGCGCTGTCGAGGCCGACGTCCAGGGCTGCTCCATCCGGACCGGAGAGCCGGCCCGGCAGGGATATCGGCGCGGGCCCCTCGTCCACCTGGCCTTCCCCGCCTCCGCAGGAGACAGGAACAAGGGAGAGAAGGACGGAGGAAAGCACGGCCGCTGCCGTTCCGCGGAGGCGGCTTCCCGTCATGGCCCTCCTCCGTCGCGGGAGAGAAGGAGCGCCGCCTCCGAGCCTCCCCCGGGGCCGGGAAGGGCCAGCGCATAGACGGAACCTCCGAGGCGCCTGTAGACGGCGCCATTCACGGGAGGCCCCGGCTCGAGGGGCACGGGGGCGGATACCACGGCCAGGAGAGAGGAGTCAGGCATGACGACTGTGGCGATCCTGTAAGGGAAGAAGGTCCATTCGCCGCGGACCGTTCCGTCGGCGGCCGGGACGCCCCAGGGGGCAAGGTCCGACGCTATCGGACCGATCTCGGCAAGAGTGGAGTACGTGGTGGCCGGACGCCGGAAGAGCACCGGCACGAGCAGTATCGACAGTATGCATGCGGCAATGGCCGCGTACCGGAACCTCGAACCCGGAGGCAACGGTTAGCGCCCGCTCCCGGTCTTGATCATCGCGATGCGGTCCCTCAGGTCGGGGGGAGCGGAAACCCTCATCAGATCCCTGATTCTGGACCTGAACAGGAGCATCCCGTCGACACAGGTTCTGCAGGATTCACAGCCGGACAGATGGTTTTCGAGTCTTCTCCGGCCTTCTTCGGACAGCTCGCCCGAGATGTAATCCTGGATATTGCTAGCCTCCCTTGAGCACCTCACCGCCAGACCCCTCCATCGATGACTGCCACTCTACCAGAAGTTTCCTGAGAATCGCACGACCCCTGTGGATTCTCGACCTCACGGTACCGATCGGAATGCCCAGTATCTGGGAGATCTCCGAGTAGGACATCTCCTCCACGTCGCAGAGGACCACTGCACTCCTGAACTCCTCCGGAAGCTCGTTCAGCGCCTTTTCGATGTCCTCCCGCATCAGCCCGGCGATGAAGGATTTCTGAGGGTCCGGGGATCTGGGGGACTCGAATCCGTCCTGGTCCTCCCCTGCGAGCTCGTCGAGCCATTCGCACGAGACGGTGCGGGGCGAGCGGCAGGCGGACCTGCGGTCGTTCAGGAACGTGTTCCTGAGAATAGCGAACAGCCAGGCGCGGGCGTTTGTTCCCAGACGATACTGGGAGCGCGCCTTGAAGGCTCTCGCGTATGTCTCCTGGACGAGATCGGAAGCGTCCTCGGGATTGCGGGTGAGGTGTATGGCGTACCCGTAGAGACCGTCGAGGTACTGCAGAACCTCGACCTCGAAGCGGTCTCCCTGACCTTCCTGCATCGCTGATGTCGTCGTTGTCATTCCACCCTATTCTACACCTATTCGTCCGGCAGGGCAACATGAACGCGAACAGCCCCTTGCACAACCCGTAGTGCCTTCCCGAAGGGGCCGCCACAGCATATTGACAGGGAGGGACCGCAGGCTTAGCTTGCCGGGTGCGGCACCCGATGCCGGAGTCGAACCTACCTGCGGCGGGGAGTGATGCGGGAAGCCTCTTCTGTTTATCCGGATCTCTTCGGCGGTTTTTCCGAGGCGGATGCGCCCGTTCCGGAGGAGCCGGCGGAACCGCGGTTCTCCAGGAATGCCGAGGTCGTTCTCCGGAAGCGCTATCTGAGGCGTTCGACGGACGGCGAGATTCTGGAAACGCCCAGGGAGATGCTCTGGCGTGTCGCCTCCTGCGTCGCCTCCGCCGAATCCCGGTTCCACGGCGACGGCCCCGAACGGTGGCTGATGCGGTTCTACAACATGATGGCGCGGCTCGAGTTCCTGCCGAACTCCCCCACCCTGATGAACGCCGGAAGGGAGCTGGGTCAGCTCTCGGCCTGCTTCGTCCTCCCTGTGGAAGACGACATGGAGAGCATCTTCGAAACCGTGAAGAACACCGCCCTCATCCACAAGAGCGGCGGAGGGACCGGCTTCTCCTTCACCCGCATACGCCCCAAGGATGACGTGGTCCTCTCCACCAGGGGGATCTCCAGCGGTCCGATCTCCTTCATGTCCGTCTTCGACAAGGCCACGGAGACGATCAAGCAGGGCGGAGTCCGGAGAGGCGCCAACATGGCCGTCCTCTCGGTCGATCATCCCGACATACTCGAGTTCATAGATGCGAAACGCGACATGCAGAAGCTCAACAACTTCAACCTCTCGGTGGCGATCACCGACAGATTCATGGACTGCCTCGAGAGGGACGCGGAGTTCACCCTCAGCAACCCCAGGACGGGCGAACCGGCGGCGTCGCTCCCCGCCAGGGAGATCTTCGGGAAGATCGTGGAATCGGCATGGGCCTCCGGAGAACCCGGGATCATCTTCATCGACAGGATGAACGAGGCCAACCCGACCCCCCGGATCGGGGCGATCGAAGCCACGAACCCGTGCGGAGAGCAGCCCCTCCTGCCTTACGAGGCCTGCAACCTCGGTTCGATAAACCTGGCGGCCCACCTGACCCGGGCGCAGGACGGATCGAGCGTCCTCGACTGGGACGCGCTCGAGGGCACGGTTCGGGATGCGGTCCGGTTCCTCGACGACGTGATCGAGGTCAACAACTATCCTCTCCCTCAGATCGCGAAGACGGTCGAGGGCAACAGGAAGATCGGTCTGGGCCTCATGGGCTTCGCGGACGCCCTGTTCGAGATGACCATCCCCTACGACTCCGAGGAGGCCCTGAGGTTCGCCGAGAAGCTGATGTCCTTCGTCCACACCAGGGCCAGGAAGGCCAGTGAGGATCTTGCGAGGGAGAGAGGCGCATTCCCCAACTACAGGGGAAGCGCTCTCGAGAGCCAGGGGCTTCCCCCCATGCGCAACGCGACGGTCACCACGATCGCACCCACCGGCTCGATAAGCATCCTGGCGAACTGCTCCAGCGGCATCGAACCCGCATTCGCCCTGGCCTACCAGCGGCGCAACATCCTCGATCAGGGCGACGAGCTGCTGGAGATGGTGCCGTCCTTCGAGGCGGTCGCCAGAAGGAGGGGCTTCGACACTCCGGAAGTGCTGTCGGCCATCACGGCGAAGGGGAGCTGCAGCGATGTCCCCGGCGTCCCGGAAGACGTACAGCGTGTCTTCGTCACCTCGCACGACGTGGCTCCTTCCTACCACGTAAGGATGCAGGCCGCTTTCCAGAAGTACACCGACAACGCCGTCTCGAAGACCGTCAACCTTCCCGAGAGCGCGACGCTCGACGACGTGGCGGAGGTGTACGGGCTCGCGTTCAGGCTGAGGTGCAAGGGGGTGACGGTCTACCGCGACAAGAGCAGGGACAGCCAGGTGTTGAACATCGGTCCCGCCCCAGGATCGAGGGTCGTCTCCATCGAACCGGCGGCTCCCGTGCAGCCCGTTCCCCAGGGTCCGCGGCCGAGGCCCGAAGTCACGAACGGGATCACCAGGAGGGTGAGGACGGGTTGCGGCAAACTGTACGTTACGATCAACGAGGACGAATTCGGTCCTGTGGAGATCTTCACCCAGATGGGCAAGGCGGGCGGATGCGCCGCATCTCAGGCGGAGGCGATCAGCAGGCTGGTTTCTCTGGCCCTTCGGTCCCACATCCCCCTGGAGGCCGTGGTTCGTGAGCTGAAGGGCATAAGCTGTCACCGCGTCGTCTGGCAGGGAGGGGACAGGATCCTGTCCTGCGCGGATGCCATCGGCAACACACTGGAATGGCACAGCGGGCAGCACACCGATACGGTGGAGGGGGCGGTCGGCGGTCCGGAGGCGCTCCCCGGATCCGTCCAGGTGGAGGATGACCTCCAGAATCACGCCGGAGCCTGCCCGAACTGCGGCGGACCGCTCAAGTACGAGTCCGGCTGCGTATCCTGTGCGCTGAACTGCGGCTACTCGGAGTGCGGCTGAGGACTCCTCCCGGTCAGTAGTCGGGAGCCTCCCCCGCGGGAGCCTTCCTGGCGGACTTCCTGGCAGGCGCCGGTGCCTCTCCCAGTTCCTCGAGGGCCTTCGCTATCCCGCCGGCCACCTGGCCCGCGATCTCGGGGGACATGCTCAGCCCCTTCCTGGTGGGCATCCACTCGCCGGTCTCGGACATGTAGAAGATCCTCGCATCCACGTACTGCCGGCCCTTGAACTCCTTCAGGAGAACCTTGATCAGGTCCTCGCCCTTCTCGATCTCCAGAATCGTCTTGTCCATCCGTGCTCCTTTCGATGGCGCGTAAGCTGACCCGTGGCCCTCCCCGGTGTCAAGGACGCGGCCGCCGCGCCGCATACGACGGGATAACCCGAAAAGATAGGAGCCGGGTCGCCCCGGCTCCTCTCGGGTCTGTCCGTGATGCTCTAGAAGAGACTGGCCTTGATCTGGCCCCAGGTGGTCGTAGCGAGGTCGCCCGTGAGCTGGAGCGTGAAGTCGTCCCAGTAGATCTCGCTTCCGCCGTCGGAGAAGAGGTCGAGGGCGGCGAACTCGTTCACACCGGAGATCTGCCAGGGGATCAACTCGCAGAAGGAGCCGTTGTAGTAGAACGACTGCATTCCGGTCGTCAGGTCGAAGATGTTCTTCACCTCGACCCACTGGTCGTAGATGATGTTGCCGACGTAAGTGCCGGGCGAGAGGATCCTGAACTGCCTGGGGGTGGAGTTGAACTCTACCTGGAGCGACCAGTCGTACGGGCCGCCGTGATTGTAGGTGTTGAGGAGGATGAAGTACTGCTTGCCCGAGGCGCTGGAGGGGATGTACTGCCATCCCGTTATTGTCCAGACTCCGGTCGTCTCGGAGAACGGGTGGAGGATGTCGGTGGTCGGGGTGATCTGGACAGAGTGTGGGGCGCTGCGGTTGAATCCGGTGACGACGAAGGCATCCGTAGAGGGATCGCCGTCCCAGGTGTCCCATCCGCCGTGTCCCCTCAGCCCGCCGACCGAGTAGGAATCGAAGTTTTCGGACCAGTTTGCGTCTGCCGCCGGCGCCAGCGCCAGGGCAAGCGCCGCAACTGCAGCAAGACCAAGGTACTTGTTCATAAAACCCCCCTTGCAAAGTAAGCCGGAGAGAAACAACCCCCGTGCAGCGCACGACCTGCACCGCTGCCGCCTGTTCGCAGTTCGAGGATAGACGGGGGTGATTATCGTGTCAAGACAGCATGACCCCGCCGGTCAGCGGGAATCGGTCCTCAGCCTGAACGCCGAAGGCAGCAGGGTGCCCAGGGTCGTCTCCACCGTCGTTCCTTCGGGAGTCAGGACGATCACCTCGAACGAATCCCCGCAGAACTCCGCCAGCACCTGGCGGCATGCCCCGCACGGATGTGCCGGCCCGTCCGGGGAGTGTACCATGATCCTCGTGAAGGAGGTGGCGCCCCGCGAGACGGCGCCCGCGAGGGCGGAGCGTTCCGCGCAGAGCGTCAGCCCGTAGGATGCGTTCTCGATGTTGACGCCGGGGTGCAGCCTGCCTTCAGAATCCTCCAGGACGGCCGAGACGCGGAATCCCGAGTAGGGAGCGTGGCAGAGGCGGATCGAATCGATGGCGAGTTTTCTCATACCGTCGGTCATGCCTCCTCCAGTCATGCAAAACCCGGGAAAGGATCCCCGGGGATGTCGCCCTCCAGGCCGAAGAAGAGCGCCAGAGTGGCGGCTATGTCGCTGAAGCTGCGCCTGTCGCCCAGGGGCCTTCCCGGGATTCCGGGGGACCATGCGAGGACCGGGGCGTACTCCCTGGTGTGATCGGTGCCTGGCGTGGTCGGGTCGTTGCCGTGGTCCGCCGTGATGATGAAGAGATCGCCCTCGCCCAGGGCCGACATGAGTCCGGGAAGGGCGTCGTCGACTTCCGAGAGGCCCTGCGCGAAACCGGCCGGGTCGTTCCTGTGGCCCCACTTCGAATCGAAATCGACGAGGTTCGCGAAGACGAAACCGCTCTCCCCCAGGGCAAGGACGGATGCCAGTTCGGCCAGTCCGGCGCGGTTGTCCGGAACGTGGACGGAGGTGATCCCGCGGTGCGCGAACAGATCGTCGATCTTCCCCACGCCTCTGCGCGGGATTCCCGCGCTTTCCATAAGATCGAGCAGCGTCGGTCCGGGAGGCTCCAGGGAGAAGTCCCTCCTCCGGGGCGTTCTCACGAGAGAGCCGCATTCGCCCGAGAAGGGTCTCGCTATGACCCTGGCCACCGCGTCCGGGCCCTGAAGCAGCCTCCGTGCAGTACGGCAGGCCTCGTACAGCTCCTCGACCGGGATCACGCCCTCGTGTGCCGCGATCTGGAAGACGCTGTCCGACGAGGTGTACACGATGAAGGCGCCGAGACGGATATGCTCCAGGCAGAGTTCCTCGATGATCTCCGTGCCGGAGGCGGCCCTGTTTCCTATCGTGCGGCGGCCGGTCCCCCTCTCGAAGGCCTCGATGATCCCGGCGGGGAAACCCGAGGGGTATGTCGGGAAGGGCGTATGGCTTATCAGCCCCATCATCTCCCAGTGGCCGGTGATCGAATCCTTTCCGGCCGAGACCTCCGCCAGCCTTCCCCAGGATGCGGAGGGGGCGGCTGCCGGGGGTACGCCCTCGATGGGCAACAGATTGCCCAGTCCCATTCCTTCCAGCACCGGCAGATGGAGACCTCCCACCGCGCGCGATAGATTGCCGAGGGTGTCGGCTCCTTCATCGCCGTACCGGGCCGCGTCCGGCAGCGCACCGGCGCCGACTCCGTCGAGCACCAGCAGGACGGCCCTGCGATCCCTGCGGATGGTCATCAGAAGGTACGCTCCAGATGGACCATGGCCCTCATCCTGTCGTTGGCCTCCCGGAGTCTGTAGGAGAGAATCTCCGCGAAGGCGTGCATCACCTTGCAGGCCGTCGCCGGGCTTGCGTCGAAGATCCTGGAGATGTCGCGCCTGTGGATCACCGCGAGGTCCGCCCTTTCATGCGCGTAAACGCTGGCGCTCCTGGGCAGGTTGTCTATCAGGGCCATCTCGCCGAAGAAGTCGCCCGCGCGCAGGAACCCGATGATATGGTCTCCGGCGTCCTCTACGGTCTTAGTAATCCTCACGCAGCCCGAGAGGACCAGGAACAGGTCGCCCCCGTCGGCTCCCTCTGCGATGATGGCTGCGTCCCGGGCGAAGGAGCGGAGTTCGGCGGAGTCCATGAAGATGGAGAGATCCTCGGGCGGCAGATTCCGGAACAGGTAGGCCGTCCTGAAAACATCGCCGTACCGCTGTTTCTCACCTGGCGTCATAGGTTCTTCCCCTCCCTCTGATCCTCTTCCCGCGGCCGTCACCGCCGGGGCATACGAAGATCGTCCTCTCCCTCGTATAGGTGACCTCTCCCGGCCGGCCGCCCTTCATCCTCCTGACGTGCTGCACCTGGGTCCAGTCGACCGGGACGATCTCCGAAGTGCATGCCGCCCCCTCCGCCGCCAGCTCCGCGGCGCGCCTGAGCACCGCCGCCGGAGGGTTGCCGGAGCCGGGCCTTCCGCGGAGGACGACGTGCGGACCCGGGACGCCTCTGGCGTGGAGCCACCAGTCCCCCCTCCGCCCGATGCGGAAGGTCACCTCCTCGTTGTTCCGGGAGTTTCTGCCGATCCAGCAGAGCCATCCGTCGGAGAGCTCCACCGGTTCCTGCCCGGCCTCCCCGCGCTCGTGCCGCGGAACGGCCCTGTCATCCGGAACGATACCGGTCCTGACGGCCTCCTCGGCCTCCCTGGCAAGAATCCCGCATCTGGCGGCCAGAGCCTCCGCTCTCTTTTTCAGGGCGGCGGCTTCGGAATCTATGTTGCCGGCCTTCCTGAAGAGGCGTTCGGCGTTCTCGACGGCCGATCTCGAAGCCCGGAGAGGAATCGTGTGCGGGTTTCCATCCCAGTCGTTCAGCGTCACCGACGCTGCGCCTCTCGGAATCTCAGAAGCGGCGGCAAGCAGCATCCCGCCCCAGAGCCGGAGCGTGTCGGAACCGGGAAGACTCTCGAGAAGGGCTCTCACCTCCGTCAGCCTGCCCATCGCCTCCTCACGGGCCGATTCGTTCCTCGCGAGGAACGCGCGGAGCCTGGAATCGGACCCCGACGACAGAACAGGCGCGAATGCGGACAGGGGGTCATCCAGAGGTTCTCCCGGCCCCATCCTGACCGGGAGCGGACCCCACGGACCGGACCAGGGTTCGAACCGGCGGGTTTCGAGAGCTTCCGCCAGGACAAGGGCCGTCTTCCCGGGATCGCTGCCGGAAGCCGCGGCTTCCGCGAGAATGGCGGAGGCAGTCGCTGGTCCGACGCCCTCCAGCACCGGGTAGATCTCCCCGGCGGACCCGGCCCTGGAGAGGATGCCCTGCACCTCCGGCGAACCCCATTCCGAAGGCGGTCTTCCGGAGGGAGGAGGGGCCTTGTAGGGCGAGCCCGGCGCTATCGTCCGGTAGCTGCTCATCCTGCCGGTGACGGTTCTGGTGCATGCGAGTATCCTGTCGTCGGAATCCCGTGTCAGAACCATGTTGGAGTTCCTGCCCGCGGCCTCGAACCTCAGGGTCATACGGGTCGACCTGTAGGCCCTCTCCTTCACGAACCCGAAGAGGAGGATCCTGTCGCAGCCGTGCTGCATCACGGATGTTATGCGGGAGCCGGACAAGAGCGAGTCCCAGGGCTCGTCCCGCCGGTATCCGCCGGTCGGGGGCGCGCCCGGTACGATCGACTGGTGCTCGGTTCCGGCATGAATGAGGAGGGAGAACGGTCTTCCGGAAAGGTCGAGCATGAGTCCCCCGCCCGGCAGGAGGGAGACCCCGCGGCACCCCGCCCCCGGGAGCACGCTCCCGAGGCGCTCCGCGACAACAGCAAAGAACACGCCGTCCAGACTGTACCGTCCCCTCCGTTTTGGAAGTAGAATATACCTTCCGGACTCATCACTGGAGGTGCCCCCTGGAGTCTATGACCGGATTCGGAAGAGCAGTCGTTCTGGCCGGCCGCTGCAGCATCGCCGCCGAGGCCCGCAGCGTGAACCAGAAGGGTCTTCATGTGAGCGTGAGCCTCCCGGATCAGCTTGCCTCGATGGAACAGGACATACGCGACGAGATCAGGAAGAGGTATTCGAGGGGCCGCATCGATCTGAGGCTCACGGTCGAAGCGGCCGGCTCCTCCGGAGATGCGCTTCCCGTCGATTTCGAGAGGGCCGGGAAGCTGGCGGAGGCAGCGGCTCTGATCGCAGCCCGGCTCGGGCTCGACGGCGGCATCTCCGCTCTGGATCTAATGAGGCTTCCCGGCGTGCTCAGGGCCTCCTCCGAGCCGGAGGCTCCCGATGCGGGCCCTGTCCTGGAATGCGTGGCGTCCTGCCTCGACGACCTCACCCGTTCGCGCAGGGCCGAAGGGGAGGCTCTCGCGGCCCTGATGTCCGAGCACCTCACCAGGATCGGATCGCTCGCCTCGGAAGTTGCGGCGATCCAGCAGGAGGCCGTGCCCGAGGCATTCGAAAGGATGAGGGAGAGAGTCGGGAAACTGCTGGGAGATTCCTCCAGGGTGGACGAGCAGAGGCTTCTCCAGGAGCTTGCCGTCATGGCCGACAGGCTGGATGTGTGCGAGGAGCTGGAGAGGCTTGGATGCCATGTCTCCTCCGCGCTCGATCTCGCCTCATCCGACGAGCCTGATGCCGGCAGGAAGCTTGGCTTTCTGCTGCAGGAGCTCCAGCGCGAAATCAACACGCTCGGCGCCAAGCTGGAGACTCCCGCCGGAACCATGATCGTGGTCGAGATGAAGAACGAACTCTCCTCACTGAGGGAGCAGGCGGCCAATGTCGAATAGGGCGGGGATGCTGCTGGTCCTTGCCGGCCCCTCGGGCGCCGGGAAGACGACGCTCGCCAGGAGGCTCGTTTCGGAAGCCCCGGAATTCGAGTTCTCGGTCAGCACCACCACGCGTCCGCCGAGGGGCGGCGAGAAGGAAGGCCGGGACTATGACTTCGTGACGGACGACGAATTCGACGAACTCGTCCGTGAGGGATTCTTCCTGGAATGGGCCCGTGTCCACGGGTACAGGTACGGCACGTCCAGGGGCTGGGTCGAGAAGACACTGGCAGCCGGCCGTTCCGTGATCCTGGACATCGACGTCGTGGGCGCCCGGAACGTAAGGGCGGCGATCCCGGGTGCCGTGCTGGTCTTCGTCCTCCCTCCCTCGGCCGGCGTCCTGGCTGGCAGGCTCGAAGGCCGTGGCACGGAGAGCGGAGAGGATCTGGCCAGACGGATGTCGGCGGCCTCCGTCGAGATGCGCTGGATCGGCGCCTTCGACTTCGTCGTCGAGAACGACGGGCTGCCCGAAGCCTCGAGGAGGCTCCTCTCGATCGTGGAGGCCGAGGCGTCGCGCATCGGCGGGATTCCATATCCGTCCGCGGCCAGGGCGCTCGATCCCTCGATGCCGCCTCCCGTCTCCTGGGAGGGCCGGAGGGTGCTCATAGCATCCGGTCCCACCAGGGAATACATCGACGACGTCAGATTCCTCTCCAACCGGTCCAGCGGGGTGATGGGCTGCGAACTCGCCTCCGCCTTCAGAGCTGCGGGCGCTTCCGTCACGCTTCTCCTCGGGCCCTGCAGGGCCGCTCCCCCCCGGGCGGTTACGCTCGAACGCTTCACGGACGCCTCCGGGCTCTCCGCCCTTCTGCACGACCTCGCGCCAGGCCACGACCTCCTCGCGATGCCCGCCGCAGTGGCCGATTTCAGACCAGTGCGGAGGATGGACGGCAAGCTGCCCAGAAGCGGCGGCGGGATGATGCTCGAACTCGAACAGGTCGAGGACGTCTCCGCGTCCGTTTCCGGCCTCTGCCCGCTCCTCTCCTTCAGCCTCGAGTTCGGCGACAGGGACATCGCGCTGGAACGCGCCCGGAGGAAGATGTCGTCCAAGGGCGCTTTCGCCTCGTTCCTCAACTTCGGCGACCTCCCCGGCTCCGGCATGGATTCCGATGCGGATTCGGGCGTCCTCATCCGCGCAGGGCGCGAAGATGTCGAAATCCCCGAGGGTTCGAAGCGGTTCGTGGCGGAGATGATCGTCTCCTCCCTGGGCCGCCCGCCCTCACGAGGAGTCTGACCTGGACCCGCTCTGGTCGGCCGTCGCGAGTTTCGGACTCGGGAAGGTGCATTTCCCCGGTGGAAAGATGCCCGACGGATGGAGCGGGAGTGACGCCGACGGGGATGTGCGCGCTCGAAGGGGCCGGGAGCCGGATTCTTCCGACGGCGCGAAGACTGCGATGGATGCCGTGAGGGCGAAGCTGGGCGACTGCTCGTCCTGCAGGCTGTCGGGCACGAGACGGAATCTGGTCTTCGGCGAGGGTGATCCTCGTTCGGGCATTCTCGTGGTCGGCGAGGGGCCCGGTGCCAGCGAGGACGAGACCGGCCGGCCGTTCGTGGGGAAGGCGGGGCAGCTTCTGGACAGGATTCTCGCCTCGATCGGCCTCGACAGGGAGTCCTGTTTCATCGCGAACGTGGTCAAGTGCCGCCCTCCCGAAAACAGGGTGCCCTCGCCCGACGAAGTGGAGGCCTGCGCGTGGGTGCTCGACGCACAGATCGACGCGATGCAGCCGGGGGTCATACTCGCGCTGGGTGCGACCGCCGTATCGAGGCTCCTCGGCATCAGAGCCCCCATCGGTCAGGCGAGGAACTCGGAACATTCCTACCGGGGAATCCCGGTGATAGTCACGTACCACCCGGCGGCTCTCCTGCGGACTCCCGCGCTCAAGAGGCCTGTGTGGGAGGACGTGAAGAAGCTCCGTCGGCTCATGGAGCGCGGCGGGCTGCCGAGGAAGTGATTCTGCATGGCTCCTGATCCGGAACCGGTCGCCCCGAGAAGCATCGAGGCCGAGAGAGGCGTTCTCGCCGGAGTGATGACCGACCCCGAGATAGCCGTAGAGGTCTTCAGCATACTCAATTCCGAGGATTTCCACGACTCGAAGCATGCCTATGTCTACAAGGCGTGCAAGGCTCTCGACGAGAGGAACAGGTACATCGACATCGTGACCGTCGCGGAGGAACTCGAGAGGAATAAGCTGCTGGATCTGGCTGGAGGGGTGGACTATCTGACCGAGCTTGCCGCCGACATCCCGATCCTTGCCAGCGTGAAGCAGTACGCAGAGATCGTCCGGGAGAAGGCCCTGCTGAGGCGCCTCGGCGCGGCGAGCCGCGAGACTATCAGGGAGATCGCGGAGGGGAGACTCATCCCCGCCGAGATAATAGACCGCGCCGAGAAGAGGGTCTTCAATGTCGGAGAGAAGCTGGTCGATCAGGACTTCCTGTCGATGCAGGAACTCGTCGGACTCGGCCTGAAGGAGTTCGAGAAGCTCAACGCATCCAACAGCCATGTCACCGGCCTGAGCACCGGCTTCGACAGGCTGGATGCGATGACTACGGGGTTCCATGGCGGGGAGCTCATAATAATCGCGGCGAGGCCCTCCGTGGGCAAGACGACGCTGGCGCTCAACATCGCCGTGAACATCGCCCGACAGGAAGGCGGGACGGTGGGCTTCTTCAGCCTGGAGATGACCGGCAGGGAGCTGATCAAGCGCGTCATGTCCGCGGAGTCCATGGTCGCCCTGCAGGCCTGGGTCGGGGGCAACATCTCTAGCAGAGCCATGCTCGACTTCACCAACGCCTGCGAAAGGCTCTCGAACATGCCGCTCTACGTCAACGAGCACACCGGACTCACCTCCCTCGAGCTGAGGGCCGGCGCCAGGCGGCTGAGGAAGAAATGCGGGGGCCTTGCCGCCGTCTTCGTCGATTACCTCCAGCTCATGAGGGGAGTGGGCGGCGAGGAGAACCGGCAGCAGGAGATCGCACGCATCTCCGGGGATCTGAAGGCGCTCGCCAAGGATCTCGACGTGCCCGTTGTGGCTCTCTCGCAGCTATCGCGGCGGGCCGTGACCGACGGTCCCTCCAGGGTGCCCAGGCTCCAGGATCTCCGTGAGAGCGGGGCGATAGAGCAGGACGCAGACCTGGTTCTGTTTCTGCACGAGGACTCGAGTGACGAAACCCTGTCCGACACGGGATACCGGGAGGACAGGAACGTGCGTCTGATAATCGGCAAGCAGAGGAACGGCCCACGGGGCGAGATCGACATGACCTTCCAGACCAGGTTCGGACGATTCATCGAGAGGCCCTGGGACCAGGATTGAAGCAGCGCAGGCGTACTTCGTTCTTCTGCACGCAGTGCGGCAACGGCAGCCCGAACTGGAGCGGGAGGTGCCCGGCCTGCGGTTCCTGGAACACGATGGTCGAGGAACCGGTACAGGAGGGGAAGGGACGCCTCGGAAGCCCCTCGCGGAAATCCGTGGAGGCGGTCCGGATCGATTCCATCCCCGAGGAGGACGGGGAGAGGATTCCAACCGGCATCCCGGAGTTCGACAGGGTGCTGGGAGGTGGGCTGTTCAGAGGGTCGATGGCTCTCCTCGGGGGCGAGCCCGGCATAGGCAAGAGCACACTGATGCTTCAGCTCTCCGCCTTTCTTTCCGGAGCGGGCGAAACCGTGCTCTACGCGACCGCCGAGGAGTCCGCCGGGCAGATCGCGAGCCGGGCCAGGAGGATCGGCTGCGCGAGCGGCAACATCCTGATTCTTCCGGAGACGAGGCTCGAGGAGATCGAGTCCGCTCTGGAGCGCACGGGGGCGGGGATACTCATCGTCGATTCCATTCAGACCGTCTATTCGGAGGCGCTGACCAGCGGGCCCGGATCGGTTGCGCAGGTGAGGCACTGCGCCGCCGAGCTGGTGAGCCTCACCAAGCCCCGGGGGAAGACCAGCCTCATCGTGGGCCACGTGACGAAGGACGGCTCCCTGGCCGGGCCGAAGGTGCTGGAACACCTGGTGGACACCGTGATCGGTTTCGAAGGAGACTCCAACAGGCCCCACAGACTTCTCCGGTCTCTCAAGAACCGATTCGGTCCCACGAACGAACTCGGGGTGTTCGAGATGACCCGGCAGGGCCTGAAGGGGATCGCGGAAGCCTCGGCCTTCTTCCTCGGCAGGAGGCAGGACGGACTGTCGGGCGGCGTCGTCTGCGCCGTGATGGAGGGGACCAGGCCCTTCCTCGTCGAGGTACAGGCCCTCACTTCGCCGACCCGGTACGGATTTCCCCAGAGGAGCGCCAACGGCATCGACTCCAGAAGGCTGCCGATGCTCCTCGCCGTCCTGGAGAAGCGCTGCGGCCTCGAACTCGGCGCCCAGGACGTCTATGTCAACGTGGCCGGAGGCGCGAACCTCTCCGACCCCGGGGCGGATCTGGCCATCTGCCTCGCAGTGGCTTCCAGCAGACTCGATAGACCCATTCCGGCCGGGCTCGCGGTTTCGGCCGAGGTCGGTCTCGGCGGGGAGCTGAGGCCGGTTTCCGGTTTCGACAGGCGGCTCAGGGAGGCCAGGTCGCTTGGATTCGACCTCTTCGCAGGCAGCACCGAGGACTGCGCGGAGGCGGACGGCGCCCTCAGAGGGCATTCAACACTGAGCGGCTGCATGGAGGACATTCTTGCACCCTCCGGACGCCGCTGACACTGGAGGTATGCAATCGTGAAGACCGAAGGATGGGGCCCGAGGCTCCTGCTGCTGCTCGTTCTGTGTGTGGTGGGGGTTTCGGCTTCCACCAGCGACTGGCGCCTCGGCCTGCTGCTCGGCCTGGCTGCGGGCATCGCGGCCATTGTCATAGAGACGAAATTCGTGAAGCTGCCCGTCATAGACGTCGTCTACACCATGGTCGGCGCCGCCGCGGGGATAGGCATCGGGTTGCTGCTGATGCTGGTGCTGCGGCTGGGCAACGTGAGACTGGGCTCGGAGGACGGGGTCGATCTCTTCCTGCTGATTCCCCTGGCCCTGGGATACGCGTTCGCACAGGTAGCCTTCGCCAAGGTGCCGAGAGCCTCGGGCGCCCCGGGCCGTGAGACGGTCGTTCCTTCATATGTCCGGACGGCGGCCACGCTGGTGGATCAGTCCTCGATAATTGACGGCAGAGTGGCCGATCTGGCGCTCGTAGGCCTCCTGACCGGCCCGTTCGTGGTGCCGGCTTCGATCAGGCCCGCGCTCGAGAACCTCATGAAGTCCAAGGACATAATCCAGAGGGGCAGGGCCAGGAGAGGGCTGGAGACGCTCGAAAGGCTCGAGGAGGCGGCCGGCAAGTCCGGCGGAGTCGAGTACAGGGATTTCGGCGATCCCGAGAAGGAGAGCTTCCGCATCCTCGACTGGCTCAAGCGGGAGAGCGCCTCTCTCGTCAGCGGGGACTCCGCGATGCTCGACACGGCCGCCCGCGAGGGCAACAAGGTGATCAGGCTCGACGAGGTCGGCGCGGCGGCCCGCGCCATAGTGCTTCCCGGCGAGAAGGTCAGGCTGAAGCCCGTCAGGAAGGGCCGCAATCAGGGCCAGGCCATCGGCTATCTCAATGACGGAACCATGGTGGTCGTCGAGGACGGCGAGGAGTTCATAGGAAAGACCATCGACGCCGTGGCACACACCACCTTCCGCGCCTCCGGCGGGACGATGGTCTTCTCGAGGATCGCCCAGCATCCCGAGGACGAGATGCATGAAGTCCCGGTCGACGCCGGCCCGGTCGAGCAGGGAGAAGATGACTCCGACTGAGGCGGTCCGCTGGGGCTGCATAATCGTGGCCGCGGGCCGCGGAGAACGCTTCGGGGGCAGCCTGCCCAAGCAGTTCGCCCCTCTCATCGGAAGGCCTCTTTTCAGGTGGAGCCTGGAAACTGCGTTGTCGATCGACAGGATCGGGGAAGTCTGCCTCGTTCTCCCACAGGGTGAGGAGAGCGACCCGGAGGCTGCGAAGCACCCCCGGGTCCGGACCGCACGAGGCGGCCCCCGAAGGAGGGACTCCGTGGCGAACGGCCTCGAAGCTCTCCCCGGCTGTACGCACATTCTTGTCCACGACGCCGCGAGGCCTCTGGCATCGCGTCCGCTCTTCGAGAGGGTCATGCGGGCGTGCGAGGAGACAGGGGCGGCGGCACCCGGCATACCCGTTGCAGACACCCTAAAGAGGGTCTCGGACGGGGTAGTCGAGGCCACCGTGGACAGATCCGGGCTTTGGCGCAGCCAGACTCCCCAGGGATTCGAACGGGGTCTGCTCGAGGAGGCTCTGGCGCTCGAGGGGAACTTCACCGACGAGGCACAGGGGGTGGAGCTTTCGGGACATCCCGTAAGGATCGTCGAAGGCGACGAAGCCAACGCGAAGATCACCTCGCGGGGCGATCTCGTCCTGGCGGAGCGCCTCGCCGGTCCGCCCCGGTCGGTGACGAGGACGGGCGTGGGGCTGGACTTCCATCCCTTCGCCGAGGGAAGACCCCTGATCCTCTGCGGGTGCAACCTCGCCGGATTCCGCGGTCTCGAAGGTCATTCGGACGGCGATGCCGCGCTGCATGCAGTGATGGACGCCATTCTTTCGGCGGCCAGGCTGGGCGACATAGGAACACTGTTCCCTCCGTCCGATCCTTCGTATGCCGGAGCCGACAGCGCCGTTCTGACCGGGCGGGTTCTGTCCGAGGCGCGGAAGGCGGGATGGGAGTTCGCGCTGCTCGACCTGACGATAGTCTCCGAGCTTCCGCGCATCTCTCCGCTGCGCCAGGAACTGCGCGGGAGTCTCGCCGGAATCCTGGGCGTCCCTCTGGACGCGGTATGGGTGAAGGGAACCACGACCAACTCCCTCGGCGCACTGGGGCGCGGGGAGGGGCTGGGAGCCCTCGCCTTCGTCGAGATGCGAAGCACGGGTGCCGGAGCGTGATCTCCTGGCTGCTGGCATGGCTTCAGAGCCATCAGCCCGGCCCCTGGGTGTTCCCGGCCATGGGCGCCATCGCCTTTGTGGAGACGCTCTTCCCGCCGTTCCCCGGAGACGTTCTGTTCGTGCTGACGGCAGGCTGGGCCGCAGGTACCCTCCCTTCCACGAATCCGCTGCTCGTGCCTGCCGTATCCGGCTTCGCCGGCTGCCTGGCGGCTTCACTGATACTCCTCCTCCTCGGAGCGAGACTCGGGAGGGGGCGTGTGCGGAGTTTCCTGCTGGCCCGTGTCGGGGTCGGGAGGCTCGAGCGGGCGGAGCGCCTGGTCTCGGAGCGCGCTCCGTTCATTCTCGTGGTCAGCAGATTCATGCCCGGAATCCGCTCCGTGCTGGTCATCGTGGCGGGCTACTCCGGGGTGGGCCTCTGGAGGGCATCGCTGTACGCGGGTGCGAGCGCGCTGGCATGGTATCTTCTGATGGCATTCGCCGGCAGGGAGCTGGGATACAGCCTGACCGGCCTGGAGAACTTCATGAGGAGGTATGAGATCGTTGCCTGGGCGGTCGCCGCAGTGGCCGCCGCGGTCTGGGTGACGGCCAGGAGGGCCGGCGGGAGGAGGTCGGAGAAGTGAGGATCGTCCACGTGTCAGCAGAGGTGCACCCGTTCGCCATGACCGGGGGGCTCGCGAGCGTGGCTTCATCGCTGCCTTCCGCGCTCCACGGGGCCGGGCACGACACCTTCGTCATAACTCCGCTGCACAGTCAGGAGGGCGTCGACCTGGAATGGCTGGACGGACCCTTCCGGACCCCGGACGGCATGGAGTTCGGCCTCGGGAAATCCGTGATCCCCGGTTCGGATTGTCCGGTCGTGTTCGTGGCGAGCAACGAGTACTTCAACAGGCGGGGTCTGTACGGGCCCACCGGTTCCGAAGCCTGGCCGGACAACGCCGCCAGGTTCTCCTTCTTCTGCAGGGCGGCCCTCGAGGCCGTCTCGAGGCTCGGCGGCTGCGACGTACTCCACTGCCACGACTGGCATGCCGGGCTGGTCCCCGTCATGAGCAGGCTGCAGGGCGGCCCGCCGGCGGTTTTCACGATCCACAACCTGGCCTTCCAGGGAACCTTCCCGCTCGATCAGTTCGCCGCTACCGGGCTTCCCACCGCTATGGCCGGTCTGGACGGCCTCGAGTACCACGGCGGATTCAGTTTCATGAAGGGCGGGATCCTCTTCTCCGAGCGGGTGACCACGGTCAGCCCCACCTACGCATCGGAGGTCACGACCCCGGAGGGCGGATTCGGGATGGAGGGGCTGCTCCTGCAGAAACGAGGAGAGGGCCGTCTCGAGGGAATCCTGAACGGCATCGACAACGAACTCTGGGGCCCCGAGGACGATCCGTCGATAAGCCCCTGGTTCACGCCGGACAGCCTTCGCAGGAGATCCGCGTGCCGCAGTGCGCTCCTCGAAGAATGCGGACTGACCCTTCCCGACAGCGCCATCGTGGCCGGGGTGGTATCCCGTCTGACATGGCAGAAGGGTCTGGATCTGGTCCTGCCCGCCCTGGAGGGGCTGATCGCCGAGGGCAGGCTCTCCCTCGCGGTCCTCGGAACGGGGGAGTCCTGGATCGAAGATCCTCTCTCGGCGGCTTCCCGGCGTTTTCCAGGCCGTGTCTTCTTCAGGCGTGAATACGACGACCCGCTTTCGAGGAGGATATACGCCGGATGCGACATATTTCTGATGCCCAGCCGGTTCGAGCCGTGCGGCCTGTCCCAGATGATCGCGATGAGGTACGGTGCGATCCCTGTCGTACGCCGCACGGGAGGGCTGGCGGACACTGTCACCGACATCCGGGAGGGCGGCTGCGGGATAGTGTTCGACGGGAGCGAGCCCGAGGCGCTCAGACAGGCTGTGGGAAGGGCTGCGGAGGCCTATGGCGACGTCCGTTCATGGAGGGCGATGCAGCGTTCCGCAATGCGCATCGACAACTCCTGGACGGCCAGGGTGCCGGCCTACCTCGAGATCTACAGGAAAGCCTCCAGCGGGGGATGGATTGAGAAGAATCACGGCTGCCGTGCGCCCGGACGGGATCTCCACCGGGGGAACACGGACCGTTGAATCATCAATGGAGGTCAGATGAACCAGATCGCGCTCGTCGTCATACTGGCCGGAGGTCTTTCGGGCAGACCGGTCGATCTTTCCGGATGGATGTCGATGGCTCTGGCGGGCTCCGGCGAGATCATCCAGGCGGATGCCGGTCTCGAACAGGCCGACGCCGCCTACTCTATCGCCAGGTCCAGCCTTCTGCCCCGGCTTGTCTTCAGCGCGTCGGCCGGGCATTCCTGGTCCTCCATGGAGGTCGAGCCGGCCGGTCATGTCGATACCGAGTCGGATCACTACACGGCGGGGTTGACACTGAGCCAGGAGATTCTGGGTTCTGGAGGTTCGAGCTGGCTCTCCCTGCGATCCGCATCGCTGGGCAGGGAGAAGTCGGATCTTCAGCGCAGGGCCGCGGTCCTGTCCCTGGAGCGTTCGGTCGCCGCCGCATACTATGGCGCTGTGGGCGCCGTGGAACTCGTGGCTGCCTCGGAAGCCGCGCTCGAGCGGAGCAACGCCCTGCTAGACAGGATGGAGATGCTCTACGAGCTGGGCGCCGCTCGCGAACTGGAGCTGCTCGAGGCAAGGATGCGTGAGTCGGCCGACCGGCTGGCCCTGCTCAGGAACGAACAGGCCCTGACCCAGTCGATCACCGAACTCAGGAGGACAGCCGGAGTCAGCGGAGACACCACCATGACGGTCGACACCTCCGCGGTTCTGTCCCCGCTTACCCGTGAAGCCATCCTCGCCCTGCCCACGGACTACTCGGAGAATCCGAGCCTCAGGGCGGCCGATCTGGCCCTCGAGGAGTCGACCCTCGATCTGAGGGCCGCAAGACGCTCCTACTGGCCGTCCCTGGTCGCCAGCGCCTCGTGGAGCTGGAGCGACGACGAGTTCGAGCCGGAGGACGCGCACCTGAACGACACTTGGAACGTCGGAGTGAGCCTCACCTGGTCGATATTCGACGGATGGCTCAGGGAGGGAAGGATCCAGTCCGCCGGAGCCGGAAGGCTTGCGGCGGAAGCGGTCGCCGGTTCGGCGGAGGGCGATATCGAGGCGGCTGTGCGTGCCGCATGGGACGAGCTTCTGGCCTCTTCGGACAACCTCGCCCTCGCCGGGATGACGCTCGAGTACGCTACGAGGAGGATGGAGCTTTCACAGTTGAGCTACGAACTCGGTGATCTTGCCGTTACGGACCTGCTGGACGCCCAGGCCGACCTCTCCGAAGCGGAGGCCAAGCTGGTAAGCGCCAGGACGGCATGCCTCGTCGCCGAGGCCGGTTACTGGGTACTTCTGGGCAGAAGCCCGAGACTCGGGGAGTGACAGTGGCAAATCGGAAAAAGAGCAAGAGGTGGATCTGGATAGCCGTCGCAGTCGTTCTCGCGGTGGCGGCGGTATCGATCTTCGGGAAGCGCGGCCGGGGGGGCACCGTCGTCATGGCCGCAGTCGCGGGAAGCGGGGGGCTGGAGGAGAGGGCCAGCGGCAGCGGCTGGCTCGAAGGCATGTCGAGAGTGGAGCTGAGCGCTGAACAGGCGGGAATCATCGACAGCATCTACATCTCGGAGGGCGACACCGTCTCCGCGGGCCAGATCCTGCTGACGCTGGACCAGAGCGGCGCCCGTGCGGCGATGAACGATGCAGGGGCGAGGGCCGGCGCGGCCAGGATCGCGCGGGACCAGGCGGACAGGCTTTACGAGAGGATGCTCGCTCTCGGAGAGGCCGGACTGGCCAGCCCCGAGGAGGTCCAGCAGGCTCTGGACGCCAGGCAGACCGCCCAGGCCGTCCTGCTCCAGGCCTACGCAGCAGAAGCCAGCGCCATGGAAGCCTTGAGGAAGACATCCTACTCCTCTCCGATCGCCGGAGTCGTAACGGCGCTGAACGTGGACGAGGGCGAGATGGCGATCGTGGGGACCATGAACACCCCCGGCACCGTCCTGCTCAAGATAGAGGACATGTCGAGCTTCCTGGTCCGGGTCACACTGGTCGAGAGCGAGGTCGTCGGAGTCCGGTCCGGCATGCCCGCGGAGGTGACACTCGACGCCCTCCAGGATACGGTGTTCGAGGGTACGGTCCGCAGCGTCGGGCTTGCTGCCGAGAACGAAGCCGCAGTCATGACCGGCGAGGTGGCCGAATACGAGGTGACGATAGAACTCACGGACACCGACCCGAGGCTGAGATCAGGCATGTCCGCCTCGGTGGACATCATCACGAACAGCGTGTCGGACTGCATCTCGGTCCCGGTGCAGTGCGTCGTTCCCCGCCCCGATCCGGCGGACGGCACCCGCGAGATCGACGCCGTCCTCAGGATCGAGGGCGGCCGCATCGAAATCGTCCCGGTGGAGACCGGGATATCGGGCGCCATGAACATCGAGGTTCGCGGCATCTCCGAGGGCGACAGCGTAGTGTCTGGACCTGTGGAGGCCCTCAGAAACCTCGAGGCAGGCGAGCAGGTCAGAACGGAGAGGTTCGGTGGATTCGGTGACAGACCCCGCCGTCGTTGACGCCAGACAGATCCGCAAGTCCTACAGGATGGGCGAGGTGGTGGTGGAAGCCCTGAAGGGCGTGGACGTCCGGATCGATCACGGCGAGTTCACATGCATCATGGGGGCCTCCGGCTCGGGCAAGAGCACTCTCCTCAACATACTGGGATGCCTCGACAGGCCGACTTCGGGAACGTTCGACCTGATGGGCAGATCGGTGGACTCGATGGACGACGGCGAACTGGCGGAGGTCCGGAACAGGTTCATCGGCTTCGTCTTCCAGACGTTCAACCTCCTTCCGAGATCCTCCGCCCTGCAGAACGTCGAACTCCCCCTGATCTACGCGAGGGTTCCCTCCCGCGAAAGGCGGGAGAGAGCGATGGCCATGCTGGAGAAGGTCGGTCTCGCCTCGCGGGCGGGGCACCGTCCCAATCAGCTCTCCGGCGGCGAGAGACAGCGGGTGGCGATCGCGAGGGCGCTCGTAACCGGCCCGGCGCTGCTCCTGGCGGACGAGCCCACGGGCAATCTGGACAGCAGGACCGGGCGGGTGATCATGGATATGTTCCACAGCCTGCACTCCGAAGGCAACACGATCCTTCTGGTGACCCACGACCCGGAGATAGCCCGGGAGGCGGGCAGGATCCTGAGGATAAAGGACGGTCTCGTGGAAAGCGACACGGCCAATTGAGCACCGGAGCGCTCTTCATCTCCGAGGCCGTGCGCAGCGCCCTCGATTCGCTCCGCAACAACAGGCTCCGCAGTGCTCTGACCTCCCTCGGGGTCATGGTGGGAGTCACCTCGGTGGTTTCCCTGGTGGGTCTCGTAACCGGCCTCCAGAACTATATCGAGGAACAGTTCGACTCCGTGGTCGGCGCGCGGATCTTCGAGATAAGCCGTTTCAGCAGCGGCTTCGACGACATGGAGACCTGGCTCAGATCGCGTTCCTGGCCGCATCTGACCGCCTCCGACGCCGAGCAACTGGCCGGGATGATGACCACGGCGAGCGGAGTCACATGGAGGAGCGGGACGTCACGGTCCGTCTCCAGGGGCGGTCGGACGGCGGAGGGGATCTGGGTCAGGGGCCTCGCCCCCACCGAGATCGACGTCGGAGGGATGACGATTGCGTTCGGCCGGTTCTTCACGCAGGCGGAAGACAACATCCGGGCGAGGGTCTGCGTCCTGGGCTCGTCCCTGGCGGACTCCCTCGGCAATCCGGAGCTTCTGCCCGGCCAGACCGTTTCGATAGGCGGCGAGAGGTTCACCGTGATAGGGATCGCCAATCCTCTCGGGAGCATCTTCGGACAAGCGCTGGACAACTTCGTCTCGGTGCCCTTCTCGACCTTCGTCAGCCTCTTCTCGTCCCCGGACAGGGACGTGGAGATCGCCGTGCTCCCGCTGCCCGGGGTGACCCAGGAGGAATGCCAGGATGAGGCGCGACAGATTCTGAGGAGGATCAGGGGCATTCCCCTGGATGCCGAGGACAACTTCTTCATCACCACCCAGGAGGCCATCCTGGACTCCATGAACAAGGTCATGGGCGGGGCCGCGATCGTGACGATAGGCATCGCGGCCATCTCGCTGCTCGTGGGCGGCATCGGGATCATGAACATCATGCTGGTGAGCGTGACGGAGAGGACCAGGGAGATCGGCACCAGGCGGGCTCTGGGCGCGACCAGGAATGACATTGTAAGGCAGTTCCTCGTGGAGTCGGTGATCATATCCCTCATCGGCGGCATCCTCGGTCTGCTGGCGGGCTTCGCCATCGTCACCGCCGCGGACAGCCTGACCCCGCTGCCCGCCTCCGCGAGCCCGTTCGCCGCATTCCTCGCCATTGCCTTCTCCTCGACGGTGGGCCTCGTGTTCGGGATCTATCCGTCATGGAAGGCTGCTGGGCTCGATCCGGTGGAGGCCCTGCGGTATGAGTAGGCTGATCCAGCGCTTCGCCGGAGCGGTGAAACTCGAAGCGGAGAACGTGGTATCCGCATTCCGCTCCCTCTGGGCCAACAAGATGCGCAGCGCCCTGACGACCACGGGCATAGTGATCGGCGTGACGACGGTGACCGGGGTCGCCAGCCTCGTACAGGGTCTCAATCGGCAGGTCACGGACGCCCTGGGAGGGCTTGGCGCCGGGACCGTCTACATCCAGAAGACGCCCGGCATGATGATGGGCAACGCCAGAGAGTACTTCAGGAGACGGGATTTCAGATTCGAGGACATAGACGAGCTGGAGAGGATCGACGGAGTACTGGCCGCCGTGCCGTTGACGGGATGGTACACCCTGATAAAGGCTCCGGACGGCAGGGAGATCGCGGTCGAGCTGACCGGCACCTCGGCGGACTGGCCGCTCGTAGGGCACAAGAACACCGTCTTCGGAAGGTTCTTCACCGATTTCGAGGTCTCCTCGCGCAGGGACGTCTGCGTCCTCGGCGCGGATGTCGCCGAGAGACTGTACGGGGCGGACGACCCCACCGGCTCGGTGATGGATCTCGCCGGCAGGAGGATGATCGTGATCGGCGTCCTCGAGAGCTCGGGCGAGGTGATGGGCGAGACCCAGGACAACATCGTCTTCGTTCCCTACACCGTCCTCGGCAACTGGACCGACCCGAAGAGCCGCCTGTCCCTGGCGGTCGAGATAGAGGCGAGGGCCGACATGGACAGGATGCTCGAGAACATCGAAGCCTGCATGAGACGCATCAGGGGACTGTCCATCGAGGACGACAACGACTTCGAGCTGGTCACGGCCGACCAGCTCATCGAGACCTACTCCAACGTCTCGGCGGGCATCTACGCCGCCATGCTGGCGATCTCCGCCATCGCGCTGATCGTGGGATCGATCGGGATAGCCAACATCATGCTCGTGAGCGTCACCGAGCGGACCAGGGAGATCGGCCTCCGAAAGGCCCTCGGCGCGAAGAGTTCCCAGATCCTCGCACAGTTCCTCACTGAATCGGTGATACTGGCGCTCGCGGGAGGGGTGCTGGGCATCGTCGGGGGAAGCGTGCTCGCCATCGTGGTGGCGTCCCTGACGCCGATCCCTGCGGGGCTCGAAGCCTGGAGCGTGATAGTGGCCGTGCTCGCCAGCGCGATGGTCGGGATAGGGGCCGGGGTCTTTCCCGCGATGAGAGCCGCCGGGCTGGAGCCGGTGCGCGCCCTGGGCTACAATCAGTGAGACCGGGCCGGACCGCCGCCTTCGCCTTCGCTTCGGGATTCGCCCTCCTCTGTGCGGAGGTCGTGTGGAACAGGGCTCTTCTGCTTCTCACCGGAGGCAGCGCGGATGCCACGATGGTCGTGCTCTCGGCCGTCATGGCCGGGTTCGCCTCGGGCGGGCTCGCCTTCGGCAGGATAGGCGATTCCTCGAAGGCTCCGGTCCGTCTGCTCGGCCTGCTCTCGCTCGCCTGCATCCCGGCCTTCTTCATGCCCCTGCTCCTCGCTCCGGCAGCGGCCGGTCTCCTTCCCGCGCTGTACTCGGCCGGAATCCCGGTCGTGCTGGTCCGCGCCTTCGCGGCCTTCATCCTCGTCCTGCCTCCCTCGTTCCTCGGCGGGGGGCTTATACCGCTGCTCGCAAGGACGGAGGAGAGCAGGGGAGCGGTGTCCGGCATAGCCGGCCTCTATGCGCTGAACACGATCGGGTCCGCCCTCGGGGGGCTGGCCGCCGGATTCGTTCTGCTGGAGGCGCTCGGGGCCCGCGCGTCTCTTCTGTCGGCGTCGGCTCTCATGCTGGCTTCGGCGATCCTCCTTCTGGCGGGACGGGACGGCGGGTCGGCCTGCGAGCGCGGAAGGACTGAGGCGCAGGGAGGGGGGCCCAGCCTCTTCCATCTGGTCCTGTTCGCAGCCAGCGGCATGATAGCTCTCTCGTTCGAGTCGGTGTGGTCGAGGCAGCTCACGTTCGTTCTGGGGAACAGCACCTACGCCTTCTCCGCAATGGGAGCCTCGGCGCTCCTCGGCATGGGGATCGGAAGCTGGATCGGCAGGAGGAGCCGAGGCCCCGCCCTTCCCATGTTCGGGGCGGCCGTAGCCCTGGAGGGACTCCTCGGCTCGCTGCCCCTGCTGGATGCTTCTCTCCGGCTGGATCCCGCATCGCTCCTGCCTCACCCGTTGCCGGGTCCGGCCCGTGTGCTGCTGGCCTGCTTCACTATGATCCCCGCGTCCGCATGCATGGGGGCGACCTTCCCGTTCATGGTCAGGGCGGCCGCAAGGGACGCCCGTCTGGGACGGGACGTCGGGCTCCTCACCATGGCAAACTCGGCCGGAGCCGCGGCAGGTCCCTTCTTTGCCTCCCTCGTGGTCATGTCCTCGGCCGGGCCGACCCGCGGAACCGGAGTTCTCGCCGCTCTGGCCGGACTGATCGGAGCCGTCGCGGTTCTCCGGGGCAGGGGCGGCGGGTCGCGGCGCGCCCTGGCTGCGGCTGCGGCGACAGCCCCGGCCGTGATAGCGGCCTTCGTTCTCCAGCCTCCCGGCTCCCGACCTCCATCCCGCGACCTGGATCTGCTCTTCTTCGACGAAGACCGCGTGGCGACCGTGTCCGTCTTCGGAAGGGACTGGGACGGGTACCGGAGCCTTCGCATCAACGGCGTGGAGGAGGTCCCCATCGACCAGGCCTCTCTAGAGGCGTTCCACCTTCTCGGACACCTCCCGTGGGGATACCGCCCCGGTGCGCGCAGCGTCCTGGTGATCGCGCTCGGGGGCGGCATAACGTCCGGCGCCGTCCTGTGCCATCCCGTGGAATCGCTGGTCTGCGTGGAGATATGCCCGTCCGTGGTCGAGGCCCTGCCTCTCTTCGCCTCGGAGAACCGGCGGCCCGACCTCGATCCCAGGTTCGTGCTCGTAGGCGATGACGGCAGGAACTACCTCGCGGCGGGACTCTCCAGGTACGACCTGATAATCTGTGACGCCACCCACCCCGGCTCCTCCGACAGTTGGGTACTGTACACGAGCGAGTTCTACCGGAGCGTCCTCGGTCATCTAACCCCCGGAGGCGTCTCCGCCCAGTGGGTGCCCCTCCACCAGCTTCCGGTGCATGATCTTAAACGGATCCTCGCCACCTGGAGCGGAGTCTTCCCCCACTGCGCCGTACACATGGCCGGAGGGAGGCATGCCGTTCTCGTCGGATCGAACGAGCCTCTCTCGCTCGACATCCCCGCCATGTTCGACACGCCCGCCGCCCGTGAGGAGCTGTTCTCCACCGCCTTCGACCCCGCAGACAGCCTGTATCTGCTGCCGGTCGCCTCCGGGGAGGAGATAGTCGCCGCAGTGTCGGGCTCGGGCGTCAACACTGACGACCGGGCGCCCTGCCAGTTCATAAGGCGCAGGGCCCCCGCCGATCCCCAGGCGACGATCGCCCCCTGTGTGGCGTCCCTGCTCTCCGCCGGAGGCTCCGACGATCCTCTGAGGGAGGGACAGATGCTGTACTGGGCCGGAATGCTTCCGCGGGCGGTCGAGGCCTTCGAGCGATGCCGCGGGACCGCAATGGGTGCCAGATGGCTGGCTGTCGCTCTCACCACGGCTTCGGAGGGCTTCCGCGACAGGGGCGACACGCAGTCGGCGCTGGTCATGCTGCGCCGGGCCGTCGCCGCCGATTCCTCCTGGCCCCGCACGAGGATGCTCGCGCGGGCTCTCGAACTCGAGTCGCGGGCGACAGGCACTTTCTAATCCGGTTCCCGGGGATTAGGATAGGAGCCGGGATCAGACCGCCGCCCACGCGGCCACGCAAGGAGTTTCGATGTCCAAGATCGCCTTCATGTTCCCCGGACAGGGATCGCAGAGCGTCGGCATGGCCTCGCACCTCGCCGGGAGATCCGCCGCCGCCGGAATCCTCTCCCGGCTCGACGAGCTTTCGGAGACCCCGGGGCTCCTGTCCCTGATCTCCGAAGGTCCGGAGGATCTCCTCACTCGGACGGACAATGTCCAGCCGGCGATAACCGCCGTCAGCCTGGCGGTCCTGGCCGTCCTCGCCGAAGCCGGAGTGGAGGCTCTCGGAGCGGCCGGCAACAGCCTGGGCGAATACCCGGCCCTGGTAGCCGCAGGAGTCATCACCCCCGAGGCGGCGATCCCTCTGACAAGGCTCAGAGGCAGGCTGATGCAGCAGTGCGCTGACCGGTATCCCGGCGGAATGGTCGCCCTCATAGGCGCCACGCGCGAGGTTGCGGAGTCGGCGGTACAGGCCGCATTGCCGGCCGGAGCCATCGGCATAGCCAACATCAACTCCGAAGGGCAGATAGTCCTGTCCGGAACTCCCGGAGCCATCGAAGCCGCCTCGGCCGCGGCGAAGGACGCCGGCGTCCGCAGGGTCATTCCTCTCAGGGTATCGGGCGCATGGCATTCCCCCCTCATGAGGGAGGCCGCCGAAGGCCTGGCTGCAGGCCTCGACGCCACGGAGTTCTCGGACCCGGCAATCCCGGTGGTCGCCAACGTGACGGCCGATTTCGTGCGTTCGGGGGCGGAAGCGAGATCGCTCCTGATCGGCCAGCTCACTTCCCCCGTGCTGTGGGCGGCTTCCATCAGGCGCCTGATCGGACAGGGATACGACACCTTCGTGGAGGTGGGCCCGGGAACGGTGCTCCAGGGATTGATGAAGGGCTACGAGGGCGTAACCGTTCTCGGCACGTCAACGGCCGAGGCCCTCGACGAGACGCTTCGGAGGTTGTCCGGTAGCTGAGCCTCGGGTATATCCCGCACTGCTTCAGCTCCAGGGAAGACGGGAGGGCGGATGAGTCTCCGCGGGCAGACCATCGTTTTCCTCGGCGGCACGATACTCGTGCTCTTTGCCGCCGCCGCGATGCTGTCCTTCCTCGTGTTCCGCCCGGACTTCGCCAGGCTCGAACGGGACGACGCCGTCAGGGACCTCCGTGGCGTGTCCGACCTCCTCGAAGCCGAGATCGATGGTCTCCGCAACGCCGCCATGGACTGGGCGACGTGGGATCAGTCGTACGACTATCTACTCGGCGCCGACAGCGCCTTTGCGGTCCGCGAGATCACACCCGGCGTCCTGACCAGACTCGCGATCGACCAGATGCTCTTCTTCTCCCCGTCCGGGGATCCGGTCCTCTCCGTGGGATCGACCGGCGGGCGGCTCGTCCCGTTCGATGCGGCAATGGAGCCCGCCTGGATGACGGGCGGCGTCCTCTCGGGGCTGGCGGCGGCCGGAGCCGACACGGCCGGGCTGGTCGTCATCGGCGACCGCATGGCACTCGCCGCCGTCCATGATGTCCTGGCAAGCGACGGAGACGGTCCGAGAGCAGGTTCTCTGGCATTCGTCAGGCTCCTGGACAGCTCCGACGGCCTTGCCAGAATCCTCTCCAGCTCCGCTCTCGATGCCTGGATCTCGCGCCCCGATTCCGCCATGATGCCGGGCGACACTCTGTTCACCTACCCGAACGATGACGAGCTGATCGTCTCCGTTTCCCATCCGAGCCTCGACGGCGGGTGTGTGAGGCTCCACACGAGGTTGAACCGTGACATCGCCGCCGAGGCGGACACCATCCTGACCCACTTCATCGCGCTGACGGTCCTGGGCGGAATAATCTTCTCGATCGTAACCCTGTCCCTGATCCAGTTCCTCGTGGTGAAGAGGATCAGGGGCATCATGGCGATGATCCAGGAATCGGGTGCATCACCGGAGCAGACGGGCACGGAGAGGCTCGACGAGGTGTCCAGCATCGGCCTGGCCATCGGACCCGTTCTGGAGAAGCTGGAGATGCTGACAGGAGCCATCAGGCGGAGCGAACAGAACAACGCCATGCTCCTCAGGCTGATACCCGACTTCATGGTCAGGATCAGGAGGGACGGGACCATTGTCTCCGTGAAGCCGGGGTATGGATTCAAGGCCCCCCTGCCGCTCTCCAGGGCCGAGGGGATGCATATCGACGACATCGAACTGATCGATGCCGAAGCCTCCAGGATAAAGTCCATCATCTCCCGGGTGCTCGATAGGAACACCGTCGAGAGCATCTCCCTCGGAGTACGAAGTCAGGAGACCACCTACTACCTCGACGTCCGCATCGTCGCCTTCGGCCCGGACACGGTGCTCGCCGTAGCCCGCGACGTGACGCAGAAGATGAAGGCCGAGGAGGCTGCGTCGCGCCTGCAGAGGCTCGAATCCCTCGGGCTGCTCGCCGGCGGCATAGCACACGACTTCAACAACAGGCTCTCCACTGCGATAGGCAGCATCGAACTCGCCATGTCCGACATCCCTAACCCCTCCCAGCAGGTTCTCCGGAGCCTGGAGAGGGCGCTGGACGCCTGCGTCAGGGCCGGCGACCTGACGAGGAAACTCCTGACGTTCTCCACGGGAGGTTCGCCCTACTTCAAGCCGACGGACGTGGAGGATCTGGCGAAAACGGTGCTGGAGCCGCTCTTCAGGGGTCTCGGGGTCTCCCTCAGGCTCGACATCCGGCCCGGCACGTGGCCCATCGATGCGGACGAGGATCAGATCGCTCAGCTCTTCAGGAACATGGCGACGAACTCGATCGAGGCCATCGGGGGCTACGGATGGTTCGAAATGAAGGCCTACAACTCGATTGATCCCCAGGTAGCCGGGCTCAATCCCGGCCATTACGTCACGATGGAGTTCCTGGACTCCGGTCCCGGCATCAGGGAGGATCTGCTGAAGAAGGTCTTCGAGCCGTACTTCACCACAAAGGATGAGTCAGTCGGACTCGGCCTCTCGATGGCCCACTCCATAGCGGTCAAACACGCGGGATGGCTGGAGGCCCTGCCCGGCCCCGGCGGGCGGTTCGTCCTCCACATTCCGGCGATCCACGGGATGACCGATCCCTCGCAGTACCTCCCCGCCTCCGCGATGGGCGGGCGCGCCAGAATCCTTGTCATGGATGACGATCTGAGCGTGCTGGAGACGATCAAGGAGATGCTCGAGACCCTGGATTACACCGTCGAGACGGCCGCCGACGGAGGCGCCGCCCTGTACCGCCTCGCCGAGGCCGTCCGGAAGGGCAGGCCGTTCGACATTCTGATTCTCGACCTCGTGGTGCCCGGCGGCATCGGAGGACTCGAGACCCTGGCGCGGGCGCGGGCCAGGTTCGGAGACGTCCATGCCATAGTCTCGAGCGGCTATTCCTCGGATTCCGTTCTGTCGGAGTACGCCGTCCACGGTTTCAAGGCCGCCCTGCGCAAGCCCTTCAACCTCGAGGAACTCAGCTCCACCGTCCGCAGGCTCCTCGCATCGATCGACCAGGATGGGGCAGGGCCGTCCGGGAGACAGGGAGGCATGGATCCGTGACTCTCAGGAGCAGGCTTGCGGTCCTGCTGGTGGTCTTCCTCGCCGTCGTCGCCGTAGCGACGGCTCTCGTGTTCAGATTCTTCTTCCTGGGAACCTTCGAGGACCTCGAGGAGCGGCAGCTCGTCCGGACCGCCGTCGAAACAAGGCGGCTCGCCCTGGAACAGGCTGGCCGTACGGCCGCCGCGGCGATCGAGACGGCCTCCCTCCCCTCGGTCCGCCGGTTCCTGGAAGGAGGCGATGCAAGACTCGTTCTGACACTCGCGGACACTTCGTCCTGGGCTGAAGAAGGCCTCGACGCCGTCGTCATCTACAATTCATCAGGCACGCCCGCCTATGCTTCCGGCATAGTGCGCGGTGAAGCTGCATCCCCCTTCCCGCCCGGGCTGTCCGCAAGGATATCCGAGTCGGGTTTCTCCTCCGTCCTGGAGGATGGAGAGTCCCGTTGCGGCGTTCTCTTCTCCGGCTCCTCGCCCTGGTTCGTCGGAGCATGCGAGGTCAGGCCCTCCGTGGGAGACGGAGCCCCTGTCGGGGTCGTCGTCTTCGCCGACAGGATCGACGGCGGGACTCTGGACGGGCTCAATTTCATGCCGGACAACAGAGTCGGCATCCTCGCCCCGGAGGCCGGCCCTCCCGGGATCGATCCCTCCCGTCCTTCCGAACTCATCCTGAGGACGGGGATGGACAAGGCCGTAGTCTACGCCACCCTCGGAGCCGGTCCTGGCCTGGACGTGATACTCAAGATCGAGTCCCCCCGCGAGGTCTACGGACTCGGGCGTGACATCGCCGATCGTGCGATGCTCTTCGTGCTGATCGCCGGGATGGTGCTCGTGGCCGTCACCATCCTCCTCTTCCAGGGCGAGGTGATGATGCCGCTTCGGACTCTCACCCTCCGGATACGCGAGATAGGCGACAGCAGTGACCCCTCGATGCGATGCGGCATTCCCCCGGGGGACGATGAGTTCTCGCTGCTCGCCTCGACCCTGGACGCAACCCTCGATCGCCTCGAGAGGGCTTCGCTGGATCTCAGGCAGAGCAGGCAGCGGTTCGACCTGTTCGCGAAGTACCTTCCGGGCTATTCCTACATCAGAAAGCCCGACGGGAGGCTGGTCTACGCCAACGAAAACTTCAGGAGAGACCTCCTGGGGTCGCGGGAGGACTGGGAGGGGATCGACTGGAAGGACGTCTGGCCTGCCGAACAGGCTTCGGTGCTCGCGAGGAGCGATGACGAGGTGATGCGGAACCGGAGGCCGGTCCTCACGGAACTCGATGTCCGGATCGGCGACGGAGCCGTGAGGCGGCTCCTTTTCCACTCCTTCCCGGTCGGCCCGGAGTCCGACGGCACGCTCCTGTTGGGGGGCATCGCAGTCGACGTCACCGACAGGGTGAGGATAGAGGAGATGCTGCTGGGCTCCGAGATGCGCAACGAAGCCATTCTTTCGGCGATTCCGGAGAGCGTCCTCGTCATTTCGAGCGACGGCCGGATAATCGACGTAAAGGCCGGATCGGACTCCGGCTCCTCCGGAATCAGGGATCGTCTCCAGGGCAGGAACATCGAGGAGATCGGCCTGTCATCCGCCGACGTGAGTCTTGCGGAGAAGACCGCGGCGAAGTGCCTGCAGCTCCGTTCGGTCGAGTCCATCGAGCTTGCGATATCCGGCGGCCCCATGGAGGGTGTGTACGAGTGCCGGATGGCTCCCTTCGAGAACGACGCCGTCGTCTGCACCGTCCGCAACGTGACCGAGAAGAGGCGGATGGAGTCCGAGATCCTCGAATCCCAGAAGCAGGAGTCGATCTCGCTCATGGCCGGCGGGATCGCTCACGATTTCAAGAACATCATGTCGGTTGTGACCGGCAGCATAGACCTCTGCGCCGCCTCCGAGCCCGGGGGGAGCGAGGCGGCCGGTTATCTCGCGAGCGCGCTCGATGCCTGCGACAAGGCTCTGATGATGCTGCGACAGCTCGAAATGCTCTCGCGGGGCTCCAGCGGTGTCGAGAAGAGGGCTCTGGATCTCGAAAGCCTGCTGGGCAGCACCGCGAGGCTCGTCATGAGCGGATCGGGCGTGCAGCTCTCGCTCCAGGTCCAGGCCCCGGGGGGCCTCTGGAAGGTCGAAGCGGACGAGGGGCAGATGGTCCAGGCTTTCAGCAACTTCATCGTAAACGCCAGGGAGGCCCTGGACGGATCGGGGCGGCTGGACATCAGACTGTGGAACGGGATGACCAGGGCCGGGGAGAGGGAGGTCCGCGTCTCCCTGGCCGACAACGGCCCCGGCATGAACTCGGAGGTCCTGGAGAGGATCTACGATCCCTACTTCTCTACGAAGTCGCGGGGGAGCGGACTCGGGCTCGCCGTCGCCTCGTCCATAGTCAAGCGGCATGGTGGCCGCATAGAGGTGGAATCCTCACCCGGAAGGGGGACCGTCTTCACGGTTTCCCTGCCGGCGGCCCCCCGTGGAACCGATAATATACCGGCTCCCGGTTCCGGTCCCGCCAGAACCGAGGCTGCGCCCTCCGGACCTGCCGCGGAGGAGGAAGAGGGCTCTACGCCGCCACCTGGGCGGGTGTGAAGACGCTTACCGACTGATTGCCCGCAAACGATCCCGGACGGGACGGGCTTACGGGCCTGTCCCGCCCGGGAGAGATGCATGAACGATTAGCCGACAGCCACGGCGGCCGGCGCGCACGAAGCGATCATTCCCCGCTTCTCTCCGCCCTGATGCGTTCGATTATCCTGCCATGGGCCGCGAAGGCCAGCGGCGGGAGGGAGTCGAGCGGGAACCATTCGATGTCCGATGCGTCGTCGCCGGGGACGGGCGTCCCTTCGAGACCCCCGGCCTCCATCACGGCCAGCATGATGCCGCCGTACTCCGTCTCGTCCGTCTCGACGCCCCTGAGTTTCATGGACCGCGCCGAGAGACCGGTTTCCTCGGCGAGTTCGCGGGCCGCACAATCCTCCACGGTCTCCCCGAGTTCCAGGAAACCGCCCGGGAGGCAGTGCAGGCCCTTTCCCGGCGAGCAGGCCCTTTCCACCAGGAGTATCCTGCCGTCCCTGACTGCGGCGACGGTTACGGCCGGAAGAGGATTCCTGTAGTGCAGCAGCCCGCAGGCCGGGCACGGGTAGTGTCTGACGCCGCTCTCGACGACGAGTGAGGTTCCGCATCTGCTGCAGAACCTGGGGAGGGAATAGAACGCGGTGGCGTCCAGCCTCCCACTCCTCGGTCCGGCGGGCGGGAAATGCCCGGGAACGTTGCCGGCGCCGCGGATGAAGTACCCTGCGGCAGCCTGCCTGAGGTAGTGGAGGGAGGACTCCACCGCCTCCTCCACCCCGGCGCCGGCGGCCAGTCGGGCGGCCGTGGCGGAGGCGAGGGTGCAGCCGGTCCCGTGAAGCTTTCCGGGGCATGTCCTCCTGCCCTCGAACCACCGGCCCCTGCCGCCTGCGAGTAGAAAGTCCGCCGGTTCGCCCTCCAGATGGCCTCCCTTGACCAGTGCGGCCCCGGCTCCCATCTCGACGATCCTGGCGGCGGCGCGCTCCATCGATTCCCTGTCGCGCACCCGGAGCCCCGTCAGGGCTTCCGCCTCGTCCAGGTTCGGCGTGCATAGTGCGCTGAGCGGCACCAGCGCATCGCGCACCATCCCGGGCATCCCGCCCTCGTGCAGCGAGCCGCCGGAACCCGCCACCAGCACCGGATCCAGGACATACGGCACTTCCGGCAGCCTGGAACGGAGCAGGCCGGCCAGCTCGGACGCCACGGCCGCGCTCCCGAGCATCCCCGACTTGACCGCGCCTGGAGGGCCGTCGCGCAGAACCGCCTCGATCTGCCTGGAGACGGCTCCCGTGGAGACCGGCTCCCAGCCCTCCACCGAACCGCTGCTCTGGAAGGTTACGGCCGTCACGACGATCTCACCGAGAACGCCCGCCGCCGCAGCCGCCTTTATGTCGGCAGCCAGCCCTGCTCCTCCGCTCGGATCGGTTCCTCCGACGAGGAGGACGACGGCCGGGGATGGATGGTCGATCACGATTGAACTCATAGGCGAACCCCTCTCTTCTTCAGGTCAATTCCTAACCAAACGCCGCCCCCGGGGACAAATGCTGCAGCACGGCATGCCATGTCATCCTATATTCCGATGTTCATGGCGCAGCCCGGGTCCGATACCCGGAAATCATCGAGGAGACAGCCCATGCTGACCGGTCCCGCACTGACTCTCGCCCTGGCTCTGTCGGCCGCCCCCGGCGCCTCTTCGGGCGCAGTGGTGGACTCGATACGCATCGAGGGCGCCGGAGCCGTGTCCGAGGGCGATCTCCTGGAAGGTTCGGGGCTCAGGAGGGGCGTGTCACTCATGGAGGTCACGCCCGGCGAAGTCCGGCAGGCAGTGCTCTCCAATCTGAACAACCGCGGCTATCTGGAGGCGTCGGTCGAGGTCGCGTGGCCGGAGTGGCACGAGGATGTCGGGGTCGTGAGGATCACGGTTTCCCCTGGCAGGAGGAGCCTGATGGGGCCCCTCGTGCTCTCCGGCAACCAGGCGCTGGAAGCGCGTGAACTGCTGCGAGCGGTCGATATCGAGGCCGGCCGCGTCCTCACCCCGGGGGCGCTCGAGCAGATCAGATCCGCCATGCTGGAGCGTTACGCCCGACACGGCTACGTTCTCGCCTCCGTCGATGTCGCCGTTCTTCCGTTCGACGCCCCGGCCCCGGAGAGCCTCCCGGCCCAGAGGGGGGTCGAGTGCTCGATTTCGGAGGGCCGCCAGATACTCCTGGGCAGCATGGACGTCGAAGGATTGCGGACCGTCAGGAAGGTGGTCGTCACCCGCGAGGTGCTCCTTCAGCCCGGTGATTCGCTCGACATGGAGATGATGAGGAGGTCGATAGCGGCCATCTACGACCTCGCCCTGTTCAGCGACGTGCGGTTCGTCTATGAAGGCCTCTCCGAAGGGCGAGACAGCGTCGACCTCCTGATACAGGTGACCGAGAGGCCCTACAGGGAACTCGATCTCGGCGCCGGCTACGCATCCCCCTCCGCCATGATCCTGAGCGCGTTCTGGAAGCATCCGAACATCATGGGCAACAACCAGTCTCTCACGATTGGCTCGGAGTGGACGAGGTACTTCTCGACCGGAGGGGGCGACATAGTCGAACCCTCGCTCGTCTACGAGGAGCCGTACGTAGCCTCGACGAAGTGGAAGGGGCGCTTCACCCTGAGTTACCTGTACTTCAGCCTCCCCGGCCTCGACGAGAGGGGATACGGCGGGGAGATCGCGATTTCCCGGTTCCTCGCCGAGAAACTGAAGCTGACGCTGAGCTACTCCCTCTCGAGGAACAAGTACAACGAAACTGGCGTCGGCGGCGGCGAGGAGGAGTTCGACTGGACCACGACCTCCCGGATCTCGGCCGGCATCCAGCACGACACCCGCGACGCGGTGCTCGACCCCCGGCACGGCCATCTCCTCGGCTTGTCGGGAGGCCTGTCCGGCGGATTCCTCGGCGGAAGGAGCTTCTATCGGATCGAGAGTGAGGCGAGAGTCTTCAAGCCCGTCATACGGGACGTCATCCTCGCCTGGAGGATACGCGGCGGCGTCGTCCGTCCCTACGGAGAAGACGAGGAGATAGCGCCGGGAGAGAGGTTCTTCCTCGGAGGCGGTTCCACCATCCGCGGATATGCCTTCAATACGGTCGGACCCGAGGACTCCGAGGGAAACCCCACGGGCGGCCGGGTCATGCTGCTCGGGAACATCGAATCCCGCATGAGGGTCGTCGGAGGGCTGTGGATGGCTCTGTTCCTCGATACCGGGGGCATCTGGGAGGAGGTGGACCAGATCTCGACCGAGACGGCGGGGCTCGGCGTGGGCATGGGTCTCAGGTTCGCCACTCCCTTCGGCCCCCTCAGGCTGGACTACGGCTTCGCCCCGACCTGGACGGACGGACTGCGCCGGGGTAGAGCCTATCTGGCTCTGGGACATCCGTTCTGATGACGGGCGGCAGATTCAGGCACTACCCCCCCAGGGCCGTCGCCAGCGGTTTCGTGTTGATGATCCTTTCCGCATACCTCTCGATAGTGACCGGCTTCGTTTCGGAGACTGTCGGGAACGTCATCGGCGCGATGCTCTCGAATGATTCGCTATCCGTAGAGGTGACCGGTGCGAGGACCGACCTCTTCTGGAACACCGGCGTGGAGAGGGTCTACGTCACTGATCCGCACGGCCTCGAGGTCGACGTGCGCGGGGCCAGGGTCGAGGGCGCCCTGCACTCCTTCCTTCTTTTCCGCAGGGTCCACACCGTCTCGGTGGAGAATCTCCTCATAACCATTCCCCGGCCCCGCGAGGGCGGGGAACCCTCTACGCTGGTCGGCATCCTCGAGAGCATCGACAGGGGGATCGTCACCGGCGCCGACTCGCTGATCCTCTGCGACGGCACCATCAGCGACTCGGCCGGCCCCATCCTGGACGGGATGCAGCTCTCCGCATCCGTCGTGCGCGGAAGAGGGTCCGACGTGACCGCCGCCCGCGTTTCGACATGGATTCGCGGGATCGGAGTCATCACCGGAAGCGGCCATGCGAGCCTGGAGGACGGAATCGTGTCCAGCCGGGGCTTCAGCGCCTCGACTCCGTTCGGAAACATGTATTTCGAGGGCACTCTCACGGGGGAGACCTCCGGGCTGGACGTCTCCTTCTCCGGGATGGCATCGGCGGGTGAGGATCTGCTGAAGATTCCCGTGGAGGTCGAACTCGACTTCTCCGGGGACATCTCGGGAACCCTCTCGAATCCGGAGGTGTCCACCTCGCTTCGGAACGGCGTCGCCACGGCATACGGCCATCCTCTCGAATTTACTGTGGATACCCTTGACGCCGGCCTGGACTCCGTATCCCTCGAAGGTCTCATGCTCGCCGTGGCCGGCCTCCGGATATACGCCGACTGTGAATACAGGCTGCCGGACGGCGTGTGGAGAGTCTCCCTTCAGTCGGCGATGAGTTCGTTCGATCCCTCCGTCCTCTACTCCCCGGCCCCGAAGGCGAGTCTGAACGGCACCGTCTCGGCGGCGCTGTCCGGAACTTCGGCTGGGCTCTCATCCTGCTCCGGAACGGTGGATCTGAAGCCCTCGGTGTTCTCGGGAGTCCCGGTGACGAGCCTGCGGGCCGTCCTGTCCGCCCGGCCCGGCAGATGGGATCTCTCGGTCGACGCCTCGGCTCCCGGATTGAACGCGGATCTGGACGCCTCGGGCGCCTCGGGCATGGATCTGATGCCCTCGACCTTTTCGGGGCGGCTGTCCCTCGCGGTCGAGGACGCATCTACTATCCCGCTCCTCGCGCTTCCGGAGAGCCTGTCGATCATGGACGCCTCCTGCGATGTCGCTTTTTCGGGCAATCGCTCGTCGGTCCTCGCGGAGTTCGACGCGGGGGTCGGCGGCATATCCATGGGAACCGGCCTGGCCGCTGCCGGCCTGACGACGGTCGGAACCGTATCCTGGTCGGAATCGCCGAGGGGCTCCGCCGAGATCCGGATCGACTCCCTGCGTACCCCTCTGGACACCTTCCAGGTCGGGGCCTCCCTCGAGTTCGGTGACGGGGAGTATTCGCTGACCGATCTGCAGGCAGTGTCTCCCGAGGGAATGTCGGTCAGCGCCGAGGCTGTCTACAGGGAGGGCGATCCGGCCCTGCTGCTGGTGGACGGTCTGCGGGTCGGGAGTTCCAAGCAGAGGCTGGTCCAGGACGGGGGCATGATCTGCATCTTCGACTCCTCCCGCATGTCTCTGGACTCTGCCTGGGTTCAGACGCCTCACGGAATACTCTCACTGCAGGGTGAGGTCGAGGGGAGGGACTCCGATTTCGAGCTGACCGGAAGTCGCTTCGATCTATCGCAGCTCGGCGGTCTGCTCCATCTCGGAGGGGCCGTTTCCGGATACGGAGAGTTCGATGCCTTCCTGCGCACCCGGGACGGCGTCACGACTGCGGGGCTCGACGGCAGGATAACCGGCCCCTCGTTCGGCGCATACCAGGCCGACAGCATTACGCTCGACCTGGACATGTCGGACGGCGACCTCAGCGTCACGGGCATCTCGTCCTGGGACGGTGGGGTGGCCTCCACGCTGAAGGCCTTCATCGAGGATGTCAGCACTCCGGAAGGGTTCTCCCTGAATCCGGGCAACATCGTGAGCGCGGAGCTGATGCTGAACAGGCTGGGGGACTGGGTGTTCTACGCGCTGCCCGTCCCGCTCCGCACCAGTGGGGCGGACATCTCGGCGCGGCTGGAGTACTCGCGTGACGCCGAGCCCGGGCGGAAGATCACTGCGGAGGCCGTGGCCTCGATCGAGAGGCTGTTCATCACGACCCTGAACATGTACCTGTCGAACGTCGTGATGCATCTCCAGCCGGAACCGGGCAGTTACGGAACCAGACTCACCCTCTCGTCCGCCGACAGCACCCGCGGCACCATAATGGCCACCCTGCTTCTGGACATAGACCAGGATTCGCTTCCGGAGATCAGCCTCGACGGGTTCAGCTTCAGGGCCGACTTCGACTCGTTCAGGGCCTCGATAGGAGGGTTCGCGAACATCATGTTCTCCGGCTACCTGAAGTCCGCGAGCAGCGACCCCTCGGCCGGCAGGCCGGAGGTGTCGGGGAAGCTCGAGATCCTCGAGGGGATCATAGGCATGCCCGAGGATCTCTCGACGGGAGGGTCGACCCAGCCTGAGCCGCTCCCCGTGGATCTGAGGATAACCGTCCGGGGGGAGAGAGGGGTCTGGTTCCGCAGTTCGCTGGCGGACATCGAGATGAGCCTCGCTCTAACGATTCTGACCCAGCAGGGGCTGCCCGCGGTTTCCGGCTCGCTGACCTCCGTCCGGGGCAAGGTCCATCTGCTTCAGAAGGACTTCGACATCACCGAGGGGACCATCGAACTCCTGCCCGGAGTGCCGTCCGAGCAGAGGCTCTCGATAACCGCCGTCACAGTCGTGCGCGGAGCGATCGACCGCATGCCGTACACGATCACCGTGGTCATCCAGGGCTCGCCTTCGAACCCGCTGATCACGCTCCTTGGCGAAGGTCCGTCCGGAAGCCTGACGCAGGAGGACATCCTCTCCCTCCTGGCTGTCGGCATCACCTACGGAGAACTCCAGCAGATGGATTCTGGAGCCCTGCAGACCCAGTTCGGCGGAGCCGCCCAGAACTATGTCGGGCAGCTTCTGGCCCGCAGCCTGAGGGATGGAGTCGGTCTCGACCAGCTCGAACTGACCCCGGATCTTCTCGCCGACTCCACCAGCCTCACCCTGAACGTCGGCAAGTACGTGCTGCCGGACCTCTTCGTCTCGTTTTCCGGGGACATCTTCTCGTCGGAGCCCGGGACGATAAGCGCCCAGTACTACATCCGACCCGACCTCTACCTGGTGGGCAGCACGAAATCCACGCTCCACGGCGAACAGGAGCCTTCCATGGAGCTGCACTACACGCTCAGGTACTGACGAACTCCCGCCCGGTGCCGTCGCTCCGCGGGGAATGCTATACTCGCGCCTCGGAGGTTCCCGGCATGGACGAGGAGAGGATGGAAGCACGGGCGGACGCCGTCCGGGAATGGGTCGTGCCGCACGGCGGCTTCTTCCTGAAACCGGCGACATCCCTCGCCCCCGCCCTCCTGGGCTGCCTCCTCCTGATGGACGATCCCGACCCCGCCGCCGTGACGTCGGGGATCATCGTGGAGACCGAGGCATACACCCAGGAAGATCCGGCGAGCCATTCGCGCTCCGGGAGGACGGCGAGGAACGCCTCCATGTTCCTCGAGGGCGGCAGGGCCTACGTCTATTTCATCTATGGGATGCACTGCTGCTTCAACGTCTCGGCCGGGCCGGCCGGAATCGGAGAGGCCGTGCTCGTCCGGGCCCTGGAGCCGGTCGGGGGCATTCCGCTGATGGAGAGCAGGAGGGGCCTCCGCGGTTCGGCCCGCGGTCTGACGGATGGCCCGGCGAAGCTGTGCCAGGCGCTGGGGATAACCCGCGGGCATGACGGAGCCGACCTCGTCGGGACGGTCGGAGGCGGCTGCGGGCCACGGATTCTCCTGCCCGGGGACGCCGCTCCCGTCGAATGCGGGAAGTCAGCGAGGATAGGAGTCAGCCGGGCCGCGGAAAGGCCGTGGAGGTTCTACGTCCCCGGCAGCCCCTTCCTGTCGAGGCGCCCGCGATAGAGCTTCGCCCGCCTCCTGACTGTCTTCGGGTCGCAGTCCAGAACTTCGGATGCGCGCCGTATCGAGCCCCCGCAGGCCGACAGAACCGAAGCGACATGTATGTCCATTGCTGACTGCAGTGTCTCCATGGCCGCAGGATGTTCATCCGCCGCGGCGGAGGGACCGAAATCGAGATCCCCGGATCGGATCGCGCCTCTGCTGAACACGGCCGCCCTCTGTATCACGTTCCGCAGCTCCCTCACGTTGCCCGGCCAGTCGTGGGCGACCAGCCTGCCCGCCGCCTGCTTCGTGAGCCGCGGCGGGTCGTCTCCCGGGATCTGCCCTGCGAAGAGGAGTGCGAGTTCGAGGATGTCCTGTGCCCTTCCCCTCAGGGGGGGCGTTCTCAGCTCTATGACGGACAGTCTGAAGAAGAGATCCGCTCTGAAGGCTCCCTCGGCGGCCATCGATCGGAGGTCGGCGTTGGTCGCCGCGACCAGCCTGAATCCCGCATCCCGCTCGACTGTCGCCCCGAGCGGCCTGAACCTGCCCGTCTCGAGGACTCTCAGCAGCTTTGACTGGAGAAGCGGCGACAGGTTCCCGACCTCGTCGAGGAAGAGCGTGCCGCCCGAGGCCTCCTCCAGCAGCCCTGTCCTGTCCTTCCTGAGATCGGTGTACGAACCGCCTTTCGCACCGAACAGCTCGGACTCGAGGAGCCCCTCCGGTATCGCTCCGCAGTCGATGGGGACGAAAGGCCCGGCCGGCCTTCCCAGCCTGTGCAGGCCCCTTGCGACCAGTTCCTTCCCCGTTCCCGTCTCGCCGGTCACCAGGACAGGAAGGTCCAGCCTGGCCACCCTCGTCATCCGGGCCTTGAGATCGACGATCCCGGGCGAGGATCCGACGATCTCGGGGAAGTCGTCGTGAGGCGACATGACGGTTTCCGCCGCCGCCGTCTCCCCTGCCAGAGCAGCGGCCAGAAGAGGCGCCAGTGCGCGGGCGGCCTCCAGCCCCGGACCGGAGGCATACACTGGCTCCGGCTCCTCCCCGATCATGACTCCTCCGTCGGCCGAGTCCGAGAGGGTGTCCAAACCGAGTCTGGCGGCCAGTTCCGGAATCCCTTCCCGGCCGTTCAGGCGCTCCGCGAGCCAGCCCGAGAACTCCTGGAGCGCATTCCGGGACATGGCTGCGGTGATCTCCGGAGTGGCGGCGTCACTGCGTTCGAGAGCGGCGGTCATGGTGTCGAAGGCCCTCCGCTGAGGCTCCGGCAGTGTCGAAAGAACGTTCCGCCTGGCGGTCCGGAGGTCTTCGAGCAGTTCCGGGTCGCCGCCGTGCCCGAACCGGACCGCGAGGGAGCATGCCCGCATCGGCGAGGGGAGCTTCAGAAGGGCGCGGAGAGCCTGGGCCCTGTCGTCGTCCGGCCCGGCTGCCGCCGAAGCCTCGTGAGCCTCGGAGGTCAAGCCCAGCTCGGAGGCGAGACTCCTGAGAATCCCGGGTTCGGATGATTCGCCGATCTCGGCCAGAGCGATCCCGGCGAGAAGAGTCAGATGCCTGTCCCCGAGGAGGCCGGCCAGCGCTCTCGAATGCCGGAGCGCCTCGGCGGCTTCCGTCATGTCCCCGGCCTGTGCATGGAGCTGTCCCTTGTAGAGCAGGCAGAGCCCCTGTAGAAGGGGAGTCCCGAGTGATGCCGCCGCTGCCGCACCTCTCTCGGCGGTGGGAAGGCCTTCCGAACCCATTCCTGCCAGGGCTGCAGTACAGGAGTCGAGGAGATCGAGCTTGAGGGCGTCCATTGGGTTCCCCCCGGATCCCAGACTGGTTGTCAGAGCCTCCCTGGTCCTCGCGGCGTCCCTCCCGAGGCCCATCCGGGATTCGAGAATGAAAAGGTCGGTCTCGACGGGCCGCTCGGAGTGCAGACCGAGTTCCGACACGAGCAGGGAGGAGAGCCTGTAGTCCTCGAGAGCTCCACGCCAGTCGCCCGTGACCTCTCTGACCCTGCCCCGCTCCTGGAGGCTCCTCGCGAGCCCAGCGGAATCGGCTCCGTCGTGGTCTATCCGGACGGCCTCGTCGGCGGAGGACGAGGCTCCGTCGTAGAATCCGAGCCTCATCTGGAGAGTGCACCTGGCGCAGAGGAGGGCCGATCTCCCCGGGCCTCCAGCGGGAAGAGCCGCCTCGATCATCCCCAGCGCCGAGCCCGGATCGCCGAGGAGGTCCATTATCGAGGCCTTTTTGACGGTCGTCGCCGGGTCGTCGCAGCCGGACAGGGCTTCGAGTGCCTCCTGGAGCCTGCCCATGCCCAGGAGAGCCTCGGAGAGGAGACCCGCCAGCCTGGTCCGATCGCATCCGGCGGACGGATTCCTGAGCGTTTCCCAGGCTTCCTCCGGACGCCCGGCGGCAAGCAGGGCCTCGGCTCTGGACGGCGTGTCGGATGGATCCGCCACTGTGAGCGCCTCGGTGGCTCTTCCGGTGCGAAGGAGGCTGTCGACCGCCATCTGTCGCATGGATTCCGGCAGCAGACCCGCCATCCAGGCATCGGCAGTCTCTCTGAGGGCGCCTTCGCGCCAGGCCTCCTCCCGCGTGACCGCACTGCGGACCTCGCCGCCGGGGACGAACTCCGACCTCCTCCTGGGTCCATACCACGACGGACCGGCCCAGCCTGTGGAACCGCAGCCGGAGGGAGAATCGAGAGCGGTCGTCCGTTCCCCTTCAAGCTCGATCCTCGACGCCCGGCCGGTGTCGAGGCCGGGAGGGGCGGACGAAGCCGATATCAGGAGCCTGAAGTGCGGAGGCCTGATCTCCATAAGCTCCGACAGCATGTGGATGAGATCCGACGAAGCGAAATCGGCCTGATCGACGACCAGGAGCCTCGTGACTCCGGTGACGCCGGGGAAGAGAGTAGCCAGGAGATCGGCCGCGGATACGACCGCGCCCGTTCCCCGGGGTCTGTCGGGCAGGGGCCGGCCGGCCTCGCCGGGCGAACACCTGACGGCCCTCGCGGGCCAGCCCTTCCTGGACGCGGCCGCGAGGATCTCGTTGACGATCGAATCCCTCGCCTCCCAGGGACCCGAGAGCAGGAATGAGACAGGCGCATCCGGAATCCTCGGCTGGCTGTCCATCGCGGCTGCTCCGGGGAAGAAGCCCGCTTCCGCCGCCGCCTTCGCTCTTCTCCTGGGCGAGTGCGAACACAGTTCGGCGACCGTGCCGGCATCGCAGCCCGCCTCTCCCCGGCGGTCCGCGGTGTTCTTCATCCAGAGGCCGAACTGATAGTAGTCGGAACAGGGGCCCGCGAATCCTCCGGCATCGACTTCGGGACTCACTCCGGGAAATGGGTGGCGGAGGGCCGTGTCACCCCAGTAGACGAGGAGATCGTCGCCTCCATCGTCCCGTATGAACGCGGGACAGTCGAGGAGGAGATGCCCGGCTGCATGGAGCGAGGACAGCCGGGCTGCGACCTCCCCGGGCTCCGGGGAGCGGGCGCCGGGATGATCCGCGTATGGCGCCGGAAGAGACAGCATGAACCTTCCGGCGGCCTGCCCGGACAGCCTGGTGGGCACGGCTACCCCCGGAACGGAAAGGGCGGAGACCTCCGCGAACCATTCCTCCACGACCCGTTGCGGGACCGTCGTCTGGAAGATCCTGGCCAGGATCGGCCCGTCCGGGGAGTCGAGGAGAGCCTCCTCCCGGCCTCCCGGAAGAAACCGTCGCGAGATGTATCTCGGCTCCTTCACCGTCTGGAGTCCTCCCCTCTGCTGCATCCCTGGGACGCATCCATGATCCTGAATATCCCCACACGATGCGTCCGGGTCAAATAACCCATCATGATCCATATCAACTCGATAGATGATGCCATTCCCAGGAGTGTCGAAAACGGATCTCTTCCTGAGCGAAACAAAGGGAAAATTTCCCTATCTGGGAGAATATGGATCATATCCGGCAGGGAAGCCGTCGTAGTTGAATCAATAACTATATGCAGAGCAGTTAGATGAGGCGATGGAACGCGTCTTGCTTCAGACATGGCAGGAGGTGAGAGACAATGGGTAATCGTTCGATTTCTTCAGTTCTCCTGTCTGCCACACTGGCTCTGGCCGCGGCGCATGCATGGGGAGGAGCGGCGTTCAGTTCCGTGAGTCCGGTGGATCCATTCCCGGTGGAGGGTGGCCCGACCGATGGCGTATTCGCGTATGACGACGGTTCCGCCTTCTGGCTGATCTGGGACGGGACCTCCAGGGGGGTGTGGTTCGATCTGGAGGACTTCGTCCCCGGAGCCTGCGCGGCGGAGGTCGACTCTCTCGAGTTCTGGTTTTACCACAATTCGTCGTTTCCCTGGGATACGGCCAGCTTCCTGGCCGAGGTCTATTCCGGCGATGAGGGAGGCCCGGCCACGCTGATCGCTCAGGTCTCGGTCCCGGCGGAGCATTATGCGCCGTGCTACGCCGTCTTCGACCCTCCCCTCGAAGTTCCCGTGGACTTCTGGGTGGTGGTGAACACGGAGATGTCCGGCGGAGGCTGGCCCAGCCTGCTCATGGACGACGGGCCGAACTTCACGGGCGCTCAGCACAGCTTCCCCCTGGGGGATATGGGTGACTACCTCATCCGTGTCCGCGGGGATGCGCTGTCCGGTCTGTCAAGGTCCACCTGGGGAAGGTTGAAGACGCTCTTCTGAAGAAGCAGGGGGCGGCGGAGAGCCGCCCCCGCTGTTCCCCCCCAGAGAAACCGGGGTAGTGCCCCGTTCGGGGATGGGGCAGGACCGCCGGCGCCTCCCGTTTCATTCTCGAGGCAGCCGTGGAAAAGAAAGGACCGGTTACAGTCCGAATCTGGCGACGAGTTCGAGGCTTCCCTCCGCTTCGGAGGATTCCTCCCCGGGCAGGTGGTCCAGATTCCTTGTCCACCTCATCCCTCCGGTCGCATGTGCCTCGAACGGGCCGCCGGGGTAGTACGAAACCCCGAGGACTGCTCCGGTCGAATGCTCGACGGTTCCGGACGGAAACCCGTAGTCCGTGAGCAGCGAGTCCGGGAAGCCCTCGTAGACGGTCCCCTCGCCATGGCGTGAGTGATCCGCACGAAGCGAGACGACCAGGGGCCAGGCCTCGGCGGTCGATATCCCGAGCGTCGCCCTGTCGCAGTCCGGTCCCAGCCCGGACCCGATGATCGAGCCGTGGTGGAGGTAGTAGTTCCTGGGCAGCTTCTGGCTGTAGACGAAGCGGTCGATGCGGGTGTATTCGCCGGTGAAGGCGGTGGCTCCCGCGGTCCATTCGGCTCCCGCGGTCCAGCCCAGCCGGTGCGGCCTTCCCCATTCCGTCTGGTACTGCAGGTCGTCTATCAGGAGTTCGCCCCAGGCGGACAGGCCCCGGGCGGGGAAGACGGTCGCATCGATGCAGAGCATGGCGTTGTCGTCCTCCCTTTCGTTCCACTGGACAGGGTACCAGGGGATCACGGGATTCATGTAGGCCAGTTCGAGCCCGTCGCTTGAGAAGAGAATCGACTCGGAGAACCCCAGGCGTATCCAGCGGTAAGGCACGACATCGAGCCTGTGAGCGCAGAGATAGGTCGAGGAGTCGCTGTCGACGGTCGCCGTCAGGCCGGTGAACCTCAGCCATCCCGCCGGCTGCCAGTACAGGCGGAGCATGTCCAGGGGCGGGCTGTTTTCCGAGATCAGGAGGCTCGTGAACCTCCCGGGCCCCCAGATCTGGGGGATCCTGCCCAGGGCGGCCTCGAAACCGCCTCGGCGCCACGAGGCGTATCCCCAGTCGACGTACAGGTGCCTTCCCTGCTCGGCTCCCTCATGGAAGGGAGTGAACCCTCCGGGGCTGTTCTCGTCCGAGGATGCCCAGACCGAGAGCCTCTCCCTCAACTGGAGTCCGGGCACCGGTTCCAGAAATGCCTCGACGCTCGTTCCCGCTCTCGTCTCGGTGGAGGTCGAATCCTCGGCTTCGACGGCGCAGAGCAGCGTAGCGCCGAACCTTCCCAGCCCCGTCACCTCCCTGGCCCCTCCCGCTCCGGGGAGGGACAGCCTCTTGAGCATGTCGAGCAGCCCGTCCGGAAGAGACCCTGCGACTCCGGATCGTATCTGCGCCGGGCCTGTGCCCGGGGCGATTTCGCCCGACATGGTCTCGGAATGGCGGATCCATTCCGACAGGGGATGTCCCGGAGGCACCCAGCCTCCTCCGAGGAAGGCGCCCAGGATTGCCGTGAGTGCGATTCCCGTCATCGGTTCAACCTCGCTTGCCCGGCTTCCGCGTGAGGAAGCATACCGTTTCGATGTGGTCCGTATGTGGGAAGAGGTCGAAGGGCGTCACTCCCTCGATCTCGTATGAATCCGCAAGTTGAGCGAGGTCGCGGGCGAGGGTGAACGGATTGCAGCTCACCATTATCAGCACGGGGGAGCGGAGGGCCGCCAGCATCGCCGCTTCGCCCCCGCCCATGCCGGACCTCGGCGGGTCTGCGATCACCGCTCCGAACTCCTCACGGGTCTCCGAATCATCCCTCAGGAAGGAGCCGACGTCCCGCAACACGGCCTCGAACCTGCCCGAGAGCCCCAGTTCCCCGGCGGTGATGCGCGCCGCCCGGATCGCCTCGGCGGAGGAGTCCACGCAGAGAGAGGGGATGCCAGAGGCGGCCAGGGGGATCGAGAAGGTGCCGGCGCCTCCGTACAGATCCAGCACCCGTCCGCCTCCCCGGCTCCTCGCCAGGTCCGAGACGAAGGCCGACATGGCCGATGCCGCTCTGCTGTTGACCTGAAAGAACCCGCCTGCGGGAACCCTGAGCGCCGCTCCGGCGATCCGCTCGACGAGCAGCGGCGATCCGCAGGGGCTCTCCCAGCTCCCTCCCTCCTGCGGCCTGCTCCAGATCGCGACGCCGGGGAAGACCGACGGGTCCGGGGGAGGGCATCCGTCGAACTCGAGAGCCCTTCCGCCGTCGAGAAGGCTGGCCCTGACCGTGAGCCTGCATGGTCCGGAACCGGCCCTGCCCGCGAGTGAACGCGCCAGTTCGCGCCCGGATTCGAGGAGCAGGGGGCAGTCGTCTGCAGGAAGCGGGTCGCCCCGGAAACGGTGCAGGTGCAGCCTGCCGTGCTCGAGCCCGAAGGTGACCCGGTTCCTGTATCCCTCCGTATCGGGGGAGGGGCGCACCGGATCGACCGCCGGAGAGTGGAGTCCGGCCCGGCGCAGCGCGGTCGCCACCCATTCCCTCTTCCATCTGAGCTGCTCCGGGTATGACAGGTGCTGCAGCGGGCATCCGCCGCATTCGCCCGCCAGTTCGCAGAACGGGACGACCCTGTCCGGGGATGGGGAGACGATCTCCACCAGCGCGGCCTCCCTCCAGGAGCCGCCGCTCTCCGAAGGTTCGCACAGAACAGTCTCCCCGGGCAGAGCCCCCCTGATGAACGTAACGCGCTCGCCCGGAGGTCTCGAAACACCTCCGACCCCGTTGCCGAGAGCCTCCACGAACAGCCTCTCCATGTCGTCAGAACGCCCCGGGGTCGAATGATGCGCGCCTGGCGTGCCAGTCCCTCCGCCACTCCATGTATGTACCGTCCTCGACGGCGTTCCTGATCTCGGCCATGAGACGCCTGTAGTACTCGAGGTTGTGCAGCGTGGCCAGTATCGGGGCGAGCCACTCCCTGGCCATAAAGAGGTGTCTGATGTAGGCTCTCGAGTGGTGCGTGCAGGCGAAGCATCCGCAGTCCGGCTGCAGCGGCCCGTGGTCGTTCCTGAATCTCGAGTTCCTGATGCAGATATGTCCGCCCGGCACGAAGAAGTCTCCGCCCCTCGCATTCCTCGTCGGGACTACGCAGTCGAACATGTCCACTCCCATGGCGGTGAAATCGACTATGTCCTCCGGCTTCCCGACGCCCATCAGGTATCTCGGCCCGCTCTCGGGCAGGAGGTCGACGCAGCTCTCCACTGCGGCCTCCATGAGCGGGCGGGGCTCCCCGACGGAGACCCCGCCGATGGCATAACCATCGAAGTCCATGTTTACGAGCGCTTTCGCGGCCTTCGCCCTGAGATCCCCGAAGCCGCCTCCCTGCACTATGCCGAACATCGCGGCTGCGCCTCCGGGGTGGACCTTCCTGGCCCTCTCCGCCCACCTGAGCGTGAGTGCGAGGGACTCCTCGGTACGCTGCCTGGAGGAAGGCTGCTCGAGGCACTCGTCCAGCACCATCATCACGTCGCTGCCGAACACCGTCTGGAGCCGTATCACCTTTTCGGGGGTGAGCAGATGCCTGGAACCGTCGACATGGCTCTGGAATTCGTATCCATCCTCGGTCCGCTTCCTGAGTGTCGACAGGCTGAAGATCTGGAAGCCCCCGCTGTCCGTCAGGATGTTCCCGCCGTAGCCGGTGAAGGCGTGGAGCCCTCCCGCCGCGGCGATGACATCCTCGCCCGGCCTGAGATAGAGGTGGTAGGTATTGGCAAGTATCATGCCGAAGCCGTCGAGATCGGTTGTCCGGGCGGTCTTGACGGTCCCCTGGGTGCCGACCGGCATGAAGACGGGCGTCTCCACCGTGCCGTGGGCCAGATGGAGCCTGCCTCTCCTTGCCCTGCCACTGACGCGCAGGAGGTCGAAGCCGGTTTCGGGGCGCAATCCGGGGTCAGCCCCGTTCAGGGTCGGTCGGCTCCGGCGGCGGAGCGACAGTTCCGTCCGGTGGCGGGGATGTCTGACCGCCCTCTGCCTCCCGTTCGCCGGAGGCGCCGTCCGGGAGTGTCGCGGGAGGAGCCTGGGCCTGAGAATCGGGAGAGGGCTGCCGGTCGCCGGCTCCGGCGGGCGAGGCGGCGGTGGAGTCCGCCGTGGGATCCGTCGCCTGCCGCAGATCGAGCGAACCGGGGCCGAAGCCCGTTTCGCCGAGGGTGGGAAATCCGGCTCCGCCCTCCGTCAGATCGGACAGGTCCACGTCGTAGTCCTCCGCCAGAAGCAGCATCGGGTGTTCCGGATCGAGCCGCGATATCTCCCTTATCTCCGAGGCCAGGTCACCGTCCATGTCGTTTCTGAAGTAGAGGCTCGCCAGACGGACGTGATACTCGATGCTGTCGGGGAATCGTTCGGTCATTTCGAGGTAGAGGGTCAGCAGCTCGGCGTCCTGCGGAGACATGCCCAGATCGTTGGGCCTGGAGCCCTGGGGGATCATCGACCCGCGGGGGAGAGGGACGAACAGGATGACACCCGCTATGGCCAGGGACAGAAGGGTATAGACCATGACGGTCTTCCTGTTGCCGAGCCTTTCCCTGATTATCTCTTCGAGCGGGCGGGGATCGTGCGAGGGATCCAGGAATACGAGCTTCACTCCCGCTGCGGTCTCGGGCAGGGACCGCCTGCCGAAGAAGACGGGGATGAACCCTGCCAGGCCCAGCAGGAACGAGGGTGGTGTCAGCAGAACCCTGATGAGAGTCCTCCATCTGGCCGGCAGGCCGCCCCGCTTGTCCACCTCCGCGAGGCCGAAGGCGGTGAGCGGGTCAGCCATGCGGGAGAAACTCGGGCTCTCCAGAAGCGCGAGGATGTTGGCCGAGATCAGCATGGTGAGAGGCAGGGCGTTCAGGAAGAGGCTGGTGAAGAACCTGAGGATGGAATCCAGCAGCACCGCCCAGGCGAACATCAGGGCTGTCTCCATGAGAGCCAGCATGAGGTGCTGACCTGCCGGAAGACCGATCTTCCCGACCCAGGCTATCCTTCTCGCAGTTACCTTCAACGGTCGATCCTAGGTGATGAGCATCGCGTCGCCATAGCTGTAGAACCTGTACTCCCCGGAGATGGCCCTCGAATAGGCCTCGTGCATGAAGTCGAGCCCCATGAAGGCCGAGACGAGGCAGAGAAGCGAACTGCCCGGCAGGTGGAAGTTTGTCAGGAGACCCCCCGCTACCTGGAAATCATAAGGCGGCCGTATGAAAAGGGAAGTGCGGCCCGAGGAAGGACGAATCCCCCGTCCCGCCGTCTCCAGCACCCGCGTGGTCGTAGTTCCCACCGCGACGATCCTCCTCCCTTCGTCGATGGCCCGGGAGACTGCTTCGGAACATTCCTCCCCGATCACGAAGCGCTCGGGTTCCAGAGTGTTCGAGTCTATGTCGTCGTTGCGGAGGGGCTCGAAGGTGCCCGGCCCTACGTGCAGGGTGAGCTTTGCTGATTCGATGCCCCTGGAAGCGAGCCTCCGGAGCATCTCCTCGTCGAAATGGAGCCCCGCCGTAGGAGCGGCGACGGCTCCGTCGGCCGCGGCGTACACGGTCTGATACCGTTCCAGGTCGTCGGGGACCGTTTCCCGCCTGATGTAGGGGGGGAGCGGCACGTCTCCCGCCCTGTCCATGGCGTCCTTCAGATCGCCCGGTGCGTGGAAGGCGATCGAGGCCCTGCCGGGTCCGTGAACCTCCAGAACCTCGCCCCGGAGGCCGCACTCGAAATCCAGCACGGTCCCCGCCCGGCACCTCCTCGAAGGCTTCAGCATCACCCGCCAGGAGTAATCGCCCGTCCGCTCAAGCAGAAGAACCTCCGCGCGGCCCGAGGTGTCGCGTCTCCTTCCTCGGAGACGCACCTTCGTGACCCTCGTGTCGTTGAAGACGAGGAGATCGCCCGGCGTGAGCAGGTCCGGAAGATCCGAGAAGCGCCGGTCGGATACGGTCCGTGCGGACCTGTCCGCGACGAGAAGCCTGCTGCCCGTCCTCTCCCCGGCGGGGTGCTGGGCGATCAGGCCCTCCGGGAGATCGAACCAGATGTCTTCGCGGCGCAGGCCCAAACTCTACTCCTGTCTGCCCGGCACCGGCAGCCGCAGCATGAAGCGGGAGCCCCGCCCCTCACGGCTGAAGACGTTGATCGTTCCTCCCATCGCCTCGGTGAATCTGCGCACGATGGAGAGCCCGATTCCCAGGCCCTGGGAATCGTCCCCGCCGCCCCTGTAGAAGCGATCGAAGACGTAGGGCAGGGACTTGGCGGGAATGCCGGTTCCGGTGTCCTCGACGTCCAGGGTCCAGGAGGAGCTTTCGCTGCGCATCCTGACGTTGATCGAACCGCCCGGCGCCGTGAACTTGACGGCGTTGTCCAGCAGGTTCCAGATGACCTCCTCGAGGCGCTGACGGTCGAAGAAAGCCGTGAATGCCGTCTGGGGAATGTCGGTATGGATCTGGAGGTCGCGCTCGCCGATCCTTGGCGCGAGGTTCTCCAGCACCGCCTCCAGAATCTCCGCAGGCCTGCCCCACGATCCCTCCATGCGATCCGGCTGGAGTTCGAGCCTGAGGAAGGAGAGGAGCCTCTCGAGCTGCTCGAAGATCTGTTTCGAAGATCGCGACAGGGATTCGACCGCATCGAGCTGTTCCTCGTTCAGCGGACCGAGCCTCTTCGAAGACAGCATGTCGCAGAACCCCTTCATCGCAGTCACCGGGGAGCGGAGTCTGTGGCTCAGGCTGAGCAGGACGTCCTCCATCTCGGCCATGCCCGACTGATCGTTTGCAGAGCCGGTCCGGCCCTCCGCCTGCACGCGGTTTTCCGGAAACAGCCAGAGAGACAGCGGGATCGATATGAGCCGCACCAGGTTGGGAGCCGGGTTCGGGAAGGCGCCCGGCTGTCTTGAAAGCGCAAGGAGCACACCGGTCGCCCTTCCCTGCCTGCGGAGCAGCGGAACGGCCACTTCGCTCCGGAAACCCCGGATCGAAGAGCTGAACCGCCCGTCCGTAGAGGAATCCGCCACATAGACCGGTTCGCTGTGCGCATATGACCACCCGGGGGCGGTCTCCGAATTGAGGTCCAGCGGGTCCGGCCCGCTCGAAACACCAGTGAAGACGACCGGCTGGAGCGATCCGTCCGGCCCCGGTGCGCCCCAGACTATCATCGCCTCCGCTCCGGTCACGTCGGCGGCCCTCGCCAGGAACTTCTCGGGGCCCGAATCCCCCATTCCCATGAAGTCCCAGGTGTCCAGGATGGCGGAGGCGGCGTTGAGAATGCTCTTCTGCGCCGACAGAGTGACGAAGCAGTCGACCAGATAAGGGGAGATCGAAAGCACGAGCCTCGAGACCGCCGAAGACGAAGGCGAATCCAGGCCGTACAGGGTGACTCTGGCCATCCCGCTCCTGAGGCGCATGGACGTCTGGTACGTGTAGGTGCCGTCCCCGGATCTCGTCCAATCCTGCCCGCTGCCGTCGGAAGAGGGATTCCTGTCGACCAGGGTCTCCGTGTCCAGAGGGACGTCGCCCGAGGCATGGAGCCTGCCGCCGGCCAGTATGGAGACTCCCGAGGCTCTGGTTCCGGCCTTCAGCAGGTCGAGTGCCGTCTTGATCTGCTCTGTCTGGTCCCTGCTCTCGTCCAGGATGCGGGAGAGCGAGCCGACGAGTCCGGCGGAAGGGTCCGGGGCGGCCCCGTCGAAGGTGGGAAGGACGAAGACCAGAGTGTCCTCCCCGTCGGGGAGCAGAAGCGTCGTGATCTCCACGGGCACCTCGGCTCCGTCCGGCGTCAGGAGCTTCACGGATCTCCTGAAGGGGGCGAAACCCTTGTTCATGCGCAGTTCGTGCGTCGATGCCATTCCGGCCTTGTCGCTCTCCGCCACCCACTCCAGGAAGTCGCTGCCCGATATATCATTGGCACCGTGTGACTTGGCGAACGCAATGGTGGCGTCGTTGACCCTGATGATCCTTCCGTCAGGACCGATCACGACGGCGGGAGTCGGAATGCTGCCGAAAACCGTGTCGAATGCCGAATTCTCCGGCGGGCTGAGTTCGGCGGGATCGAAGGTGGGCGCAGACAGTCCCAGCAGGAAGAGGCCGCCTGGAAGCTGTCTCAGGGATGCTATCAGGGAGATCGGCGCATCGCCGTGGATGATCGAGATGCTGAAGGGATGCACCGTCTCGAGGTTGCGGCATTCCGACACGGCGGTCCAGAACGTCGGGAGGTCTTTTGGAGCGATGATCCGGGAGATGTCGTCCCGGTCGGAGATGTCGTACGGTCCCGGTGCGTCGGCCGGGGGGGAGGACGCGAGTATCGTCCCGCGGGAATCGAAGAGTACCGAGATGATCCCTTCGCTCATCGTCGAGAGGAAGGAGGCGTAGCTTTCCCTGTCCGTCCTCCGGACGATCATCATCCGCTCGTTCCCGTGGGGCATGGAAAAGACGGAGAGGAGTCCCCCGTCCTCCATGGCGACAGGCCAGACACCTGAAGGCATGTCGGCTATGACCGATCTGAGATCGTCCCTGCCCCCGGTGAGCCTGTCGAAGGCTTCGTTGCCCGAGGCGACGCCTCCCCTGACCCTCAGAACAGCCACGGATTCAGGAAGAGTCAACGGTTCCTTCCTCACAGTCCGGACCCTGTTCACATGAGAGGCCGGCAACCCCGCAGCAGGGCCGGGCTGACACTCGCAGGCTTCTTTTCATGCCGGCCGGACAAACCTATATTCACAGAACCAGTCTGCAAAGGAGTATCGCTTGAACAAATCATGCTACTGCGTGTGGAACCTCCAGTCAACAGACCGTGAATCTGCGCTATCGGAACTCCTGTCCTCGGTTCCGGGAATCGGTTCCCATTCCCGCGAGATGCTCCTCAAGGCCCTGCAGATCAGGGAGCAGGCCGGCGCCACGCTTGTGACCACCGGCATCGCGATGCCCCACTGCAGGAGCATCCTGGTGGACGACATGGTCATAGCGATCGGAAAGTCGGATTCCGGCATCCCCTGGCCAGAGGAACCCGCGAGGGTCGTGGTGATGTTCATTTCGCCGGTCAAGCTCAGCGGCCCCCAGGAGCACATGAACCTCATCGCCCACCTCGCGAATCAGATGAAGACAAACGGGCCGGAGAAAATCACCGGCGCCGACTCGCCCGAGAGGCTTGCCGGGCTGCTGGGACTATCCATCATCCAGGGCGGGTAAGATGCATCAGGATCTCGAGAAGCTCATCAGTCTCAACGACCTCGACACGATGATCGCGGATCTCGGCCGGGCGGACATCCGGCAGCAGGAGGAGGGGCTCGGTCTCTCCCCGGAGCAGGCTCTGGTCGAACTGGGCAAGATGAGGGGCATTCTGGTCGAGTCGATCCGCAAGAGATGGTTCTCCCTCTATTGCCAGGTCTGCGCAAGGTACAGCAATGCCGTCGTACCGGTGGTGCACAACAGGTGCAGCGGATGCTTCACCATGCTTCCGACCTCGGTCAACTATGCCGGCGACAGGAACGAACAGGTCCAGACCTGCTCGATCTGCGGCCGCATCATCTACTGGGCCGACTAGTCCGCATGACGCTCCAATCCGGAACGGACTGGCCCGAGAAGTTTACCTTCGACGACGTTCTCCTGCTTCCAGGCTACTCTGAAGTTCTTCCCTCCGAAGTAGATCTGGGAACCCGCCTCGCCCGCGACATCTCCCTCCGCATCCCTGTCCTGAGCGCCGCAATGGACACCGTTACGGAGTCGGAGATGGCCATTGCCCTCGCTCAGGAAGGCGGGATGGGGGTCGTTCACAAGAACATGTCCATCGAGTCCCAGTGCGGCCACGTCAGACGGGTCAAGAGGTCCGAGAGCGGGATAGTGGTCGATCCGGTGACCATCTCCGTCGATGCGGTCTTCCGCGACGCGGTAGTCCTTGCGGAACGGAACGGAGTGTCCGGGTTCCCCGTGGTCGATGGGGACAGGCTGGTGGGGATGCTCACCAACCGCGACTACCAGTTCGAGGAGGACATGGACAGGCCTGTCCGCGAACTGATGACTCCGGTCGAACGGATTGTCACCGCCCCGCAGGGAACCGACGCCAAGGAGGCTCTCCTCATGCTGCGGGAGCACAAGCTGGAGAAGCTTCCCCTCGTAGACGATGAAATGCGGGTGAAGGGGCTCGTCACCGCCAAGGACGTGCGGAAGGCGATCGCCTACCCGGACGCATGCAAGGATTCGAGAGGCAGTCTCAGGGTGGGCGCGGCGGTCGGCGTGGGGAATGAGGCGGTCGAAAGGGCCGCTGCGCTCGTCGATGTCGGGGTCGACTGCCTGTTCGTCGACACCGCCCACGGACACTCCTCGCGGGTCATAGAAATGGTCCGCTCACTGCGCGCCGATTATCGCGAAATGGCCATCGTCGCGGGGAACGTGGTCACGCCGGAGGCCGTCGACGCTCTGGCCGATGCAGGAGCGGACTGCATCAAGATCGGTGTCGGTCCGGGCTCGATCTGCACGACGAGAGTGATCGCCGGCGTCGGCTGTCCCCAGATAAGCGCAGTGATCGAGTGCTCCCGCGCGGCATCCGCCAGGGGGCTCTGCACGATCGCCGACGGAGGCATCAAGTATTCGGGCGACATCATCAAGGCGCTCGCGGCGGGTGCAGGCGCCGTGATGATAGGCAGCCTCTTCGCCGGAACCTCGGAGAGCCCCGGGGAAACCATCATCTACAAGGGCCGCAAATTCAAGATTTATCGCGGTATGGGCTCTCTGGGCGCCATGCGGGAGGGCAGCGCGGACAGGTACTTCCAGGAGGGTCGCGATCCGGGGAAGCTCGTCCCCGAGGGCATAGAGGGAATGGTTCCGTTCAAGGGCCCCCTCAAGGATTACGTCCTGCAGCTCAATGGAGGGCTCAGGGCAGGAATGGGCTACGTCGGCGCCGCGAATCTCTCCGAGCTTTCCGCGAAGGCGAGGTTCGTCAGGATCACTTCCGCCGGACTGCGCGAGAGCCATGCCCACGATGTGCTGATCACCAAGGAAGCCCCCAACTATTCGACAGAGACAGATGCTTTCTGAAGTCCTCTCCCGTTCGGCCCGCATCCGCCAGATCATTCTGGAAGAGGAGGGCTATCTGCTGGCCAAGGTCGACGTCCGCGGAGGCGTCTGCTACGCCGAGGCCTCAGCGGTCGATGCCGGCGGTCAGGCGACCGCCTGGCCCTCCGTCCAGGGGCTGATGAAGCCTGTCGCGGACAGGAGGGTGGATTCGGGGCACAGGCTGCTCTTCTTCAGGGACATCATGGGCAGGGCGCTCATCGAGGATCTTTCCCGGGAGGGCATTCCCGCCCGCAGGGCCGTGGACATCGTCATCTCGGTCGCCGGGATATTGAGGAACCTTCACCTGAAGGGGATCGTTCTCGGATACATCGGCCCGGAGAGCGTCTATGCCGCCCACGATGGAAGCATCTCCATCACGGCCGGCCTCAGGGGGGTTCCGTCCAGTCATTTCGCCGCCCCGGAAGCCGTCGGTTCCAGGCCGCTCGACCCCAGAAGCGACATTTTCGCCCTCGGCACCTTCCTCACCAGAATCCTGTCCGGAGCGGACAACCACGAATCCATAATCCGCGCTTGGAACGACATGGATCCCGACCTGAGGAGCGTGGTGGAGAAGATGGTCGCGGAGGACGTCGAGGACAGGTATTCGAACATAGCCGAGATGCTCTCTGCCCTGAAGGCGCTTCCTCTGGCGGTTCCGCCCCCCGTCGCGGCCGAACCGCGCGGTTTCGAGGAGATCCGGGCGGAAGTGGAAGGAGAGGGCCGTGACAAAGGGAGGCGCAAAGGCCTCCTGCCGATAATCACTATCGCCGGGCTGGCAATGCTCGCCGCCGCCTACATACTCTTCGCCCCCGGTCCCCGCGGAGGGCGGGGCGACGCCCCTCCGGAGGAAATCCAGCCTCCAACCGACACGCTGCCGGCGGTACAGGTCGACACACTGCCTGCGGATACCCCGGCCGTTCCTTCCGCCTCCCCGCTGGAGACGGTCGTCTGGATATCCAACTGCACCGGAACGGGCGGCGCCGCCGCATCCTTCAGGGAGGGGCCGGCGCGGGACTATCCCTATGCGTATACGTCCACCGGAACCAGGAGGGCGACTTCGGTGCTCCTCCTGCGCAGGGCCGACATCGGCTCCCCTCTTTCGGATCAGCCCGCCTGGCCCCTCGCCGAGAGCCTCACGGCCGCCGACACGTCGATCGTGATACTGCCGGTGGATGTGACCATCCTCCTCGGCACGGACCTGTCCTACCCCGGAGTCAACCGGTCTGTCCTGTCGGACCCCGTTTCACCGGTTGACACCATTTATGTAGACGTGGTGAACCAGGGGCTCCAGTACACACTGGACGGGGCAGGGCCGGCCACCTGGACGAGGGGGCTTCTGGACGGGCGATGTGTCGAACTCGGAGGAATTGAGTATCTTATATCCGTCGTCGATACCAGGGACGGTGACAGGAGCCCCAACGAGGAGACGGGGCTGCCGGCTCTGCTGAATACGACGACTTTCCTGTATCGGACGGATTCCGGATTGCTTCCGGAGTTCGAATCAAGCGTGAGGCGGTTGCTGCAGGCCGTCTCCGACGAAGTTGCCGGTCCACCTGACAGTGTTCTCGTTCCAGACTTCTGGGTTCTCTTAGGTAGGAGTTGATAGAATGCCGTCTGAAGTTGCGGGCGTCTCGTCTGGAGTCGTGCAGACGGAGCGTATGAGCTTCTCGGTCAGCGACATGGTCGTGCATCCGATCCATGGAGCCGGTCGGATAAGCGACATCTCCGTCAAGAACATTTCCGGAGAATGCACGGAATGTGTCGTGGTGGATCTCATGGTAGGCAACGCCGGGGTTCTTCTCCCTGTGGAGAGCCTGGACGACACCGGACTTCGTCACATTGTCGACGAGTCAACGCTCGACACCGCCCTCGACATGCTCTCCGGCCAGCCCGAGGAACTCCCGGGCGACTGGCGCCGGAGAATAGAGAGTCTCAGGGAGCGGGTCCACAGCGGCGATCCCCAAAAGGTTTCCACGGCCGTCCGCGACATCGTCGCCAGGTCGGGTCACAGCAAGGTCAATCCCTCCGAGAAGCGTGTTCTCTGCGAAGCGGTAGGCGTTCTGGCCGGTGAAGTCGCACTCGTCAAGCGGCTGGATGTCGAATCGGCCAGAAAGCTGGTCGAGCGTCAGGCTGGTATCAGGCCTTCGCGCTGAGACGGATGGGATCCAGGCCGGCGTTCGGAGGCGGAACAGAGCGGCCGGGTTCCGAGGAGGAACTCTTCGTGGCCGTCTCCGTGACCCTGTCGGGCGAGACTCCCTCCCCGGGAGCCGCAGATGAACTCGCATCCCTGGTGCGGACCGCCGGGGGCAGGGTCGTCGCGACCGTCTCTCAGAACAGGGCTTTCCCCGATTCGTCCACCTTCGTCGGGAAGGGCAAGCTCGAGGAGCTGAAGGCCTCCGTCGAAGCCTGCGGGGTGACTTCGGTCGTATTCGACCATAACCTCGCGCCCGCCCAGGTCTCCCGCCTCGAGGAGGCCGTCGGCTGCAAGGTGCTGGACAGGACCGAACTGATCATGTCCATCTTCGCCAGACAGGCGCGCACCTCCGAATCAAAGCTGCAGGTGGAGCTTGCCCAGCTCAGATATGCCCTGCCCCGCCTCAGCGGCATGTGGCACCACCTTTCCAGGCTGGGAGGCGGCATCGGAACCAGGGGGCCCGGCGAGACTCAGCTCGAGGTGGACAAGAGGAAGGCCAGGGCGCGCATAAGAGTTCTCGAGAAGGAGCTGGAGCGGATCGCAGGCAGGAGGGACCGGCTGTCCAGGAGACGCTCCGATGTCTTCAACGTCGCTCTGACCGGCTATACTAACACAGGCAAGAGCACGCTCCTGAACAGCATCTGCGGCTCCGAGGCGTACAGCGCCGACAAGCTGTTCGCCACGCTCGACTCCACGACCAGGAGGCTGGATTCCCCGGGGGGCGGCACCGTCTTCTCGGATACGGTCGGATTCATCGACAGGCTTCCTGAAGAACTCATCGCAAGCTTCTACAGCACTCTGTCGGTCGTGAGGGAAGCGGACCTGCTCCTACTGGTCGGGGACGCGTCGCATCCCTGCCGCGACCTTCAGACGGAATCCGTCAGGGCTACACTCGAGAGGATCGGAGCCGGCGGAGTTCCGAGGCTCCAGGTCTGGAACAAGATGGACATCGTATCGCCCGATTCCGCCCCTGTGGGCGGCATTCTCGTCTCCGCCCTGACCGGCGCCGGGCTTCCTGATCTGCTCGCAGCCGTCGAGTGCGAGAGGCGAAGCAGGCTGGACTGGTTCCGGCTGACTCTTTCGGGTTCCGACGGGCGCCTCGAGAACTGGCTGCACGAGAACTGCGTCATGGAGAGTTTCGAGAGAGCCGGAGAGGGCACGAGAACCCTGGCCGGGGCTTTGATGGGGATCGGATCCGTCAGGGAGCGTCTCGCCGACGAGGATCCGTCCTCCTGGACCCTTGAGCCGGTCCCGTGGGCCGATGTCTCATGTTCCTCCGAATCCGGGCGGTGTCGTAATGGATGACGCAACCAGGAAGAAGCTTGTGGATCAGCTCGTGAAGAGGCTCGCCGGCATGTGGGACCTCTACGGGAAGAAGATTCTGAACGAGGAGATACTCGGCAGACAGCTCTTCCAGCTCGTGAGCACGAGGGATGCATGGCTGCTGGCCTGCTCCGTCACGGACGACGAACGCGAAGCCCGGCGCCTCCTCATGAGGCTCCACGATCCCGAGGCCTGGCGGTCCGATTCCTCAGAATCGGAGGAGAAGAGAAGGTCGCTTCTCGAGAAGAGGCTGATCAGGGCTTTTATCGACTTGTCGCCTCCGGAGGAGAAGACCCTCGAGACAATCATAGACACCGCCTGTCTCCCTCATTTCGTCGGATTCGTCCGGGACAGGTTCGGGGCCAGGGAGGCGCCGAAGTCGAGCGGCGGAAGGGTGAAGGTGCTTGACTAGTCCCGACGGCGGAGGCTCGATCCACTGCGCGGGCGCTGCCAACAAGCCCCTCATGCGCAGGACCATCCCTCTGATGCTCGGAATCCTGCTCACTCTCGTCTCGATCTACTACCTCGTCCGGATCTCCCTCGCCAACGTAAGGGACGCGGGAGGGCTCTCGGCCCTGCTGGACTTCGATCCCCTTCTCCTTATCGCCTCGATGATAGTCCTTCAGATCCACTTCGTTTCGGCGGCATGGTCATGGAAACGCGCATGCGCCGTCTCCGGCGGTCGGATCAGTACGCGGAGCGCCTACTCGATCCAGTTCATATCGCTCCTGGGCAAATACATCCCGGGCAAGGTCTGGGCGGCTGTCGGCAAGGTCGGGCTCTCCCGCCATGCCGGCGTGTCGATCCAGTCAGCCGGGCGCGCCCTGGTGCTGGAGACGCTCTTCATCGTCATCTGCTCGCTGATAATGGCTCTGCCGCTCACGCCGACAATCTCGAACAGGCTCGGCATGGATCCCGTCCTCTTCACTGCGGCGCTCGGGCTTCTGATAGTCACCCTGCTGCTCACGGCACATCCGGGCACTCATAGGAGGTTCACCAGGCTGATCCGGAAGGTGGCCGGAAGAGATCTCTCCTGCGTCGATCCCGGTTTCTCGAACATTCTGAAGCTGATCCCCGTCTATCTTACGGTGTATCTCCTGCAGGGAATGGCCTTCCATCTCCTGGCGCTCAGCTTCGGCGTCCATCTGGACTTCCTGCCGGGCATAGCCCTGTTCCCGACGTCCGTGGGCGTCGGTTTCCTCATGCTGCTGGCGCCGGCCGGCATCGGAGTCAGCGAGGTCGCCCTCCTGTGGCTGATGAGGCTGATTGTACCGACCTCGGAACAGGGGGCGCTGCCGTTGCTCGCACTCGCTTCCAGGCTCTGGCTGACGGTTTCGGAGATCATCGCGTTCGCGACGGCCGTCTTCCTCAGGGGCGGGTGGAGGGCGGTCAGGGAGGCCATGTCCTCCGTGAGGGAGCGAGGCGGGGAAGCCGGGGAACGACCGGACTCTGCCGGGGTCTCAGCGGACTGTGATTCCCTCGACGAGGACATGCGGTAGCCTGTCCGTCTCTACGCCGTACAGGGTGTCCCCCACCGCGGCGATGCTCCGAAGCAGATCGAGCGCATTCCCCTCCATGAAGCACCCGGTACGGAGCGGAGCAGAAGCTTCTCCTCCGGACAGCGTGAACGCCGAGGAGACAGGTATTCTGAAATCCCCCCCCGCCGCGTTTCCGTAGACTCCCGGGAGCAGCTCCAGGATCAGGAGACCCTCTCCGGCTTCGCGCAGGAGATCCTCAAGGCTGGAGCCTCCGGCTTCCATAGCGAGGTTTGTGCAGACCGGTACGGGCATCTCGCCCGGATTCCTCCCCGCCGAGCCGGTCGATCCGGTTCCGCAGCGGGCTGCGCTGGCGAGGTCGTGTATGTGGCCGAGGAAGACTCCGTTCTCGACCAGGCATCTGTCCGCCGTGGGAACCCCTTCGGCGTCGAACGGGGCTGATGCCCCGCCGAACGGAAGCCTGGGACGGTCGTGAAGGGTGAACAGCCCTGAACCGAGGGACTGCCCCTCCACGAAGGAGGAGAAGCCCCTGTCCCTGGTCCAGCCCGCCGCCTGACTGCGGATCGTCTGAAGCAGCGTCGAGAGGACTCTCGGCGAAAGGACCGCCATCACTGATCCTCCCGGGGGGCCTGTCCTCCGGACGCCTGGGCCGCAGGGCAGCAGCCCGTCGACTATCCTCGCCGGATCGGTGAGGGGGAGTCCCGTCACGAAGCTGCCGTTCCGGACGGTCATGCCATCGCGGCCCGCGAAGGTGAACGCGAGCGCCAGATCCAGGACGGACTTCCGGTATGACCCCTCGAACCCGGAGGTGTTGGCGACGGAGACTTCCACGGATCTTCTGGAGATGGACCCCCGGACGACGGAACGAGGCCAGCGGGATGCGAGTTCCGTCTCCACCCCTATCAGGAAGCCGGTCAGATCCTCGAGCCCGGTCTGGAGTACCAGCGGATGTTCGGTATCGAGAGGCTCCGGTTCCGATGGCCCGGGCAGGCTGAAGAGCGCCTCGGGCCCGATTCTGGAGAGGGCTATCGCCTGGTCGATGAGATCCGGTCCCGCCGTCCGCCCGGAGGATGCGCCGGAACCTATCCGCCCGTTGCGCACGATCCGGATCGAACAGCTCGATTCCTCCAGAGTGGTCCGGATCGGGCCTCCCGGGGACGATACGGAAGCCGTTTCCGAAACCGTATGCAGAGTCATGAGTTCGGCCGCCTCCGACACCCTGGAGGCCGCTTCGAGTATGTGATCGGCTTTCATCCGGATCGTCCGGGCGCGAATACGAGTGTGTGCGGAGCGCCGTAGCTCACCGGGAGCAGGTCATCCCCGACGCTCGAACAGCCCCCGGGGCCGCTGTACAGGGTGAGGTCCGATCCGACGCACTGGATCGACTTCAGGAAGTCGAAAACCCTGCCGTGGATCGTCACCGGTCCGGTCATGACCGTCGGCCTGCCCGACTCGATCCTCCATCCGAGGCGCGAGGTGAGTGAGAAGCCGCCCATGTCCGTGGAGCCGCCGAGCGATCCGACCAGATACAGACCGTCCGAGAGCATCGCGGTCATGGCTTCGAGGGACATGCTCCCGGGAGCCAGATAGGTACAGGTCATCCTCGCTCCGGGCAGCGACCTGAATCCCGCCGCCCGGGCGTTTCCCGTCGGCGCGACCCCCGCCGCTCCGGCCGTCTCCAGGGTGTGGAGAAGGTTCGAGAGGACTCCGGAAGTTACGATGGGCGTCCTCGTTCCGGGAACCCCCTCGTCGTCGAAGGCGCAGCTCCCGGGCATTGAGAAGTGTGTCGAATCGTCCACGATGTTCACGCAGGGAGAAGCCAGCCGGCTTCCCCTGCGGAGGTAGCCTCCCAGGGAGGAAGCCAGCGGGTGCGCTCCCGATTCGCAGAGGTGGCCGAAGACCTCGTGGATGAAGACTCCGGCGTTCTCGGGATCGAGGAGCAGGCGGCTTCCCGGATCGGGTGGCGTGACGGCGCTCTCCAGCGCCGAGCACTCGGCTGCGACCTCTCCGACCAGATCCTCCCGGGATCTGAAGAACTCGAGCCCCGATCTCCCCGCCCTCTCTCTTGAAGCCAGGAGTCCAGTGTCGGATGACAGAGCCTCCATGCGGAACCCGCAGAACTGCTCCTCCTCCATCACGTCGCATCCGGCCGAGTTCAGTACCGCCTTCAGCCTCCGGAAGTCCCTGTACGCAACCCTGCACGAGGCTCCCTGCGTCTCCGATTCCAGCAGCTCGCGGTATCTCCTGCAGAGAAAGGCCTTGTCCGAAGCCGGAGCCTCCTGTACTGGTTCGGCGACAACGGGCCGCCATGTCTCCGAGGAGGACGGAATCCTTGCCAGCGAGACCGAACCCCTTCCACCCGCAGTCCGGGCGGCTGCAACGGCCCTGGTCAGGATCTCCGCGGGATCCATGTCGGCTGAGGCGCATGCGGAACCCCATATCCCGTCACACAGAACCCTTGCATGGAACCCCGACTGTCTGTCGGAGGAGGCGTCCGGGGGAAGGCCGCCGGTCTGGACCATCGATACGGAATCGCGGGTCTCCACCCTGATCTCCGCGAAATCTGCGCCGGCCGAATGAACCGCCTTCCGGGCCTTCTCGCGGAGATCATCGAAGAGTCCGGCGCGTGAGGTCAGTTTTCCTCCGTCTCCGGGATGTCGGCAAAGAATCCGGAGGAAGCCAGTTCGTCGAGCACGACGCGGGCGGAGTCCGAGAAGGGCCCCGCGGGAGATATGGCGAGACTCTGCCTCAACAGGCAGGAGCCCCTGACGAGATCGCCCCAGGACACGTAGAGCACTCCCAGCCTGAAGCACGACGGGGCGTGTTCCTGACCGACCCCCCAGTCGAGGAGTTCGAGCGCTTCCGCTGTTTCTCCCGAGCGAAGCGATATCTCGGCTAGCAGCACGGAGGCCTCGAGGGAGGGCCTTCCCCCCAGCGCGAGAGCCCTTCCCAGCGACCGTACGGCGGATGTCGTGTCGTCGCAGGCCAGACCGGCGCGGCCGGCCATGAGCCAGGCGGCGCCGTCCGCGTCGGAGTTTTCGGCGGCGCGAAGAGCCAGCTCCGATGCCTCCCCGACCCTGCATGTCTCCATCAGGAGGCCGGACAGCTCGAGGAGTCCGGCCGGATCGGACGGATAGGAGTCCGTGTACCGGCGCAGGAAGATTTCGGCCTGTTCCCAGGCCTCCCTGGCCCTGTACACCCGGCCGAGACCCAGCATCGCCTTCGCGCAGGAGGAATCGAGCCGGAGCGCCTCTCTGAACTCGCTCTCTGCCTGTTCGAGGAGGCCCTGTCTGAAGTATGCGTCGCCTATTTCGCAGCGGAGATCGACCCGTTCCCCGTCGAGGTTGGTGGAGAGCGAAAGGACCAGGGCGAGGAGGACTGGAATCATGGCTCCCTCCGGTATTGGTCAGAGCTTATTATATCCGCCGAAGAACTTCTCTGCACGTCCTTCCATCGACAGCGAGGAGCCGAAGATGACACGCTACGATCTCATGGTCATAGGTTCCGGCCCTGCCGGATATGTTTCCGCCATCAGAGCGGCACAGCTCGGAGCGCATGTGGCCGTCGCCGAAGAGGAGGACATCGGGGGAACCTGCCTCAACCGCGGCTGCATACCGACCAAGACTCTCGCCGCCACGGCGGATCTCCTGCACGCCTCGCGGAACGCAGCCCGCATGGGTCTGAAGGGTTCTCTCGAACTCGACTTCCCCGCGGTGGCGAAGCGAAGGGATCTCGTCGTAACGAGGCTCCGGAAGGGTATCGAAGCCAGGCTGGCCGGCCTCGGAATCGACATCCTCCGGGGGGAGGCATCCATCCCTGCACGAGGCTCGGTCTGCGTCGGAGGGGAGACCTTCGAGGCCGCGAACATCCTCGTGGCGACGGGTTCGCGCCCGGCGTTCCCCGGTCCGCTCCGTGTCGAGGGAGCCCTCTCCAGCACGGAGGTTCTGGCCTGGCGGGAACTGCCGCGCTCCCTCGTCATCATCGGCGGAGGGGTGGTGGGATGCGAGTTTGCATCCATCCTTAGAATCTTCGGCGTCGAGGTCACCGTGCTGGAGATGATGGACGACATCCTGCCCGGGATCGATTCGGACATCAGGCAGGTCCTCCGCAACTCTCTCTCCAGGCTCGGCGTGAAGATACTCACAGGCAGGGCCGCCGCCTCCGCTTCCGTCTCGCCGGAGCTGGCCCGTGTCGTTCTCGACGACGGCTCCTCCGTGGAGGGCGCCGCTCTGCTGGTGGCGGCCGGCAGGATTCCGAGGCTGGATGTCGAGGGGCTTGCCGAATGCGGCGTGGAGTTCGACAGGAAAGGCATCCGGGTCGATTCCAGGATGAAGACCAGTGTCGACGGCATATATGCCGCGGGCGACGTGACGGGCCTGTGGCAGCTCGCGCATGCCGGGTCGGCACAAGGGCTCGCGGCGGTCGAGGGCATCTTCGCCCCCGATCGCGCCAGGCCGGCTCCCGATCCCGACACTATTCCCTCGTGCGTCTTCACCACGCCCGAGATAGCCTCCGTAGGACCCGGCGAGGAGGAGTGGATCCGCCGAGGCGTGCCCATCGAGGTCAGACGGGCCAGATACGTGGCCAACGGACGGGCCGTCGGCCTCGGCGAGACGGAAGGGATGATAAAGCTGATCGCTTCCGCCGGGGACGGACGCCTCCTGGGCGTACAAATGGTTGGAAGGGATGCCAGCAGCCTCGTCGGAGAGGCGCTCGTGGCCGTCAACTGCGGCCTGTCCGCCTCCAGGCTGGGCGAGATGATCCATCCCCACCCCACGCTCACGGAAATATTCATGGAAGCCGGCGAGGATTTCGGACCCGGTGCCGTTCATGGGTGATCCCTCCGCCTCCATCGCCGGCCTTCTGGATACGGTGAGGAGACTGCGAGGTCCAGGAGGGTGCGAGTGGGACAGGAGTCAGACCGTTCAGTCGCTCCGGCCCTTCCTTCTCGAGGAGGCCTTCGAGGTTGCGGACGCCGCAGCCGGAGGGGACTGGGACTCGCTGCGGCAGGAACTGGGCGATCTGCTGCTCCACATAGTCATGGACGCCCTGATCGCGGAGGAGCAGGGCAGGTTCGATCTCAGCGGAGTAGCCGACGGCATCAGGGAGAAGCTCGTCCGCCGGCACCCCCACGTGTTCGGGAGCCCCGAAGGCCTCACGCCCGGGCAGGTCGAGAAACAATGGGAGAGGATCAAGGCCGGGGAGAAGAGGGAGGAAGGAATCTTCGCCTCCGTACCCCGCTCGATGCCCGCCCTGCAGATGGCCTGGAGGATACAGCAGAGGGCCTCCGATCTGGGCCGGTCTCTTCCCTCGCCGGATGAGTCGGCGTCGGAGATCATACGGCCGGTGGACCTTGCGGAGGTCTCCGATCCGAAGATCGTCGAAGACAGGATCGGCAGGATCCTCTTCCATCTGGTCAATCTCTCGCGGTCGGCCGGATGCGAGCCGGAGGCCGCTCTGAGAAGGATCTGCCTCCAGTTCATGGAGGACCAGGAGGCGGACACTGTGGACTCTGGAACTCCGGCAGTATAGTTGAAGTTATGGATATGTCCGTTTCACCACTCGAGAAAGCGAGGTCAGTGTGAAATACTTGTTCATTTGTCTCACTGTGGCTTTGACGGCTTCGGCCGGGATGATCACGCCCAGGCTCGTCGACCAGATGGAAACGGCACGGGCCGACGCCATGATCGACATCTTCGTCAAGCCGGCCGGAGACGTCGACTGCGGGTACGTCGCACAGGCCACGGCAGGCTTCAGCCGCGCCGACAGGCGCGAGTTCGCCGTCTCGGTCATGAAGGCCGTGGCGGAGCAGACCCAGGCTCCGATCCTCGAGTCACTCAAGGCCTGGCCCTCCGAGTCCGTGACGGGTCTGCACACGAACTGGCTCGCCAACTTCATAAGCTGCAGCGCCACCGTCGATGCGATAAGGGACATGGCGAGCCTCGAATGCGTCGCGTGGGTCGACTTCAGGCCGGCCACCTGCCCGTTCATCGAACCCATCGACGTCCGGCCGGCGAATCCGGACGAGCTCTCCAGGGCCAATGCATGGGGTGTCGACAAGATCGGGGCGCCTGCCGTGTGGGCGCTCGGCTATGACGGTGAGGGCATCGTCGTCGCCGTCATCGACACCGGCGTCAACTACAACCATCTCGACCTCCGCACGCACATGTGGCACGACACCCCTGCCAACCTCCACTACGGATGGGACATGGCCTCGGGCGACGGCGACCCGATGGACGAGAGCGGCCACGGAACGCACTGCGCCGGATCGGTTGCCAGCGACGGCACTGCCGGCACTGTCTGCGGCGTGGCTCCCGGCGCCACGATCATGGCCGTCAGGGTATTGACGTCCGTGAGTCCCGATGCCGAGGTCAACGTCATGGACGGCTTCCAGTGGGCCGTAGACCACGGGGCCGACGTCCTCAGCACCTCCCTGGGCTACATTCCGGCATGGAATCCCCAGAGGGCCCTCTGGAGAACCGCCGAGGAGAACATCCTCGCAGCCGGCGTCCCCCACAGCATAGCGGCGGGCAACGAAGGCCCGGGCTCGGCGACTCTCCGTACCCCCGGCGACTGCCCGCCCCCCTGGCGCCATCCCGACCAGGTCGCGCCTGGAGCCCCTTCGGCATGCATCTGCGTCGGAGCCACCACCAGCTCGGATGCGATAGCGAGCTTCTCCAGCCACGGTCCTGCCAACTGGGAGACCATCGCCCCCTGGTACGACTATGACGACACGCCTCCCAACGCCGGTCTTCTGCGCCCCGACGTCTGCGCGCCCGGCGAGGACGTACTGAGCTGCAACTACCAGAATACCAGCGGCTACACGACGAAGAGCGGCACGTCCATGGCCACCCCCCACAACGCAGGGCTGATGGCGCTGATGCTCCATGCGGACGCCGCGTCCACGCTCACCCCCGCCTTAATTGACGAGATCCTCGAAACCACCGCGCTCGATCTCGGAACCTCCGGCAAGGACAACACCTACGGGGCCGGACGCATCCAGGCTCTCCAGGCGGTCCAGGCAGTCATCTACCACGGTATCGGCGGCGGGTCTGGCTCCTCCTCCATGACCACTCCCAGCCTGCTGCTCTCATCCGCCATGCCAAACCCCGTCTCCACGACGTGTGCCTTCAGCCTCTACATGGCGGAACCGGGTGCTGTGAACCTGTCGGTCTACGACATACACGGGAGGAAGATCGCCCTCGTGACCGAAGGTGAGATGGGCTCGGGCAACCACACGATCGAGTTCGTCGTCCCGTACGGACTCGGCAACGGAGTCTACTTCCTGAGGGCCTCCGGCTGCGGCTCTTCAGCCACGAGCAGGTTCACCGTCATCAAGTAGGTTTAACCGTATTCAGTCAAGGAAGGCGCCCGGTCCGGCCGGGCGCCTTCTTCGGAGAAGGGCTCGATGGACTGGAAGCTCCTCCTGACGGTTTTCGGCACCGTGTTCCTGGCCGAGATCGGGGACAAGACTCAGCTTGCCACCATGCTCTACGCAGCCGGAGACGGCAGGAAACTGACCGTCTTCATCGGTTCGGCAACGGCCCTCGTGGTCGCCTCCGCGATCGGAGTCCTGGCTGGAGCGGCCCTGTCCCGGTTCGTGCAGGGGAGGACCCTGTCGGTGCTGGCCGGCATAGGCTTCATCGTCGTAGGTGTGTGGGTTCTGATCAAACCCTGACCGGCTTGTGCAGGCTGCCTCGCCGACTAATGTTAACTCGTCCGATGGAGCATGGTTTGAACCCCGCGCGGGATGAAGGGCCGGGTAATCCACCGGTCTGACCGTACAGGGACGACGGAGGGTCTATGCTGAATCCATGGTTCTGGCTGGCGCCGGCAGGTTCCGTTCTCGCGCTGGTGGTCGCCTGGATCTTCTACAGGAACATGATGGCCCAGGACGAGGGCACCCCGAGGATGGCTGCAATAGCGCTGGCGGTACGCAAGGGCGCGATGGCATACCTCCGGCAGCAGTACAGGGTCGTCACGGTCATCTTCATCTGCCTAACGGTTCTCTTCGCCTTCATGGCATATGTGCTGAAGGTCCAGAACGGATGGGTTCCGTTCGCCTTCATCACGGGCGGCTTCTTCTCGGGTCTCGCCGGCTTCTTCGGCATGAAGACCGCCACCTATGCATCGGCCAGAACCGCCAACGCCGCCAGACAGTCTCTGGACAGGGGTCTCAAGCTGGCATTCAGGAGCGGAGCGGTCATGGGGCTGGTGGTCGTCGGGCTCGCCCTGCTCGACATCTCGGGCTGGTTCCTGATCCTCAACAGGTTCTATCCCCCCTCCGATCATCCGAACTCCCTGGTAATCATCACGACCACGATGCTGACGTTCGGGATGGGCGCCTCGACTCAGGCGCTGTTCGCAAGGGTCGGAGGCGGGATCTTCACCAAGGCCGCCGACGTGGGCGCGGACCTGGTGGGCAAGGTGGAGGCGGGCATTCCGGAGGACGACCCGAGGAATCCTGCCACCATCGCGGACAACGTGGGGGACAACGTCGGCGATGTGGCGGGGATGGGAGCGGACCTGTACGAATCGTACTGCGGCGCGATACTCGCTACGGCAGCGCTGGGAGCTACGGCCTTCCAGGCGGCGGGCGGCGCGGCACAGATGAACAGCGTTCTCGCCCCGATGATCATCGCGGGCATGGGAACCATCCTGTCCGTGATCGGCATGCTGCTGGTCAGCACGAAGGAGGGGGCCACGCAGAAGCAGCTTCTCGGCTCCCTCGCGAGGGGGGTCAATTTCAGCTCCGCGCTGATCACTGTCGTCTCGGCTGTCGTGCTGAACCTCCTGGGGCTCCCCAACGCCTGGGGCATATGGGGAGCGCTCGTGACCGGCCTGGCCGTGGGCATAGTCATCGGAAAATCCACGGAGTACTACACCTCGCACGGGTACAGGCCCACCGTTTCGATCGCCGAGCAGGCGAAAACGGGGCCCGCTCCCGTCATCATCTCGGGTCTCGGAACCGGATTGATCTCGACCGCCATCCCCGTCGTCATGGTGTCGATCGGGACGATCCTGTCCTTCCTCTTCGCGTCGGGATTCAGCTTCGGCAACCTGCCCATGGGCCTCTACGGCATAGGCATCGCGGCGGTCGGAATGCTTTCCACCCTCGGCATCACCCTGGCCACCGACGCCTATGGTCCGATAGCCGACAACGCCGGGGGTAACGCCCAGATGGCCGGCCTGGAGAAGGAGGTCCGCGAGCGCACGGACACCCTCGACGCGCTGGGCAACACCACAGCGGCGACCGGCAAGGGCTTTGCGATAGGATCGGCGGCTCTGACGGCCCTGGCCCTCCTGGCCTCCTATCTGGAGGAGGTCCGGATAGGGATGGAAAGGGCGGGCATCACGATTGTCGAGATCGGAGGCAGATCTGTAGCCACCGCATCGGCCACGCTCCAGGAGCTGATGACTCACTTCGACGTGCACCTAATGAATCCGCTGGTCCTTGTGGGCGCGTTCATAGGCTCCATGATGGCGTTCCTGTTCTGCGGGCTGACGATGCAGGCAGTGGGCAGGGCCGCCGGCCGCATGGTCGAGGAGGTGCGCAGGCAGTTCTCTGAGAAACCCGGGATCATCGAGGGCAGGGACGAGCCAGACTATGCCAGGTGTGTCGCCATATCCACCCGAGGCGCCCAGCGCGAGATGATCCTGCCGGCCGCCCTGGCCATCCTGGTGCCGGTCGTGACCGGGATAGTGCTCGGCGTCGGCGGGGTCATGGGCCTTCTGCTAGGCGGAGTGGCGTCAGGCTTTGTTCTGGCGATCTTCCTCGCCAATTCTGGCGGCGCCTGGGACAACGCCAAGAAATACGTCGAGGAGGGCAACCTGGGAGGCAAGGGCTCCGAGGCTCACAAGGCCACCGTCATAGGCGACACCGTGGGCGACCCGTTCAAGGACACTTCCGGACCGAGTCTCAACATCCTGATAAAGCTGATGAGCATGGTCTCGATCGTGATGGCGGGCCTCACGGTGACGTTCCATCTGTTGTAGGTCTTTTGTTCCGATGTGCGGAGGGGTGGCCGGAGGCCGCCCCTCTCCCGTTCTGCATCCGCCCCGGATCCATGCCTGGAACCACTCTGCGAGTCGCTCGAACTCCGGGCCGTCGCCGGGCCGGCTCCGGAGCGAAAGGAGTCAGCCGCAAGACGGCGGCGGGGTGAAGACCGGCGCCGACCTGCCGGGGTTCCGTCAGAGGGATTGCTGCATGGTAATTCCCGGGTCGGCTTGACAAACCACCGCGTCAGGCCTTAACTAACACTTCTTCTGAAGGAGGTCGTTGTGTCCGGCGGCGGATTGATGTCTCGTCTCGGGATCGTGGGCGAGCTGCTGGCGTTCCTGTGGAGCAGGAAGCTCTACTGGATGATCCCGATGGTCCTTGTGCTGCTGCTGGTCGCGGCGCTGCTCATATTCGCGCAGGGCTCCGCCGTGGCGCCCTTCATCTACACCCTGTTCTAGTCCCGGGGGCTCGAAGCGTGACGATAGTTCTGACAATCCTGCTCGGGCTCGCGGGATGGTCCGCGGGCGCCGCCGCCTGGGCCGGCGGAAGAAGGCTCCCGGTGCCTGACGCCGTCGACCTCATAGGCATCCCCATACTCTGGTCCGTCCTGCTGTTCGCGCCCGGATACGACCCCGGGCACCTAGCAGCGGCGGGCGTCGCACTGCTGTCTGGCTTCCTGTGCGGAAGCGCCTCGTGTGCACTGTTCCGATCGAAGTATCCGGCCGCCCGCGTGGAGCCTGCGGAAGCCGCCGGTCCCGCCCGCAGGGCATGGGCGGCCTGGAAGAGGTTCGCCCACAGGATGGGCGGCTTCCAGGGCCGCGTGCTGCTGGGTTTCTTCTACTTCACCGTGTTCGCTCCGTTCGGCATCCTGCTGCGCCTCGCCGGAGATCCCCTGCGAAGACGCGCCGGCGCGGCTTCCGGCTGGGTGCCCAGACCCCCGTCGGGCCGAACGGGCGAAGAATGCCTCAGGCAGTACTGAGAGGCCAGTCGTGAACATCCTTGGATTGAGCTGCTACTATCACGATTCCGCAGCCGCCCTTCTCTCGGACGGACGGCTGGTCGCCGCGGCGCAGGAGGAGCGCTTCAGCAGGATCAAGAACGACGAGGGGTTCCCCCGCAGGGCGATCTCGTTCTGTCTCTCCCGCGCCGGGATCGAGGCCGCGGATCTCGACTGCGTGGTCTTCTACGAAAAACCGCTCGTGAAGTTCGAGAGAATACTCACATCCTCCCTGGCAACCTTCCCGATGTCGCGGAAGAGCTTCACCGAGGCCATGGTCAACTGGTTCGACCAGAAACTCTGGATCAAGTCCCACATCCAGAGGGAGCTGGGAATCGACCCCGGCAGGATCATGTTCGTCGACCACCATGTCGCACATGCCGCCAGCGCCCTCTTCTCCAGCCCCTTCCACGACGAGGACACCGCGCTGCTGACCATCGACGGGGTGGGGGAGTGGACGACCACGGCATCGGGGGTCGGCAGGAACTCGCGTGCGGCGGATTGCGGAAGCTGGATCAGGCTGGACAGGGAACACAGGTTCCCGCACTCCATCGGGCTTCTATACTCCGCCTTCACTGCGTTCCTGGGCTTCCAGGTCAACGAGGGCGAGTACAAGGTGATGGGCATGGCCCCATACGGGGAGCCCAGGTTCCGCGACCTCATCCTCGACAGGATCGTGCGGATCCACAGGGACGGCAGCTTCACCCTGGACATGGACTACTTCGAGTATCACAGGTCGGCCGGGAGGAGCTTCTCGCACAGGCTCGTCGACCTCCTCGGTGAGCCGCGGAGACCCGAGGCCCCCTTCATCACCGTCATGACCGATCCCGGAACGGCCAGTCCGTCCGATCCTGCCGTAAAGTCGAGCCAGCATTACGCGGACGTAGCCGCGAGCATCCAGAAGGTGACGGAGGAACTGATCCTGGGGCTTGCCGGGAAGCTCAGGGAGGACACCGGCGCCAGAACCCTCTGCATGGCCGGAGGCGTAGCCCTGAACTCGGTGGCCAACGGTATCGTGCAGAGAGAGGCCGGCTTCGACGAGGTTTTCATCCAGCCCGCCGCGGGGGATGCGGGGGGAGCGCTGGGAGCCGCGCTCTACGCCTGGCAGGTCATCTTCGGCAAGCCCGGCGCGTTCGTCATGGAGAATGCGTACTGGGGGGCCGAGTACTCCGATTCGGAGACGGCGGCCTCCCTGCGTGAGTCCGGCCTGCCGTTCACCGAGATGGACGAGGACGCCCTGATCGACCGCACGGTGGACGCCCTGATCGACGGAGCCGTGATAGGCTTCCACCAGGGAAGGTTCGAGTGGGGGCCGAGGGCCCTCGGCAACCGCTCCATCCTCGCCGATCCCCGCGATGCGGCCATGAAGGATACCATCAACCGCAAGATCAAGTTCAGAGAGCCGTTCCGGCCGTTCGCCCCCGTCCTCGCCGAGGAGGACGCCCCTGTCTATTTCGAGGGATTCGACGGGTCGAAGCTCAACTATCCGGCCAGGTTCATGCTGACTGTCCACCCGTGGAGACAGGAGCATGCCGACCTCGCCCCGGCGGTGAACCACATGGGAACGGGGAGGCTCCAGACCGTGCGCAGGGACTGGAATCCACGATACAGCGAAGTCATACGCAGGTTTGGAGAGGCCACCGGAGCTAGGGTGATAGTGAACACGAGCTTCAACCTCAGGGGAGAACCGATCGTAAGCAGCCCTTCGGATGCGCTTAAAACCTTCATGGCTAGCGGCATAGACAACCTCGCGATGGGCGGTTTCTGGGTCTCGAAGTGATCCGTTCCCGGATCGGAGGAGGGCGGAACACGGGCTAGACCCCGGCTGTCGACTCGGTTAGTATCGAGGCGTAGTGTTTCGCCAACGGATTGTCTGCACGCTGGAGGGGAATGGCAGAGAACTGGATCGACCTCCTCGGAAGGGATCTCGATAGACTGGCATCCCGCGATCCGTTGTCTCATCCAGTGCAGCAGCTCCTTCCCGGCGAAAGGCGCGAGATCGCCGTCCTCTTCCTCGACCTTGCAGGATTCACCGCTCTCTCCGAGAAACTCGACCACGAAACGCTCCACAGGATATCGACTGGCGTCATGCGCGCTCTCTCGTCCCGGGTGGAGGCCGACGGAGGCATAGTCGACAGATTCGAGGGCGACCGCATGATGGCGCTCTTCGGCTCTACCGTCTGCAGCGAAAACGACTGTGCCAGAGCCGTCGCCTGCGCTCTGCGTCTCATCGATTCTCTCAAGGAGATCAGCTCGGTCATGGAGAAGCACGGCTTCAACCTGTCCGGGAGGGTGGGGCTCAACTACGGCCCCGTCACGCTGGCGCCCGATCCATCGGGTCACCTCACCGTGCTGGGCGACGAAGTCAACGTCGCGTCCAGGCTCGAACAGGCCGCGGAGCCGGGCACGGCTCTCGCGACTTCCCGCGTGCGTGAGGAGTGCGGCGATCTCTTCGAGTGGGAGGACCTCGGAGAGATGATGATCCGAGGCAGGGTCAAGCCTGTCAGAACCTACAGAATCGCCGGCCCCGGACGCCTCCAGACGGCAAGGATCAGGAAGGCGTCCCGCCTGCCCGAGCCCGTGCTGACAGGGCGCTCCGCCGAACTCGCCGTCTTCTCGGACTTCCTGGCGACCCCCCTCGATCCGCCCCTGAACCCCCGCGGCGGTGTCCGCCATCGCCTCTGCCTCATCGGCGGCGATGCAGGCTCCGGGAAGAGCCGGCTGCTCCGCGAGCTAGTTGCAACCGTCCGGATGAAGCGCCCCGGCATCTCGATCCTCGAGGGCAGAGTGTTTCCCTTCGGCTCCAGGCCATACTCGTACTGGACCTCTCTCCTCTCTTCCCCCTCCGTGGCGGAAGGACAGGGTTTCCCCGATCCGTCGCAGCTTCTCTCGATGCTGAAGGGAAGAGTCACGGACGCCGGCGACATGGCGTTCTCTCACGAGGACGTCTGCCGGGCGATAAGGGATTACGTGCTCAACGCCTCGAAAACCGCCGGGGAAATTCTGTTCGTCGCGGACGACTGTCAGTGGCTGGATCAGGCCTCCATGGACGCTCTGGAGTTCACCCTCGCCAACTGCGACTCCCCCGAAGGCATGGTCGCGCTCTGCGCCGGGCGCCCCTCCGGGGAGTCGGAGGCCTCGAGGCCTTCGGTTCACGAGAACTACGCCGCCGTATGCAGGATCGACCTGAATCCCATGCCTGACAAGGATATCTGTTCGATACTCGCTTCCATGCTCGATTACGACTCCTGCGACGAGCTCTCCGAGGATCTCAGGCGCTTCGTCGTACGCCGGGCCGGCGGCAACCCCCGGTTCGCACGGGAAATACTGCTCGATCTGATCGAAACCGGAGTGATGGAGGAAACGGGGGGTGGATGGCTCCTGCGCTCCCCTCCGGAGGAGGGACGCATCCCCTTGTCGCTCTCGGGCGCCGTCAGATCGAGGATCGACCGGCTGCCCACAAGGCTCAGGAAGGCTCTGCAGATATCCGCAGTCCTCGGATTCGAATTCCCGGCTGATATCTACGCGTCCACCGCCGTGAGGCTGGGCCAGTCGGACCCTGCGACCGACCTGAAGGACCTCGCGTCTCTCGGGATTCTCTCCAGGCAGATCGTGGACGGAGTCGAAACCGTGCTGGCGAACGACGAACTGTCAATGAAGGCGGCCTATGACGGCCTTCTCTTCCAGAACAGGACGCTCGTGCACAAGTGTGCGGCGGAGGTTCTCGTCGCATCCGCCGAGATCCGGCAGGGCGAAGCCGGCATGGTGGCCAGGCACCTGTCCGGGGCCGGGGATTACGACGAGGCATCCAGGTGGGCCGTCCGGGCGGCCCTCGAAGCGTCGGAGTCGATGCAGCACGGTACGGCGGCGAAATGGGCCTCGAACGCTCTCAAATGGCTCAAGGGGCTGCCAGACGGAGAGGAGAAGACGACACTCAGGCTCGAAGCGCTTCGGATCATCCGCGAATCCTTCAAGGGCACGAGCCGTTGCGAAGGACTCGAGGAGGCTCTGCTGGAGGAGATCGAGCTGGCAAGGGAGATGGAGATGCCGGGAAGGGCCGGCATGGTCCTGCAGATCCTCAGCAGGCTGAAATTGTTCCAGGGAAAGGCCGACGAGGCGGAGAGCCTGTGCGCGGAGGGTCTCGCCGCCGCAGCGGTGGCCGGGGACACGGAACTGGAAGCGGCTCTTCTGACCGAGAAGGCCCTCCAGTGGACAAGAAGCCGTACCGAAGCCATCGAACTGTTCAAGAGAGCCTACAGCCTCTTCGAGAAGACCGGGCGCGTCGATGCCATGTCCAAGGTCTACAATAATATAGGAACTATCCTCATCAGTTCGGGGAATCTCGCTGGAGCGGAGCCGTTCCTGAACAAGGCGCTCACCCTGGTGGAAGGCACCCGCTTCCCGGGCGTGAAGGCCCAGGCGCTCGTAAAGCTGGGCATTCTCGACGGGATGTCGGGGCGGTCCGATTCCGCGATCGAGAAGCTGCAGGCTGCACTGGCCCTGCAGGAGAGCACGGGGGAGCGCAGGGACCAGGGAGTGACCCTTAACAACCTCGGCAAGTGCTTCATCGACACGGGCGATTTCGACGGAGCCAAAAGGGTTCTGCGGCAGGCCCTGATGATTCACAGGGAGACCGGGAGCCAGGTCAACGAGGGCAAATCGCTCGAGAACCTGGGCTGCATCTATCTTCGCGACGGAGATCTGAACAGGGCGAGGCTGCACCTCGAGGATTCCCTGAGGCTGTTCGAAGCCGTCCGTTACCCGTACGGAAGGATCAGCTCCGGCGCCTTCCTCGGCATGGTGGAGGCCGAGGCCGGTTCCATCGACGCTGCCGTGGCCCTCTACGGCACCGTGCTCTCGATCACCATCGAAATGAAGATCGCATACCCCGCCTCGGAACCTCTGAAGGAACTCAGGGATCTGTTGATAAGGAAGGGCGTCCCGGAAGGCGACGTCCCTCTCCCTCCCGGCTGCCCTCCAGACTGACGCCTGTCCGGAGCGCGTCTCCGGAACCAGCCTCCCGATCCGCAGGAAACGTGAAGCTCGGCTGCGAACCGGTGCGGAAGATCCGAGGGGTCGTTCCTGATTCGGAGGTGAAGACTCGTCAGCGCCGGGAGGCCGTGTGCGGGGGCCGTCGGACTCCCGCACCCGCATCGCAGCCCAGCATGAGCAGACCCATGATGAAGTCGGTCTGTCCGAAGTCCTCTCTTACGAAGGAGCTGTCGACGCTGTCCATGAGCCTGCCGATCCTGCGGCACGACTCTTCCGCGAGGGCGGCCGATTCGCTTCCGTAACCGAGGTCCCGCAGGCACCTGGCCTCGAACCATGCCGCTTCGAGGTCGGCCAGGGAGTCATTGGGCGAGTAGAGCGATCTGGCCAGCCTGATATGGTCCAGCGCCTCGTTGAGGGTATCCGGTCCCTCCACCGCACTTGCCTGGTACTCTACGACTCCCTTGCAGAAGGACAGATCGGCGTGGAGGCGTCTGCCCGCACGGGCGGGGACGCCAACGGCATCGAGCGATTCGAGGAGGGCCCTGGCCTGGGCGTGGCTTCCCAGCGAACCCAGTATCCTGGCGGCATTCATGCTGCACACGAGCGAACTCCTGGCGTCACCCAGCCTGTTTGCGCTCTCCAGCGCGGCGCTGAAGCGTCTCAGAGCGGTCTCCTTCTCTCCCCTGTGGAGTTCGGCGAGACCTGTGATGATCTCGGAATCGACACCAAGAGCCGGGCAGCCTACCTTCTCCGCCAGCAGGGCGGCCTTCTCCGTAAAGCTCTCGGCGGTCTCGACCTGGTTGAGAGACATGTGTACGGAACCGAGCCCGGCCCAGACGCCGGCCAGGCCCTCCATGTCGCCGGACGCCCTGGCTGTCGAGCCGGCATTCTTGAGTATCCTGTAGCGCTCCTCCCATGCTCCTCCCGGAGCCATGATCCAGGACAGAGCGGACAGAACCTTCACCTGTTCGCGGGCATCCCCTGATTTCTCCGCGATTTCGAGCGCCTCGTTGCACATTCCGATCCCGCTGGAAGGATCGCCGTCGGCGGCCAGGATCGTTCCGTAGACGCGGAGGAATTCAGAGCGGAGACGGCTGCTCCCAAGGCCCTCCATGCCGCCCTCCCTCCATCCTTCCACATCGGAGAGCAGGCCCGCCGCCTCCTTCGTGTGACCGGTGGAATGCATGAGCTGTGCGAGCGCCACCCTGCTCGTCATCGTTACTTCCGGGCTGGGGGACGGAAGAGCCTCCATCCTGTCGAAACAACCCTTTGCCGAGGCGAAGTCGCCCGATTCGATGAGGCACTTGCCAAGCAGAAGGAGCGGCTGGAACGATTCCTCGGGTGTCGCCGACATGGCGGCCGCAGTCCGGAATCGTTCGATGGCATAGGTTCTCCGGCCGTGCCGCCTGGCCAGTTCGCCCAGGTCGAGGCATCTCTGGACGAAATCCTGTGGGGGAGTCGTCATTTCCAAGGCAGTCGAGACATACAGTCCGAGCCATTCTTCGCGTTCCCTGTGAGCATTCCGCCTGGCGGCGTCGTCCGCGCTCGCGAGGATGGAATCAAGCGCCATGGCGGGGTCCAGCCCGTGGAAGTAGCAGTAGGCCGACCTCCTGACCCTGCAGGCCGAACTACAGTCTGAGGCGGAATGGAAATCCCCGAGTCTCGTCATGAGCATCCTGCGTTCGCAGCCGGCGGGTTCGAAAAAGGCTCTCACCGCTTCTCCGGAGAAGCGGAACAGGCCCCCCGGCTTTGCGGAAGACGGATCGTCCTTCTCCACGGCCTCGAGGAGACGACATCCGCATGCTTCGGCAGCGAGCCCGGAGATTTTGGCGCGGTCGGCGTCGAGGAGGAAGCACGCCTCGTCTTCCGAAAAACTCCAGGGTATGACCGACACCGCGGACAGGAACCGTCGCAGCTCCACGCCCAGGGATTCGGCTCTGAAGGCCATGAGATCGGCCATCCTCGCGGGATGGGAGGCCTTTTGATGCGCACCGGCGGGCTTCCGGGGCTCGCGGGAGAGGAACAGATCGAGGTTGGCGGCGATTTCGACGAGATTCCCGGGATTGCCGCCTGCCGCGTTGATCAGTTCTTCGACCCTGTCCCTGTCCATGCCGGTTGTTCCGAGCGCCAGGCTGACGAGATCGAAAGAGCTTTCCGGGGAGAGGGGCGGGATGTCCAGCCTCCTGAGACTGGTGAAGAGTCCGAGCGTATCGAGCCACTCCGAGACAGGGCCGGGGAGGGGGGTTCTCGCCGACAGGACGAGCAGTATCCTGCCTCCCGTTCCCCTCCTGACCAGGGAGGCGATCCTCTCCAGATCCTCTTGGCCTGCGGACTGCAGATCGTCCACCACCGCCACCACCGGTCTGGTCATGGAGAGGGAGATCAGGCCGTCCACGGAATCCCCTGGCCCGGAAGCGCCAGGCTGCCCGGTTCCGGACGCCTTCTTCAGTTTCCGGAGGATCGCACCGAGGATGTCCGGATCATCGGAGAACCTGGTATCGAGAGGACTCTCGCGGCCGAACAGGCATCCCCGGAATCTCGCATAGTGATCGAGTTCGAGCGCGAGCCGGGTCTTTCCTGTTCCGGGAGGCCCCAGGATGGCCACCGCCTCGAGGCCGTCTGACAGTGAGGAGTCCAGGGCTCTCCGGAGGAATTCGAGCTGTTCGGCCCTGTCCACGAAATAGTCGAAAACCGGCCTGCCCTGCGAGGCGTCGCTGCCGGGAAATGCTGCGATCCGGCCCGGCCCCATGGCCCTGGATGCATCGAGCGACTTCAAGGCCCTCTCCACCAGTGCGGAGAGGTTCCTGTCGTCCTCTGAACTCTCGGCTATTCCCAGGTTGAAGGGAACCCGGGCGTTCTCGGGATACTCGTCCTTCTTGAGATTCCCTGCAAGGCGTAGAGCGAGGTTCACCGCCTGGGATCTGTTCGTCCGGGGTAGGACGAGAGCGAAGAGCGCATGTTCGTAGAGGATGATTTCGTCGGAATGTTTCGTGTGGCGGGCCAGCATGTATGCGGTCTGCTGGAGGATCTGGTCGGCCACGAGCCTGCCGTGGGATTCCAGTACGGCTTCGAGACCATGCAGATCCACCATGAGCACGGACCATGACCGACCGGCTTCCCGCACATTGAACGGAGGATCGAGCACCTCGATGAACTCGCGGCCGGGCAGCCCGGTCAGGGCGTCTCTCGGAAGCTCCTCTTCTGACAGCATCGACACTTCCTCCGAATCATCGGTCGATTCTTATCCAGACCACTCTTTCGCGCTGTTTGATGAGCCTCTTGGGTATGAGGTAGCGGCATCCATAGACTGTGCCCAGCAGGAACCGGTTCACGAAATAGCCTATCCAGGTGTCCAGGCCCGTGGAGGCCGTGGCGACCGTTCCCTCGAAACCGGTTCTGAGGGCCGCCTGGAGCACTCTGAGGCCCGATGTCTGAGTCTCTATCGTGATGTCGGTCACTATGCCGTCGAAGGAATCTCCCTGTTGTTCGATCATCGACACTCCCTCGGCGGCGGAACGCACCCTGACCACCTCCGCCCCCCGGGATTCGAGGTCGCCGGATATGGCCGACGCATAACGATCGTTGTCGTCAACGAGGAGAACCCTCTTCATTGCCGGCGGTCTGCCGGGTCTGCCCATCAATCTGTCCGCACTCCCGCCGCATCCGGCAGTATTCGAGACATGGACATTACACAAACAGTACAATATACCTGTTACGATTATTCCAACCATCACCCCGGAGACCGGGATGGCGCTCGAGGCCCGGAGGCTCTCGCGGCCCGTCCGGAGGCCGTGTAGGAGATCGAGCCTCTCTCCCGGGATGAGGAAACCTTCCAGGAGGGGCAGATACCAGACGGACGCTGCGGAAGACTGGCGGGTCCGGCGGAGGAGATCCGGAAGGGCGAAGGCGGCCCGAATCTCTCCGAACTTCTGCTCGGATCGAAGAAGCGGCCCTCCACGGCCGGGCTCTACGCCAGGGGTGTCCTGCTTGCGCTGCTGACCGTCTGGAGCTGCCGGTTCATCCTCGAACCGATTGAGGACGGTTACGCCATCCGGTCCTTCATGCACCTCGTGAATCTGCCCTTCCACGAAGGCGGACACGTGGTATTCTCGTTCTTCGGCTCGAGGCTGCTCACCTCCCTGGGCGGCAGCCTCATGCAGCTCATCATCCCGCTGACATGCGCGGCGGTGCTTCTGTTCAGGACCAGGGATCCGTTCGGAGCGGCCCTGGCGGTCTGGTGGCTGGGCGAGAGCTTTGTCGATCTCGCGCCGTACATCGCGGACGCCAGAGCCCTGTCCCTCACTCTCCTGGGCGGCGGAACGGGCGCGACCACACCCTACGGCTTCCACGACTGGAACTTCATACTCAACGAACTGGGCATCCTGTCCCGCGACATGTCGATTGCGTCCGCCGCCCATTTCACGGGGTCTGCATTGATGCTGCTGGCGATAGCCTGGGGTGTCGCCTGGATACTCCGGAACTCGACTCATGCTTCTTGACCTCCGCCGGGCAGGCGCGTAGTTTCGCCAAAACCGCCTGTCGTTCCCGACGGCCGGAGAGGGGAGACGGAATGAAGCTCCAGTTCATCAAGAAATGAACGGCCTCCTCCGTCCGCCTGCCGGGCGCAGGCGGTATCACGCTCCGGTAGAGGAGGCCCGGTCGCCCGGGCCTGTTTTCATCCCGGCATCCGATCGAAGGCGGATCTCCCGCAGTCGCAGTCTCATACCCATTAAAGGATCGCGGATGACCACGACCCTCTCTCCCGACTCTGCCGCCTCCGGAGTGGTCGTCTCCGTCGTGCCGCCGGCGGCGGGCCGGTTACGCGGAAACCTCCCCGTGAGAGGCTCGAGGCGGTCAGCGGGAGGCCTGTCGATGATTTCGAGGAGTTCTTGAAGGGTTCCATGGCCGAACAGGCGTTGGCATGAGTGGACGGAGGCTGCGCCTCCCGTACCGGAAGGAGAGACGATGCAGGATTCAACGACCGACTTCAGGAAGCTCTGGTCCGAGATCGGGGTCGACCTGGACCTCCATGACCAGCTCATGGCGGGCCTGGACAGGGTCTTCACCCATACGCACCTCTGGCAGAAGGACAGGCCGGCCTCGATGTCCCTGTTCGACAAGGCCTTCCACGACAGTCACGCGGGTCGCGTGGCGGAGATAGCCGCCTACAGGGCGAAGGGCGGCAAGTCCGTAGGAACCTTCTGCATCTACGTCCCCGACGAGATCGCCCTCGCGGCCGGAGTTCTGCCCATACCGCTCTGCGGCGGGTCGGGCTGGGCGGTGGACCATGCCGACAGGATGTTCCCGCGCGACATATGCCCGCTCGTCCGCTCCACCTTCGGCATGTCCTTCAGCAACACGTGCCCGTACAAGAAGCTGAAGGATTTCGCGGTCGGCGAGACCACGTGCGACGCCAAGAAGAAGGCCTGGGATCTGCTCGGCTTCCTCTCCCTCGAGATTCCCCAGAAGAAGAACCCGATCGACAGGCAGCTCTGGCTCTCCGAAGTGGAGAGATTCCGCGGCGAGATGGAGAAGCTCTCGGGCAGGGCGGTCACCGCCGAAGCCCTGGCCTCATCGATCAGGCTCGTGAATAACAAGAGGAGGCTGCTGCAGAGGATCAACGGCTTCAGGAAGCTCGACGAGCCGCCCATAAGCGGGCTCGATGCCCTCCTGGTGTCGCAGGCGGCCCTGAACATGGACGTCGAAGCCTTCAACGCCGCCGCCGGCGTTCTGGTGGCGGAACTCGAGGAGCGCGCATCGAAGGGTGTCAGCGCATACTCCGTGCCCGGCCCGAGGGTGCTGTTCGCGGGCAGCCCTTCCCCGATGGGCTTCGCCAAGACCCATTACGTCGTCGAGTCGTCCGGCCTGAGGATAGTGGCCGACGAGTCCTGCACCGGGATGCGCTACTTCAGGGATCTCGTGGACGAGGGTGCATCCTCTCTGGAGGACATGATCTCCGCCATAGCGGACAGGTACTTCTCCATCGACTGCGCCTGCTTCTCGCCCAACAGCGAGAGGATGGACAACGTCGCGGCGCTGCTCCCGGAGTACCGGGTGCAGGGCGTGATACACGGCATCCTGCAGTACTGCCACGGCTACGACATCGAAGCGAAGGCTCTGGACAAGGTGCTGTCCGCGGCTGGCGTACCCTCGCTCAAGATCGTGGCCGACTACGGCGAGCAGGACGAGGAGCAGATCAGGGTCAGGGTCGAGGCGTTCAGGGAACTCCTCGCCGTGGGTGGAGGAATCACAACCGGCTGAGTAACGCCTGAGTCCCCTTGACGCCTGAGGCGCACGCCCGGCGCCCCCGGGCGCCTGTCCTCCCTATGTGTTATTCTCTCTGAGGCGGCCCGGCAGACTGCCGGGCCGCCCCTGCAGTCTTATGGACATCCGATGCGCGGATGCCGCCGCACAGGAGGCGGGCGGTGAACAACGTCATCCTGCTGGGCCTGGTCAGCTTCTTCGCCGACCTGAGCACCGAGATGGTCTATCCTCTGATACCCCTTTACCTGACTTCCGCCTTCGGCGCTACGCCGGCCGTGGTCGGCCTGATCGAAGGCATAGCCGAGAGCCTGGCCGGCCTGCTGAAGGTTTTCAGCGGCTACCTGGCGGATCGCTACCGGCGGAAGAAGCCTCTGGCCTTCGCCGGCTACGCCGCAGGACTCGTCTACAAGGCCGGCCTGCTCCTTGCGGGCTCCTGGGCCGGCGTACTTGCCGCAAGGGTGGTCGACAGGGTGGGGAAGGGCGTCAGGACCTCACCACGCGATGTCCTCGTCAGCGAGAGTGCAGCCCCCGGAAAGCTCGGCCTTTCCTTCGGGCTCCACAAGGCTCTCGACATGGCCGGTTCGACCCTCGGCATCCTGGCTGCATTCCTCCTCATGCGCTCCCCGACCGGGGACTACGATTACAGGAGGCTCTTCCTGCTCTCGTGCATTCCCGCCGCCGCCTCGCTGGTCATGTTCGCCTTCATCAGGGAGACCGGGACGCGGGTCGCCCCGGGAAGACCCCAGCGCGTCACCGTGGGTCTGCGGTCGCTCGATTACAGGCTGAGGCTCTATCTGACAGTGGTGTTCCTGTTCACGCTGGGCAACTCCTCGAACGCATTCCTGCTGCTGCGGGCCTCGGATGCCGGTTTCGAGACGTCTTCAGTGATACTTCTCTATCTCCTCTACAACGGGGTTTCCTCGCTCCTCGCGCTGCCGCTGGGGAAGTGGTCCGACCGCACGGGCCGGAAGCGTATGCTGGTCGCGGGATATGTCGTGTTCACGGTCGCATACGCCGGATTCGCATGGGCAGGCAGCAGGCTGGTAGTCGCTTCCGCCTTCGTCGTCTACGGCGTCTTCACCGCCATGACCGCGGGCGTGGAGCGGGCCTACATCTCGGAAATCGCGCCCTCCGAGCTGAAGGGTACGATGCTGGGTCTGCACTCGACGCTCGTCGGCGTCGCCCTGTTCCCTGCGAGCCTCATCGCCGGCTTCCTCTGGAGCAGGTTCGGGCCGGAGGTCACTTTCTCGTTCGGGGCCGCCCTGTCTCTGGCGGCTGCGCTTCTCCTGGCCTTCAGGCTGCCGACTGCGTCGGTCGGTACTTCGGTGCCCCGAGGCGCATGAGCGGGGGCATGCGGTCCTGATAGGTTCAGGCGGGCTCCCCATGCCGTCTCCGCACTCGACCATGCCCGGAGAGGAGCCTCCCGGCGTATGAAGCCGGTCCCGGGGCCGGTCCGATTCGCCTCGTGCGTTCGGGATTTCAGCTCCTGGTTCTCGACCTGCTCTGCAGCTCCTTCAGGATGATTTCGGAGACCTGTGCCGGCACGGGTTCATACCGCTCGAAGCGCATCGTGAACGAAGCCCGGCCCTGGCTGATGTTGCGCAGCTCCGTGGCGTAGCCGAACAGCTCGGCCAGCGGGATGAGCGCTCTCAGAACCTGCGCGTTGCTCTGCCTGCCCATCGAGGTTATCCCGCCGCGCTTGCTGTACACGGTTCCGGCCACGGGGCCGGAGTATTCCTCCGGCGTGGTCACTGTCACGTCCATGAGGGGTTCGAGCAGTTGAGGCCCGGCCTTCATGAAGGCCCGCCTGAATCCCTCGGATGCGCATCTCCTGAAGGCCATGTCGGAAGAGTCGACCTCGTGGAAGGAACCGTCCAGGAGTATCGCCCTCACTCCGATGACGGGATGGTCGGCGAGCGCCCCCCGCTCCATCGCGTCGGCTATGCCCTTCTCCACGGAGGGGATGTACTCCCGGGGGATGCTTCCTCCCTGGACCCTGTTCTCGAACTCGAACCCGTGTCTTGAAGCAAGGGGCTCCAGTCTCATCACGATGTGTGCGAACTGGCCCCTGCCTCCGGTCTGCTTGACCAGTCTCTCGTCGATCTCGACAGGGGTGGTGATCGTTTCGCGGTACGCGACTCTGGGCGCCGAGGTGGCCACGTCGAGGGCGAACTCCCTCTTCAGCCTCTCGACGAGTATCTCCAGGTGAAGCTCGCCCATGCCGGAGATGATCGTCTCGGATGTGTCACTGTCCATTGCCACGGTGAAGGTCGGATCCTCGTCCGCCAGCTTGGACAGGGCTTCGGCGAGGCGTTCCCGGTCCGAGACCCTGCCGGGGGCCACGGCCATGCTCAGGACGGGAGTCGAGAAGTCCATGGAGTGCAGAATCAATGGGTTTTCGCGGATGCAGAGGGTGTCGCCGGTGCTCGTCTCCGACAGGCCGATCACGGCGCCGATCTCTCCCGTGAAGAGAGCGTCTATGTTCTCCCGCTTGTCCGCGTGCATCCGCAGTATCCTGCCGGCGCGCTGCATGCAGTCCTTCGTGGAGTTGTACACGTTCGAACCGGCCTGCAGCGAACCCGAATAGACCCTCACGTAGACCAGTTTCCCGACGTGCCTGTCCGTTACGACCTTGAAGGCCAGAGCGGACATCGTCTCGTCGTCGTCCGGCCTGCGCTCCTCGACGGAGCCTCCGGGCCCCCGTCCTTCCACGGGCGGCAGGTCCGAAGGGCAGGGAAGGTAGTCCACCAGGGCGTCGAGGAGGCGCTGAACCCCGATGTTCCTGTAGGCGCTGCCGCAGAGGACGGGACAGATCGTGCCCGCACGGGTGGCCTTCCGCAGCGCCGCCGTCAGCTCTTCGCCCGTGATTTCCTCCCCGGCGAAGAACTTGTCGAACAGGTGCTCGTCCACTTCGCTCGCATGCTCCACGAGGGATGAGCGCCATCGTTCGTAGTCGGGTATCATCTCCGCGGGGACGGGCTCCTCGCGCCATGTGAGGCCGGAATCCTCCCGGCTGTAGTAGACTGCGCAACCCTTCACGAGATCGACGATTCCCCGGAAGGAGTCCTCGTGTCCTATCGGGATCACGACGGGCACGGCATTGGCCCCGAGTTCCCCGCGGATCGCCCGGACAACGCCGTAGAAGTCCGCCCCGAGGCGGTCCATCTTGTTCACGAAAGCGATTCTGGGGACTGAGTACTTCTCGGCCTGTCTCCAGACGGTCTCCGACTGGGGCTGAACGCCGCCTGCCGCGCAGAAGAGAGCCACGGCTCCGTCAAGGATTCTGAGGCTGCGCTCAACCTCCACCGTGAAGTCCACGTGGCCGGGGGTGTCGATCAGGTTCACCATGTGACCGCGCCACACGAATGTGGTGGCCGCGCTGGTTATGGTGATGCCGCGCTCCTGCTCCTGGTCCATCCAGTCCATGACCGCCCTGCCATCATGGACTTCACCGAGACGGTGGGTCTTGCCCGTAAAAAAGAGCATGCGCTCCGACACCGTGGTCTTCCCGGCGTCGATATGCGCCATTATTCCGATGTTCCGCAGGTTTCCCGGCGGGAACTCCCTTTTCAAGCCATCCTCCATGGATCTGCACTGGATGTGCCTCAGCGCCCGGGTGGAAAGGCCGCAATATAGACAACCCCCCTCCCCGCAATCAACCGGTGTCACCGGACTCGGGTCTTAATCGTTTCATAATACAGACTGTACATTATCCCCCGATGATGCGGGATGATGGAGTGCAACGGAGCGGCTGCCATTCCGCCTACTTGCGCGTTCAGGACCGGCGTGCGATACAATGTGCCGGATCCGGGATGACATGGAGGGATGATGGACCGGACGGTGCAGAGGCGCCTGATCGCTGTAGTCGATGACGAGAGGGACATACTCGACCTCGTCGATCTGCACCTGAGACGCGCCGGTTTCGAGACGGCGCTGTTCGAGCGGTCGAAGCCCTTTCTAGATTCCGTCTCTACAGACATCCCCGATCTGCTCGTGCTCGACCTGATGCTTCCGGACATACCGGGGCGCGAGGTGCTCGACATCCTTCGGAAGAGCCAGAGGCTCGCCCTGATTCCCGTCATCGTCCTCACGGCCCTCGGTTCCGAGCAGGACAGGATAGCCGGTCTGGATGCCGGCGCCGACGACTATCTCGCCAAGCCGTTCTCGCCGGCGGAACTCGTTGCGCGGGTGCGAGCCGTCCTGAGGAGGACGCTTCCGGGCGACGGCGGCGGCGTCTTCGAGGTCGGCCCCCTGAAGATCGACCTCGACAGGTTCGAAGCCTCCGTCGACGGGTTGGCGGTGAATCTGACCGCAACCGAGTTCAGGCTGCTCGGCATAATGGCTGGAGGCAAGGGCCGGGTGTTCACCCGCGAGAAGCTCCTCAACCTCCTCTGGGACGGCGAGAAGCTCGTATATGACAGAACCGTCGATGTTCACATCACCAACCTGAGGGCCAAGCTGGGTAAGGCCGGGAGTCTGGTAAGAAGCATCCGTGGCGTCGGATACGCCCTGAGGCAGGAATGAGACATTCCCTTCTTTCGACCTCGCTCCGCGGATATGCCGTCATAATAGGCGTGCTGGGCATTCTCGCCCCTCTGCTGATACTGGGCGGGTTGCGACCGGTGCTGGTGGACCTCGCTCTCGCCGACCTGTCGAGGGCAGCCGTTTCAACCCGGGAAGCCCTCTCGGGAGCCGTGCTGTCCGGCGATCTCCTTCGCGCAGATTCGATAGCCTCCGTGATCGACAGGGAGACCGGGATGAGAGTGACCCTGATCTCTCCGGACGGCGGAATACTGCTCGATACCCGCGTCGACCCGGACTCGATGGAGGGCCACAGGACGCGCACCGAAGTGATATCGGCCCTCAAGAGCGGTTCCGGAACGGCTGTAAGGAGCAGTTCCACTCTCGCGGCGGACATGCTCTATGCCGCCTCAACCATGGAGAGCAACGGCGCTCTCGCCGCCGTGGTCCGCGTCAGCATCCCGTTCCGCCACCTCGAAGGCCTTATGTCGGGCATCGGCATCAGGACTGCCGTGCTTGCGGCCGTCGCAGTGGCGCTGTCCGCCATCCTGGCCTGGATCTACTCGCGTTCCGTCGCCAGGCAGGTTCGCAGGCTCGCCGACTGCTTCAGCAGGATGAAGGCCGGGGATTTCGGCGTCAGGGCCGGGCCCTCGCGAATCACAGAACTCGACATCCTGGCCGGAGGCTTCAACGAGGCGGCCGCGACCACGGGGAAGCTCGTGGACGATCTGTCCGAGCGCACCTCCCAGTTCCACGCCATCCTCGAGTCTGCCGCCGGGCCCATAGCCGTTCTTGACGGAACAGGCCGTTTCGTTTACGCCAACGCAGCCTTCAGGGCGCTGGGGGCGGTGGATTCGATGGCAGGCTGCGATTACAGGGAGGTCATCTCCGATCCTGAACTCATGACTGCTCTCGGAGCGGCCATGGGTTCGCGGGGATCGGGCTGCGGCAGGATAGCAGAGGGCAGCAGGACCTGGGCCTATTCCTTCACCGGGGTGTCCGGGCAGGACCAGATAGTCTTCAGCCTGGCGGACATCACCGAGATGGCCAACCTTGCCGCGACCAAGCGTGACTTCGCCGTCAACGTGGCGCACGAGCTGCGGACGCCCCTCACCGCCATCAAGGGCTTCGCGGAGACACTGGCCGAGCGTGCGGAGGGAGAGGATGCGAAGTTCGTCGAGACCATCCTCCGCAACACGGAGCGGCTTATCAGCCTGGTGCGCGACGTGCAGACGCTCGCCCAGCTCGAGAACCCCGTTTCCGAGCCCGAAGTCCGGCCTGTCGACCTTAACAGCCTGATAGCAACCATACTCGAGCTGTTCCGGCCGGCCGCGTCGAAGAAGGGGCTCGACCTGCTCTTCGAGCCGGCAGAAGTCGCCCCCGTCGCCGGCGATTCGTTCAGGCTCGAACAGGTTCTGGTCAATCTCCTGGACAACGCCGTTAAGTACACCGACAAGGGCGCGGTGAAGATTTCGCTCCGCGAGGAGGAGGGAATGGCCGCCGTCGAGATCTCGGATACCGGCCAGGGCATTCCGGCTGGAGAGATCCCGCGTCTCTGCGAGCGATTCTATGTCGTGGACAAGTCGCGATCCCGGAGTCTGGGCGGCACGGGCCTGGGCCTGGCCATTGTCAAGCACATCCTGATGCTGCACGGCGGGTCGCTCGAGATAAAAAGCGAGACTGGACGCGGATCCGTATTCACGATCCGACTCCCTCTCTTCAGGGATTCCCGATCGTCCTAACCAAATCTTAATCCTGTCCGAACAGATTCCTCACAGGTGAAACCGATACTCCCGCGCAGAGAAGGTGGTTCGGCGCATGGCTGGCGGATGACCATGCCCATGCGGCGGCCTGATAGAGGGAGCGCACAAATGCACGGAAGAATTGCGTTTCTCGGATGCCTCATACTGGCAGCCGGGCTGATCTTCGCCACGGACGCCGGAGCTGACGGTGTATACGGAGACTACATCATCGACTATACCTACATCGCCGGTCATCACCTCGACGGCGCCCTGGCTCCCGACTCCAGCGAGATGGACATCGCGGGCTGGAACGGATTCGGCATACGCAGAGCCAGAATAGGTTTCAAGAGGAGCCTCACCCCCGAACTCTCGATGGACTTCCGCCTCGAGGCCGGCCAGCCGGACTGGATGTCCTCGCTCGGTTACGACGGCAAGTCCGCCGGAACCGCGACCCCCTTCGTGAAGGATGCCTTTCTCAGCTATGCGGTTACCCCCGAGCTGACGGTCAGGGGCGGGCTTCAGGCCAATCCCATGAACACCAACGCCGAGGCTGTATGGGGCTACAGGTCGATCGAGAAGCTGGTGACCGACCTTCACTCCTTCGATTCCAGCCGCGACCTCGGCATTTCCCTGATCGGCCGTTTCGACGACTTCTACTTCACCGGTCTGGTCGGCAACGGCCAGGGTGACAAGAGCGAGACCTACAAGGGCAAGGAAGTCTTCCTGATCGCCGGCTACATGCCTATCACCAACATGTACGTCGAGGGCGGGGTAGCCTACGAAGCCGAGGCGGAGGGACAGACCCACACCACCATCCAGGGCCTCGTGGGATACAGAGGTTCCGCTTTCCACGGCGGCATCCAGTATGCGTCCTTCAGCAGGAGCTTCGACGGAGACGCAGATGATCTCGACATCGGGGCCATCTCCGTATTCGCCGGCGTTCCCGTATCCCCGAAGGTAGAGATCGTCGCCAGGTACGACAGGGTCGACGAAGATCCCACCGCCAACAAAATCAGTGGCATCCACATGGCCAACTACGCACCGACGAACACGATCATCGGAGGCGTAGCCTTCACTCCCGCGCCGAACTTCCAGATCATCCCCAACATCGAGTACGTGTCCTACGGAACGCCTGAAGATGACGGCGTTGAGACGCCGGATTCCGACACCTTCGTCAGGCTCACTCTGTGGAACAAGTGGTAGAACAGGAGGAACCGATGAGCATGAAGACAAGGGCTCTGATTCTGGTCTCCATGGCAGCTCTGCTGTTTACGGGCTGCGGGCGTCCAGGATCGGGAACGGATCAGAACGCGGCTGACGCCGATACGCTGAGCGGGGAGATCACTGTGGTCGGCTCCACCACGGTTCAGCCGGTGGCCGAAGTACTGGCGGGCGCATTCGAGGCTCTGCATCCCGGCTGCATCATAACAGTGCAGGGCGGGGGCAGCAGCGTCGGCGTCACTTCCGCCGCGCAGGGCACCGCCGACATAGGCAGCGTGTCCCGCGACATCGCAGCCGACGAGTTCCAGCAGTATCCCGGCCTCGTGGTCTACACCATCGCACGCGACGGCATAGCTGTCGTTTCCGACCCCGGTATCTCCGTCGACGGCCTCACCCTCGACCAGGTCCGCGGGATATTTTCGGGCGAGGTGTCGAACTGGTCGTCCGTGGGCGGACCAGACATGCCCATAGTGGTCGTCTCCCGCGAAGAGGGCTCCGGCACCCGTGGCGCCTTCGAGGAACTGGTACTCGGAGACGAAGTCCAGATTACCTCCGGCGCAATCCTCCAGTCGTCCAACGGCGCCATCCTGACAACCGTATCCGGCACTCCAGGCTCCATCGGATACCTGTCGTTCGGCTATCTCGACCCGAGCGTGAAGGCACTCTCCATCGACGGAACCGCCCCTACGCCGGAGAATGCGGCGAACGGTTCCTATGCAGCGGTCAGGCCCTTGAATCTCGTCACGAACGGCGATCCTGACGGACTCGCCAGAGCCTGGATCGACTTCATCTACAGCGCCGACGGTCAGGCGATCGTCGTCGAGCAGGGCTACCTCTCCGTCAACTGACGGCTGGAAGGAACAACCTCATATGAACAGAACAATGGCTTGCCTGACCGCAATGGCTCTCTGCATCTGCAGTCTTGCCTTTGCGGAAAAGATAACGGTTGCGGGCTCGACCACCGTGCAGCCCCTTGCCGAGAAGCTGGCGCTTGCGTACGAGTCCGTCGCCCCTGGCGTGACCGTAGAAATAACGGGCGGCGGTTCGAGCGTCGGCGTGACATCCGTCGGTAATGGATCAGTGGATCTCGGCGCCTGCTCCAGGGACGTCACCCAGGCCGAGTTCGAAAGATTCCCCGGCCTCGAGGCCCTCTGCATCGCCCGTGACGGCATCGCGATCATTGTCGGCCCCGAAGTTTCCGTGACCAACCTCAGCAAGAGCCAGGTGAGGGATATCTTCACGGGTGACATCTCCAACTGGTCCGAGGTCGGAGGGCCGGATGAGGCCATCGTGCTCGTCTCGAGGGAGGAGGGGTCCGGCACGCGTTCGGCTTTCGAGAACATAGTGCTGGCCGATGCCGCCCTCATCTCCGGCGCCGCGGTGCTCCAGCCCTCCAACGGAGCGGTTGTGACCACGGTTTCGACCACGCCGTACTCCATCGGCTACGTCTCCTTCGGATATCTGAACGAGTCGGTCACCGCCCTGTCGGTGAACGGTGTCGCGGCAACCGTCGAGAATGCGCAGGCGGCCAGGTACCCCATCGTCCGCCCGCTTCTGCTGGTCGCTGCGGGAGACGCCTCGCCGCTGGTCCAGGGATGGCTGGACTTCATCATGAGTCCCGCCGGGCAGAGCATCGTCGAGGCCGAGGGCTACCTGCCCGTCGGACCCGTCGAGTAAGCTAGTCTGGGGAAGGCCGGCATGACCCGCAAGGGAATAATCGATGAGGCGATGCGCGTGGTGCTGCTATGCGCAGGCCTGGCTTCGCTTTCGATCGTCGTGCTGATAGGACTCTTCATCCTTCGCGAGTCCCTGCCGGCCTTCCACGAGATCGGGGTCTGGAATCTGCTTTCCGGAAAGGAATGGAGACCGGGCCAGGGGCAGTTCGGACTGCTCCCGATGATAGCCGGGTCGGGGCTCGTTACCTTGGGCGCCATATGCCTGGGCCTGCCCCTGGCCCTCTGCTGCGGAATCTTCCTGGCGGAGATCGCCCCGACATGGTTCCGCGTGGTGGTCAGGCCGTCGATCGAGCTGCTGGCCGGGATACCGTCGGTCGTCTACGGCCTGTTCGGTCTGGTCGTGCTGGTTCCCGCCGTCAGGCAGATCGACTATCCCGGGAATGCCGGCTTCGGGCTGCTCTCCGCGTCGATCGTCCTTGCAGTGATGATCCTGCCGACGATAGCCAGCGTTTCCGAGGTCGCGATACGCTCGGTCCCCGACGAATACAGGCAGGGAGCGCTGGCTCTGGGGTCCACGCGCTGGGAGATGATCCGAAGGGTCGTGCTCCCGGCGGCGCGTTCGGGGATTCTCTCCGCTGTCGTGCTCGGGCTCGGACGGGCCCTGGGCGAGACGATCGCGATGATCATGGTGATAGGGAACTCCGTGATGATGCCGACCACGATGGGCGGGCCTCTGCCTGGGATCTTCCTGAGCCGCGCCAGGACGCTGACCGGCAACATCGCCGTGGAGATGAGCTATGCCACCGGGCTGCACTCCAGCGCGCTCTTCGCGACGGGGGTCGTTCTCTTCGTATTGATAATGATCGTGAACTCCGCCGCACGGGCGCTGATGTCCAGAAACGTGCGGGGAGGTCGTCCGTGACGGCCGGCGGAGCCCGGAGGACGGCCTGGCAGAACTGCGTGTTCGCCCTTTTCTGGCTCTCCGGGATCACGGCGATGGCGGTCATGCTCGCCGTGGTGGGATACGTCATGGTGAAGGGCATTCCGGAGTTTTCGATCGACTTCTTCACCACCTCGCCGCGCGGGGGCCTCTCCGGCGAGGGCGGGATCGCTTCGACGATCGTCACGACAGCATATCTCGTGGTCATGACAATGGCGATCGCAGCGCCCCTGGGAACGGCCGCCGGCATATACCTGGTCGAATACGCGGGCAACTCGCGGAACCGGGTGGCCACCGCATTCCTCAAGCTCTCCCGCTTCGGGATAGAAACGCTTGCAGGGGTGCCTTCGATCATCTTCGGCCTCTTCGGCTACGCCCTCTTCGTCACGGCCATGCACTTCGGCTTTTCCCTCCTCTCGGCCGCGCTGGCCGGAGCGTGTCTGGTTCTGCCCGTTGTCGTCCGGACGGCGGAAGAGGCGTTCAAGTCGGTTCCCGACGCGTACAGGGAGGCGTCCCTCTCGCTGGGCGCAACCCGCTGGGAGACGATCTGGAAGGTCGTGCTCCCCTCCGCGACGCCGGGTCTGACGACAGGCATCATCCTGGGCGTGGGCAGGATCCTCAGCGAAACCGCGGTCTTCTACGTGACGCTCGGAGGGAGCTGCAGGACGCCGACCTCCATCTTTTCGTCCGGCCGTACCATGGCTCTCCATGTGTACTACCTGGCGATGGAGACGAGGGCTTTCGACAAGGCCATGGCCACGGGCGCAGTGCTCGTCATCCTGATCATATTCGTGAACCTCGCGATAAACGCCGTATCGAAGCGCCTTTCGGCCGGCGGCAATAGGAGCTGAGTGAATGGGAACGGATGCACCGGAGGCCCGTCTCAGGACAGTTGACTACAGCCTCTTCTACGGATCCTTCAGAGCCCTGCGGGACATAACGATCGACATCCATGAGAACTCGATCACCGCGATCATCGGTCCCTCCGGCTGCGGGAAGAGCACGTTCCTGCGCAGCTTCAACCGCATGAACGAGCTGATACCCGGCGTCACTGTGACCGGGAAGGTTCTCCTGGACGGAGAGGACATCTTTCACCAGAATGTAGTGGCGCTCCGCAGGAGGGTCGGGATGGTGTTCCAGCGGCCCAATCCCTTCCCCAAGTCGATTTTCGACAACGTATCCTACGGGCCCAGGATCCACGGCATCAGGGACAGGGGAACACTGGCTGCAATAGTCGAACGGAGCCTGAGAGACGCCGCCATCTGGGAAGAGGTGAAGGACGATCTCCAGAAATCCGCCCTCGCGCTCTCGGGTGGGCAGCAGCAGAGGTTGTGCATTGCAAGGGCGCTGGCCGTCGAACCCGAGGTAATACTCATGGACGAGCCCGCCTCGGCGCTCGATCCCGTGGCGACGATGCGGATAGAAGAGCTGATGCAGTCCCTCAAGCAGAAATACACCATCGTGATAGTCACGCACAACATGCAGCAGGCTGCAAGGGTGTCCGACTACACGGCCTTCATGATGACGGACGAGGAAAGGGCGGGCAATCTCGTCGAGTTCGGGGCGACGAAGAAGATCTTCACGACCCCGGCGGACCGGCGCACGGAAGACTACATCTCCGGGCGCTTCGGATGACAGGAGAGGCATGTACAGGGACAATCTGGAGAAAGGAATACTGGAGCTGCGCGGGGAGGTCGTAGAGATGTCCGGCCGTGCGGGCCGGGCCATGCGTGGAGCGGTTGATGTCCTTTCGTCCCGGGATGAAGCCGCCGCAAACAGGCTTGTCGATGCCGACGAAGAGATAAACACGATGAGGTACGGCATCGAGGAGAAGTGCATGTCGATCATCGCTACGCAGCAGCCCGTCGCCGGCGACCTCAGGGCGCTCCTGTCCATCCTGGAGATTGCCACCGAGATCGAGCGGATAGCAGACTACGCCAAGGGTATCGCCCGGATCAGCCTGGCAATAGGGGAGAAGGCTCTCTCGCATCCCCTCGTGGCGATACCGATCATGGCCGAGAAGGTTCTCGCCATGCTCGAGGATTCAATGAAGGCGCTTGTATCCGGCTCGGAGGAGATGGCCCGGGAGGTGGCCGCGCAGGACTCCGCCATCGACCTCCTGAACGAGACGATCCAGCGCGAGATAATGACCTTCGTGATGGAGGACCACAGAGGTATAGCCGAAGCCATCCGCCTGAGCTGGATCGCCCATAACCTCGAGCGGGCCGGCGACAGGATCGTGAACATCTGCGAGCGTATCTCCTTTACCGCTACCGGCGAACTCCGCGAACTGGACTGACCCTCTCCCCATCCCCGGCTTGAGACTTCAATACCGCGGTGCGATATTGATCTCCAGTCCGGCGGCCATCATGGGAGAGCGCAAGTGAAGGTTTCCATCTGGAAGGCGACATCCGGCCTGGGCCTGTCTGCAAGGCTCCATCTCTGGGTCCGCACCCGGATCGTGCCCTGGGGCAGGGTGGTGGAGGCCTTCGATCCGGCCGGCAGATCGCTGCTCGACGTCGGCTGCGGGCACGGGCTGCTGGCGTTCCTCCTCGCCGGGCGCGGATACACCGGTGCCTACACAGGCATCGACATAGATCCCAGAAAGACGAAGGCTGCACGGGCATGGCTGGGAACACGGCCATACACGGTCTTTTCAGACAGCCCCCTGGATTCGTTCGAGCCGGCCTCCTTCGATCAGATAGCCGTAATGGACGTCCTGTACCTCCTGCCGAGGGCCGCCCGGGGCGGGTTCGTGTCCCGCGCAGCGGAGCTTCTCGAACCCGGTGGCGCACTGGTGGCCCTTACCAGCGGCGGGGGCCCGGCCTGGAAGCGCAGGATGGACAGGATTCAGGAGAACCTCGCGGTCAGCCTGGGGATAACCAGGGGGGAGACGGTCGAGCCGTGCGACGGCCGGGAGATCGCCGGCCACTTCTCCGATTCGGGCCTCGGGAATGTACGCTCCGTCTATGTCGGCAGGGGCTACTCGCACGGATTCGACCTGGTCGTGGGATTCAGAACCGCCAACACCGGAGAGTCGCCGAGGCGCTGATTAAGATCATCGCTGCACCGGGTTGATGCCAGATTTACCTCCGCCTAAAGGAGGACTATGCAAAAGACACGGGTTGCGGTCGCGACTGCATGTTGTCGCTGACGATTGGTACAATCGTACCATGATTGACTCCATAATACTGCTGACGGCTCCCCGTGGTCTGGTCGCGTTACGATCTCCAACCGATCGACTCGATCGGAGTCGAACAGGATGATCGTTGTGCATTGAGAGGTGAAGATGTACAACCTCTACGTCATCGAACTGGATCCCCGTGTATTGATTTATCGAAAGTTCCGGGACGCGAATCCTGACCGTCGCGAAGACAAGCCATGCGTCTATGTCGGCTCCACTGCACTGACTCCGGAAGAGCGCTTCATCCAGCATAAGAATGGCACCAGGTCAAATCGATATGCCCGCAGGTTCGGAGTCCGTCTTCGCCCGCGACTCTACAAAAACTATCAGGGGATCGCGACCCGGAAACTCGCGGAACTGAAGGAGAAGCGCCTGGCTGAGCGTCTGCGGAAACGTGGCTATGCCGTCTGGTACGGTATCTGAGGATGAGCGTTGATCCGGAATCATACAGAACACCGGCTTGACGCAGACTGCCGGGCTGTTCATCTCACCTGATCATTAGACAGGCATCTCCTAGCCCACCGGGACGGATACCGTGAAACCGATATTCGAATCATGCATTCCACGGACCGAGGCCCTCTTCAGAAAGCTACTCTATCTTTAACAAAAGGATAGATCCCGTCTATGTGTTGGGAGATGACAAGTCCGTGTTCGGGAAATCACTGAATTAAGAGGCTGTACAATGTTATTATAAGTGCAATTATAACGACCGAGCATCCTAGGCACGATTTCTTCCAGGAGGTTCTATTTTGTGAGTAGATTCTTCGAGCGCCACCTTGACCATGATAGTTTTCAATTACCTTTCTAAGTGAACAATTCTTACCAGAGTCAGACAGACCCATAGTTATTATTGTATGCTTTTTATCCTTTGCGATGATTGTGTAATCGTCGGAATATGAAAGCTTACTATGCTTGAATACTACCGAAGTAATGTCGCTGATCAGTATCTCAAAGTAGTTTCCTGCATCGTTTCGTATGATTCTATGAGAAGTCAGAACTCCAGTGGAAAATGGTAACCAACTAAATATCTTTACAATAGCCTCATTATCGAAAAAATGGAACTGACACGATGAACAGAATTTTAAGTCCCAACGAACACTACTGCCACAGCGAGGGCATTGCCGAGTCAGGCTGTTTCCGCACTTACCGCAGTAATCTGATTGCTTCTCATTGTCGAAACCGCATTTGGGACATGCCCAAATCAATATACTCAACACATCGCCATTCTGATCCTGAACAGAGGTTACGCCACAATGAAAACAACGTAGTCTGTTTAAACCAAGTGGTTGAAGTTCACCGCTACCACACTGTGGACATATGATAGCATTCATTTCTTCCCCTTGAAGTTATTTCACCGGCATCTCCGCGCGCCCGTGAGCCGAACACGGAGAGTGTCTTCACCTTGTTGCGCCTGCAGAATCCCTGCAAGTCGCCGAGTTTCGAACCCTGGAGTCCTAACATCATGCCCACCTCGTCCACATTATGTACCGGAAAAGGCGAAGAGTCATCCTTCCGTTTCCGGTCCGGAATCCGCAGGCTCGAAGACCGGGATCGTGGATTTACCGTCGGATCACGGCATGTTCAATATATGTTCCGTGTTCACGAACTGTGAACATGCTGAAATAATGAACACCATACCATTGGAATATCGCCCAAATTATTGCCGGATGTGAGAATATGCATCTACAGAACTACAAGCCACTGCGAGGCTCTTGCCTTGGACATCCCCCAGCCTGAAGGCCGGCAGATGGCTGCTGGCAGCAATTAATAGAGTTGGTCGGCTCAGTTCTCGTGCGTGTGCGGTTCAAGTTCCTCGATCAGCACCTTCAGGTCTCTGATGGCGACGAGCCAGATCCTCTCTGCAAGTATCTCACCATACTCGTGAGCAAGGATGTTCCTGAGGCCGACGATTGCTCTCCATGGGATATTTGGTGTGCGGGCGCGGAAACTCTCCGAGAGATGTCGGGATGCCTCGCCTATCACAATCAACTGCCTCTCGACTGCATATCTGAGGAGCCTGTTCGATTGGAATGCTTCGAAGTCGATGCCTGTGAGGAACTCCTGTATCTCTCGTGCGGCTGTTATAATGTCGAGAAGGAGGGCGGCATCCCTCTCTTCGTCAGGAGCCATACAGCGGAATCCTTTCCGAGAGTATCCGTTTCATGCGGATCGGATTAGTCAGGGCAGCCTTCTCGATCAGGTCGACGCGACATCCGAGCATCTCTTCCAGCTCGATGCGCATGGTCACCATGTCCAGATAGCTGATGCTGGAGTCATCCTCGAACTCGATCAGCAGGTCGATGTCACTGTTTTCCCCGGCATCTCCGCGCGCCCGTGAGCCGAACACGGAGAGTGTCTTCACCTTGTTGCGCCTGCAGAATCCCTGCAAGTCGCCGAGTTTCGAACCCTGGAGTCCTAACATCACGCCCACCTCGTCCACATTATGTACCGGAAAAGGCGAAGAGTCATCCTTCCGTTTCCGGTCCGGAATCCGCAGGCTCGAAGACCGGGATCGTGGATTTACCGTCGGATCACGGCATGTTCAATTTGTGTTCCATGTTCACGAATTGTGAACATGCTAATATAATGAACACCGCGCCATGGGAATATTAGCAAAGCTTTTGCTGATATGAGGATTACAATGGCACGGTCGATGTCGGACCATGCCTGCTGAATGTCGAACACGAGGATCGACCCGGTTCCGGGTTGGAGGATGACAAGTCCGCATTCGGGAAAATAGTCGATGGCCGATGCTTAGAAGACAGGCAATACATAGCTGTCCAGGTAGTTGCCCTCCCTTTTATATCGATCTACGACAGAAACAGGGCAGAGGCTGTTGTAGTGGTCTGTATCGCCGCCATCAGCGGAGATTCCAGTCAGTCTGGTGTTCAACATCCCCTCCGGCCCGACGAAGGGTTTCCAGTAGAAGAGCAGCGGCCCCTGTTCACGGCTCTGAGGAGATGAACTAATTCGGGAACACCCGGCACTTGCATCGATGGCTTATTTTGACGTAAACTCAATTTATCCGGGTATATTTCTGTAAGGTTCGACGAAATCGATCTGTTCAGAGAGGGGTGGGTATGAACAGAACTCATGTAGCTATGCTTCTCGTGATTGCCTCTGTGGCCTTTGCCGGCCGGAATGCGTCGCTTGCGACGGTACTGACGCCTGACGGAAGAATCATGGAGGGTGCGTCGGGTAGTTTCGATCCCGAAGGGTTCTGCTTGACTTACGGTCCCGATGGGGAGCCGTTGTTCCTGGAGGAAGCATCACTTTCCTGGGAACCTGCTCCTTTTCCTGAGGGGCAGTATGACGGAGGCACCTGGTACACTCTCGGAAGCGGTGTGAACAACCTTGTCTTTGCCATCGCCGTCAGCGGCCCGGACGTGTATGCGGGAGGGGATTTTACCCAGGCCGGGGGCAGCCCTGCCAACAACATCGCCCGGTGGGACGGCAGTTCCTGGCATCCTCTGGGAACCGGTGTGAACGACAGAGTCTACGACATCGCCGTCAGCGGCCCGGACGTGTACATCGGGGGGTGGTTCACCCAAGCCGGAGGCAGCCCTGCCAACTACATCGCCCGCTGGGACGGCGGTTCCTGGCATGCTCTAGGAAGCGGTGTCGGAGGAGTAACAACCCCTTACATCTATGCCGTCACCGTGAGCGGCTCGGATATATATGTGGGAGGTAACTTTACCCAGGCCGGAGGCAGCGCGGCCAACTACATCGCCAGGTGGGACGGCAGTTCCTGGCATGCTCTAGGAAGCGGTGTCGACGATTATGTCCGCGCAATCGCCGTCAGCGGCCCGGACGTGTACGTGGGCGGGGATTTTACCCAGGCCGGAGGCAGCGCGGCCAACTACATCGCAAGGTGGGACGGCAGTTCCTGGCATGCTCTGGGAACCGGTGTGAATGGAACAGTCCATGCCATCGCCGTCAGCGGCTCGGATGTGTACGTTGGGGGGGAGTTTACCCAGGCCGGAGGCAGCCCTGCCGGCAAGATCGCCCGCTGGGATGGCAATTCCTGGTGGTATCCACTGGCAGCCGGCGTGAACGGAACGGTCTATGACATCGTCGTCGGCGGCTCGAATTTGTATGTGGGGGGAGGATTTACCCAGGCCGGAGGTGGCCCAGGCGACCGCATCGCCAGGTGGGACGGCAGTTCCTGGCATGCTCTCGGAAGCTGGATGAGCCATGTAGTCTATGCTGTCGCCGTCAGTGGCTCGGATGTATACGCCGGGGGGTGGATTATCTATGTTGGAGAAAACCCGGCCAACAATATCGCACGTTGGCGGGATCCAGAAGTGGGGATCGATGCCACCCCGGAAGTCATAGCTGGCACCCTTCATGCCTCACCCAACCCCACGGCTTCGGGCGTCGAGCTTTCCTTCCGGAGCACCGGGTTCTCCCCGCTGAAGCTCGAGATCTACGATGCCTCCGGACGGCTTGTGAGGTCGCAGGATCTTGGAACCCTTCCTGCAGGCTTGCAGGCCCACTACTGGAATGGCCTGGACGGGAACGGGCAGGCCCTGGCCCAGGGTGTGTACTTCGTGAGGATCTCCAGCGATGAACTCGAGGCTTCCACGCGGGTGGTGCTGCTGAGGTAGGCAGGCGGCAATAGACTGTGGCGGGCCGCTATTCTTCAGCGGCCCGCACTCATTGTACGATCTGCCAGGCGGGCTGTGCCGCCGACTGGACCGGCGGAAGTCGAATGTGGCGACCCCAACGGGACTCGAACCCGTGTCGCCGGCGTGAAAGGCCGGTGTCCTGACCGCTGGACGATGGGGTCGCCGAAGCTCGAAATTATCGTCTTACAGATGTGGAAAAGTCAAATCCCGGGTTCGCCGGGCTAATCGATCGACAGCCCTCCGGCTCGTCCGCAGAGGGTCGCTCCAGCCCTTTTGTGATCCCTTAACAACGCATTCTTAGACTCTGAATGGCAGGTCGCTGCCGGGCCGGCTCATCCCTGCGCATGCGGGAAAGAGCCGAGGAGCGGGAGGCTGGACGCCACCGCGCTCGGCTCATCCCCGCGCATGCGGGAAAGAGCCTGGTGGGCCGCAGGGGAATCGAACCCCCGACCACCGGATTAAAAGTCCGGTGCTCTGCCGACTGAGCTAGCGGCCCGCCGGGTCAGCAACATGCAGAAAGCGACCTACTTCCGCAATGGTAGAGGCTCCGGAGCCTATGTGACGGCATTGTACGGGTTGCACTGGAAAAGTTGAACCTATTATAAATCTGAACCAGTTCAAAAAGCGCGAGGTGTTGCTTGGGTCTCAGGGAAGAAAACAAGAGCAGGCGCATGGCCAGGGTGATGTCCTCGATCCGGTCGTTCCTCGCCCGGACCCCATAGAGGATCTGACGATGGACGGCATAGCGGCAGCTTCGAGGATAAGCGTGGGCACCCTTTACAACTATTACGGCAGCAAGGAAATGATGCTGGTGGCCTACTGCCGTGACCGGATGCAGGAATGCTTCGCCGCCGCCCGCCGGCTGGTCGAAAACCCGCCGGAGTCAGCGGAAGCGGCCTACTTCGAGCTTCTCTCGATCTATCTCAGGGGTTTCGGCGCTCTCGAACGTCCGCTCGTCGGCTCGATGATCAGGATTCTGATCGTAAACCAGGCCCGGGGCACAGGAGTCGCCGGATTCCAGCGCAACGCCTTCGACCAGCTCCGGGTTCTGACGCGGAAACTCAAGGACTCGGGCACGCTGCCGACTTCCGCCCGGGAGGACTCGATCGCCTTCGTACTGTTCGGTATCTGCTCCGATCTGCTGTTTCAGTTCTCGCTCTGCAACGAGGTCGACATCGAAACCCAGGTCTCGCGCCTTGGGCAGTGCATAAACCTCATCTATACGGGTCTTGCGGCCCGGGAGGACACTCCTCCCGGCCTCCGCGGAACGAACACTTAGCCGGATGGAAGCCCCCGGGAGGTCTCAGTCTTGAACATTTCCGAAATTTCGGTAAGAAAGAGGGTTACATTCCTGATGCTCTTCGCCTTCATGACGGGCGTCGGCATCTTTGGGCTCACCCAGCTCGGCATCGACCTGTATCCGAAGCTGGTCTTCCCCCAGATACTGATCTTCAGCCAGCTGACCGGAGCCGGTCCGGAGGAGATGGAGAACCTCGTCACCGAGCACCTCGAAAAAGCGGCGTCCTCGACCAAGAACGTCACCCGTGTGTCGTCGCGGTCGAGTCCGAGCGTCAGCATCGTGACTGCGGAGTTCTCCTGGGGAACGGACATGGATCAGGCCGAAACCGACCTGAGACGCTACATCGACATGTACAGGCGCCACCTGCCGAAGGACGCGACGGATCCGATGGTGTTCGTCATGGATGCCAGTCTGGCCCCGACGACCATGATCGCCTTCTCCAGTACCAATCTCGATGGATTCGAACTCCGCAGGCTGGTCGAGGACGAGATCGAACCCCTTCTCAGGAGGGTGGAGGGCGTTGGTTCAGTTTCTGTGTCCGGCGGACAGCAGAGGCGGATCAACGTGATCGTGAACCCTGTCGTGATGCAGCAGAACGGTTTGTCGATCAGACAGGTGGCGAGTTCGATCGCATCGGTCCGCGAGGACAGCCCGGCCGGCGAGATCAGCATCGGAGGGCTCAACTCCACCGTAAAGGTGGCCGGTTCCTTCGAATCGCTGGAGGATCTCGAGCAGCTCGTGATCGGCTACCGGTCCGACGGTTCGCCCATCCTGCTCGAGCAGATCGCGGAGGTCGAGGACGGGATAGTAGAACCTCTCGGCCATGTGAGCCTGAACGGCTCTGATGCCGTGATGGCGGTGATCTTCAGGCGATCAGACGCCAATACCGTCAACGTGAGCAACAAGCTCGACCGGCAGCTCGCGGCGATCGAGGAGATGTTCGGCGACCGGATTAAGATCGACGTCCTCTACTCCCAGGCGGACTTCATCGAGGGATCGATCAGCAACCTCTGGACCTCCGCACTGCAGGCGCTCGTGCTGACCGTCGTCGTGCTGCTGGTCTTCCTCCGATCCTGGAAGAGCAGCTCGGCGGTCGCCATCTCCATCCCGATGTCGATGATAACGACCTTCGCCGTGATGTACTTCGCCGACGTGAACCTGAACATCATCTCCCTGGCCGGGCTGGCCCTCGCGGTCGGCATGCTGGTGGACAACTCGATCGTCGTGCTCGAGGTGATAGTTCGACGCAGGGAGAGCGGGGAGTCGGCGATACAGGCCTCGATCAACGGCGCCCGCGAGGTGGGCATGGCCATCACGGCGTCGACCCTGACAACCGTGGCTGTCTTCATCCCCGTGCTGTTCGTCCCCGGGCTGGCGGGACAGATCTTCCGCGACATGTCCCTTACGATCAGCTTCAGCCTGATCGTCTCGCTGTTCGTAGCCCTGACCTTCATCCCGATGTACACGTCACAAGTGAGGGGTCTCGCCGGCGACGGCAGCGAAAACAGGCTCCAGACGAGGCTTCGCGTGGCTGTCGAGAGGTTCGAGATCCTGTACAAGAAAGGCATCGAATGGTGCCTCCCCCGTCGAAAACTGGTCATCCTCGGGACACTGGGGATGTTCCTGGCGTCGCTGGGGCTGCTCTCAGCGGTGCCCGTCGAGTTCTTCCCGACCAACGACCGTGCGTTCATCTCGGCCGACACGTACAGGTCGCCTGGAACCGCCCTCGAGGCGACTGATTCGACCGCCAGGATGATCGAGCGCGGCATCTCCGCCATCGTCGACTCCGCGGACTGCGAGGCGTTCTACATCAAGGTGGGGCAGCTCGAGGGCTTCTCCGCGATCTTCGGCAACAGCAGCTCCAACAACCTCAACTTTTTCCTGGCGCTCGTCCCTAGAAGTGAGCGGTCGGTCAGCCAGGCGGCCTACGAGGACAGCATCAGGGCCCTGCTGGCCACGATGCCGGACCTGGAGTTCTCCATCCAGGAGGGCGGCGCGATATCCAGCACCGCTCCAATCGAGATCCGCTTCTACAGCGAGGATCTCGAGGAACTCCGGGCGGTCACCGACCGGTGCGCCGACGCCCTGAAACTCATCCCGGGCGTACGGGACGTCTCGACATCGATGGACATCCAGAGGGTCCAGCAGACCTTCGTTCCAAATGCCGCCGCGCTGGCGAGGTTCGGTGTGTCGAGGGCAGCCCTTGGGTCCGAGGTCTCCCTGGGGATAATGGGGGAGGCGGCCGGCTTCTTCCGGGATGAGGGGGCCGAGTACGACATCTTCGTGAGATATCCCGGGCAGTACCGCGACGACATCGATCAGATAATGGCTTCGCCGGTGGCCGGCCGGCCGCTGGCGGCCTATGGACGGATGGAGACCGGACTGGTTACCCAGACCATACAGCACATCGACCAGGCCCGCGTCGCAACGGTCTCCTGCTCCAACACCGGCAGGGCGCTCGGGAGCGTCGCGGCGGATGCCGACAGGATGCTGGACACCCTGGAGACCGACGGGCTCAGATGGGAGATAGCGGGCCAGGTGGAGGACCAGCGCGAGACCTTCCTGTACCTCACGATCGCCATCTTCGCTGCGGTCGCCCTCGTCTACATGGTGATGGCCGGGCAGTTCGAGTCCTTCCTCGAGCCGTTCATCATCATCTTCACGGTTCCGATGGCCTTCATAGGCGTGATAATCACGCTCCTGATAACCGGAACCTCGCTTTCCGTGACGGCGATGATCGGCATACTGATGCTGGCCGGGATCGTCGTGAACAACGGCATCGTTCTCGTTGACTACGCCAACCAGCTACGCGGCGCGGGGCTGGGCCTCTTCGAAGCCGTTGCGGAGGCGGGCAGGGTCCGCCTTCGGCCGATCCTCATGACCACCCTGACGACCATCATCGGAATGATCCCGCTCGCGCTGGGCATGGGCGACAGCGGCGAGACCTGGGCTCCGATGGCCAGGTCGGTGATGGGCGGCCTGACCGTGGCCACTTTCCTCACGCTCTTCGTTCTCCCGTGCCTCTACATCGTCCTTGGGAACAGGAGGAAGGCCTGGCATAAGAGCGATGAATGACGCCTGCGGCTGGGTAGTCATCGAACTGGAGAGTGTAGGTTCTACTAACGACTACCTGAAGGAAAGGCTTCACGGCCTCCATGACAGGACGGTCGTCACGGCACGCAGGCAGACGGCCGGGAGAGGGCGCCTCGGCAGAACCTGGGCCTCCCCCCCAGGCGGCCTCTATGCGAGCCTCCTCCTGAAGCCTCCCCCCGTCCCGGAACTCGCGCAACGGGTGTCGCTCCTCGCAGCCGGGATACTCTGCGGGATAATGGGCGAGGCGGGCATGGATGCCTGCATCAAGTGGCCCAACGACGTTCTGGTGGATGACCGCAAGATCGCCGGAATCCTGCCCGAATTCGGTACGAAACCCGAGCCCTGGTTCATCCTCGGGGCGGGGGTCAATCTGGTTTCCGCCCCGCCGGTCCCCGACGGCAGAGGGCTTCCTTCGACGGCCTGGTCGGAGTACGCCCGGCCTCCCGCCCCCGGAGAGCTTCTCGCGAGCTTTCTCTCATGTCTCGATGCAGCCTGGCCGGATCGTTCCGTCGATCCTCTCGCGGGCGGAACGGAGTCCATATCACGCAGGCTTTGGAGGTTCGGCCGCACTGTCCATATATCCAGAGGCAGTGACGCCGTGACGGGAGTGGTGACCGGGATCGATGCCGCGGGCAGGCTCGTCCTGCGGTCCGACTCCGGAACGACAGTGCTGGACAGCGGTGAGATCGGGATGATCTGAAAACCGCGCGGAGGCGCCCCGGCCTCCGCGGCGATCCGGATGGAGGCGCTCATGGCCGTCGCCAGATCCAGGACCGAGCCAGGGAAGAAATCCAGGAAGGGCAAGGTTTTCGTCCTCGACACGAACGTCCTCCTCTACGACTTCAACTGTATCGACAACTTCGAGGAGAACGACGTGGTCATCCCGATCACGGTTCTCGAGGAACTCGACGAATTCAAGAAGGGCAGCGACACGATAAACTTCAATGCGAGGGAGTTCATCAGGAAGCTCGACAGGCTGTCCGGCGACGGCCTCTTCACCGACGGGCTGCCCCTGGGGAAGGGGCGCGGCAAGCTCTTCGTGATGACGGCCGAGCCGAAGTCGTCCGTCGTGGAGCAGGCCTTCATCAACGACAAGGCCGACCACAGGATACTCGCCCTGACCGAGCAGCTCAGGCGCACCACGCCCGGCCGCCCGGTGGTCCTCATAAGCAAGGACATCAACCTCAGGATGAAGGCCAAGTCCCTGGGCCTGTACGCCGAGGACTACGAGACCGGGAAGATCGAGAACATCGACGAACTCTACACCGGAAGCGGCGTGGCGGAGGGTGTCGATACGACGGTGATCGCCAGGTTCTATTCCGAACCGTACAGCGTTCCCGTGGCTGAAGCCGGGCTCACCGGCACTCCCGTGCCGAACCAGTACTTCATACTCCGCAACGGCAGCAGCAGCGCCCTGGCCAGGTTCAATCCGCAGGAGGCCACGCTCGAAAGGGTATCCAAGCAGAGGGTGTTCGGCATCGACCCCAGGAACGCCGAACAGGCTTTCGCGATCGACGCGCTGATGCGGCCGGACCTGCAGCTCGTGACTCTAACCGGGAAGGCCGGGACGGGGAAGACCCTGCTCGCGCTGGCCGCTGCTCTCGAACAACGGCGCAACTTCAGGCAGATCTATCTGGCCAGGCCGGTCGTACCTCTGGGCAACAGGGATCTCGGCTACCTTCCGGGCGACGTGAAGAGCAAGCTCGATCCGTACATGCAGCCTCTCTGGGACAACCTGGCGGTCATCAGGAGCAGATTCCCGCCCGACGGGCACGAGCAGAAGCAGATCACCGACATGCTGGAGAACGAGAAGCTGTACATCGCGCCGCTCGCGTACATCAGAGGGCGCAGCCTGGACAGGGTGTTCTTCATCGTCGACGAGGCGCAGAACCTGACTCCGCACGAGGTGAAGACGATCATCACAAGGGCGGGGGAGGGCTCCAGGATGGTCTTCACCGGAGACATATACCAGATCGACACGCCGTATCTCGACAGCCAGTCCAACGGGCTCACCTACCTGGTGGACAGGATGAGGGGACAGAACCTCTACGGTCAGGTGAACCTGCTGAAGGGCGAGAGGAGCGTTCTGGCCGAGCTGGCGAGCAACATCCTCTGACCGGCCCGCTCGCTGGCCCGGATGCGATGGCCTATAATCCGCAGGGCGGACCCGGATGATCGCTTGATCGGATGTGTCCGCCGGCCGGCTCTTCTCGGATGACGCCGGTCGTTCCGAGCCAACCTATGAATGGAGACCCGGATGTGCGGAATCGCCGGAGTCGTCAGTCTCGGCGGCCCCCTCTCAGAATCCGATCTCGGCGCCGGCCGGGAGATGACCCGTCTGCTCCGGCACAGGGGGCCAGACAGCACGGGTGAACTCCACGACGCCTGGTGCTACCTCGGCAATTCGCGTCTCAGCATCATCGATCTCTCGGAGAACGCCTCACTGCCCATGTCGAACGAGGACGGATCGGTGTGGCTCTGCTGCAACGGGGAGATCACCAACTTCAGGGAACTGGAGAGAAAATTCTCCCTCCGGGAGAAGTACGCCTTCCGATCCAGCTCCGACATGGAGACGGTGCTCCGTCTGTATGAGCACATGGGTATCGCGATGCTCGGCGAGCTTTCCGGGATGTTCGCACTGTGCATCTACGACCGCAGGATCGGAAGGGTCTGGATCGTACGGGACTTCTTCGGCACGAGGCCCCTGTTCCACACTACGATCGGCGACAGGCTCTATTTCGCATCCGAGATAAAGGCATTCTACGGCATACCGGGCTTCCGGCCGGCCCCGTGCCTCGAGGCCATGCACCATTACTTCTCCCTGGCCTACGTCCCCGGGACGCTGACCGCCTTCGAGGGCGTCTCGGAGCTGGACGGAGCGCACCTCGTCGAGGCCGTCCCCGGCGTTCAGGGATCGGCCTCCATCAGGCCGTACTACGAGATCAGGTTCGATCCGAGGGACGACATGACCGAGGACGAGGCCGTGGAAGGGTTTTTCGAGGCTCTTCGGGACTCCGTCCGGAGGAATCTGATCGCGGACGTTCCGATGGGGATCACCCTCAGCGGAGGCCTGGACAGCAGCTCGGTGCTCGGGCTTGCGAGGCATCTGGGCTCTTCCTCCAAACTCCACAGCTTCTCCCTCAGGATAAACGAGAAGAGTTTCGACGAGTCCGTCTACCAGAGGGCGATGGCGAGCTACGCCGGCTCGACCCACCACGAGATAACAGTCGACCCCGGAGACGTCCTGAGGGTCATCGAGCGCCATATGGCCTACATGGACGAGCCTATCGGGGACGGCTCCGCAATCCCCTTCTTCCTCCTGGCGGAGAAGGCCCGGGACCATGTGAAGGTTCTCCTGTCCGGAGAGGGCGGGGACGAGATCTCCAACGCCTATGAAACCCACATGGCCTGCAGGATGGCATCGCTCTACCGCCGGTGCGTCCCCCGGCCCCTCCGGAAGGTCAACCTGTACCTGGCCGGCATGCTCCCTGTCTCGTACAGGAAGCTGAGCTTCGACTTCCTGGCCAAGAGGTTCACGAAGGGGGCGGAACTGCCGGTGCCGGAGGCCCATCTCCACTGGCGGCACGTCTTGGAGGAGGACGAGAAGGCGCTTCTGATGCCGGGGCTGAGAGGCTTCGTTCCTACCAGCGAGATCTTCAGACAGGCGTTCAATAGTGTGGATTTCGAGGACGATCTCGACAGGATCGCCTACATCGACCTGAAGAATTTCTTCATCGGCGACCTCATGCAGAAGAACGACCGGATGGTCATGGCCCACTCGATCGAGGCGCGCTTCCCGTTCGTGGACAGGCAGGCCTTCGAGTTCTTCTCGACGATTCCGAACCGGTACAAGATAAAGGGCCTCCATCGCCGCTGGGTCGAGAAGAAGGCCATGGCGAGAGTGCTTCCGCCGATCATCAGGAAGCGGCAGAACTTCGGGATCGAGCTGCCCTACTCCCTCTGGCTGGAGGGGGAGCTGCGCGAAACGGCGGAGTCATATTTCTCGAAGCAACGGGTGGAGGCGACCGGATTCCTCTCCTATCCGGCGGTCAGGAACCTCTTCGATCAGCATCTGTCGCGGAGGAGGGACAACGGGAGGGTGCTCTGGTGCATCCTCAACGTCCTGCTATGGCACGACCTCTTCATCGCCGGCCAGGGGTTCAGGCGTCATCTGGCCTGATCCGGCCGTGTCCCTCAACGAAGCCGCCGTCCTCGACATCTCTCCCAGCGCTCCCGCCGAGAGTCCCAGTCTGGCCAGCGCGCCCAGACTGAGAAGGGCCGAGAACAGGTTCATGAAGGCGTGGTCGAGCACCCCGGCGGCGAAAGCCCTTGCCTGATCGACTCCGAATCCGGTAAGGAGGGCGACCGTGGCCCCTTCGTAGACTCCGAGTCCGTTGGGGGAGAATGGAACGGCCTTCGCCAGGTTCGAAAGGAACAGGACGAAACCCGTCTCCACGGGACCAAGATTGATGTCGAGAGCGGCGAGGAAGATGTAGAGGGTCATCACGTCGAAGATCCATATCGCGCACGAGATCAGGAACAGCCCGGGGACGCGCCGGCCTGCGCCGCTGATGCCGTCCCTGACTCTCAGGATCGGTTCCCTGAAGCGGTGGAGCGGCCCCGCGAGGAGACGGGCGAACCCGTCGGGGCGGAACCAGAAGAGCGATCCGGCCAGGATGATGATCGAAAGCACCGCGAATCCGGCGGCCATGCTTGCCGCTCCGGCGCCCCCCGAACCCGCGGGGAGCATGACGAGGCACAGCCCGGCGAGAACGAGGAGGGCTGCAAGGTCGAGTATCCTCACCAGAACCGCGGAGAAGATTCCCTCGGCATAGCCAAGACCGTCGCGGCGCTTCAGGTAGACGACCTTCACCGCGTCTCCCAGTCTCGCGGGAACGAACTGGTTGACAAGATCGGCGGCAAGCTCGAGGCTGAGGGAATCGAGGAACCCCTTCGAAACCCCCTGCATCGAGAGAGCCATCCTGAGACGGGCTCCCCTCAGGAGCCAGGAGATCGAATAGACGGCCGAGAGTGGAAGGAGCCAGGCGGGGGAGATGCTCTTCGCGGCGGAAACGGCCTCCGGAAGCCCGCAGATCACGCCGACCGCCGCCAGCAGCAGAAGCCCGGCGGTGAGCGACAGGACGAACCTCACGGCCCTCTTCAATTCGGCTCCATGCCCGATACTAACCACATTCCCGGCGTCCGGGGAGGAAGAGGAGAACGGATCCGGAATCGACGGATGACGGACAGATCGCCTCCGTGCAATGTTCGGGGCTGTCGGGAGGTTTGGAGATGCATGGAGTCAGCGTGATAATCCCCGCCTGCGACGAGGAGGAGTCCATCGCCGGGGTGCTCGCCGAACTGCGTGGCGTGCTTGAAGACTGCGGCGAATACGAACTGGTGGTCGTCGATGACGGATCGACCGACATGACCGCCCGGGCCGCCTCCGAGGCCGGCGCCAGAGTCATGGCGCACGCATCCAACCGCGGATACGGTGCCGCCCTCAAGACGGGCATCCGTGCCGCACGGTACGATCGGATAGTGATCACGGACGCCGACGGCACCTACCCGGCGTCCTTCATCCCCGGCCTCCTCGCATCCCTGGAGGAATGCGACATGGTCGTCGGCGCCCGCACGGGCGGGCAGGTCCACATCCCCCTCGTCCGCAGGCCGGGGAAGTGGATACTCAGAACCCTCACCCAGTACGTGACGGGGAGCTCCGTGCCGGATTTCAACTCCGGGCTCAGAGCCTTCCGGCGCAGCCTCTTCCTCCAGTACCGCCACCTCCTCCCGGACAAGTTCTCGTTCACGACGACGATAACCGTAGCCTGCCTCTGCGACGGTCTGCGGGTGAAATTCCTGCCAATCGACTACCGCCCCAGGGTGGGGAGGTCCAAGATGCGGGCGGTGAACTTCTTCATATTCATCGGGCTCGTCCTTCGCCTCTCCACACTCTTCCGGCCGCTCCGGATCTTCATGCCCGCCTCCCTGGTCTGCTCCGCCGCCGGCTTCGTCAAGATGGGTCTCGACATAGTCGTGGCCATGAAGAACTCGGGAGGAATGTCGTTTTGGCAGGTACTCCTGTCAGGCAGGGAGATAGTCTCCACCACCTCGATCGTCCTGATCATGGCGGGACTGCAGATCGCGCTGGTCGGCCTGCTCGCGGAAGCCATAGCGAACAGGTCCGCAGCACACCCGACGGACGGAAGGGAATGACTTACACACCGCTACCCGCTCCAACGGCAACCCGGATGGTCTGAAATGTGCGGATTCGCAGGCATCCTGACTCCCGCCGGGGAATCGCCCGATCCCGGAACCCTTCAGCGGATGGGCTCCGTTCTCCTCCACAGGGGGCCGGACGACGGCGGATTCGCCGTCCTCGGGCCGTGCGGCCTGGTTCACAGGAGACTTTCGGTCATCGATCTGTCCACCCAGGGCAGGCAGCCGATGTCCAACGAGGACGGAACCGTCTGGATGGCCTACAACGGGCAGGTCTACAACCACCTCGAGCTTAGGAGGTCCTTCGACCTCGACGGCAGGGGCCATTCCTTCAGGTCGAAAACGGATACCGAGGTACTCGTCCATCTGTACGAGGAACTGGGCGAGGGAATGCTGCCGCTGCTCGACGGGATGTTCGCCCTGGCGATCTGGGACGCCCGCGAAAGCCGTCTGCTCCTCGCCCGCGACAGGTTCGGCATAAAGCCTCTGTTCTACTGCCGGAAGGGGGGCCAGCTGGCCTTCGCCTCCGAGATAAAATCCCTCCTCGAGCTGGACGGCATGGAACGCGAGCCGGAGCCGGAAGCCCTCTTCCACTACCTTTCCATGGACTACATCCCCGGGGGGCTGACGGCCTTCCGGGGAATCTCGGAACTCAGGCCGGGGCATGTCGTCTCGACCCGCGACCCGTCCAGCGTGAATCCCACTCCGTTCACGGGCCCCGAACCGGCGATCGACCCGACCATCACCGCCGGCGAGGCGGTGGAACGGGCCGGGAGCCTGCTGGCGGCCGCGGTAAAAAGGCAGCTCGTCTCGGATGTGCCGGTGGGAGTGATGCTCTCCGGCGGGATGGACTCGAGCGCGCTGGCCGCTCTTATGAGCGACTCGGGCGCAGGGGCCGGCTTCCATTCATTCTCGCTCCGCTTCAGCGATCCGAGCTTCGACGAGTCCCGCTACGCGGAGATGGTTGCCTTCCGGCTCGGCACATCCCATCACGTGATCGACGTAGAGCCCGGTGTCGTGGCGGATCTTCTCCCGGTGCACATGTCCTTCATCGACGAGCCCTATGCGGACGGCTCGGCCATCCCTACGTTCCTGCTCGCGAGGGAGGCGAAGAATCATGTGGCCGTTCTCCTGTCCGGGGAGGGCGGCGACGAGTTCTTCGGCGGATACGACACGCATGCCGCGATGAAGATCAGGAAGGCGTACAGGCGCGTGCCGGCGTTCATCAGGAAGGGCCTGATCCGGCCGCTGGCCCACTCTCTGCCCGTGTCGCACAGGAAGCTCAGCTTCGACTTCAAGGTCAGGAGATTCACCGAGGGGGCCGAACTGGACGTCCCCGGGTCGCACTTCCACTGGAGGGTTGTGCTGACGGAGGACGCCAAGAGATCCGTGTTCGCGGGAGGAGAGGGCTACCCCCCCACGGATTCGTTCTTCAGACAGGTGTACGACGGCGCCTCCGGCGACGACCTGGCGAGGATACTGAAGATCGACTCGTCCTTTCACCTGCCGGACGACCTGATGATAAAGAACGACAGGATGACGATGGCCCACTCGATCGAGGCCAGGGTGCCGTTCACCGATCTGGAGCTGGTCGCCTTCCTCGCGAGTGTGCCGTCTGCGGTGAAGCTGCCCGGCCTCAGGAAGAAGCACCTGCTCCGCGAGGCCATGAGGGGCCGTCTGCCGGAAGCCGTGCTGAGGAAGAAGAAGGTCGGGCTCGAGATGCCCTATTCCTCCTGGATGAGGAGGGAGCTGAGATCGGTAGTCGAGGAGGAGCTGGGAGGGCCGGCCCTCGGGGGCTGCCCGCTCCTCGAGCCCTCCGGTGTCAGATCGCTCTGGGAGGACCACCTCGCCATGCGGGCGGACAACGGCAGGGCACTCTGGGGGCTTCTGAACTACATGATCTGGCACCGCCTCTACATCTCCTCCAGCGGATACCGGGCGAATCTCAGGATCGGAGATCCGGTGGCCGATGTCCGGATCTGATTCGGTCGTGATAGTCGGGGGCGGCCCTGCGGGGCTGGCCTGCGGGATCGAGCTGCTCAGATCGGACGCTGACCGGGAAGTAACGGTACTGGAGAGGGAGCCCTCTCCCGGCGGAATCGCGGGCGGGTTCTCCCGGGGCGGACTCGACTACGACTATGGGAGCCACCGGATACACCCCTCCGTCGAGGGCCGGGTGCTTGCTTTCCTTACGGGTCTGCCGGGGCTGGAGCTGCGGAGGAAGCGCCGGAACGGGCGGATCCTCCTCGGAGGTCGGCTGGTCAGGTTTCCCCCCTCGCCCGTCGATGCCCTAGTGAAACTGCCTCCCGGCCTTTCCATGCGCATACTGGGAGATCAGATCGGAGGGCTCTTCAGATCCGGAAGTACCTCCGTCGCCCCCGGCTCCTTCTCGGAAGCCGTGGAGTCGGGAACCGGACGGACCATGGCCCACGCGTTCTACATTCCCTATACGAAAAAGCTCTGGGGGCTTCCGGCGGACGAGATCTCGAGCTTCCAGGCCGCCAGGAGGGTGTCCTCCGCCCGCCCGGGCGGCCTGCTGACCAAGGTTCTCGGCGGCCTGCCGCTGGTCTCCAGGTTCGATCCCTCGAGGTTCTTCAGCTATCCGGCGGGAGGGTTCGGCGCTCTCGCGGAGGCGCTTGCGAGGGAGTTCAGGAGGCTCGGCGGAACCCTCCGCACGGATTCGGAGGTGGTCTCCGTCTCCTACGAGGGCGCATCCATGAAGGCAACCACCTCCGACGGCTTCAGCAGGACGGCCGGGCGCCTCGTCTGGTCCGCCCCGCTGGACGCGCTGGCCTCGTCCTTCACGGCAGCGGCGCCTGCGGAAGTGCTCGCAGCCGCCGGGAGGCTCTCGTACAGGTCGATGGTCCTCCTGTACGTCCAGATCGAGAGCGGGCCCTACACCCGGTTCGACGCCCACTACTTCCCGGATGGTTCGATCAGGTTCTCGCGGATGTCGGAGCCGCGGAACTATCTGTGCGGTCCTGCAACAGACGCCGGCCGCGGCAGGACGGGGCTCTGCCTCGAACTGCCGTGCGACATGGGCGGGGACGACTGGAAAGCGGGACCGGAGGTTCTGTACGAGAGGCTTCTGGAGGATCTGCGGGGATCGCCCCTGCCTCCTCCGGAAGCGGTAGGCGACATCTGGGTGAGGAGGCTCACCCACGCATATCCCGTCTACAGAATGGGTTTCGAGCAGGATCTACGGACGGTCTCGGAATGGTCCCTGTCCGATCCGCGCCTTGTCCTGACGGGCCGCCAGGGCCTCTTCGCCCACGACAACCTGCATCATGCCATCGAGACCGGTCTCGCGGCCGCAGACTGCCTGGCGGGCCCCGGCTTCGACACGGATTCCTGGCGAAAGCGTCTGGAGGGCTTCCGGCTGCACCGCGTCAGCGACTGAGCCGCGCCCGGCTCCCCTATGCGCTCAACGGAACGAGGGCGCAGGCCACACTATCGTCGCAGAAGAATCCTCTAAGCTCACCTGGACCAGGTTCTCTATGTAGACGCGGGTCTTCCCGGCCACCCTCGGATCATCTGTTTCGGATGCATACCCGAGAAGCTCCGCGAGATCGGGGCAGTCGCTCACGATGCGCGCGCCGTCGATCACCCGGTCCCCCCTGGCCACAACCAGGTCGACCGCCTGCCTGTATGTCATCATCCTGCCGCATATCCGGGAGGTTTCCACCGATCCCCAGACCGCGAAAAATGCGACGAGCGCAATTGCGAGCGCAGTGCGAAGCCCGGCGGGGATGCGGCCTCTCCAGGACAGCAGGCCGGCCAGGATCATCGAGTAGCCGAGGGAGGGCAGCCAGTGGAAGCTGTGCTGTATCCAGACGAAGGCGAACGGTGCGATGGTGCACAGGCAGAGGAAGGCGCCGAATCTCACCTCGCGCGGCAGCCTGCGGACCAGCGTCGCCGCGGCGAGAGCGGCGATGGCGACGGCTCCGGCCGGAACCGTGTCGATGAAGAAGGAGAGCCCGGTCCCCTCCAGCACGAAGCGCCCGAACTGCGCGAGGTAGGCCGTCCCCGTGTTGAGTGGGCCCACGTCGCCGAGCGGCAGGGACATCATGCTGCGGATTCCGAACCCGATCGTCGGTATGGCGATTGCGGAGATCCAGGCCGTCTTCGTCCGCCCGAGCACCTCCCTGATGCTCCAGCCGCCCCATATGACGAGCCATGCGAAGGGAAGTGCGAACCCGGTGATCGCGCTCTCCTTGGAGAGGAATCCGGCCAGGAAATAAAGGGCCATGCGTATCTGCCCGGCCTGTCCCGCCCCGCGGACCAGCCATCTGTCGGCCTCGCGGACGGCCAGCAACAGGAACAGGGCGGCCAGCCTGTCGTTCCGGCCGGTTAAGGTGAACATGGACCAGCCCTGGGCCGGGAGAAGCATCCAGAAGATCAGAGTCAGCCATGCCGCAGTCCTGCTCCAGGACCTTAGAAGGAGCGATGCGATCACGGCGAGAGTGGCCCATGAGAGCAGGAAATCAGTCAGGTGATAGAACCTGTAGTCGGTTCCGTACATCAGGAAGTCCAACAGGAACGTGAGGCTGTAGAGGGGTCTCACCAGTCCCCATCTGAGCGACTCTCCCAGCGTCCAGGCGAATGTTGCGTTACCTTTGAAAAGGAACTCCTGGATGAACCTCGTCACCGTTTCCGAGTCGAAGGGGACGAAGAAGACAACCGACCGCGCGAGCAGGGTCACGACGGGATAGAGGATCAGCGCCACGGACATGCCGCGCCGTCCCGAGAACCATTGTGCAATCGCGCCTTCAGTCTTCGAATCGCGGATCAAGGACGCTCCTCCTTCCATCGATCTCGAGCATGGCGAGATGGGCGGCCCGGAACCATCTCGGCGTCCTCGTAAGGACGGACCGCAGGCCGGGTCGCGACGCCTTCGCCCCGGCCAGGAATCTCCTCACTTCATGTCTTGGAGATTCGCCGGAGGTCGTGAACGGGAGATATAACCTGATCCTGTCGTCTCCCTGCAGCCTGCGGACCGGGCGGATGCCGAACTCGCCGGCTCTCTCCGTGAGTTCGCAGTTCACCGGGAGGTTGAAGATCGAGATGTTGGCATAGTCGATATCCGCCGCGTTCCTCTCGATGAAGTCCATGGTCCCGACCCTGGAGGCCGGCCCCTCCCCGGGCAGGCCGAAGAGGAAGTAGCAGTAGGTTCTGATGCCGAGCCCCGCCGTCCTCCTGACAACCTCCGACGCCGTATCGGGATCGATCCCCTTGTCGAAGGTTTCGAGCAGCTTCCGGTCGGCCGATTCCACGCCGTACTGGAGCATCGCGCATCCCGATTCGGCCGCCCTTTCCAGGAGATCGCCCGAAAGGATGTCGCGCGAAGGGCGGGCGAAGCCGTAGAAGGCTGCTCCGGACCGCCGCAGGGAAGGAAGCGCCTCGTCGAGGTATCCCGGGGCCAGGGCGGAGTCCAGCAGATGGATCACCGGACCTGCGGATACGATCTCCCCGGGAGCGTCCTCCATGAGCGAGACCAGGGCGTCCGGTCCGATCTTCCGGAAGGGTTGCGTCCTGTCCGGGCAGAAGAGGCACCTGTTCCAGAAGCATCCCGTGCTGATGGCGAAGGGCACTACGGGCCGGGGCGAGATGTAGTCCGTCCTGCCGGCCGTGAGCGGCCATCTCAGCCTGTTCAGCATCGCCTCGCCGGGGGCCGTGCCCGCGAGTGAGCCACCGTCCCCGTATTCCAGCCGGCCGAGAACCCTGCCCAGTTCTCCGGCTCCCTCTCCCGTCTCCCTGAGGCTGTTGAGCAGAGATCCCCCGGCTCTTGTCGCAATGCCTCTGCGCGCGATGTGACGGATCGCGTCGATCGCCCCGGCGAGCTGGGAGAGGTAGGAGACTGAAACAAGGATCTCCCGGGGCTTCAGTTCGTCCAGCACCGGGTCCAGCGCTCTCTCGTACAGGTCCTGGAACGGAGCGGAGCCTTCCTCGCAGATCTGGAGTATCCGGGAGGGGGAGTGGCTGCCGGTGGGAGGCTCGAGGTCCATCAGCGTGGTCCTCCAGCCGGTCCTGCGCGATTCTTCGACAAGCGAACCGTGCAGGAATCCGCAGGCGGTCCTGTGCGTCTGCGGAGTGAATCCGCCTCTCCGCCCGCGGAGCAGTTCCAGCGCCTTCGAAACCTGGCCGGCGCCTTCGCGCTCGAATATCCCCATGTAGAACTCGAGGGAAAGGTCGAGCAGCACCGCGTCGAAGCCCCTGGCCCTCAGGGCGGCCGAGAGCAGGAAGGCGCCAGAGGGCGGTTCCGCCGGGGTGCAAACCGGCGGAGAAACCACGAGGAAATCCACGCTGCTCGACCCGTGGGCTATGTTCCGCCCCCAGCCTGTTCCCCGGGAGCCGGGGCTACCAGCACGACCTCCGATGCAGGGCTCACCCAGCGGTGCATCAGGATCGTCCGTCCGCCGGCGATTTCGAGCGCGGTTCTGCCTCCCCAGAAGTCGCTGATGATCCATACCCGCGGATACAGTACAAGGAGGCTGTCGAGCATCCCCTCGACATCTATCGAGGGACGCACCGGCTGCACGGCGTAAGGATCGGCCGCACAGGCGGAGGCGTATGGCGCGTCGTTATTCCTGTAGTACTCGTATGCAAGGCCGCCTGACTGGCCGCCCGCGACGAGGACGGCGTCGCCGTGCCCAAGGCCTTCCTCGACGAATCTCACGGCCGCCCTCCAGTCGCTCCGGTGGTAGGGGTAGGTATCCGTCTTCATGTACGAAACCAGCGGAACCGCCGATGCCAGGGCGATCAGGGGGCCGGCCGGACTCCAGCGGGAGGCCAGGGCTCCCAGCGACAGGGCCAGTGGAACCCAGAGGACCGCGAGATGCCGCACCGTGGGCCAGTCGAAGAGGAAGGACCCGAGCGGAAGGACCACGGCGGCGACCGCCCATGCCCTGTATCTCGGGGCGATCCTCCTGTCGGCGAGGAGAGCGGCCACGCCCGCCAGTTGGAGGAGCAGGAAACCCGCCACGAAGGCGGCATTGCGGGGCCTGACCAGGGAGGCTCTGGAGACAGGCGGCGAGAGCCCGTCGGGGATGAGGGATGAGAAGACCTCCAGGCTGCCGACGACAATCCTGCTCGGGGTTTCCTGGAAAAAGCCGGCGGCTTCCAGCCTCTGCCGCCTCAGAGAGGCCTGTTCCGCCGTCCTGAGAGTCACGGGAAGAGTCAGCAGCACGACCGCGAACAGTGCGAGGAGAGGCGCCGCAGGCCTCCTGAAGCCCGCTGCTGGCAGCCTGAGAAGCCAGGCAAGGATGACCGATACGGCGAAGAGCGCGTTCGTGGCCATGCCGGCAGCGGCCGTCAGGACGGCGAACACTAGCGCTCTCCGGTTTCCCCTCCATGCCCTGTCGCAGAGGTCCATGAGCAGGAAGGTCAGGAAGGCCATCTGGGAGTAGAGCCAGGCCTCCTGCCCCAGCGATACGGCGAACGGGGCCAGCGCCCAGGCCGTGGCGGCCCAGAAGGCTCCCCTGCGTCCCACCCATCTGGAGACCAGCGAGAACAACGGCAGTATCGTGAGAACCGAGAAGGCGAGGGGCAGAGCCCGCAGGCCCGCCTCCGTGCCGCCGAACAGCACCGAGGAGAGCTTGATGAAGAAGAAGGCGAGGGGAGGGTGCGGCGAGCCCGCCAGGGACATCGACACGATTTCACCGAAGGATCTGTCGACGAGCCCCGCCGCGAAGGCCTCGTCGACCCAGAGGCTCCTCGAGCCGAGGCCCCAAAGCCTGACGGCCGCCGCCGCGACCAGGGGCCCCAGCCATAGAGGCAGACTCCGGAGGAACGAAAGGAGGCTCCTCGAACGAAGTTCTTCAGGCATCAGCGAAGGAGCGAATGCAGGCAGGTCCGCACATAGGACTTGAGGCTGTCCCTCCAGAGCGGCATTCCGAGATCGACGTCGAGCAGCCTGAGCGCCAGCGACTCGGCCGCCTCCATCCGGGGCCGGGGCGCCGGAAGGGGGTACTCGGACGACTGACAGGGAACGGCATCCTCCGGATCGTAGCCCGCGGCTTCGAGAACCTCCCTCGCCAGCTCGAACCTGCTGGCGGCGGGGCCTCCTCCGACGACGTGGTACAGACCGAAAGGGCTGGTGTCGACGAGCTTCAGGACCGCTGCGGCCAGATCCCGGGTGTAGGTCGGGGATCCCACGCAGTCCCTCACCACGCGGATCACGCCTCCCTCACGGGCCTTCCGCAGGAGGCTCGGAACGAACTTGCTGTCCTTCTCGCCGCCGCCGAAGAGCCAGCCGGTCCTCACGATCCAGTGGTCGGGCGAGAACGACCTGACGGCGTTTTCCCCCTGAAGTTTCGACCTCCCGTAGACGCTGCGCGGGGAAGGGTCGTCGAACTCGGTGTACGGTGAGGTCTTGTCCCCGTCGAACACCGCTATCGTCGAGACGAAGAGGACCGGGACACCCAGCGAACGGCTGACCTGGGAGACCACGCTGGGGCCAAGCGAGTTGGCCCTGAATGCGTAGAGGGGGTCGGTCTCGCACCTGTCGACGTTGGTAGCTCCTGCGAGCAGCACTGCGATGTCGGGCTTCTCCGAGCCAAGAACCTCTCTGACCCTTGTTCTATCGCACACGTCGCACTGCCCGTGGTCGAGGGGGATCAGGCCGACCCTGCCCTCCCACTCGTCGCACAGGCCCGCACCCAGCATTCCGCCGGCGCCGAAGACAACGGCCTTCACCGCCGGCTCTCCGATCGCAGAGTCCTCTTCATCCTCATCATGTCTGAGATCGTCGCTCTCACAACCTGCCAGCGGGCGCCTGACGCCTTGCCGGTGAGCCTCGGGTAGTGATGGACGCCGACCTGGTCGATCCTCACCCCGAGTCTGGAGAGCTTGATGAGGATCTCCGCATCGATGAAAGCACTGTCCGACTCGATGGATATCCTGTCCAGCGCTGCACGGGGATAGAGCTTCATGCTGCAGTTGACGTCCCTCACCGACAAACCGAACAGCATCTTCAGGATGGTTCCGTAGACCATCGTCTGAATCCTGCGGGTGACGCTGTCGGCCCTGTTCAGCCTGTACCCCGCGACCACGTTGGTTCCGTCCGCCGCCTTCAGAAGTTCCTCGAGCTCCCCGAAATCGTACTGGCCGTCGCCGTCGGTATAGGCCACCAGGTCGAAGGCGCGCGCCTCCCCGAACCCGGTTCTGAGTGCACCGCCGTATCCGCGGTTCCTCTCGTGGTGTATGACTTTTATCCTCGGATCTCCGGCGGCCAGCTCGTCGGCCACCTCCGCGGTCCGGTCGGGCGATCCGTCCTCCACGATCGTTACGTCGAAGCCCGAGGTCAGCCTCTCCAGGGCTGCGACAGCGTTGGAGACGGTTTTGGCGATGTTGCCCTCGTCGTTGTACGCCGGGCAGAAGAAGGAGATGCGGGGTTTCTCGAGCATGAGGTCGGATCCTAACTGAAAGAGGGCCTGATCGAGTGAACGGGGCGACTATATCTTCCTTCGGGGAATGGCGCCAGATTCGGATACGCTTGCAAAACGCCGGCGAGTGGCGGATTCGGCGTCCTCACTATTTGGAGAACCTCCGCCTGCACGGGCGCTTCGACGACGCGGGCTCCCCGCCCGCCGGGATAACGGTCATAATCTGGAAGAATCCCGCAGGGCGGAAGAGGAAGGACGGGACGTGTTCGATCCGGTGACCGCATGGGAGGATTTCCGCAGGAACTACTCGGTGTCGGGGCTGCCGGCCTATACCTCGCGCTTCAGGAAGAGGCCCGCCCGCACCTGTTCCGATCCGGGCGCACCATGGGAGAATCTCCGGTGCAGAACGATCGACGGATGGAGCTTTTCCGCGCCCCATCTCCGGAGGGGCGGAAGGGTAGTCGTTCTGGTTCACGGGCTGCACGGAGACCTGGCCCGGATGGAAGCGCTGGCCGGGCTCTTCGGCAGCAGGGGTTTCTCGGCGATCCTCGTTCCGGTCCGGGGGCACGACGATCACCCCTGCCGGCGCACCACCGGGGGGCCGGGAGAGGCGCTGGACGTTTCGGCTGCGGTCTGCGCCGCGGAGGAATACGGCTACTCCCCGGGCGACATACTCCTGTACGGATCGTCGATGGGGGCCGCCGTCGCTCTCAAGGCCGCCTGCATCCACTCTCCGTCCCCGCTGGGCGGCGTGCTGGCCCACGCCTGCTATACGGATTTCTTCGCCGCGGCGAAGCAGAAGCTGGGCCCTTTCAGGACCGGGGTGCTGAAGGCCCTTCTCCCGGGAGAGGCCAGGAGGGGGCTGGAGGACTTCAGGCCGGCGGACTACGCGAGAGCGACGACCCGGCTCACGCCGCTGGTCTTCATCAGCGGCACCAGGGATTCCGTATGCCCTCCGGAGATGGGCTCGGCTCTCGCCGACTCGTCCGCCAGGGGGCTCTTCATGGCTCTGTCCGGAGCGGGGCATCCCCACTGGGAGAAACCCGAACTCCAGAACTCATGGCAGATGGAGAAGGCGGTGAACCTTGCCCTGGACTGGATTGCAGGTGATCTGACCGTGGAGGGGACCCTGTTCGTTGACGAGGAATGCAATTACCGCAATGTTCCCCGATTCAGGAAAAACAACTCCAGGAGCGGCGGTTCGAAATGAAGGGTTTCAAGGAATCAGGCGAGCTGGCGATGGCTTTTGCCGCCGTCCTTCGTGACATGAACGGCGAGTTCGCGGAGTCCGACCATCTCCCGGTCGTGAGCGACGCCGACTATGAGGCCTACCAGGCTCTGATGGCCCGTCTCGTCCTTCTCCAGCGCGAGCTGGACGACTTCATCGACAGGGCCATGGCTCTCGAAACCACCATGCAGGAGGCGCCCTTCCAGATACTCGACTTCTCGTCGGAGTGGGAAGGTTTCTAGAACCTCATCCGGCGGTCAGCCCGCCATGTACTTTCGCCTCACCCACCACAGCACGAGCACGGCCATGCCCAGCAGCGCCGCGGTCCCGAGGAAGGCGGCGAGGAGCCGGTGCCTGACGCTCACGTACACGCCACCCTCGAACAGCGGCAGCTCGACCCAGTAGTAGGAGCCTCCGGACATTCGGACCCTGGTTCCGCCCCGGGCCCGGATCACCCTGCCCCGTTCGTCGAGCCAGCTCCATCTGGCCTCCGGGAAGTCCACCAGATAGGTGCCCTGCTCCTCGTCGGTCTCCAGGAGATGCGGCGGCCCGGGGTCGACCTCGATCGAGGAAACAGTTCTCAGGAAGGTCTCCATGCTGTCTGTGGAGAAGGCCGCTGCATCCGTCGTGATCGAGGCGGTCGACACCCAGTAGCGGGCTCCTGCCGTCCCCGAGGAGCTGTCCGCGAGGGACTGAAGGAACTCCTCCGGGGACGCGGGACGCGCCAGAAGAACGAGCAGAAGAAGTTCAGACAAGTATCATCCTCCGAAGCGCGGCGAGCATCTCGTCCCTGGAGGCAGGGACCTGGAGGTGCATCACCGAGCTGACCGTTAGAGGTATCCTGGGTTTCACTCCGGACGCCAGGATGATCGACTGGCCGGGAACCCTGGCGGCGAGACAGGAGACGATCCCGTGCTCGCCCGGTCTGGGTCTGATCACCAGCGCCCTGCTGGCGAGCTGCATCTCCGAAAGGTCGGGGAGGTTCGAAGCCAGGCAGAAGGGTTCCGAGAGCCCCTGCATGACCGCCTCGATCTCGGCCGTGAACCAGTCGTCCGTCGAATAGACGGTCACCTGCCTTCTCTCGCCCAGATCCCTGCCCGTTATGGGGAAGGCCACCATGACCTCGTCGATGCCGTTCTCCGAGGTTTTCGCCATCCATCCTCCGAGCCCTGCGATGTCTCTCTCCATCGAGGCGAGCAGGGCGCTCTGGCCCGGCAGGATCACCGGATAGGTCCGGAAGCCGGCGATGCCGTACAGGGCGGGGAAGATGGTTCTGCCGGAGAGCATCCTGCCCTCGGGCACCTCCGCGATTCTCAGGGATGCCTTTCTGTCGGGCATCATCGGAGCCATCTGCCTCAACAGATCCAGCAGATACTCGGAGAGGGCCTGTGACGACAGCCATACTTCTGTAGAGCCCGAGGAAGCCTCCTCGGTGGGGAGGAACTCCCATCCGTATATCTCGCACACCGACGCGAGAGCGGAGCGGAACGAGGAAGGCTCGCCCTCCGCGCCGGACGAACCCGGTCCGGAAAGAATCTGGATCTCCTCGATCCCGGCCGATCTCTCATCCAGCATCAGGTGGAAGATCTGCCCCTTCCCGGGGCCGGGCGACATCTTGCTGAAACAGCGTCTCCCGCCGGCAAGCGCCACCTCGATGCTGTCGGGCAGGAACACGTCCGCCATGGCCAGCTCGAGCTGGCGCACGATCCTAGGACCTGCGATCCTGTCCAGATGCCTCGCCGCCGCCTGTCCACGGACGGTTGCGGAAGCGACTCCGGCGACCGTATCCATCCAGGCGTTCCAGGAGAGCACCGTGCCGGACCTGTCGTAGATGGCCGTTCCTCCGGGCATCCTCTCGGAGCCCGGCTCCGACGGGTCGGGTATCCACCTCGTCCACCTGATCGAGTGACCCTGTCCGTACTGCTGCATCTCCTCGATCCAGCCGTCGCGGAAGTGCGCGGAAGCCTGCTCCTTTTCTCCCTTGAAGCTGCGGAGGACGGGGCATCCTTCGCAGGGCGCCTCCCTGCCGTAGAAGGAGAAGCACGACTGGAGCGAAGAGCCCTCGGGCTGCCACAGAACCTTGAATCCCTCCATGTACGCAGTCTTCCAGGCCGCGGAGGCGGGTTCCCTGACCGGCGCGGCCTGATCCCGCCGACAGAAGCGTTCGAAGAGCCTCGCCACCGCCTTCGCCATGCCTGTGTCCGCGTGCCGCTGAGAGTCGTACCTGATCCTCAGAAGCCTGCCCCCGAGCATCTTCACGTCGAGGGTGGCTGCATCCGGTAAGGCGTCGGAATGGGCGGCCGTGGACATTCCGGCGGTCTGACCGGCCTGGGATGTGGTCACCTCGATGCGTGACGCACCGGTCTGCGCCGCTATGTCGTCCAGAACTCCCGGGAGATCCTGCCAGGAGGACACTCCACGGTCGTGGAGGAGCTTCTCGATGGATTCGAGTACCGACTTCCTGCTCTCCAGCTCCACCCTGGCCCGCGTCGCCGATGCAAGCTCCAGGCGCATCGCCAGGATCGGGAGGATCACGGAAGCCTTGTGTTCGAGTGCAAGCGGGCTTGGAGCGCCGCAGAAGACACCCATGAACATGCCGGACCTGCCGAAGGACTTGATGAAGACATGTCCGCTTGCGTCGTTCTCCCCGGAGTCGATCCATTCCGAGGTTTCGACGCCTGCGTTCGACAGGAGCCCGCCGGGCGCGAAGTCGTCCTCCGTCACCGGGCTGTTCCTGGATGCCAGCATCGCATAGGAGTCGCCCTGCTTCTCGAAGACGGCTCCCCCTGTCGCCCCGAAGGCCTCGAGGGTGGAGTCGAGTTCGAGGGCCGCGCTTGCTGGAGCCCTGGATTCCAGCCCCGTCAGGATCGTCTCCCATCCGGTAGCGAGGGATTCGGGCAGAGGGGTGACTGTCATCCATATCGATCCGTCGGCCTGCCTGACGGGCATGTTGATGAGTTCGTGGCGCCTCCCCCAGCGGTCGAGTACCGTTACGAGGCTCGACTGACCAGTGGGCGAGCCGGTGAAGCTCTTGAGGAAATCGCTCCCCGAAAGTTCCCATGGGGTGTACCCGAGCAGAGCGACAGCGGCGGGCGTGGCCAGAGGCAGGCTGTCTCCCCTGGAGAGGCAGAATGCCGGGATGGACGCCAGCCGTTCCGCTCCCTCTCCTGTAAGAAGGTAAAAGAAGAACTCCTCCGCCTGGACCCGTGCGGCGACCGTGACGAGGCCGGGGTCGGCCGCGATCTGCAGGATCGAATAGCGACCGTTCTGCGGAATCCTCTTCGCGAGATCCCTGAGCGCCGGAATGGAGAACGGAGGGGCGGAGAAGCCCGGATCGGAGGAAACCGAGACGACGGAACCGTCGCTGATGACCGACCGGAGCAGGACAGGCGTTATCTCCATCTTTCCTCCTCGTCGCGCAAGATACCCTCAGTGCCGCCCCGGGGGGAAGTCCCATGCGGGTGAAGGGCCAATCCGTTGAGGAAAGGAAGCTTGCGCGGGGTTGTTGACACCCGTTTTTGGAGGGTGCATATACCCCCCCGCTCGGGTCACACCGGGCACCCCTTCGGGACGCTGAAGCTCCCTAGTCGGGGCTTGACACCCAGGGATCATTTGTCTAGAGTTACCTTTCGCCGGTTGGCGACCGATCTTTGAAATCGCAGAGAAGACAGATACTGCAAACGCACTGTGCGGGACCCGAAGCATGAGCTTCAGGTACCGGAAATTAGATTCCGTCAGGAATCAAAACTTTTCTTTTGCGGAGAGTTTGATCCTGGCTCAGGACGAACGCTGGCGGCGTGGATAAGGCATGCAAGTCGAACGGGATGGGGATTCAAGCAATTGTGTCCCTTGAGAGTGGCGAACGGGTGAGTAACACGTGGGTAACATACCTCCGGGTGGGGGATAACTCAGGGAAACCTGGGCTAATACCGCATACGGTCAGACTGCCCATGGCAGATTGATCAAAGGTGGGGACCTTCGGGCCTGCCGCCTGGAGATTGGCCCGCGTCCCATTAGCTTGTTGGCGGGGTAAAGGCCCACCAAGGCGACGATGGGTAGCCGGCCTGAGAGGGTGTCCGGCCACACTGGGATTGAGATACGGCCCAGACTCCTTCGGGAGGCAGCAGTCGAGAATCTTCCCCAATGGGCGAAAGCCTGAGGGAGCGACGCCGCGTGAGGGATGAAGGCCCTTTGGGTTGTAAACCTCTGTTAGGGGGAAAGAAAAGCAGTGGAAGCAATATGTCCATTGCCTGACGTTACCCCCAGAGAAAGCTCCGGCCAACTCCGTGCCAGCAGCCGCGGTAATACGGGGGGAGCAAGCGTTGTCCGGAATCATTGGGCGTAAAGGGCGTGTAGGCGGCTTGGCAAGTCGAATGTGAAATCCCACGGCTCAACCGTGGAACTGCGTTCGAAACTGCCTTGCTTGAGTGCGGGAGAGGTGTGCGGAATTCCTGGTGTAGCGGTGGAATGCGTAGATATCAGGAAGAACACCGGTGGCGAAGGCGGCACACTGGCCCAGCACTGACGCTGAGGCGCGAAAGCGTGGGGAGCGAACGGGATTAGATACCCCGGTAGTCCACGCTGTAAACTTTGGGCACTAGGTATTGGAGGTCTCAACCCCTTCAGTGCCGTAGCTAACGCGTTAAGTGCCCCGCCTGGGGAGTACGGTCGCAAGGCTGAAACTCAAAGGAATTGACGGGGGCCCGCACAAGCGGTGGAGCATGTGGTTTAATTCGATGCAACGCGAAGAACCTTACCGGGGTTTGACATGGGAGCCTCGCCGCAAGGCGAGGTCAGCCCTATGAAAGTAGGGTGTGTCCACACAGGTGCTGCATGGCTGTCGTCAGCTCGTGTCGTGAGATGTTGGGTTAAGTCCCGCAACGAGCGCAACCCTCGCCGATAGTTACCAACGGGTCATGCCGGGGACTCTATCGGGACTGCCGGTGATAAACCGGAGGAAGGTGGGGATGATGTCAAGTCATCATGGCCCTTACATCCCGGGCTACACACGTGCTACAATGGTCGGTACAGCGGGTTGCAATACCGCGAGGTGGAGCAAATCCTCAAAGCCGGCCTCAGTACGGATTGGAGTCTGCAACTCGACTCCATGAAGCCGGAATCGCTAGTAATCGCGGATCAGAATGCCGCGGTGAATACGTTCCCGGGCCTTGTACACACCGCCCGTCAAGCCATGGGAATCGGCAGCACTCGAAGTCGCTGGCCTAACCGCAAGGGGGGAGGCGCCGAAAGTGAAGCCGATGACTGGGGCTAAGTCGTAACAAGGTAGCCGTACCGGAAGGTGTGGCTGGATCACCTCCTTTCTAAGGTGTGTAACCGGATGGCCGAGAGGTCGTCCGGCACTCCAGGTTGAGCACAGTGTGCGAGTGGTGTCTGTCTTCTCTCGATTCATACTTTTGCCGGGGGGCTTAGTGACCTCCCGCCCTGTGCGGGCCTGTAGCTCAGGTGGTTAGAGCGCGCGCCTGATAAGCGCGAGGTCACTAGTTCGAGTCTAGTCAGGCCCACCAGGGTCTGAAGGCTACCGGTAAAAGGGGGTGTAGCTCAGTTGGCAGAGCGACGGCTTTGCAAGCCGTAGGTCGCCGGTTCGAGCCCGGCCATCTCCACCAGAAGAGCGAGGTGATCGCGCAGTTCTTTGACATCTATACAGGGCGAACGATTCTTCACTAGTACCTGAGGATTTGTAATGAAGCTACCAAGGGCATACGGTGGATGCCTTGGCACAGGCAGGCGATGAAGGACGTGGTAAGCTGCGATAAGCTCCGGTGAGGTGCAAGCAACCTTTGACCCGGAGATCTCCGAATGGGAAAACCCACCTGGAATAAAAGACCAGGTATCTCCTTACTGAACACATAGGTTTGGAGAGGCTAACCCGGGGAACTGAAACATCTTAGTACCCGGAGGAAGAGAAAGCGAAAGCGATTCCCTGAGTAGAGGCGATCGAAACGGGAAGAGTCTAAACCGAGCGGTGCGTGATAGCTGCGCAAGCGTTGCACCGCCGGGGTAGAGGGAAGTGTCCGGAGGATGCGTCACCTCGGATCGAAAAGCATGCTAGCAGAAGCTTCTGGAAAGTTGCTCCAAAGAGGGTGAAAGGCCCGTACGCGAAAGCATGCTCTGGATCTGGGACACTCTCCCAAGTAGCACGGGGCACGTGAAATCCTGTGTGAATCCGGGCGGACCACCGCCTAAGACTAAACACTCGCCTGTGACCGATAGTGAACTAGTACCGTGAGGGAAAGGTGAAAAGCACCCCTGGCGGGGAGTGAAATAGTACCTGAAACCGTGTGCCTACAAGCAGTCGGAGCAGACTTGTTCTGTGACGGCGTGCCTTTTGCATAATGAGCCGGGGAGTTGCTCGTACGTAGCGAGGTTAAGGCCGGGAGGCCGGAGCCGCAGGGAAACCGAGTCTGAACAGGGCGATTCAGTTGCGTACGGCAGACCCGAAGCCAGGTGATCTATCCATGGCCAGGCTGAAACTTGGGTAAAACCAAGCGGAGGGCCGAACCCACTAACGTTGAAAAGTTAGGGGATGAGCTGTGGATAGGGGTGAAAGGCCAAACAAACCTGGAGATAGCTGGTTCTCCTCGAAATAGCTCTAGGGCTAGCGTCGATGCAGTGTTCCGGAGGTAGAGCACTGGATGGGTTAAGGGGCCTACAAGCTTACTGACCCCAACCAAACTCCGAATGCCGGAACATGGTCTACGGCAGTCAGGCCGCGGGGGCTAAGCTCCACGGCCGAGAGGGAAACAACCCAGACCGCCGGCTAAGGTCCCCAAGCATACGTTAAGTGTATCTAAGGAAGTGGAGTTGCTTAGACAACTGGGATGTTGGCTTAGAAGCAGCCATTCATTTAAAGAGTGCGTAACAGCTCACCAGTCAATGCGATTCTGCGCCGATAATAATCGGGGCTCAAACGTATCACCGAAGCCGCGGACTGTCGCCTTGAGCGACAGTGGTAGAGGAGCGTTCCGTATGCGCTGAAGGTGTCCTGTGAGGGATGCTGGAGTGTACGGAAGTGATCATCCCGGCATGAGTAGCGATAATGCAGGTGAGAAACCTGCACACCGAAAGCCTAAGGTTTCCTGGGCAAGGCTGATCCTCCCAGGGTAAGTCGGGTCCTAAGCACAGGCCGAAAGGCGTAAGCGATGGGAAGCAGGTGAATATTCCTGCACCATTGTGTGTGCGTTCGAGCGATGGGGTGACGCGGAAGGTAGGGCCATCCGGGTGATGGATGTCCCGGTTTGCACCTGTAGGAGGGAGCGGCAGGCAAATCCACCGCTCCAACTCCGAGGGGTGTGACGAGAGCTTCGGCTCGCAAAGTGGTCGTGTCCATGCCGCCGAGAAAAACCTCTAAGCGAGTACACATAATGTCCGTACCGCAAACCGACACAGGTAGGCGAGGAGAGGATCCTCAGGTGTTCGAGCTAACCCGGGTTAAGGAACTAGGCAAAATGGTCCCGTAACTTAGGGATAAGGGACGCCCGGTCTGGTGACGGTGTACAACCTGAGCCGGGCTGGGCCGCAGAGAAATGGCCTGGGCGACTGTTTACTAAAAACACACATCTCTGCCAAGTCGTAAGACGACGTATAGGGACTGACACCTGCCCGGTGCTGGAGCGTTAAGGGGAGAGGTCAGAATACGCCTAACCGTGTATTCGAAGCTTTGAACCGAAGCCCCAGTAAACGGCGGCCGTAACTATAACGGTCCTAAGGTAGCGAAATTCCTTGTCGGGTAAGTTCCGACCCGCACGAATGGTGTAACGATTTGGGCACTGTCTCAACCCGGGGCTCGGCGAAATTGCAGTAGCGGTGAAGATACCGTTTTCCCGTGGAAGGACAGAAAGACCCCGTGGACCTTTACTGCAGCTTGATATTGGGTTCCGCCGTGGCGTGTGTAGGATAGGCGGGAGACTTTGAAGCCTGGTCGCCAGATCAGGTGGAGTCAACGTTGAAATACCGTCCTCGTTTCGTTGGAACTCTAACACGGGTCCGTGATCCGGATCGTGGACAGTGTCTGGTGGGCAGTTTGACTGGGGTGGTCGCCTCCCAAAAAGTAACGGAGGCGCCCAAAGGTTCCCTCAGCGCGGTCGGTAATCGCGCGTCGAGTGCAAAGGCACATGGGAGCTTGACTGCGAGACGGACAGGTCGAGCAGGTACGAAAGTAGGGCTTAGTGATCCTGCGGTCCCGAGTGGAAGGGCCGTGGCTCAACGGATAAAAGGTACCCCGGGGATAACAGGCTGATCGCCACCGAGAGTTCACATCGACGTGGCGGTTTGGCACCTCGATGTCGGCTCAATGCATCCTGGGGCTGAACAAGGTCCCAAGGGTTCGGCTGTTCGCCGATTAAAGCGTTACGCGAGCTGGGTTTAGAACGTCGTGAGACAGTTCGGTCTCTATCCTCCACGGGTGTAGGAAGCTTGAGGGGATCTGTCTTCAGTACGAGAGGACCGAGACGGACGCACCTCTAGTGTACCAGTTGTCCCGCCAGGGGCACCGCTGGGTAGCTACGTGCGGACCAGGATAAGCGCTGAAAGCATCTAAGTGCGAAACCGGCCCCAAAACTAGGCTTCCCGACCGAAAGGTCCTCAAGGCCACTCGGAGATTACGAGTTTGATAGGCCGCAGGTGTAAGCACAGTAATGTGTTCAGCCGAGCGGTACTAATCGGCCGTGCGGCTTCATTACTAATACTCAGGTAGCCGTGGAGAACTGTCCGCCCTGTATAGTTGTGAAAGAACTGCGCCGGAGTTTCCGGTGACCATGGCGGAGGGGCCACACCCGTTCCCATTCCGAACACGGAAGTTAAGCCCTCCAGCGCCGATGGTACTAGTTGGGAGACCGGCTGGGAGAGTAGGACGTCGCCGGATCTAAATAGAGCCCCCGTGGTATAGAGCCACGGGGGCTTTTTTTATGGACCGGGTTCGGTTTCCCCGGGCGGTTACACCGTCTGGAGGGCACGGAGGAAGAGTACGTCTGGGATCCTGATGACCGTTGCGATCATGGCCGGGGCGCTGACGGCGCTCACGCTCGACCCCGGCAGCGGGTTCAACTCACCGTCAGACTACGCGGGGGGCGATTCGGTATCTATTCTGGTCGACAGCATCATCTCGGATGCCATGTCCTGCGTGGGCACGCCCTACGTCTACGGGGGCGTCGGACCCGACGGATTCGACTGCAGCGGGTTCATCTGCCGCGTGTTCGCGGACAACGGAATCGAACTTCCGAGGACGGTCACCGCCATGGAAGCTATGGGTGTCTCCGTCGCCCGGGAGGAACTCCTACCCGGCGACCTCCTGATCTTCGAGGCGCCTAAGCATGTAGGCATGTATCTCGGCGACGGGCGGTTCATACACTCGTCGTCGTACCAGGGCGTGGGAGTCGTCGTCACCGAGCTGTCGCAGGCCAACTACGCCCGAAGGTACTCCTCGGCGCGACGGATCATCCGCCCGGCTGCACCATGACGGTCAGCATGGAATGGAACACCAGGGCATGACTGCACGGATTCACCCCGACAACGGCAGGACATGCGGTTGCTCCGGCATCACCGAGCTCACAGCCGTTTCGCTGGTCTGGGCCTTCTCGTTCGGGATCATCAGGTCATCCCTGTCCGGTCTCGACCCGTCCCTGGTCGCATGCCTCAGAATGCTGCTGGCGTGCCTTGTCATGCTGCCCTTCCTCCGGGCGGGGCGGCTGTCCGTCCGGGCGGTATTGCTTCTCATGATCACCGGTGCGGTCCAGTTCGGCCTCATGTACCTCGTCTACATCGAATCATTCAAGAGCCTCGAGGCCTGGGAGGTCGCGATGCTCACCGTGACCACGCCGCTTTTCGTGGCGGCATTCGAGTGGCTTTCGTCCCGTCGGGGAGGTATTTCGATTCTCGCGGCATCGACAGCCGCAGTGGCCGGCGGGGCGCTCCTCCTGTGGAACAGGCCGGCCTCGCCGGGATTCGTCGACGGGCTGATCCTAGTGCAGCTCTCCAACGTCTTCTTCGCTGCCGGTCAGGTGGCCTTCAGGCGGATCGACTCCGCATTCCGGATACCGAGGACGATCGAGGTGATGGCTCTGATGTACCTTGGAGGGTTCATTGCAACCCTGCCGGGAGCCGTTCCCGCTACAGGCTCGATCCATGCGCTGTCGATCCTGCAGGTCGCTTCGATCGTCTATCTAGGCGTGATAGCGAGCGGCATCTGCTTCATGTTGTGGAATCAGGGCGCCACCAAGGTCGAGCCGGGCGTCCTCGCCGCCTTCAACAACGCGAAGATCCCGCTCTCGGTCCTCGCCTCGATCCTGTGCTTCGGTGAGAGGCCGTCACTCTGGAAGCTGGCCGTGGGAAGCCTGCTGATCCTGGCCGGCGTTCTGGCCGGCAGAGCCGTAAGGTCACCCGAAGCCCCACACGATCTTCGCATTACTGAAAAGAACGGTTCATCTTGCGGGTAGCCTGGCCTGGCTACACCGAAGCCCCTCGACGGCTTGACAACCCGATATGCGAGTGAGTACGGGTTTCTACAGGGCAGGAACCTGCCCGCTCCCGTTCAAGCGGCCTTCCGGTCTTCCGGCGCGATATGTCGGATGATTCATGAAGCGGCAGTTCCGTTCCAGGATTCAATCAGCGGTCTGACCGGTACTGTCCTTCGGGCTTACCCGGCACAGTACTTCACCATGGACCCCATACAAGTATGCAATGAAAACGGGAATGGCAAAACCGCAGGTGCCACGGATAAAACTACACATTCGCCCTTTCGGGATCATCAGCCCGATGATCGAGTCGGTACTTCTACTCCCAGCTGAACATCCCGTCGACGACGCTTCCGTGGCTCGGATGCTGAGGCATGGGACAGTTGAGGGTATAGGTCTGGTACCCAAGTTCGATGATGTAGTCGTAACCGCAACCCGGACATGTCATGTAAGGGCCTAGTCCGGCGTCGAGCATCTCCTGCATCGTGCCATACCGGTTGAACCTTCCATAAAACATTGCTTCACTCGATGCGATCGATCTCATCTGCGACCTGCACGTGTAAAGATCCTTCATGGGGGGGTAGTACCCGGGTCCCGCCCCGGGATGCAAGGGATAGTTGGGGCAGGGGATCCAGAAGCTGTCCGGCCCGCAGAAGGCGACCTCGTACCACTCTCTTGTCCACGGGCATGTCAGGGTGTCGCCAAGCAACTGATAAAGCGATTCGATGTCCGGGGCATAACAGTTATGCGAGCCGTAATACATGGCCTGAGCAGCGTAGAGACGGGCGAGATTCCAGGCACACTCGTCGAATGTCACTTCCGCAATGGTGACCTGGTCGCCGGAAACGAGTCGATCGGGTTGGTTCGAATCGAAGCCCGGCCCTTCGGCAGGGTTCGTACAACCTGCGAGCATCGCGGAAAGAACAAAGACTGCAGAAGCGAGCATGACGGTTCTCATTATCCACCCCCAAGCCAAACAGTACAATACGATCAATACCCTGCCGTTGTCCGTCAAGCCCACCCCTGCCAGGGCTGGGTTGAGCGGCCCAGGTCTGGCTTGAGATCCTTGAGATGCATCGGTATCTCGAAGCGCGCCAACGATAAAGATCAAATTATACCTTTCACCCCGGTATGAGGCGAATAGACTCCGCATTCTTGGATCGAGTAACGCATAGTGGCTTCGTTCATTGTGCGGGGGCCGGGAGAGGGACGAGTGGAAGTAAATCGCCTTTCTCTCGCTCCCGCCTTCCGTCATATTCTATGTATCATACACGCCATTCCACCGTCTCTGAGCGATGACCTTCGGGGTCGGGAAGTGATTTCCATGTCCAAGGCAGTGAAGCTGCATGAGTCGAGAACGGCATGACCGGTTCGGGCTGGCGAATATTCGACGATCCCGTGCGGTTCCTCGAGGCCGTCGGCCCCATGGATCTCGAGCAGGAGGCCATGAACCGCCTGCCCCTGGCCATCTGCCGCCGTCTGTCGGAATCCCCCACACATGACGAGAAGGCCTTCCTGTACCTTGCCCGGGAGGGTCGGGTCATTACGGGTGCGGCGGTCAGGATGCCGGGCCGCAACATCGTGCTTCTGTCCGGCCCCAGGTGGGGCCATGTCGATTGCCTTATGCTGCGGGACGCGCTCATTTCTGCGGGAGTGGATCTTCCCGGGGTGTTCGGTCCGTTCGAACCGGCCAGGAGCTTCTCGGCGGTCTGGTGCGACCTGATGGAGACAGTGCCGGTGATCAGGATGCAGCTCGGGGCCTACATACTGGTCGAGGTCAGGCTTGCGCCCGGTCCAGGGGCGCTGGTACAGGCGACTTCCTCTGATGCGGACTTCTTCTGGGAATGGGAGAAGGCATTCAGCATCGACTGCTATGGTGAACTCCAGCCTCATTTCACGCGCGAGGCGGCGGAGCGCCTGCTGGCATCGGGCGAAGTCTTCTTCTGGGTCATTGACGGCGAGAAGGTTTCGATGGCTTCTTCGAACAGAACTACGGAGCGGGGGGCCGTCGTCTATCTGGTCTACACTCCGCCGGCCCTGAGGGGCAGGGGGTATGCCTCCAGCGTCGTGGCTGCTCTCACGAAACGGCAGCTCGATTCGGGCCTGAGCTACTGCACCCTCTTCGCGGACATCGCGAATCCCGTCTCCAACAGTATTTACCAGCGGATAGGATACGAGTTCTCAGGAAGGTTCACCGAGATCGCCTTCGAGAACGGGGTTTGAGCGGCAGAGGCAGGTTCTCGGTCCGGAAGCAGGGAAGGTTTTGCAGCGGTCTCCGGAGGGGTGCCGGTCGGAAAGGGATGCCTGCCGGGACGTGTCTTTCGGACACGGATTGTCCTGCATAAAAAGAGGGGCGGCCTGAGCCGCCCCTCTGCCGTTCCGCTATGAATCTATCTGGCCGGCTTCTCGGTTGCGAAGTCGACACGGACGTTGCGGCCGTCGATGGCTGCGTTGTCCATGGCGTCCTTGGCGGCCCGTGCGCTTTCTTCGGACGCGAAGGTCACGAAGCCGAAGCCGCGGGACTTCCCCGTGGTCCTGTCCATGACTACGCGTGCCTCCGTGACCTCCCCATGAGCTGAGAAGGCCCTGCCGAGAGATTCATCGGTAGTAGACCAGGAAAGACCTCCCACAAACAGCTTATTGCTCACTTGGACTCCTTCCGGGGCTTCCGCCCCGATCCGGGTGGATTTCCACCCTTTTCTGCATCACCCGGAGAACCGTACCCCGGCGATGCCAGGCTCTGGAATCAGGGATCTTTGCTGCTGGGAGGATCGCTGCACTCGACAGAGGCTGTACTTCCGGACCCAGAACAAACCTATCTGAACCAGACTCGGGGACGATAGAAGGCTCTTCCTGGCAAGTCAACACCCTGGAGTGCATCACTTACTGATCACCTTGTGCGAATGGACGGGGCCCAGCCCAGCCTCCCGCAGGGTGGAAGTACGCTTGATCTTCTTCGCCGTGGTCTTGGGTAGCTCCGTCTCGCGGAGGATAAAATTGGATATTCTCTTGTAGATCGCCTGCGAAGAATTCAGGCTTGCGATCTCCCGTCTCACGACGTCCAGTGCGAACTCCTCGCTCAACGACTTCCCCTGCCGCTCGGCCATCTCTATCAGACGGTCGCGGTTGGGGAAGGCGATGACCCAGATCTCCTCGCCCTTCAGCTCCGATTCCTTCCCGAAGACCATGCACTCCTGTATCAGGCCGGATTTGCAGAGCTTGGCCTCGAGTTCCTCGGGATAGACGTTCTTCCCGTTCTTAGCCACGATCACGTTTTTCTTGCGTCCGGTCACGAAGAGGAATCCGTCCCTGTCGAGATAGCCGAAGTCGCCTGTGTGGAACCAGCCGTCCCTCGACAGCACCTCGGCAGTCGCCTCCGGGGCGTTGTGGTAGCCGATCATGACGTTCGGGCCCTTCACCACGATCTCTCCGATGCCTGATTCGTCAGGATTCTCGATCCGGATCTGCATTTCGGAGAGCGGCGGGCCGACGGAGCCCGTGCGGTTGGCCGTATCCCGGTTGACCGCCACGATGGGCGAGCATTCCGTCAGACCGTATCCCTGGAGCATCTCCATGCCCATCTTCCTGAAGCCGGCCACCACAGCGGCATCTATGCCGGCGCCTCCGGAGATCAGGAACCGCGCCCGGCCGCCGAGCTTTTCGTGGAGTGGCGAGAAGACCTTCCTGCGAGCGTCCCTGTCGCCCAGCATCTCGGCGATCGAAGCGGCAGCAAGCCCGATCCGGAACTTGAGCATCCCGCCCTTCCTGGCTGCGATGCCGCCCTGGATCCTGCGGTACATGTTCTCCCAGAGGAGAGGGACTCCGAGGATGACCGTTGCGCGAGTGTCGGCGAGATCCTCGGCCACGTGTCTCAGGCCTCTGCAGAAGTAGATTGTGCATCCGTGGCAGAGCGGGCACAGGAAACCGCAGACGCATTCGTACATATGGTGCATCGGCAGCACAGAGAGGAACACCTCGTCGTGGACGAGCGCGACGGCCTGCAGCATCTGCCTGAGGTCGGAGAGGATGTTCCTGTGGGAGAGCATGACACCCTTTGCAGCGCCCATCGTTCCGGACGTGTAGGAGATGAGGGCAATGTCGTCCCCGCCGTTCACCAGGGGGAATGCCGCATTCGACGCGACTCCGGCTTCGAGCAGCGATTCGAGGGAGTTCCCGCTCTTCGACTGGGACCTCATCTGGAAGCCCCTGATCTGCTTCGAATGGATCGATGTCTGGAGATCCTGCGGCATCTGGGCGTCGTAGAAGAGGATCGAGGCTCCTGTGTAGTGGAGGATCGTGTGGATCTCCGCCGCCGGCAGCTCCTTGTCTATCGGGACGATGATGCCGCCCGCCCGGAGGGTCGCCATGAAGACGGTGGCCCACTCAACGCTGTTGGAGCCGGTGAGGCCGACGACCGGGCGCTCCGAGATGCCGATGAGCGCCTTCGCCAGTATGTCCACCGTGCTGGAGAACTCGGAGTAGGTTAGCTTTGTCCAGATGCCGTCGGGTGACTTCTCGACCAGGAACGGCTTGTCCTTGTAGAGGGAGGTCGAAGCCTGGAGCATCTCGGGTATGCTCCGATACTCGGGGACCGGATTGAGAGGGCCTCCCGGCATCTTGCGTTTCATCGGCTGCTGTTCAGATCCTGGTGGGGCCATCGATAAAACCGCCTCTCGCTGCAGTGGCGTCCGAATCAGCGGTGCAGGAACCGCTGACTTGAGGGGAGCGGCGGGCCGTCGCATCTTATGTGCTGGGAACGACATAATTGTCTGTTCCCTAAGGAGATGATGCGATAACCCGGAAGAATATCGCCGACGTGGAGCCGCTTCGCAAGAAGATCGAAGGATCTGACGGGGATCTGCTGCAGGATCTGATGCACTGGACTGTCCAGCTTCCTATGGATGCCGGAGCCGACGGACGCTGAGGCACGGAGTACGCCGGGTGGGGCGTGGACCTTGTGTCAGCCGGGCGCCGGGATGCGAAACCATTCCAGCACCACATTGACGAGCGCTGCCTCCCGAGTCATATCGCTTCGCCCTTACCGGAGACCGACGGTCGAGCCGGCATTCTATTCTCAAGTGGAGCAACATTATAGAAGTGCGTTTATCGAGTGGTCCGAGCCCGGTCGTCATCGGTGCGGGCCTTGCGGGGTGCGAGGCGGCGATGGCGCTGGCCAGGGCGGGAATAGCCTGCGACCTGTACGAGATGAGGCCGGTCTCGACCACCGCGGCGCATGTGACGGGCAATCTCGCCGAGCTGGTCTGCTCCAACTCGCTCCGGTCGTCCAATCCGACCAACGCCGTCGGCCTCCTCAAGCAGGAGATGGCCGCCCTGGGTTCGATCGTCATGGCCGCCGCGATGGAGACGCGCATCCCGGCCGGCGATGCCCTTGCCGTCGACCGCGAACTCTTCAGCCGCGCGGTCACCGCCCGTATCACAGCGGAATCCGGTATCAGACTTCACAGGGAGGAGGTGCGCGACCTGCCCGACGACCGGCCGGCCATCGCAGCGACCGGCCCTCTCACAAGCGAAGCCCTTTCCAGGCGCATTGCGGAGATCACAGGGGCCGGACACCTCTATTTCTACGACGCCATCGCACCCGTGGTTTCGGACGATTCGCTGGACCACTCCGCGATGTTCCTGCAGTCGCGCTACGACAAGGGCGGCGGGAACGACTACCTGAACTGTCCGATGGACGAGCCGGCATACCGCGCATTCGTCGCCGTCCTGCTTGGGGCCGGGAAGGTTCAGGCGCGCGATTTCGAGAAGGACATCCACTTCTCAGGCTGCATGCCCCTGGAGGTCATCGCGGCCTCAGGCCCCGATGCCCTGGCGCATGGCCCGCTCAAACCCGTCGGGCTCACCGATCCCTCGACCGGGAAGCGTCCCTTCGCCGTGGTTCAGCTCAGGAGGGAGACCGCCGACGGGGCGGCCTGGAACCTGGTGGGTTGCCAGACGAAGCTGACATACGGGGAGCAGAGGAGGGTCTTCAGGATGATCCCCGGGCTCGGGTCGGCCGAGTTCCTGAGGTTCGGCTCGGTGCACCGCAACACTTTCATCGACTCTCCGGCGCTTCTGGACGGCAGGCTGAGGATGAGGAGCCGGCCCGGCCTCCTCTTCGCCGGACAGATCACAGGGGTGGAGGGATACGTGGAATCATCCGCCTGCGGTATCCTGGCCGGACTGTTCCTCTCCGCTGAAATCCTCGGAGAGCGGATCGATCCGCCTCCGCCCGAAACCGCCGTGGGAAGCCTGCTCAGGCACGTGACGGCCTCGCCGCTCAAGCATTTCCAGCCCAGCAACGTGAACTACGGGCTGTTTCCCCCGCTCGCCGGAAGGGTGCAGAAGCGGTTACGCAACGAAGCCTATGCCGAAAGAGCCGGAGCTGCGTTTTCGGAATGGCTGGGCGGCCTCCCCGAACGCCTCCTGCCTCCACGATCCTGATCCAGCCGAAGAAGCCCGATTGGAACGGCTTCATCGGGCGTTTCGACAGAACCTGTCTGCAGGAGGCACTTCATACCTGCATGTTCGAGAGCCCGGGCGAGGTGCAGAAGATCACATGCCGGTTGATGGAGTGCCGCGATCGGCGGCGCCCCCGTGATTCCCGGGCGGCTTGCCGCCTGCAGTCTACCGGGAGATGATCACGAGGGAAGTGTCACACTGTCGAGTGTACTCCCGATGGGGAAGCTTACGATCACCCCGTGCGACACGATGGCCCGGACAGTGACATCGCCTTCGGAGATGCCGGTCGGCGCGGTTACCGCCCCCGGGGCGGGCCTTTTCCCCTCTGACTCCTGGCAGGTGAGAAAAAGTGGATTCCTCGAGCAAGAGTCTGAAAGGCCGCTTCCCCTTCAGGCTGGGAACGGTCTCCTACATCCTGCCGGAAGACATTCTGCCCAACGTCAGATACCTTGCGGACAGGATCGATGATATCGAACTCGTGCTCTTCGAGTCCGACGAGATTTCCAACATCCCCGACAAGGCCGCGATCGCCGGGCTAGCCTCCATCGCGGGGGAGAAGGATCTGACCTATACTGTTCACCTTCCGCTGGACGTTTTTCTCGGCGCCAGGGAGGAGAAGCGGCGGACGGCATCGGTGGAAAAGTGCCTGCGTGTCATCGAAAGAACCCTCCCTCTGGAGCCTTTTTCCTACATTCTACACTTCCACGGAGACCGACGCGGCGCCTCGCCGTCCCCGGACATTCCCCTGTGGAAGGCCCAGCACCGCCTCTCTCTGGAGCAGCTTCTGAAGGCGGTGCCAGGCCCGATGCTGGCGGTGGAGACTCTGGATTACCCCTTCCGCCTGGTGGAGGACATTGTAGCGGAGTTCGGCCTCTCGGTCTGTCTCGATGCCGGACACATCTGGCTCAACGGGTATGATCTGGAAGAGGCGATCGAGCGCTACGCCGACAGGATCCGGGTGATCCACCTGCACGGAGTGGAAGGCGGCGTGGATCACAAGGATATCTCCTCCCTCTCGGAGTCGCAGATAGGGAGCGTCATCGCTGCGGCCGAAGCGGGCGAGGCGGAGAGGGTGCTTACCCTCGAGATGTTCAGTGAAGCGGAGCTTGAAAAGTCCCTGCAGATTCTCCGGAGGTTGATTGCAGGATGAAAAGGGTGATTCTGTTGACCGGTGGCGCAAGGAGCGGGAAGAGCCGGAAGGCCCTCGAGATCGCCTCCGCCTATGATCGGAAGGCCTTTATCGCCACCGCGGAACCTCTGGATTCCGAGATGGAGGCCAGAATCGCCGCCCATCGCCGGGAGCGGGGCGAGGGGTTCACGACTCTGGAAGAGTCCACCGACCTGGCCGGAGCCATAGCCTCTCTGCCCACTGGAACGGATGTCGCGATCATCGATTGTCTCACGGTCTGGCTCGGCAATCTCCTCTACCACTTCCAGAACGAGGAGGATCGGCTTCGGTGTATCGAGGAGTTTCTGGATAGCCTGAAATCTCCTCCATGCAACCTCGTGATCGTGACGAACGAGGTCGGGATGGGGATTGTTCCGCTGGAGAGGAGCACGAGGGAGTATCGGGATCTGGCGGGGGGATTGAACCAGAAGGTCGCGGCGGTGTCGGACACTGTCATCTTCATGGCATGCGGGCTGCCGCTTCTCTTGAAGGGGGAGATGGATGAGTGAGGGTGGCCTGAGGGAGATCCTTGAAAGGATCGCAGCCCCTGACAGGGAGGTGGAGAGGAGGGCGCGCCGGCACATCGACACTCTGACGAAGCCTGTCGGGAGTCTCGGCTTCCTGGAGGAGATGGCCGTCCTCTACTGCGGGATGACGGGCACTGACAAGCCCGTGCTCGGTAGGAAACGGATCTACACATTTGCGGCGGATCACGGAGTGGTCGATGAAGGGGTGACGGGCTACTCCAGAGAGGTCACCCGCCAGATGGTCTTCAACATGCTGGCGGGAGGGGCCGGGATAAACGTGCTTTCACGGCATGTCGGCGCTGAGGCTCTGATCGTCGATATTGGCGTCAACTACGATTTTCCGGAGAGCCCTGATTTGATCGGAAGAAAGGTGAGGCACGGGACGGCGAATATCGCCCTGGGCCCTGCCATGAGCGAAAGTGAAGCCATGAGGGCACTGGAGGTAGGAATCGAGCTTGCCCGGCAGGCGCGGGAAGACCGGGTGACCCTGCTTGGTACGGGCGAGATGGGCATAGGGAATACGACCCCCTCCGCCGCCCTTTTCGCGGCGCTTCTGCCCTGTGATGTCGAAGAGGTTGCCGGACGAGGCACCGGAATCGGCGACACCATGCTCAGGCACAAGATCGATGTCATCAAGAGGGCGATTCAGGTGAACAAGTCCAGGTTGACCGATCCCGTCGGGGCCTTGGCCGCCCTGGGCGGCCTCGAAATCGCCGGGATCGCAGGGCTCTGCATAGGTGGCGCGGCCAACAGGATCCCCGTGGTTGTGGACGGCTTCATCTCCACGGCGGGGGCATTTGTGGCCTGCAGGATCTGTGAGAAGGTGAGGGAATATCTCTTCTTCAGCCACCGCTCTCAGGAGCAGGGCCACGCGACGGCTCTCGAAGAGATGAAGGCCAGGCCGATTCTGGATCTTTCCATGCGCCTGGGCGAAGGAACCGGGGCCGCTCTGGCCATGGGGATTCTGGAAGGGGCCGTGAAGATCTACAACCATATGGCGACCTTTGAAACCGCCGGGGTCTCCGGGAAGAGTGCGGAGTGAGGAGACTCGGGGAGGTCTCAGGCGCTCTGGTGACGGCTTTCAGAACCCTCACGATCTTGCCGGTGCCGGGGAAGGAGGTCTCCTCTCCGGCTTCTTCACTTCCCTGGTTTCCCGTGGTCGGCCTGACCCTCGGCGGGCTTGTCTATGCCGTGGCGATGGTCGTGGATCTCGCGGCTTCCCATACATGGCCGGAAGTGGTCGCTTTCGCCGCTCTTGCGGCCGGCGTCTTCCTGACCAGAGGCCTCCATCTCGACGGCCTTTCGGATTGGGCCGACGGCTTCGGAAGCCTCGCCGACCGGGAGCGGATGCTGGAGATCATGAAGGATCCCCGGGCAGGAGTCTTCGGAGTGACTGCCCTGATCCTCTCCTGCCTCGGGAAATGGGTTGTGCTTGTACGGCTCTGGCAGCTTCGGGCCGGGCTCTGGATCCTCGCCGCCTTCGTCGTTTCCCGAACGATGCAGGCCGAGCTTGCCGCCGCTTTCCCCTATGCGAGACGGGAAGGTGGAACGGCCAGGGCTTTTGTGGAAGGTACGAAGCCGGGCCATCGGGTCGGCTCCCTGGTCGCGGCCGCCCTGATCCTCTACGCCCTCTTCGCCCTGAAGGGGCTGGGTGCGCTTGCCCTGGGGGTGCTTACAGGCGAGCTTTTCGGCCTCTGGTGCATGAAGAGGCTGGGAGGGGTCACCGGGGACATCCTGGGGGCGTGCAGTGAGTTCGTGGAGTTCGCGGTTCTGCTCGCAGGGGTCTTCCTCTGGTGAACCTCAGCAAGTCCTGACGGGAAGCTTGCGCGACAACAGCTTCCCTTACGTGCTGACCAGCGCTCGAAAGAACCCGGAAGGATTTGAAGATCCCGCGGGTCCCGGCTAAGACGGTCGGCTCCGGATCGGCGGATTCCGTCAGGGTCGCAGGAGGTCCAGCGGGACGAAGACTTCCTGCTGGCCGATGCAGTAGGGGCCGACGGCGTACTCCCCGAAGCGCACGGTGAAGCCGGCCAGTGCGCCTGACGAGTCGGGCACCGGGTAGAGCATCGAATAGTTCTCCCAGTACGGTCCGGTGCCTCTGTGAATCCACTTCCGGTCCGGCTCCGGACCGAGCCTCGCCTCCAGGGTGTCGCAGACGATCCCTGCGAGCCGTACCAGTTCGGCGGAATCGGCGAGGAGCTCCCTCGAGTCTATCTCGACCCAGCTCTGCGATCCCGGCCCGCCCGAAAGCGCGTATCTGTAGACTATCGTGTGGTCTGCACCGTGGGCTCCGCCCAGGTATTCGTGGTACTCGCTCATGGCCGTGACCATCCCGTCCGGGGAGGGGAGGAGGCGCATCCTCCCGTCTATGGTCAGCAACTGCCACGGCTGCAGCGGACCTTCGGGAAATTCGGCGCAGGCCCTGTCGGCGTTCCCGGCCCTTCGCTCTTCCATGTCGGAGTATACCCTGTCCCAAATGAACTCCAGCCCCGGGACCACGGCGGGGAAATCGAAGGAGTAGGTCCATCCATGGCCGGAATCGGCGAGCGTGATCGCATCCTCGAAGTCCGGGACCAGGGTACACGCAGAGAGGTCGGAGGATGCCGCTGCAGCACCCTGGAATACAAGGAGGGCGGTCAGGATCGTGAGAAGAGACCCTGACGCATGTGCAGTGCAGGGCGAATCCGTCAGGACCGGCATGATTCGGCGCACCTTCCCTTCGAGCAGTTCTGCACGCAGTTGCAGAAGCCGTGGGAGTCGGCGCAGATGCCGCCTCCGTCCGCCATCCCCGGAATGCCCGGAGCGGCGAACGATGATGCCCGGCACTATCGCGACCGGACTCCTCCGACTTGCCATATGATCCCACCATTGAAAAGACCTATTCCGGAGACCGGGCTAGAGCCTCACAAGGGTTCTGGTAATCGAGCCTGACGCGTAGTCGAGCCTCAGGAAGTAGATGCCCGCGGGCACCCCGTCTGCGGCCCAGCGCAGCCCGTTCCTTCCCTCTACGGCATCCCCGTCGTGCAGCACCTCGATCAGCCTGCCGTGCAGGTCGTACACGGCGAACCTCACGGTCCCGGCCGCGGGCAGGCTGAAGGACAGATCGAGAGGGGCCGAGGAGGGGTTCGGGACCGGACGGTCCAGCGTCGGGCGCAGGACGGGCGGCGGGCCCTCCATGCCCGTGATCGTCCATGTCACGACGACCGAGTCGGCGCCCTCGGCGCTGAAGTCGGGGCCGACCGCCTCGACGAACAGAGTCGTCGCAGTCTCCCCGGTATTCCTCAGGAGCTCCGGCACGAAGCACGCATTGTCGGGCGTGCCCCAGAGGAAGGTGCGTGAACCGTCGTCGTCCAGGCGGTAGACATTGTACTGATAGACTTCGTCTGCCGAGCGCGTCCACCGTAGGCGAACCGAGGCGTGGTCGTCGTCGCTCTGATAGAACCCGTCGACCCAGAGGCCCGAGGGAGGAGCCGGAGGATTCGCAGGGCCGTCGAGGAGGCCAAGCCTGCCTATCCGTGCGTCGAAGCCGCTGATCGAGGAAGGCGACACGAACCTCAGGCCGAGGGCTTCCAGCGTGTGGCCGGAGCAGCCGGAGAGGCTGACCGTCTTCAGGTTCCAGCCTGCCTGATATGAGTCGCCGACATCCAGGAAGACCCCCGGGCCCGACGTGTCGTCGAGGTCGAGGGCGATCTGGATCCTGCTGGGCTGCCCCGCCGCGCCGGCCTTGAAGGCTACGACGCAGTAAGTGGACGAGCCTATGGCTACATCGGTGCTGAACAGCATCAGATCGGAAGGGATGCCTGCCGCGAGGCTTCCCGACACTGAGAGGCATGTGCCTCCGTAGTAGGCGTCGTCCCAGACCAGGTCGGGATGGAGCGGAGTGCCTGCGCTCGTAGAGATCCAGCGCCAGGTCGGCAGGATGTCCTGCAGGGAGAGGTTGCTCCAATCGCCGGTTCTTTCCACTAGGCCGTCTATGGCGTAGATCCCGCCCTGCCCCGTGCTGAAGTTTGTGACGAACGGACACGACCCGATCACGGAGCGGTCGGGCACGTAGTGCGCCATTCCCTTCCACGGATGCGACGTTGCTGTGTTGGACGGGTCGCGGTTGGCCCCGACCCAGAACCTGTTCTCCTTCTGGTAGAAGTCGGCCGGGCCTGTGGAGGAGTTGAAGCACCACTCGGGCCTGTAGAAGCCCAGGGATGTCCTGTGGGCCTCCCCCTCGGGGAAGAGGACGGCCCAGTTCACCGAAGTGTTGTAACCGCTCGCCTCGACGTCGGCACCGGCGAAGAGATCGTAGCGGCTCCTGCCGTAGCTCTCGGCAAGCGTTCCGGAGTTCACCAGACCGGTCTGGTTCCAGTTGAAGTTTATGAAGAACTCGTCGGAGATGACCCCGCCATCGTGGAAGAACATGTCGTTGTTCACGTTGAGGGCGTTCTGCCAGGCTATCGCCCCGTTCTCGATCATGGCGTCGTACCACATGATGTCTATGTCGGAGTTCGTCTGTATGTACTCCATGAAGTCGCGCACCAGGCCTGCGAGCTCGGCGTTTCCTCCGGCGGTCTCCTGGTTGATGAACCAGCCTTCGAACCCGTAGTACTCGGCAGCCTCGATCAGCTTGTCAGCGACTGGAAAGATGTCCCCGTCTTTCTGTACGAGGTTCCACACCCACTCGATCCGCCCGCCGTAGGCGGTCGGGGGAAAGAAGACCGTGCCGTAGACGGGCACGCCGTTCCTGTGGGCGGCGTCGATAACGTAGGGGGCCGGGGCGAGGATGAGCCCCTCGCCGGCGGAGCCGCCCCAGAAGACCATGATGTCGATGTACATCCAGTAGTTTGGCGCGAAGACGTTGAAATCCGGCCGGCCCTGCGAAGGGTTGCTGCTGGTGCCGTACCAGGCGCACAGGGTGGAGATCCGCGCCTCGCCGGGGCGGGCGTGGGGATTGACCTGGATTCCATAGGGAATCCGGGGCGCGAGCGGCACGGATGAGACATTGTAGGGGGCGTCGGGATCGGTGGCCGGGCTCCACGACAGGATCTCGTCCGGATACCAGTAGGAGCAGAGCGGCTGCCCCGGCGGGAACTGGGCCGCGGCGGAGCCGGTGAGGAGCAGGAGGAGCAGATTGGGCAGCGTCTTCATGGCCTCATCCTCCGACGTTGCGGAATACCGAACCTTCCAACGATGTACAGGATAGGGCGGGGACGCGGGGGCGTCCATCCCGCGGGGCATGGCCGCCGGGATCCGATGAGCCGGTACTCCCGGCGTGCGGAGGGTCACGGGGGAAGGACCTTTCAGAAGGCGGTTGCGGAGGGGAAGCAGTAGTTTGGACCAAATGTTAAAAACGATCTGAAAGGGGGGAGATGTTGTTTCTGATCGTGGCGGCGTTGTTCGCGGAGCCACCCGACATGTCCGATGCCGGCCGGGCCGGGCTCTGGCACGCCATGCCCATTGTGGCGTCGGGTTACGCCGGACTCTACGCCCTGTTCGAGGACGGAACCTTCCTGTGGCGCGAGAGCGAGATGGACTGGGCGGCCCGGCTGCGCGAGAGGTCGGGGAGCTGGCGGGTCGAGGGCGACACCCTGGTTCTGACGGTGAGCTCCGAAATGGTATGGGAGGGCGGGACGCTCGTGCCCGCCACGGGTTCCGCGGGGAGCGACTCGGAGCTCACCGGCTTCGCCGAGGTGTACTACGACTACGCCACCCCCGGGGAAGTCAGGCTCGGAGTATCGGCCCCGGAGCCGGCGGAGCCGGAGGACTACCCGGACATGCCCGGGGGCATGCGGCGGATGATCATTGGGGGGGAGGACTACTGGCTGCTTTCCTCCGACCCCGGGACGATCCTGAACCTGGACTGACACCGGCCCGGGCCGTTTCACCCTCCGCCGCGCCGCCGCCTACGGCCGGGCTCGTGCGGCCTTCGGCCGTCTCGACCTCCTTCGTGGCCTCGGACCCGGCCGGAACCGTCCTGCCTTCGGAGGCCAGCACCGCGTCGCGCCCTTCGAGCCGCATCCGCACCGCCCGGGTGGTTCGGCCCAGAGCCGCCGCAATGCTCTCCGGGGCGAGGCCCTCTTCAGCGAGGCGCTTCAGTTCGGCGTCGTCCTCCGGGGACCACTTCTCGAAGGCCTTCGGGTGCAGCCTGTGGATCGCCTCGAGTTCGGCTCTGCGCCTGTCGCCCGATTCGCGGTCGATCACCTCGAGGGCGGACTGGAGGGCCTTGCGGAACTGATCGAGCCCGCTTTCGAACACGACGATCCTGTCGTGCTTCCAGGCGCCGTCCTCCATCTGCCTGCTCTGGGTCATGGAGAGGAACACCCTGCCCCTGCCGGTTTCCCGCACGTCGAAGAAGTAGCCGGACCTGCCCGAAGTGACCCTCTCGCTCCAGATCGTCTGCCTTCCGGTATCCATTGCCGCACCTCCCATACAAACGGTTGTTCACACCTCCATTGTATCCATCCCGGAGGCGAACGCAAGGGGGCACCGGATAACCCCGGCCGGCCTTATTATCCATCGGGCCGGGTTCGTCCCGGCGCTCGACAGCGGAGCCGTTCACCCGCGGAGGGGGTTGCGTGAAGCCTTCGTCCCGTTCCTTCCTGCCCATTGACAGGAAGGGCATGTCCGACCTTGGATGGGATGCCTGCGACGCCGTGATCGTGACGGGCGACGCCTGTGTGGACCATCCATCGTTCGGGGCCGCCGTGATCGGGAGGCATCTCGAATCCCTGGGATACCGCGTGGGAATACTGTCCCAGCCGGACTGGACGAGGCCGGAGAGCTTCCTGGCCCTGGGGGTGCCCCGCCTGTTCATCGGGATCACCTCCGGGGCGATGGATTCGATGGTGAACCATTACACCTCGTTCAACAGGATTCGCTCGGACGACGCCTACACCCCCGGGGGCAGGGCCGGATCGAGGCCGGACAGGGCCGTGGTCGCCTATGCGAATGCGGTGAGGCACGCCATGCCCGGAACTCCGATCGTGCTCGGAGGGATCGAGGCCAGCCTGAGGAGGCTCTCCCACTACGATTTCTGGTCCGACAGGATCAGGAAATCCGTCCTGCTGGACTCACGCGCCGACATACTGGTGTACGGCATGGGGGAGAGGCAGATCGCGGAGATCGCGGCAAGGCTCTCCGATGGGCGCGACCTGAACGGAATCGCCGGGACCGCGGTGTGGGTCGGGGCCTCAGGTGCGACGCCGCCTCCGGGAGCGGTCCTTCTGCCCTCCCACGAGGAGGTGGTCGCCTCACCCCGCGCCTTCATGGCGATGACCCTGGCCGTGGAGGCCGAGGCGAATCCGTGGTGCGGAAGACCTCTCGTGCAGATGTCCGACACGAGGATGGTCCTGGTCCACCCTCCTGCGCCCCCGCTGTCCCGGGAGGAGCTGGATGCGGTCTACGCCCTCCCGTTCACCCGCATGCCGCACCCGTCCTACCGCGAGCCGATCCCCGCCTGGGAGATGATCCGCGACTCCGTGACCGCGGTGCGCGGCTGCGCCGGCGGATGCAGCTTCTGCGCCCTGGGGCTGCACCAGGGGAAGCACATCGTCTCGCGAAGCGAGGAGTTTGTGCTGGCGGAGGTCCGGAGAATAGCATCGAGGGGCTCGTTCAGGGGCACGATCTCCGACATCGGGGGGCCCACGGCCAACATGTACGGCCTGCGGTGCGGGAACCCTGAAGCCGAGAAGAACTGCAGGAGGACTTCATGCCTCTTCCCGTCGGTCTGCCGGAGCTTCCCCACGGACCAGACCGCCTACGCCGACCTCCTGGACGCCGCCGCGGCGGTTCCGGGCGTGAAGCACACACTGGTCGGCAGCGGGCTCCGGCTGGATCTGGCCGCACTCGATCCCGGCTTCGTTCAGAGGCTGGCCCGCGGGCACGTGGGCGGACACCTGAAGGTCGCGCCGGAACACTTTTCCGACAGGGTCCTGCGGCTCATGAGGAAACCGGGAGTCTCCGCGTGGAGGAGGTTCCTCGACCTGTTCACGAAGGCTTCCGCAGACAGGGAGCAGTACGTCCTGCCCTACCTGATGGCCGCGTTTCCGGGCTGCACGATGGCCGACATGGAGGAGGCCGCCGCCGAGCTGCGACGCTGCCGCCTCTCGCCCCGCCAGGTGCAGACCTTCCTGCCCACCCCCATGACGCTGGCGACGTGCATGTACGCTACGGGGCTCGATCCGGACTTCGAGAGCATCGAGGTGACGAGGCGCCCGACGGACAAGAGGCGCCAGCTCGACATCATCCTCGGCCTGTCCCGATCGTGCCGGGGCGATTCTGGAACCTGACGGTCCGCCCGGGCTATAGGTGGGTGCCCGGCAGGAGTCGCCCCCAAGGTAAGCGACGCGCAAGGCTACGGTGACCGGCTTGTGGCACAGCACGCAGCAGCCGCACGGCACGAAGCTTCATGTCCAGGGGGAGGGGTGTCTGAACTCCTGTACGGGCAAGGCCAGCCAGCCTTGGAACCATCCATCACCCCTCCCCCGCCCCTCCCCGGGCCGTATAGCCCGGAAAGGTTCCCGTCTCAGCTTCTCACGAGCACTTCGTCAGCCAGGTGCCTCACCCGGTCGGCCGCCTGTTCGACGTATCCGGGGGGATAGGGCGTGATCCCGGAGTAGTCAGGGGAGAGCGTCTTGCCCGGCCTGAACCTCTGAAGGACATAGCGCCTCACCCTGCCGGTCCTCTCCAGCAGCCCGGGCAGGTCGCCTGCCGAGACGATGCCGGGGACGAGCGTCGTCCGGAATTCGTAGTCGGGGATTGATCTGACAAGCTCAATGGACCGGAGCACGTCCTCGAACGAGGCCTTCCCGCCCGTGGCTTTTCCATAGGCCTCGGGGGCGGCCTTCAGGTCCATCGCGACGTAGTCTACGAGATCCATCACCTCGGAAAGCCTGTCGGGCAGGGTGCCGTTGGTGTCGAGCTTGACCGCCAGGCCGGCCTCCGACCTGATCCGGCGCAGGAAGCCCGGCAGGCTGGGCGAGAGAAGCGGCTCGCCTCCGGTTATGCAGACGCCGTCGACGAAGCCGTGCCTCTCCGAGAGCATGCGCACGACCGCGTCCTCGTCCAGGGTGTACTGGCCGGCCAGGATGTCCGGCTTCACAAGTTCGGGATTGTGGCAGAACGGGCAGTAGAGGTTGCATCCTCCGAAGAAGACTACGGAGGAGATCCTGCCGGGATACTCGATGAGGCTGGTGCCCAGGAAGGACCTGATCACTCCGCCGGTGCCTCTTTCCCTGTTCCGGGGCGCTCCGCGCAGGGGCCGGGGCGCCTGCGGGAGTTCACTTCGCCGGCTCCTCCGGGTCTTCCTTCGGAATGTCGACGTACTGCCTGTCCGCGAACTCGGCCTGCTTGCCCCTGTTCCAGTCCTGTACGGGTCTGTAGTAGCCCACGACCCTTGAATAGACTTCGGCCTTCACAGCCTTGATCTTCGCTGCACCGGCGCCTTCGTCAGCCATCTTCGCCAATCCTTCCTATGTGCAGGAAAAGCCTGCCCTGATCCGGGTCGTCCCCGGGGGAGCCGACCCGCCTGAAGCTGCCCTCCGGCAGGTCGACGCCGTCGTCATCCTCCAGGAGTTCGCCGAAGCGTTCGATTTCCTCGTCGGTGTGCGGGAACGGGCAGTAGAAGCACTCGCCCGGAACGTAGCCGTGAACGGGACAGATCGAGAACGTCGGCGTGAAGCTGAAGTACGGCAGCTTGAACCGCGTTACGATCTTCCTTGCGAGATCCTGTACCATCCTCCAGTCCGAGATCGCCTCGCCTATGAACACGTGCACCACCGTGCCTCCGGTGAACATCTCCTGGAGCGGATCCTGATGGGTCAGCAGGCTGAAGATGTCCGTCCGGTCGTTTACGGGCGGATGCACCGAGTTGGTGTAGTAGGGGCTCGTGGAGCCCATCGTAAAGATCCCCGGGAAGCGCTCGAGATCCTTCCGGGCCAGCCTGTACGAGGCACCTTCGGCGGGGGAGGCCTCGAGGTTGTAGAGGTTGCCGGTCTGCTCCTGGAACTCCGACAGCGTGTCCCTCATGAAGCCGAGCACCTCGACGGCCCATTCCGCGGAGGACGGATCGAGGATGCCCCTGCCCAGAAGGTTTCGGCAGGCCTCGTTCATCCCCAGGAGCCCGATGGTGGAGAAGTGGTTGGCCCAGTAGAAGCCGCTGGTTCGCTTGATCGTGCCCAGATAGTGGCGGGTGTATGGATACAGCCCCCTGTCGGTGAGCTCCTCGACGGCCCTCCTCTTGAGTTCGAGCGAATCCCTCGCGATCTCCATGACCTGGCGCAGCCTCGCGAAGAAATCTGCTCCGCCGCCGCCTCTGGAAAGCCATGCGATCCTGGGGAGGTTGATCGTCACGACCCCGATCGAACCGGTGAGCGGATTGGAGCCGAAGAGCCCGCCGCCCCTCTTCCTCAGCTCCCGGTTGTCGAGGCGCAGACGGCAGCACATGCTGCGGGCGTCCTCCGGGTCCATGTCCGAGTTCACGAAGTTGCTGAAGTAGGGGATGCCGTACTTGCCCGTCATCTCCCATATCGGCCTCAGCTTCTCGTCCTCCCATTCGAAGTCGCGCGTCAGATTGTAGGTGGGGATGGGGAAGGTGAAGATGCGCCCCTTCGAGTCCCCCTCCATCATCAGGCCGGCGAAGACCGAGTTGAGGAGGTCCATCTCCTCCTGGAAGGATCCGTACTTCCATCCCGTGGGCTCGCCGCCCAGGAACACCTCCTCCTCCGCCATCCCGTGTGGCACGCGCAGGTCCATCGTGATGTTGGTGAAGGGGGTCTGGAAGCCGACCCGGGTTGGGATGTTCACGTTGAAGAGGAACTCCTGCAGCGCCTGCCTCACCTCGACGGCGGAGAGGTTGTCCGCCCTTATGAACGGCGCGAGCAGGGTGTCGAAGTTGGAGAAGGCCTGCGCCCCTGCGGCCTCGCCCTGCAGGGTGTAGAAGAAGTTCACGATCTGGCCCAGGGCGGTGCGGAGGTGCCTCGGCGGAGCGGACTCGATCTTGCTCCTGGCGCCTCTGAATCCGTTATGGAGCAGCTCGCGGAGATCCCAGCCCACGCAGTAGGGCCCCAGGATGCCCAGGTCGTGGATGTGGAAGTCGCCGGTGTCGTGGGCCTCCTTGATAGCCGGGGTGTAGATGCGGCTGAGCCAGTAGCGGGCGGTTATCGAGCTGGAGAGGTAGAAGTTGAGCCCCTGGAGGGAGTAGTTCATGTTGGAGTTCTCGTTTACCCTCCAGTCCTCCTTCCCCAGATAGTCGCCCACGAGGCTGTCGATCCCTCCGATGAGCCTGCCGACGTCCTTCGCCTCGCTGCGCTTCTCGCGGTACAGGATGTACTGCCTGGCGGCCGCGGTGAGCTTGCGGAGGACGAGCGTCTCCTCCGTGAAGTCCTGGATCTGCTCCACCGTGGGGATTGTTCCCTTGTGGAAGAAGCTCATGTAAAGAGCCGCCTCCACCTGGTCCGTTATGTCGGCGGCGTTCTCGACGGTTCCCGACGAGGCCAGGGCGGCCTCTATCGAGCGGAGTATCTCTACACGGCTGTAGCCGACGACATCGCCAGCGGTCTTTCTTACAAGCCAGTCCATCCTGCGGCGTTCTCCAATGGAAGATCGACCCCCGGTTTCCATAAGCCCCGGGGGATAATAGCCCGGACGCATTCTCCGTCAAGCCCGAAAGCACAATATGTTGTGGCCTCGGAGCGGCCGATCGACTATATGTTGCAGCATGATGCCCGGGAAGAGATAAGGTATGCCTGAACGCCCCCGAGAAGTGCCGAGCCCGTGGTCCCGGGCGGTGCCGCTCGGGCTCGCCGCCGTTCTCCTATGGTCGACGGCCGCAACGGCCTTCAAGCTGGCGCTCCGCTCCGCGAGCCCGTGCATGGTCGTGCTGATTTCCTCCGCGTTCTCCCTGGCCTTCCTGGCCGTCTGGAACGCCGTCGCACGAACCCGCCCGACGAGGGCCGATTTCCTGTCCGCCCTGCCGCGTGGTTTCCTGAACCCGTTCGTCTACTACCTGGTCCTGCTGGAAGCCTACGACAGGCTCCCGGCCCAGGTCGCCATGGTCGTGAACTACATGTGGCCGGTCATGCTCGTGCTGATGCACTCCGTAATTAAGTGGAGGAGGCCCGGGGCGGTCGATTTGTCGGCGATGGCGGTGAGTTTCGGGGGGGTTGCGGTTCTCGCCCTGCTGCAGCCCCGGGGGACTGGAAGCATGGATGCCGTCGGACTGGCCCTGGCTCTGGCCAGCACCGTGATCTGGGCCGGCTACTGGCTGCTGAACCTCGGGAGCGGGTCCGGCGGATCGTCCGATTCCGCCGGACTGATGGCGGCCTTCGCGTGGGGAACGCTGTTCCTGCTGCTGTTCGCGCTGGCCTCCGGCCGGTTCGAGACGCCCCGTGCTGGAACCGTCCTCGCCTGTCTCTGGATCGGCCTCTTCGAGATGGGCCTGACCTACATCGTCTGGTCGAGGGCGCTGGCCGTGGCCCGCGACCCGGCGGAAGTGGGGAATCTTATATACATCACGCCGTTCCTGTCGCTGGGATTCATAGCCGTCGTCCTCGGGGAGCCGCTCAGGCCCGCCACTCTCGCAGGGCTCGTGCTGGTCCTGGCGGGGATTCTCATCGGCAGGAGGTTCTCCCGCGGGGAGGCGGCCCGGTCCTGAAAAGGGTCGCTCATCCTGCGCTGCCGGCCATCGACACGAACCGCGAAGCAGGAGCCAGCCAGTCCCCGGCGGCCCGGCGGACCATCTCCGGAGTCACCGCGAGGGTGGCCGCCGCGCTCGAGACATCCGAATCCAGCGGTCTGCCCGTCGAGGCGGAGAAAAGCAGATAGCTCGCCAGCGAGTCGTAGTCGTGCAGATTCATCGCCTTCCTGCCCACGGCGGAGGCCTTGAACAGGTCGAGCGTTCTTCCGTCGAACGGCTCGGAACGGGCGCCGTCGAGTTCCTGTTCCAGAATCTCCAGCGCCCTGTCGGCATTCTCCTCGGCCGTAGCGAAATAGGCCATGAACCTGCCCTGTCTCGCAGTGGCGAGGTGTTCGCATCCTACGTGGTACGCCATCCCGTGCTGCTCTCTTATCCTGTTCTCCAGCCTGGAGTTCATGCCGCCGCCGAGGATCGCGGAGAGCAGCCTGAAGGCGTGGAACTGCTCCGAATCCCTCACGGGGGCTTCCGTTGCCAGCAGCACGACCGTCTGGGTTCTGTCCTCCATGACCGTGCGGACGCGGGTGCCCCGCTTCGGAACCGCTGCAATGTTGAACCGCCGCGGCTCCGTAACGGGATCACGCCAGTCGCCTAATGCCGCTTCGACCTCCGACATCAGATCGTTCTCGTCGAAGGCGCCGACAGCGACGAGGAAGGCGCCGGAGGGTCTGGAACAGTCCGCATGGAAGGAGACTGCATCGTCCCTGCCTATCCTGGAGAGGGATTCCCGGGTGGGGACGGCGGCGGCCTCCCTGGGCTCGCTCATTTCGAAGGAGAGGCGTTCGAACGCCGCTCCGAAGGGGGTCTCCGCCCTGTGTCCGAGTTCGGCGATCTTCTCCGCGACCACCCTGTCCAGATCGGCCTTGCGGAATGCCGGCCTTCTGAACAGGTCTGACAGATAGGCCAGCCCCTCACGGATGTCGCCGGGCCGGATGCTCATGGCTCCGAAGGTGAAGTCCTGATCGGCTTCGTGGGCGAATCTCGCCCCTATCCTCTCCAGCCTCCTGTTGAAAACAACGTAGTCCTCGGATTCGGTGCCGTAGGACATCGTCTCGGTCGTGACCGCAGCGAGCCCCGCCATGCCCGGGGGGTCCATGCCGACGGCCATCGGCGTCGACAGACCTATCGAGACCAGCGGGAAGGTGTCGTCCCTCTTCATCAGCACGGTCAGCCCGTTCGCGAGCCTTTCGGTGACAGTGCCCGAGCTGACGCTCCGGGAGGGGGCCCGGAGCATCTCCGGGGGAATGTCGGCCTCAAGGATGTCGATGGAATCGGGAGGGGCTATGTCCCCCGCGCCTCTGTCCGTGGCGAAATCCACAGCCTCCCTCCCCGAGCCGGACGGGACGAGTTCGGTTATGAACGCCCTCTCCGGATCGAGCCATCTGAGGCAGGCTTCCCTGAGTTCCGCCGGTGTCGCGGCCTGGATCCTGCGGGACGACTCCCCGGCGAGGAACATGTTCCCGCTGACGAGGAGCGGGATGGAAAGCAGTCCTGCCGCCCCCGTCGGGCTGGAGTGCGCACTGAGGTCGGTCATCTCGAACTGGACCCTCAGGTTCTCGAAATCCTCCTCTGGAACCGTGGTCCCGGTGAGCCGCCGGATCTCCTCCATGACCAGCTCCTCCACCTGCCGGGCGTCGGAGCCAGGGTAGAGGGAGGTTCTTACCTGGAGCAGGCCGGGGCAGGCGGAGGACATGGTGTCGGCGGACACGCTCAGGGCAAGGCCTCCGTGTACGAGAAGCTCGTCGAGCATGCTCGTCCTGGTTCCCGACAGCCGGTAGCAGGCCATCTCCAGGAGCGGCGCGTCAGGGTGTCCGGCGGGAGGGGCGGGGAAGGAGACGGTCAGTCTCGGTATCTCAGAGGGATGGCTGACTGATGTCCTTCCAGGAGCGCCCCACGGCGAATCTTCGACGGGATAGGGAACCCTGCCTCCGGGCTCCATCGAACCGAAGGCCGCCTCCACGGCGTCCTCGACCTCGGCGGGGTCGACGTTCCCGGCGACTGCGACCACCATGTTCCCCGGGTTGTAGAACTCGGAATGGAACGCCTGTGTCGAACCGGAGTCGAACGAGGAGATGTCCGGGGCATATCCGACGATCGGATTGCGGTACGGATGGGAGGGGAAGGCCTGGAGCATGTGGGCCTCGTCCAGGAACCCCGCCGCGCTCTCTAGCGAGGACGTCCGCCTCTCCTCCAGGATGACCGTCCTCTCGCGGGCGACCTCGTCGGGGTCGAAGACGGGATTCGAGTGCCTGTCGCCCTCCAGTTCGATCGCCGCGCGGACGCCGCCTGCGGGCAGCAGTTCGTGATAGCAGGTGTAGTCCCGTGCCGTGTAGGCGTTCGCCCAGCCTCCGTAGCCCTGTATGATCCCCCAGAAGCGGCTTCCGGAGAACCTCCTGGTGCCCTTGAAGAGCATGTGCTCTATGAAATGGCTCAGCCCGCGGGCGCCCTCCCGTTCCAGAACAGATCCCGCCCTCACGCACGTCAGTACGGCGGCAACGGGGGTGAAGGGCATGGGGAGGACGATCAGCTCGAGGCCGTTGCCGAGCTTGGATGTGCGGACCGTTTCTCGGAGATCCAAGTGAGACTGCCTTTCGATGGCGGCGCGCCGGGGCGGGCAGGCCTCAGTCGAGTAGAACCGTTCCTGCCGACCCGACGATTCCGCCGTCTGCGGAGTGGAGAACCACGAAATAGACACCGGGAGGCATCCCGGGCATTCCGATCGTGATCCCCTCGCCATGCTCGGACAAATCGAGCGGGCCCTCCCGCGAGACGACCCTCCCTGCACAGTCGACGACCTCGATCGAAAGATCATTCCCGGGGAAGAGGTTCGCAAACTGCAGCCGGATCGATCCCCTGCACGGGTTCTCCACCCGGATGCAGGGCGGTTCGACGGGCCCCGGTCCCTCCACTCCTCCCGTTCCCCGGATTCGGATTACGAGGGTATGCCGCCCCGGAGACAGGGCGGGGAGTATGACGAACAGTCTGGAACTCCTCCGGTCGAAGGGGAGGGAGGCTCCGTCGAGCGTCACGTCGATGACTTCGAAGGCGCCGGGGATGTCCGCCGCCATCGTCTGTCCCGCCGCGGCGCCGCCCGAGAAGTCCGCCGTGATCGAGTCGCCCGCCCGGAAGATCGAGGAGAATCTCAGGCGGGAGGCATCCTGCAGGAACCTGCCGTACTCCTCGGGGAAGAGCCAGCCGAAGTGCGGCATCTCCTCGAATACGGTGCAGATGCTGTCGATGGCGGCATATACCGCGGGATTGCCCCAGCCCAGCATCCTGTCGGGATGGCTTCCGAGGAGGGCGTGCTTGCCGCGCGCGAGGACCGTTTCCGCATAGGAGTAGGGGGCGGGGGGATAGTCGCCCCACCAGACGGTGTTCGTCCCCCAGATCTCGCCGCCCGGCTCGACGTAGTGGGAGAGGTACTGGTCGAGGAAGGGTTCGCCGCCCATCTGCTCGTACCATCTTATCCCGTTGCAGTACAGGTCGAAGTCGTGTGCGGCGAGAGCCGCGAGTCCGCTCTGGCTGGTGCGGTGGCCGGGGAACCTGAAGGCCCTGATCAGGGTGGTGTCGAGGCCCGTGGCGGCGAAGTCGGCCATCATCACCCGGAAGCGTTCGAGGTGCTCGGCCGGTTCGTATGTGATGAACTCGTGGAACGGGTCCCAGGCGGAGTCGGGCGACGGGGTGTGATGATAGCCGTGGGAGCCCAGCGTGACCTGGCCCGCCCAGGGATACGCATCGTCCTGGATGTTGCGGAGCCACCGCCTGTAATCGGGAGTAGCGAAATCGGCCAGCCTCCAGACCGAGTGCCAGTGCGACCAACTGTCTTCGTAGCCGGGTTCGGCCCACATCGAGTCGCAGTTGGGCGCCAGGATCGCATCCGGCAGGACGATCCAGTTCATCTTCATCTCGGGGTGGCTCTCCAGCAGGGAGATGAGCCTCGCGGACACCCACTCCCCGCCCGTGGACGATTCCGAGAAGGCCCAGAGGGTGGTGTCGGGCGGGTGGCGGAAGGGGAGGTCGTCCAGTATCCATGATGCGGATCTCTCCAGCCCCGACGGGTGGGCGGACAGGTAGACCGGGATGAATCCCGGTTCCAGGGCTATTCTCATGTAGTACTCGGACTCGTATCCCACGGGGAGTACGGAGTGCAGGTACGGCCCCACTGCCGTCTCCCTCGGGGGCTCGGTGTCGAAGAACCGGAACGAGAGGCGGGGCCGGCCGGGCGGGGCCGCGTCCTCCAGCGCCAGTATGGCCAGGGCCGGATTGGGGAAGACGAAGCACGCCTCCAGGAGGCCGTCCGATCTTGCCGCCCTGACCACCTGATCGCCGGAGATGCGGTACAGCCAGCGGGCTCCCGTCAGCCCGACCACCCTGTCCAGTGCGGACTGGTTCGAGAACGAGACTGTGTTGAAGGCGGAAAGATCCATCTGCATTTCGAGGGGGGATCCGATCGAGGCCTGACCTGCGGCTTTGAGGCCGACCTGGACCTCCATCCCGCGGCCTGCGAGCCTGTACGAGACCTGGATCGAGACGGGGAGCAGTCTGGATCCACTCGACAGGCCGGGCGACGTGAAGACCGCCTCGGTGTCCGATAGAGCCGTGAGGGTTCCGTCCATCGGGATCAGGTCGCCCGAGTGGATCGCGCAGAACCAGCCCCCTCCCACGAGGTTTATCCCGGTGGAGCGGTCCGTGAACATGGTCACGGAGCCGGCCGGAGCGCCATGCCAGGTGGAGGTGATGCGGACCTCCACCTCCCCGTTGTCGAGAACGACCTGGCCGTTGTCGATGATCCCTGCGGCGCCCGCCGTCGATCCATAGGAGACGGCCGTCAGAAGAGCGAGCAGCATCATTTCCACCCCGTTCCCGTCAGTCTGCGCCGGGTTTCATGAGTCAGCCGGCGCCCGGTCCGGGGAGACGAACCGGCGCCCGGCTCCGGAGCGTCCCCTCCCGGTCTTTCTCGAAACTGTACAGGGCGTTCGGGCATGAGGGCAACCGTCGCAACGGAGACTGCGACGGACCCCGGGGAAATCGGAACGGCTGCCGGGAGGGCTGCTTTCATGTCGATTCTCCAGTCCGGTCGTCGTTCGCCTCGGGTTGCACAGGCACCTTCCCCGGGAACATAATCGGTTTTACCTGAGGCTCCTCAGGAGGTCTGCATGGATCGCACACGATCAGTGTTCGTCACGGGCGGGGTTGTATCCTCTCTGGACAAGGGCGTCACCGCCGCCTCGATCGCCCTGCTTCTCAGGCAGCGCGGCTGCAATGTCGCACTCCGGAAGCCGGCTCCGCACCCGCTCTTCGCGGGCTTCGTCGCGGCCGCTTCGCAGGGGGCGGGCGGATGAAACTCCATGAATACTGCGGCCTTTGCGGCGTGGTAGGCGACAGCGAGGCACTTGCCCTGGTCGCCGAAGGGCTGCACGCCCAGCAGCACAGGGGGCAGGAGGCGGCCGGAATCCTCGTAAGAACGGACTCCGGCCTCGAGGTCCACAAGGGGCTGGGCCTGATCGCCCAGGTAATGGCTTCCTCCCCGGAATCCTGGAGGACATGCGGGATCACGGCGGCGATGGGCCATGTCAGATACGGAACCGTCGGCAGCAGATCGGTTCTGAACGCACAGCCTTTCCTGGTGAGCATGAGCGGCATTCAGACCGGCATCGCCCACAATGGAACCATAACGAACGCATCCAGGCTGAGGGCCGAGCTGGAGAGACAGGGCGCGATCTTCCAGACCAACTCCGACACCGAGGTCGTCCTCCATCTGATGGCCCGCAACCTGGAGGCCACGGGCCACGATCTGAGGGCTTCCATGGAAATGGCGCTGGAGGTGCTCGAAGGGGCCTACTGCCTCCTCATCATGACCCCGGATCAACTGTACGCGGTCAGGGACCCACTCGGATTCAGGCCGTTGAACCTGGGCCGGATTTCGAGCGGAGGCTGGGCCGTTGCCAGTGAGACGATCGCATTCCCCCTGTGCTGCGCGGAATACGTGAGGGAGATCGAGCCGGGGGAGATCCTGTGCCTTCCCTTCGACGCATCCGGGCCATCGTCCCGGAGGTTCGGCTCCCGCACGGGCCTCTTCGGGAACAGGAACAGGCTGGCCCAGTGCATCTTCGAGCATGTCTACTTCGCCAGGCCCGGCAGTCGCGTGTTCGGAGACAGCGTGTATCACGTGCGGATCAGGATGGGCGCCCAGCTCGCGAAGGAGGCTCCCGCCGACTGCGACGTGGTCCTGCCCGTCCCCGACAGCGGTATGTTCGCAGCGATAGGCTACTCGAGGGAGCTGGGGATCGATTTCGACATGGGCTTCACCCGGAACCACTACGTCGGCCGGACTTTCATCGATCCCGCCACTGCGAGGCGTGCGGCCATGGTCACGCGCAAGCTCCAGCCGATCCCCGAGGCGGTCAGCGGGAAGCGGATCTGTGTGGTGGAGGACAGCATAGTGCGTGGGACCACCAGCAGGGCCAGGATCAAGGCTCTCCGCGAGGCCGGCGCCCGCGAGGTCCACATGAGGGTGAGCTGCCCCCCGCATAGATTCGGCTGCTTCTTCGGGATCGACTTTCCCGAACCGTCGCAGCTCATAGCGAACAGGTACAGCATTGAGGAGATCACCAGACTGCTCGATCTCGACTCCCTCGCATACCTGTCCAGGGACGGGATGCTGAGCTGTGTGAGTGCGCACGCGCCATGCGACTACTGCACGGCATGCTTCAACGGAGATTATCCCGTGACCCCGCCCGAGCCCGGCGGGATTGCGAGATCCTGCGGAGGATAGAGGAATGACTGTTTCCCATCCCAGTGGAGTGTCGATCCTGGACTTCGGATCCCAGTACACGCAGCTCATCGCACGGAAGATCAGGGAGGCCGGCGTCTATTGCGAGGTCTTCCCGGGAAACGCCCCGCTGGATACCATCATGTCGATCCGGCCCTCCGCCCTGGTGCTTTCAGGAGGGCCGGGCAGCGTCTATGACGAGGCATCCCCGCGGCCCGTCCCCGGAGTCCTGGACTCCCATCTTCCGATCCTGGGCATCTGCTACGGGATGCAGCTCCTCGCGCTGCACGACGGAGGAACCGTCGAGGGAGGCTCGGGCCGCGAGTACGGGCCCGCCGTACTCGACCCGGTTCCCGGTTCGGCCCTGCTGCTGGGTGTCGGTAGCGGTCTCACCGCCTGGATGAGCCACGGCGACCACGTGACAGCCCTGCCCCCGGGGTACTCCGTTTCCGCGACCACCTCCTCTATTCCCATAGCGGCCATGGAGAACCACTCCCGCAGGCGCTACTGCGTCCAGTTCCACCCCGAGGTGGCCCACACCGTCTCCGGCGCCCAGATCCTGTCGAACTTCCTCTTCTCGCTGTGCGGCATCCTGCCGGACTGGAACATGGCGGCATACAGGCATGAGGCCGTGGAGATGATAAGAGCGGAGGCCGGCCCCGAGGGAAGGGTGATTCTCGGGCTTTCCGGGGGGGTCGACTCCTCCGTTGTGGCGGCCCTGCTCCACGAGGCCCTGCCGGGCAGGTTCACCCCGATATTCGTCGATACCGGGCTTCTCCGGAAGGGCGAGAGGGAATCGGTGGAGGAGACGTTCCGGGGGCACTTCGGGATGGACCTGGTCTGCGTGGACGCATCCTCGCGCTTCATAGGCGCCCTCGATGGGGTGACCGATCCCGAACGGAAGAGGAAGATCATCGGCAGGGTCTTCATCGAGGTGTTCGAGGAGGCTGCCGGCCGTGTCGGCGGCGTGACCCACCTCGCACAGGGCACCCTGTACCCCGACGTGATAGAGAGCGTTTCCTTCAAGGGCCCCTCCGCGACCATAAAAAGCCATCACAACGTTGGCGGGCTGCCGGAGCGCATGAAGCTCGGGCTCATAGAGCCCCTCCGCGAGCTCTTCAAGGACGAGGTGAGGAATCTGGGAAGGGAGCTCGGGCTGCCGGAGAACATCCTGGGGAGGCATCCCTTCCCCGGCCCGGGCCTGGCCGTCAGAATACCCGGCCCTATCACCAGGGAGGATCTGGACCTGCTGAGGGAGGTCGATGCGGTCTTCATCGACCACCTCGTCCGGGAGGGCCTCTACGATTCCATCTGGCAGGCATTCGCCGTGCTTCTTCCCGTGCGCACGGTCGGGGTGATGGGCGACAGGAGGACCTACGAAAGGGTGGTGGCCCTCAGGGCGGTTACGTCCATGGACGGCATGACGGCGGACTGGTTCCGGATGGAACCCGAGCGGATGGCCGCCATATCGTCCGAGATTGTCAATAAGGTCAGGGGCGTGGGCAGGGTGGTCTACGACATCTCATCGAAACCGCCCGCCACGATCGAGTGGGAGTGAGGTCAATGGGCCGTTCAGTCAGACACTCAGTCGGAAGAGAGATGCGCAGTTATGCCGGGATGCTGTTGGGTTCCGTCCTGTACGGCGCCGCCAACTCCTGGTTCCTGTTCCCGTTCCAGGTCGCTCCCGGCGGAATAGGCGGGCTGTCCCAGATCCTCTACAGATACACTTCCATGCCCGAGGGCTTCTGGATGCTGTGTCTGAACGTTCCGCTCTTCATCCTCGGATGGGTCGCCCTAGGCAGGCAGTTCGGCCTTAAGAGCTTCATCGCCACGATGATATCCACGGGGATGTGCTGGGTGTTTATGCCGTCCCACTTCACCTTTCTGCCGGACTACGCCGATCTGGTGCACAACATCGCGTCCCCGGGGGAGCCGCCGAGGCTGGCCTTCTTCCTGAGCGGCAGCAACCCGGTCGACGTACTGCTGGCGAGTATCGCGGGCTCGACAATGCTCGGCATCGGTCTCGGATTGATCTTCAAATCCGGCGGGTCGACCGGCGGAACGGACATTCCCGTGGCGATTCTCCGGAAATACACCGGCCTCTCGATCAGCAGCGGCTACTGGATCGTGGAGTCGCTGATAATCCTGTCGGCCGGGTTCGCCTTCTCCAACGCCCCCCTCGTCATATGGGCCTATATGAACCTCTTCCTGTGCTCCCGGGTGACGGACCTCGCGGCGGAGGGCATGCCCTACGTAAAGGCGGCCTTCATCATGTCGTCCAGGTCCGACGCCCTGCGGGATGCGATACTGGACGAACTGGACCGTGGCGTCACCCTTCTGAAGGCCGAGGGCGGCTTTTCCAGGAAGCCGAAGGAGGTGATCTACGTCTGCGTTCACAGGAGGCAGGTCCGGGAGCTGGAAGAGATAGTCCGGAGCGTGGACCCTCACGCCTTCATGGTGCTGCACGATGCCCACGACGTGATGGGATACGGCTTCAGGCGGAGGACTCTCGCCTTCGAGGATCAGCACGATTGACAGCACTTTCCTGCTGCGATATGACGACTGACGATTCCGGCGCGACCGGCGCCGTCTTTCCTTCCACGCACGTCCGGAAACCTGGAGGGTATATGAAGAGAATCCTGCTTGCATCCGTCTGCGTCCTGTCGCTCTCCTGCGGTTCAGATCCCACAGGAGGGGGAGGAGTCGCGGACGAGGATTACTTCCCCCACCGGAGCGCGTCCTTCTGGAGCTACGACAGGGTCGGATCCGTGGATACCCTGGGCGGCGAGTACCAGTTCAGGGGACGCAGACTCGAGACCGTCACCGGGCAGGAAGAGCATGGCGGGGCCGATCTGATCCTGTTGACCTCCGTTGGATACGACACACTCTACGCCGCCGGTATGGACTCGATCTTCGTACCGATCGGAGGGGTCGCCGCGCTCAAGATAGGCGACACGGGCGTATGGACATACACCGACACGCTCCTGACCGATTCGATCCTGATCGTCCAGTTCCCGCTGGCGGAAGGCGCACAGTGGATGGCCCACTCCAATCCGGATGTATACGGAGAGGTGACGGCCATGGACGAGACGATAACCGTTCCGGAAGGCACGTTCGACGGTGTTCTCCACGTGTCTCTGGGGATGGACTCGTTGCTCCTGTCCATGGATCAGGAGTTCTGGTTCGCGCCCGGGGTCGGTTGCATCAGGCGTGTCACCTGCATCAGCGCCGGCGGCGCGGTGACTTTGTACGAACTGGAGGAATCGCTCAGGGACCATCTGGTCTACTGAAGCCGGCATGATCCGGATTGTCGGAGGATTGCAGATCGGGATGCTCCGCTTGATCCCTGAGACCGCGCAATCGGCTTGTCCGCTTCCTGCGGGGACATCGACGCCGGAGGGTTGGCCGCCCCGGGGCTGCAGGCCGGGCGGGAACGCTTCCAACGGCGGTTGTGCCGTTCAGGATACACGGGAACACCCGCAGGACCGCTGACGGGGATGCTTGAGAAAGCCGGCGCCTGATGCGCCTCTTCGACACACACTGCCACCTGACCGAGGAGCCTCTCGCATCCGATCTCCGGGGAGTTCTTGCAAGGGCCAGGGAGGCCGGAGTGGAGGAAGTACTCGTGCCGGCCTCCGGGCGGGCTTCATGGGGCGCCGTGACGGCCATGCGTGACCTGCCCGGTGTGCATACCGCCATCGGGCTGCACCCCTGGTTCGCGCAGGAAGGCGTGGACAAGGTCGAGCTGGAGGATGTCCTGGCCCGTCACTCCTGTGTCGCGATCGGGGAGATCGGTCTCGACCTCGCGGTCGACAGCCCTCCCGCCGATGTCCAGATCAGGGTTCTCGAAACCCAGCTCTCGGTCGCCTGCGATATGGATCTTCCGGTGCTGCTCCACTGCAGGAAGGCCTTCACGGAACTCACGGACGTTCTGAAGAGCTATCTCCCGGGCCTGAGAGGCCTGCTCCACGCCTTCTCGCGGTCGCCCGAGGTCGCCGAGCCGTTCCTGGAAGCCGGCTTCTACATCGCCTTCGGAGGCGCCGTGACAAGACCGGGAGCCGCACGGGCGCGAGCTTCCGCCGTTCATGTGCCCCCGGATCGTCTTCTGCTGGAAACAGACGCCCCGTCCATAGGACTCGACGGGATACACGCAAGGGACGTGGAGCCGCGCCACGTCCGGGATGTGGCTGCGGCGGTGGCTTCCCTGAGGGGAACCACCCCGGAAGCAGTGGCCGGGCTGACGACGGCCAACGCCAGGAGGCTGTTCCGGCTTGAGTGAGGCCGCCTTCGCCAGGACGCTCGAGTTCTTCGGGCGTGAGGCCTTCGACAGGATCAGACGGTCTTCCGTGGCCGTGATCGGACTCGGCGGCGTGGGCGGCCACGCCGCGGTCGCCCTCGCAAGGAACGGCGTGGGCCGGCTGCTCCTGGTCGATTCCGACGTAATCACGGAGAGTTCGCTGAACAGGAGCCCATTCGCTCTGCCCGGGGACATCGGCAGATACAAGGCCGAACTGCTGACTGAGCATGTCTCGGCCGCCTGCCCCGGGACGCAGGCCACGCCGCTCGTTCTCTTCGTCGATGAAAACGAGACCGCTGCGATCCTCGGCTGGAAGCCCGATCTCGTGATCGATTCGATAGACTCCCTCAACCCAAAGGTCTCGCTCCTCGAAGCATGCGTCAGGGCCGGCGTCCCGGTACTGAGCAGCATGGGCGCCTCCCGGAGGCTCGACCCGTCGAAGCTGAGGATAGACGACATCTCGAAGACGAGCGGCTGCCCGCTGGCGAGAAAGGTGCGATCCTATCTGGGCCGGAGGGGGATTCGTTCAGGGATACGCTGCGTCTTCTCGACGGAGGTTCCGCCCGTGGAGGCCGGACCTCCCGACGGGAGCGAGATGCTGGAGAGGCGGGGACGCGTACGCAGGCGCCTGCCGGGGATAGGTCCTCTGCCGGGCATCTTCGGTTACGCCTGCGCAGCCGAGGCTCTTCGCCTTCTTGCCAGTCCGGTGTCAGAGGAAAAAACGTCAAATACGCAAAAAAGCAGCGTTACATCGCCACAATAATTCAAGTGGAAATGACCTGATGCGTCACATACCATGTGGCATCAAGCAGATAGGATTCCTGTCTTGCATTGATAAGGAAAGATATATGTACGAAAATCATCTAATCCTGCGTATTTGACGTTTTTTCCTCTGACACCGGATTGTGACACCGGATTGTGGCGGGAACGTGTGGGAATCGAACCCACCCAGGATGGTTTGAGCACCCGGCGCCGGATTTGAAGTCCGGGAGGGACACCAGCCCCCTTCCGCTCCCGCGTGTCTGGAAAATGCGTTCCCGCCGATCCGTGTCAAGTATCGCTCGCACCCCATGAGCCCCGGCTAATCGCTGGCCGAGGGGGGCGGCGGGAATGACGCCGGGGTAAGGATCGAGCCGGAGCCTAGGTCCACCAGGCCACGAGGCCCGGTTCCACGATAGTACCGAATCGCCGGTGGCTCGGCAGGACTCTCACCGTGAAACCCTGTGTTCCGGTCCTCGTGCATGCGAAGGACCCGGAAAAGACCATTCTGCCGTCCTCCATGCCGTTGAACGACATCCTGTCCGACATGGTGTCTTCCGGACCCTCGTCGCCCCTGTAAAGGCCGGACCTTATCTCGACGGAGAGATCCCCGGGCTCGAGCCCGTCCGCATACATTACGACCTTAACGGGAACCACATCTCCGACGGTGACAGGGATGTCCTCGCCGGGGGATTCCACCCTTTCGACGCGGACGGTGCGCCATGCCGACCTGATCCTGTCCTTCCAGGCGGACAGTTCCTTCGCCCCGGCCCATGAGTCGGCTGCAAGAGCCTCCCAGCCGTCGAAGGCAGGGATGTAGTAGCGGTCGGAGTATTCGGCAAGCATCCGGTTCGTGTTGAAGAACGGACAGATCGTCCTCATGCAGTTCTTCATCATCGAGATCCATCCACGGGGAAGACCGTCGGCCTGCCTGTCGTAGAACAGCGGGGCGATCACGTTCTCGATCATGTCGTACAGGGCCTTGGTCTCTACGCGGTCCTGCGTCTCGGGGTCGGAATAGGTCTCCCCGCGCCCCACCAGCCAGCCGATCCCGGGCGAGTAGGCTTCGTCCCACCATCCGTCGGGGACGCTGCAATTCAGCACTCCGTTCAGGGAGGCCTTCATCCCGCTGGTTCCACTCGCCTCCAGCGGCCTTCTCGGGACGTTCAGCCAGACGTCGACACCCTGCACGAAGTGCCGGGCCATGTCCATGCTGTAATCCTCGAGATAGACCATCCTGCCGTAGAACCCCTCCTTCATGCTCTGATGGACGATCTGGCGGATCAGCTCCTTGCCGCCGTCGTCGTGCGGATGGGCCTTGCCGGCGAAGACGAGCTGGATGGGCCTGTCCGGATGGCCGAGGAGCTTCGCGAGTCTCTCCGGGTCCCTGAGAAGGAGGGTGGCCCGCTTGTAGGTCGCGAACCTTCTGGCGAACCCGATCGTCAGCACGTCCGGATTGAGCACGGGGGTCTCCGACATGCCCTGCCCGGTCAGCCCCATGCTGGCCTGCTGCGCGCGCCACCTCTCCCGGACATAGGCCACTAGCCGCTCGCGGAGCCTGACGTGGCCTCTCCAGAGTTCGGAGTCGGGAATGTCCGCGATGTTGCGCCAGCAAGCCTCGTCCCTCGGGTTGCTGGGCCATCTTGGGCCGATGTAGCGGTCCAGCAGGCGGGTCATCTCGTCGGACATCCACGTTTCGATGTGAACGCCGTTCGTCACGTGCTCGATAGGTATGTCGTCCTCGGAAAGGCCGGGCCAGACGCTCTTCCAGATCGAGCGGGAGACCTTTCCGTGGAGGCGGCTCACGCCGTTCCTGAATCTCGAGTGCCGCAGAGCGAAGATCGTCATCGAGAAATCGCCCCTGCCACCTGTGCGGCCGAGTTTGATGAACGCCTCCAGGGGCATTCCGAGCAAATCCAGGTATGGCTTGAGATAGCTGCCGAGCAGTTCGGGCGGGAACTCGTCGTTGCCGGCCGGGACAGGAGTGTGCGTGGTGAAGACGTTCCCTGCTATCGCCAGTTCACGGGCTTCGCCGAGGCTCAGACCCTCTCCCATGAGCTGCCTGATCCGTTCCAGTACGAGGAATGCCGAGTGACCCTCGTTGGCGTGGCAGACGGAGGGCCGTGAGCCGATCGCCTCCAGAACCCGGAGCCCTCCGATGCCGAGGACTATCTCCTGCTTCAGCCGCATCTCGCGGTCCCCGCCATAGAGGTGGCCCGTGATCTCCCTGTCTTTCGGGCTGTTGACCGGCAGGTCGGTATCCAGGAGGTAGAGTCTGGTGCGGCCCACGCGGACCATCCAGACCGCGGCCGTAATGTCGCGCCCGTTCAGGGGCAGGGTAACCACCACCGGCCTGCCGTCGTTATCAAGGACGGGGCTGACCGGTGTGTTCGAGTAGTCGTTGACGAAATACCTCTCCTGCTGCCAGCCGTCGCTGTTGAGGTACTGACCGAAGTAGCCCTGCCGGTAGAGGAGCGATACTCCAACCAGCGGCAGGCCGAGTTCGCTGGCGCTCTTGAGCGTATCACCCGCGAGCACGCCCAGCCCGCCGGAGTAGATCGGCAGGCTCTCGTGCAGGCCGAACTCCATGGAGAAGAAGGCTGTCAGAAATCTGTCGATGCCGCCCGGCCTGCGTTCCATCGTCTTGTCGAACCATGTCGGCCGCCCCAGGTAGTCCTCGAGACTGCCCGCCACCTCGTCCAGGTTGGAGAGGTAGACGCTGTCCGAGGAGAGTTCCTCGAGGCGCTTCTGATCGACCCTGCCGAGCAGCAGTACCGGGTTGTGGAGGGTCTCCTCCCACAGGTGGCTGTCAATCGATCTGAAGAGATCGACTGCATCGGGGTTCCATGTCCACCAGAGGTTGTAGGCTATGTTCTTCAGCGCGGACAGGCGCTCTGGTATCCGAGGCACGACCTTGTACAATCTGGTCTGCACGGTCCGATCCTTTCGGAAAACGACGGGACGGAGAAACCGGAAGACGCAAGGTAGGCATCCGCGGTCCCCGTCGTCAAGGAAGGCGGGTCCGCCGGATGCGCCGGGACGGGCCGGAACGGCTGCTATGACACTTTCAGGCCCTGGCGGGGTAGAATATGCCCGGGAGAGTGAATCATGAAACCTGTTCCGACCTCTGTCGCCGCTGTACTGATCCTTGCGGGCGCGGCCAGCCCGGGAAGCCTGGAATGGTCCGTACACCTGGACAGGAGTGACGTCACAGTAGCGCCGGACGGACGCTTCGACCTCGTCCGGGCCTCCGGGCTGGAGCTGTCCGGCATGCCGGGATCGCCGCTCCTGCCTTCGCTTCCCCTTTCCTTCGTGCTGCCTCCGGAAGCAGGCGAAGTCTGCTTCGAAGCCGACTTCTCCAACCCCGTCACCGTCGTTCTCTCACGACCCGTGGTCCCGGCCTGGCTCCCCGGCACGACGGGCGGCGAGGGAAGTGCGTCCTGCCCTCCCGACCCGGCCGTCTATCTCTCCCGCGAGCCCTTCCCGGCCGAACGGACTTCGGACGTCCGGATCGGCAGGCTCTGCGGCTTCACGATCGCATCCTGCACGATAAGCCCGTGGGAGTACAGGCCGCTCGAGGGCTCTCTCTCCTATTACACCGACATCCGAATCTCGATCTCGTGGACCGGAGGCGGCGACATCCGGACCGTCACCGACGCACAGGCCGCATCGGCCGCGAGGCGCGTCGCCCTGCTCGTCGAGAACGACGAGGACATCCATGCGTTCATGCCTCCGGTCAGGCCTGCGGCTGCGGGGGATGCAGCCTGGGTTGCCGTTTGCGACAGCGCCTACGCATCCGACTTCGAACCCCTCAGGGCGATGTGGGAAGGATTGCTCGGCTCGGCGGCGATACTGACGATTCAGGAGATCGAGGGCTCCTGTCCCGGCCTGGATGCCGCCGACAGGCTCCGGAACGCGATCCGGGACCTGTGGGCCGAGCATGGTGCGCTGTATGTCCTGCTCGCGGGAGATGAAACTCTCGTTCCAGTGAGGTTCGTCTACACCAGGTGCGAGGATGTGCTGCCTGAATCGGCTCCGGTGGACCATTATTTCGGCGACCTGGACGGAAGCTGGGATGCCGATGGGGACGGGGTGTACGGTCAGTCGGACGACTCGCTGGACCTCTACATGGATGTCCTCGTCGGGCGTGCGTTGATCGCGGACCATTCCCATGCCGCGACCTTCGTGGACAGAACGATGACTTACGCCTCCTCGCCACCGGACGGCCCATGGGGCAGAACGGCCCTTCTCTGCGGCGCGATCCTCTTCGAGGACATCGGATACATCGGAGGCAGGGGCTGCGACTCGCTCGCCGCCGCCCTGCCCCGGACCTGGGATGTGGTGCGCGTGTACGAGGAGCCGTCTCTGGTCGACGGCAGCGACACCCACATCGAATACCTCCAGGCCGGGACGGGATGGAACTACTATGCCGGCCACGGGAACAGGAACGGCATCTGGTGGCACGACAAGCCGTACACGATGATGAGCGTCACCCTGGCCCAGGAACTGCAGAACGGCTTCAGAGCCGGCATCCATACGAGCATCGGCTGCCATCCCGGCGACTTCTGCGACGACCTGCAGTGCTGCGCGGAAGCTCTGCTCCGGAACCCTGACGGGGGCGCCGTCTCGGTCACCTTCAACACGACCTACGGATGGGAGGGCTACTGGCCCGAGCTGGGGCCGAGCGAACGGATGTGCATCGACTTCACCTCCGGCGTCTTCATGGACCACCTTCCTTCCCTGGGCGAGGCCTTCGCCTCCGCTAAGGACCGCAGGATCCCCTGGATTCACGGCGAATACGACAGGAACCTGCAGTCGATACTCGCCTGGACCGCCTTTCATGACCCGGCTCTCGCGGCTCTGGGAGTAGAGCCCATGATGCCGATACCGCCCATCCCTCTCACCATGGGCGCTCCCCGGCCGAATCCCTCCATCGGCGGCGCCCCGCTGACGTTCGACGTCCTGTTCCGGGGCGGCACGGCCGAGCTGTCGGCATGGGACATGGCGGGCAGGCTCCTGTGGAGGGACACGGCGACGGCCCCGGGAACCTACCAGTGGGACGGCCGCCTGCCCGACGGGCGCCGGGCGCCGGCCGGCGTCTACATCATCTCGGCCAGGCGGGGCGGCCTCGTTGTCAGCCGCCGTGCCGTGATCCTCGAATGACAGTTAGGCGCCATGCTCACCGAGCCCTCTACCGGGCCGGGCAACAGGCGCTGATGGTCTGACTCCCGCCTGCCGTCTGCAGCCGCAACGCATCTGAAGCAACGAACGACCCTGTCGCGATGGAGGACAAGAGAAAAGGGCCGCCGGGCGACCGGCGGCCCTGATGCATCGCCCCCTGCCTAGAACTGGGCCTTTATGCTGCCCCAGGTGTCGTGCGTGAGTCCGGCGTCGAAGTCGATGTCGAGTTCGGAGAGATAGCATGCCGATCCCTTGGCCCAGGACCAGAAGAAGGTTCCACGGCTGTCGGCGTAGCAGAGCCCGTAGGATTGAGCCTGGCCCATCGACGGGCAGGGTACCGTTCCGAAGTGGGTGAGGGTCGAGCCGTCGTATTCGTAGAAATAGAACTGATGAACATTGTAGCTGGTGACGACGATGCCCAGGTTGCCGTTGCAGGGAAAGACGGCCAGACCGCTGAGCTGGTATGATGGCTCGGAGATGATGAATCTGTTCGTCGTGCCCCCGGGAACAAAGTTGTAGATCGAGTACACGCCGTCGTCGCTATGGGCCTCCCAGTATTCGCCGGTCTCCTCGTCGAACTCCATCCCGCGGCCTTTATTGCCTGCTGGATTCGCCGGAAAGTCGACCCAGGCTCCATTTTCGTTGACAAACAGGTTGGTGAGATCCCAGTCGTTGCTGGTGAAGAGTGCACCCGCAGGACCGGCCGCCACTCCGAAGCAGCCAGCGTTCGAATCCATCAGGTCGATGCCGCCTGCCATGCACCCGCCTGCGGCGTCCCAGCGATTGATCCTGTCGTCCACTGCGGAGGCCATGATCACATAGCCGTCTTCGCTGTTGAGCCAGTCCAGTCCGAGGACCTGGACTCCGGGGGTCCAGGTGTCGATGACGGTGATGCTTATACCATCAGTTCCAGGGACGATGGGACACACAGGGGCATGGAGGCCGTCGTTCCCATCTTCGCCGGCGTATGCCAGCGATGCGAGACCGATGAGCAGCAGATGAACAGGTTTCATGACTCCCTCCCCGTACGAAAGTGAAAACATACGCAACACTAAGTATGAATCTTCCAAGGCATGCCGGGTATGTCGTCCACCCCGGCCGGTCGTTGGAATACCGGGCTGCCCGGTGGGGTAGAACCTGCAACGGACAGCGAACGGAGGTACATCGTGAGATCGGTTGTCTTTGCGGCGCTCGTCGTCTTGTCGGCGGCCCGGACCGTCGATGCCGGGGATGACTACAGCAGGCTCCAAGCCGTGGGAGAGAACGGCGTGGTCGTCGATCTGCCCCTCGAGCACACATCGGTGGACATCGCCGTCACCGGCAATCTGCAGAGGGCGGTTGTGAGGCAGATCTACGGCAACCCGTTCGAGGAACCGATCGAGGCTGTCTATGTCTTCCCGCTGCCCGACGACGGCGCGGTCGACAGGATGAACATGTACATCGGCGACCGGCTGGTGGTCGGGCGCATCTACGAGAGGGACGCCGCGCGGGTCATCTACGAGGAGGCCGTCTCCTCCGGTCAAACCGCGAGCCTCCTGGAGCAGGAGAGGCCCAACATTTTCACCCAGAGCGTCGGGAACATACTTCCAGGCGACAGCATCACGATCGAGATCAGCTACGTCGCGACCGTAGGATACGACGACGGCAGGTACGAACTGTCCTTCCCGATGGTGGTCGGACCAAGGTTCATCCCCGGGGAGCCGACCGGACACTCCGGCACCGGCCGGGCCTTCGACACCATCCAGGTCCCCGATGCGGGCAGGATCACGCCGCACGTCGTCCCCGAGGGCATGCGCACCGGATACGACATCGACCTCTCGGTCACCATGAACACCGGTTTCCCCGTGGGGCGGATCAGGAGCCTGAATCACGCGATCAGCGAGAAGCGCAGCGGAAATACGATCAGAATCAATCTGATAGGGAAGAACGAGATTCCCAACCGCGACTTCGTCCTGACCTACGGATCCGGGTCGGACCGGATCGAGGCCGGCCTGATGACCACGAACGGCGACCTGGGTGGACACTTCATGCTGATCCTCCAGCCCGAGGTCGACGTTGCCGACGATGACATAATGCCGAAGGAGATGTTCTTCGTGGTCGACTGCTCCGGCTCCATGAGCGGGCAGCCGATGGAGGTGGCGAAGGAGACCGTCCGGCAGTTCGTCCGCGGGATGAACCCGGGCGACTCCTTCCAGATCATCCGTTTCAGCGAGAACGCCAGCGGGATGTCGGACCACCCGCTCGAAAACACCCCTGCGAACGTGGCGACAGGCATCTCTTACATCAATTCCCTCTCCGGCGAGGGAGGGACGATGATGATCGAGGGCGTCCGCGCGGCTGTCGGCTATCCCGAGGACCCGGACAGGATGCGCTTCGTCATCTTCCTGACCGACGGCTACATCGGGAACGAGGCCGAGATACTGGGCGAGCTGCGGAGCACTCTCGGCGGGAACACCAGGCTCTTCAGCGTCGGCGTGGGTTCAGGCCCCAACCGGTATCTAATCGAGGGCCTTGCCGAGGAGGGACGGGGAGCCTCCTGCTACGTCGGGCTGAACGAGGATCCGGAATCCGCCGTCTCGGCGATCTACGAGAAGCTCAACAACCCTTATCTCGTCGGGATAGACATCGACTGGGGAGGTTTGAAGGTCACTGAGGCATACCCGGCGGAGGTTCCCGACCTCTTCGCGGGTCAGCCGCTGGTCGTGACGGGGCGGTATACGGCCCCGGGCAGGGACAATGTCACGATTACGGGATCGATCGGAGGGCGCGAGTGGAGCAGGACCATTTCCGTCGAGCTTCCCTCGGCGGAGGAGGGGAACGACGTCATAGCGACCCTCTGGGCCAGGCGGAAGATCCACGATCTCTCCAGGCTGCTGTACGACCGCTACGGCCGTGAGAGATACGATCAGGAGATCGTGGACGCGATAACCGACGTAGCCCTGGATTACCGGATCATGAGCGAGTACACGTCGTTCGTGGCGGTCAGCGAAGAGGTGAGGACGGTCGACGGCAGGCCCGTCACCGTGGAAGTGCCGGTGAACATGCCCCAGGGCGTGTCCTATGAGGGCGTGTTCGGGCAGGGAGGAAGTGCTGAAGCCCAGTATAGGATGACCGCACCCTCTCCTGTAATGAGGTCGTACGGTGTCGTAGGCGGCTCCACAGGAAATGCGCCCGGCGAGATGGCCCAGGTCGAATGCTGTGTCGTTCTGGCCGACGGAGACTGGTACGGCTGCAGCACATCACCATCGGTAGTCATGGTATCCGTATCCCCGTATCTCGGGCTCAGGGCGTCGGAGGTCAGGTCGGCTCTGCGGGAGTGCATCGACGAGATGCTGGCCTCATATACCGAATTAGTGGAGGACACCAGGGCGGACGACGGCACCTTCGCAACGGGGAGCATCACCCTGTCGATCGAGTTCGACGGAACCGGCCGTGCCGTCGGTGTCTCCGTGGTGAGCGACGAGGTCGGATCGGACAGGCTGGCGAGGGAAGTTATCTCCATCCTCAGGGCCGTCAGGATTCCGGAGCCGCCCGAAGGTGCGGGAGCCATCGTAGTCACATACAGTTTCTCGGCAGTCTAGACGGAGTTCGGATGGAAGAGGGGCGGGCCAGGCCCGCCCCTGTCGCTTCCGGTCAGGCTCGGCCACTAGGGCTGGAAGCCCTCCCGGAACCTGAGCAGCCTCGCGGGATTGCCCGCGACTATCGCTCCGTCGGGAACGTCCTTCGTGACGACGGAGCCTGCCCCCACGACGGCTTTCCTGCCGATCCTCACAGGCAGTATCGTCGCGTTCGAGCCGATGCTGGCCCCGTCCTCGACCACGGTGCCCTTCCACTTCTCCTTCTCAGGCTGCGGAGGATGGACGTCGTTTATGAACATCACGCCGTGCCCTATGAAGCAGTCGCTCCCGATCGTCACCATGTCGCAGACGAAAGAGTGGCTCTGAATCCTGGTTCTGTCGCCGATGACCGCTCCGCGCTGTATCTCGGTGAAGCAGCCGATCATGCAGTCTCGCCCGATCCTGCACCCGTAAAGGTTTACGAAGTTCCAGACCTTCGTGCCCTCGCCTATCTCGCAGTCGTTGATAAGCTTGTAGTCCATATCGACCTCCGCGGTTGGTAGTGCCGAACATAGTCCGGGCGTGACGCCCGGGCACGATTTCAAACCCTGCCTCTCCGGGCTTATGCTTGTGCATGCAGTCCGGATGACCGGCACGAACGGGAGGAGAGGGATGTCCGTCGGGTTCAAGTGCCCTTCATGCGCAGGAGATCTCACCGCGAACCCCGGCGGGAAGACGACGAAATGCCCCTTCTGCGGGATTTCGTTACTGGTGCCCGACGAACTGCTCGACAGGAGACAGATCTGGCCGGCTGAAGTCATAGAGGCGGGCAGGACAGCCAGTAGAGCCGGATGGCTGACTCCCCGTCAGGGCGTGGATACCGAATCTCTGCTGCGTTTCGAAGCCGGAGGCACGGGCCGCGGCTGCTTCACAGCCCCCTGGGACATGGCTGTCGATGGCAGGGGATGCATCTGCGTCACGGACGTCGCTTCCAACAGGATGCAGGTTTTCGACCGTACCGGCGGGGTCCGGTATGTGTGAGACGGGGCCGCAGAGCGGCCCCGCCGATCCTGAGAATCTCCGTCAGTCCTCCGACAGGAACGGGTACCTGAAGTCGCGCGGTGTGGCGAAGCACTCCTTCAGCGTCCTGATGCTGATCCATCTCAGCAGGTTGAAGATGGAACCCGCCTTGTCGTTGGTTCCGGATGCCCTAGCGCCGCCGAAGGGCTGGTGTCCCACCGTTGCCCCTGTCGTCTTGTCGTTGATGTAGAAGTTGCCGGCGGCGTGCCTCAGACGCGTTTCGGCCAGCTTCACGGCCTCCCTGTCGCGTGCGAAGACCGCACCCGTCAGGGCGTATGGCGATGTCGAGTCGCAGAGGTCCAGTATCTCCTCGAACTTCGCGTCGTCGTAGACGAAGACGGTGAGAACCGGCCCGAAGATCTCCTCCTCCATCAGCCTGTCGTGGGGATTCTTCGTCTCTACGACGGTCGGCTGGACGAAGTACCCGGAGGAGCCGTCGCAGGTGCCTCCGTGGACGATCGAGCAGTCGGCGCTGTTCCTGGCATAGTCAAGGTACGACGAGATGTTGTCGAAGGAGGCCTTGTCGATCACCGCGCCCATGAAATTGGAGAAGTCCTCGACCGGGCCGACCTTGATCCGGGAAAGCATTCCGAGCATCCGGTCGCGCACGTCGGGCCATATCGAAGACGGGATGTAGGCCCGTGAGGTGGCCGAGCACTTCTGCCCCTGGTACTCGAAGGCACCGCGGATGAGGCAGGTGGCCAGGCCCTGGGGTTCGGCCGTGGTATGGGCGACGAGGAAGTCCTTGCCGCCGGTCTCGCCGACTATCCTGGGATAGGTGCGGTATCTGCCGATGTCTCCCGCGATCGTTTGCCAGATGCCGTTGAAGGCCGCCGTGGATCCGGTGAAGTGCACCCCGGCCAGAGCCGGGTCGGAGAGCACGAGCTTCCCAATCGCCGAAGAGTCGCCGGGGATGAAGTTGATCACTCCGGGGGGCAGCCCGGCCTCCATGAAGGCCTGCATCACCATCCAGTTGGAGTAGACGGCCGTCGAGGAGGGCTTCCACAGGACGGTGTTCCCCGTGAGCGCGGGGGCCATGGACAGGTTGCCGCCAATCGCGGTGAAGTTGAAGGGCGTTATGGCAAACACGAAGCCTTCGAGCGCCCTGTAGTCCATCCTGTTCCAGGTCGCCGCGAAGTTCTCGGGCTGGATCTGGTAGATCTGCTGCATGAACCAGGTGTTCATCCGCAGGAAGTCGGACAGCTCGCAGATCGCGTCGATTTCCGACTGATGGCAGGTCTTGCTCTGGCAGAGCATCGTGGAGGCGTTGATCAGACTCCTCTTCCGCCTGGAGACGATCTCGGCCGCCTTGAGCGAGACGGCGGCTCTCTCCTCCCAGGGCATCACGGACCACTTCTTCCATGCTGCTGCTGCGGCTTCCACCGCGAGACGGATCTCGGCCGGGCCGGCCTTGTGGTAGGTCGCAAGGGTATGTCCGTGGTCGTGGGGACAGACGCAGCGACCCATGTTGCCGGTACGGACCTCCTTCCCTCCTATGAGGAGGGGAATCTCGATCTCGGAGGATCGCAGCGAGGCGAGCGCGTTCTTCAGATCTGCCCTCTCGCTTGTCCCCGGCGCATAGGGGGTCACCGGTTCATTCGGCGGCATGGGGATCTGCACCAATGCGTTCATGTGGATCTCCTTTCCATTATTGGGAGGCACAGCCGTTTCCAGCCGCATTTTGTCGACCGGACCGGCATTGTACCTTGTTTAGCCCGAAGGGCTCAGAGAGTGTTGAATATAGCCGATAAAAGCCGTATCGGAGATGACGGAGCTGAAGAAAGAATACAATCAATAGATTATTCAATCAGGACAGGATGCGGACCGAGTTGGCCTTGAACGAAATCCACACCGCCGTACCCGGGTGGAGCCCAAGCCTCTCGGTCGACTCCCTGGTCACCGCGGCGACGAAGGTCGCCCGGCCGGTCACCATGCTTACCATGTCGGTGTACGGACCGTGTTCGATCGAGGCCACCTCGCCCGGGAAGCAGTTCCGCATGCTGGAGTCCGGGCGGGAGGCGGAGACGGTCACCGCCTCTGTGGGGATCACTATGCAGCCTTCGCCCTCGGCCGGCTCGGCCATCACGATCTCGAGGCCGCCCGAGACCGCCCTGGCCCCTTCGAATTTCGCCCTCAGGATGTTGCGCTGGCCGGAGAAGGAGGCGACGAAGAGATTGGAGGGCCGGAGGAGCACGTCGTCGACGGGACCGTGCTGGATCATCCTCCCTTCCGAGAGGACGGCGACATGGTCCGCCAGGGCCAGGGCGTCGGCGAGGTCGTGCGTGGCCATCACGACGGTCATGCCCCTTCCCCTGTGCAGTGAGGCGATCAGGGAGCGCATCTCCGGCCTGAAGCCCTGATCCACCGAACTCAGCGGTTCGTCGAGAAACAGTATCTCGGGATCGGTCGCCAGAGCCCTGGCAAGGGCGACCTTCTGCATTTCCCCGCCGGACAGGGTTTTCGCGTGCCTTCCTGCGAAGCCTGACAGACCGACGACCTCGAGCCCGGCCTCGATCCTGCCCGGATCGGGCTTCATTCCACGGAAGCGAAGGCCGGCCTCCACGTTGCGACGGACCGTGCCGTCGAGCATGAAGGGCCTCTGCATCACCATCGCCATCCTGCGACGGGCCCTCGTGCAGGCGGCGGAACCCGCGCCGGCGTAGTCGATCCCGTCGAGAAGTATCCTGCCCGAAGAAGGCTTCACCAGCAGGTCGGCCGTTCGCAGGAGAGTGGTCTTTCCGCATCCCGTGGGGCCTATGACGGCGCAGAACCCGCCGCTTTCGACGGCGAAGGAAACTCCGTCCAGAATGGTCCTGCCGCCTGTTCTGCGCGAAAGTGAGTCGAGTTCGAACCTCATGCCCGCCCGGCCTCAAGAAGATGGACGGCCAGGCTCACGAGGAGTGCGAGTGTGATGAGGATGAGCCCCAGCGCTATGGATTCGGCGGTCTCGCCCTTGCCGATCCCCAGGGATATCGCCGTGGTCAGCGTCCTGGTGCGCCCCGCGATGTTGCCGCCCACCATCATGGCCGCCCCGACCTCCGAGATCGCCCTTCCGAACGACATCAGGAGTGCGGAGACGATGGCCCGCCTCGCCTCCCCGATCACGACGAGGCCTGTCTGGAGCGGTCCCGCACCCAGGGCCCTCACGGTATCCTCGACCTCGTGGGTGATCCCTCCCAATGCGGCAATCACCAGCCCGAGCATCACGGGAGCGATCAGGACCACCTCGGCTATGACGATGGCCTTGGTAGTGAAGAGAATACCCAGGAAGCCCAGCGGCCCGACCCTGGAGAGGAAGAGGAACACGATAAGCCCGGCGAAAACAGTCGGCATGCTGTAGAGGGCGTGGATGACGCCGGTCAGCACCCGCTTGCCGGGGAACGAAGTGAAGTGGATCAACACGCCGAGGGGGACGAAGAGCAGCGTGGAGATGATGGTGGCGCTGGCGGAGACCATCAGCGTCCTCATGGTGATCTCCATCACCACGGGATCGCCCGTGACGATCAGGTCCAGGGCAATGCCGAAGGCCTCCGCCAGCCGTTCCAAGCCGTCTAGAGGTCCTGACCCGCGCAGGGGGTGAAGAGCTGCCTGCCCCAGGTCTCGACGCCGTAGGAACCGATGAGTTCCTGAACCTCGGGAGAGGTCAGGAAGGTCACCATGTTGGCCGCCATGGCGGAGTCGCGCGCCGCAGCCAGGGGTATCACTGAATAGACGTTCCTCATGGCGTCGCCGGCGCCCACGATGATCTCGAGATCGACGTCGCCCTGGTAGGCCAGGAAGGTGGCGATGTCGGAGAGGGCATAGCCGCGCATCTCGTTGGCCATGTTCAGGGTCGGACCCATGCCGGCCGCGGCCTCCACGTACCAGTCGCCTGCGGTCCTGATGTCCTCGTAGTCGTATCCGGCGGCCGCCCAGAGACGCTTCTCCTGGGCATGCGTGCCGGACTCGTCGCCGCGTGAGATGAACGGGACGGTCGCGTTGTCATGGATCATGGTGAGAGCGGTTTCGGGCTCGAGATCCCTGATGCCTGCCGGATCGTCCGCCGGGCCCACGATCACGAAGAAGTTGTATGCGAACGGGGTTCTCGACAGGCCGATGCCTTCGGCAATGAACGGTTCCTCGCGTGCGCGGTCGTGGACCACTATCACGTCGACGTCGCCGCGGGTGCCCCACTCCATCGCCTTGCCGGTGCCGGCGTAGAGGATGTCGAGTTCGACGCCGTACTGATCCTCGAACATCGGCTCGAGGTATGCCCAGAGGCCCGTGTCGTACAGGCTGGTGGTGGTCGCTACCAGGAGACGCTCTACCCTCTCCCTGGGAGGATAGGCTTCGGTGGCGGCATCTGCCGTCGGCTCGACGCTCCGGTCGACCGCAGGCTGCTCTCCGCAGGCGCAGAAAGCAAGCACGACGGCCGACAGAACGACGAAGGAAACGAGTTTCCGGGACATGAACCCTCCTCTTCGATGTTGAACCGGGACCGCCGGTCCCGCCGGGCTGGAATCGGGAGAATGGACGCGATCATGCGGTGGGGAGGCCACCGGTATCCGACTCGATCGACGTCCGTTCCCTTTCCTAACACGGGAGGCGCAGTCGTTTCCTCCTGCACCCTGTCGCCCCGGCGTCCATGGCGTGCGCTTTAGGACGAGGGGGTCGGGAAGCGGTCGCTTGCACAAGCTATACTTCACGCCCGTATCGGTCGCAAGGCGCATCCGTTCGCGGATGGGAAGGACTTGCCCCATATTACGGCTTCCCGGGAGGCGACATGAAGGAACGCATCAGGAACTTCTGCATCATCGCGCACATCGACCACGGCAAGTCCACGCTCGCGGACAGGCTCCTGCAGGCCACCAATACGGTGAGCGACAGGGAGTTCCGCAACCAGATGCTCGACTCCATGGACATCGAGCAGGAGCGTGGAATCACGATAAAGAGCACCGCCGTCACGATGAAGTACTCCGCCTCCGACGGGATCGATTACACGCTGAATCTCATCGATACGCCCGGGCACGTGGATTTTTCCTACGAGGTCTCCCGCGCCCTCGCCTCGTGCGAGGCGGCCCTGCTGGTGATAGATGCCGCACAGGGCGTCCAGGCGCAGACGCTCGCCAACCTCTACAAGGCGATGGAACAGAACCTCACGATCATCCCGGTGGTCAACAAGATCGATCTTCCGTCGGCCAGCATCGCCGAGGTGATGGAGGAGATAGACCACGAACTGGGGCTCGATCCTGACGACGCCGTACTGGTTTCGGCCAAGACGGGCCAGGGGATACCGGAACTCCTGGAAGCCATCGTCCGCCTCGTCCCGCCTCCGTCCAGCGATCCGGACAAACCCCTGAGGGCGCGGGTTTTCGATAGCTTCTTCGATCCCTACCGGGGTGTCGTGGTCCACTTCAGGGTCGTCGAAGGGACGCTCAGGAAGGGTTCCTACATCAGGCTGATGGCCGCCGGCGCCGACTACAGGCTCGAGGAAGTCGGCCACATGAAGATCTCCCGCGAGCCGTGCGAGGCTCTGGAGGCGGGCGAAGTCGGCTACCTGATAGCCGGGATCAAGTCCGTCGGGGACGTCCGTTCCGGCGACACGATCACCGACGCCGCCTCGCCGGCATCGGAGCCGCTTCCGGGATACACCGAAGCCAAGCCGGTGGTGTTCTCCTCCATCTTCCCCGTATCCACGGAGGACTACGAGGATCTGGCGGTATCCATCGAGAAGCTCAAGCTGAACGACGCCTCGCTCGTTTTCGAGAAGGTGAACTCCGCCGGCCTGGGATTCGGCTTCCGTTGCGGATTCCTCGGGCTGCTCCACCTGGAAGTCGTCCAGGAAAGGCTCGAGCGCGAGTTCAACCAGTCCCTGGTTCTCACGGCGCCTACGGTGCTGTACCACGTCTACCTCAACTCCGGGGAGATGCTCATGGTGGACAACCCGCTCCACTACCCGGACCCGTCCCAGATCGACCATGCGGACGAACCCTACATCAAGGCCTCGATAATCATGCCGGACCGCTACATAGGTCCGGTGACCCTCCTGCTGAAGGACAGGCGCGCGGAAGACTACAAGTCGATGTACGTGGGCAAGCAGCGCGTCGAGGTCACGGCCGAACTCCCCCTCGCGGAAGTCGTGTACGACTTCTACGACAGGCTCAAATCTGTGACGCAGGGATACGGATCGTTCGACTACGAGCCGGCCGGATACAGGAAGGGCGATCTGGTGAGGCTCGACATCCTCGTCAACCACGAGAGGGTGGAGGCTCTGTCCATCCTGGTGAACAGGGAGAGGGCCAGGGAGTGGGCGGTGCGCGCCTGCGAGAACCTGGCCAAAGAGATCCCCAGGCACCAGTTCAAGATTCCGGTGCAGGGGGCCATCGGCGGGACGATCATCGCGAGGGAGACGATCCAGGCCTTCCGCAAGGACGTTACGGCCAAGTGCTACGGAGGCGACATCACCCGCAAGAGGAAGCTCCTAGAGAAGCAGAAGGAGGGAAAGAGGAAGATGAAGATGGTAGGCTCCGTCTCCATCCCTCAGAAGGCCTTCCTCGCGGTCCTGAAGCGTGACGAGTAGCGACTCGGGCTTGAATCCCGCCGTGTCATGCGTATAATTCCGCTACATGCCTGTTTCCTTTCGGAGCGGTTGACAGGGAGGTAGGTCATGGCGAAGAGCATGGATCGGGAGACTGCGAAGAAGGATCTGAAGAAGGCCGCGAAGTCTCTCAAGGAGAAGCGCGCGGACAAGAAGGCCAAGAAGGAGACCAAGAAGGTCGTGGTCCAGTAGAGGGTCGTCCTCCGGGATCAACCCGTCCGGACCTTCAGGACGAGCATACAACCCGGGCCGGAAGGGGAGCATGCCTGGCAGCGATGGATGACAGGTTCGAGCCCGCCGGTCCGGGTTTTTACGATTAGAGCGCAAGGAAAGGCTCCTTCGTTTCATGGGGGAGATACGCACACCCGGATGTTGATGCGCCAGCAGGTTTCGGAACCCGTGCCTGAATCCCCGGCTTCCCTCCAGTCGCCCGGGATCGTGAGCTGAGATGACCGACGGCTCCGGCTCCCCGGGCCTCTATGTCCATGTGCCCTTCTGTCTCCGGAAATGCCGCTACTGTGCGTTCTACTCGGTGGCCGACCTCGATTCCGACGCAGCCATGAGATTCGGGGGATCCCTCCTCGGGGAGATGAGGATGCGGCTGCCCTCCGACACCGTATTCCCGACCTTCTACGCCGGCGGGGGTACGCCGGTCCTCCTGGAACCTTCGTTCTGGAGCGAGGTGTTCGCCGCATTCCCGCCCACTTCCCGTTTGGCGGAGGATGCCGAGGTCACGATCGAGGCAAATCCGGCGGCGGTGGGACTGAAGGATCTCCAGGACCTGCGGAGGAGCGGGTTCAACCGCCTGAGCATCGGGGTCCAGTCCTTCGACGACGCGCTCCTGGAGTTCCTGGGGCGGGTTCACAACGGCGCTCAGGCCGAGGAGATGGTTCGAGACGCCAGGAAGGCCGGCTTCGAGAGCATCGGAATCGACCTGATGTACGGCATCCCCGGGCAGACCAGGGAGGACTGGCTGAAGGATCTACGGAGCGCCGTCGATCTCGGCGCGGAGCATATCTCGTGCTACTCGCTGACAGTCGAGGACGGTACGCCATACGGCCATTCCGTCAAGAGCGGCGATGCTCCAGTCCCTGACGAGAGCCTCGTCGCAGAACTCTACCGGGCGACGGACGAACTTCTCTCGAGGGCCGGCTACCAGCACTACGAGGTGTCGAACTACGCAGCCGGACGAAAGTGGAGGAGCAGGCACAACACGGCCTACTGGAGCGGTGCGGCCTACCTGGGATTCGGCCCTTCCGCGCACAGCTACGACGGCCGCTCCAGGCGGAGCTGGAACAGGCTCGGCCTCAACGAATACCTGGAAGCCGTGGAATCCGGAGGACTCCCCGAGGCCGATTTCGAGAACCTCAGCGAGGGACAGCTCATGCTCGAGCGGATCATGCTCGGTCTGCGCACCAGCGACGGCGTGGACCTGTCGAAAGCCGGATTCGAGGGCGAGGCTGATGGAGCGCTCCGGAACATGTTCGCGAACTGGGTTTCTCACGGTCTCTGCACCGTGGACGGTCTCCGGATAAGCCCTACGTCGCAGGGAATGCTGATGGCCGACGGGATGGCCTCGTCCCTTGCGGCCATTCTCGATCTCTAGCCGGGCCGGAGTTTGACGCGAACCCCCGGCTTGGCAATAATCCGTCACCCTTCGGTGCCCCAGTAGCTCAGTTGGATAGAGCGTCGGTTTCCTAAACCGCAGGTCGTGCGTTCGAGTCGCGCCTGGGGCACCATATTCTCAGGTTCTTGTTTCCAACGAGTGATCGAAGTAGCAAGAATTCGCGTCGGTTTCGCTTCGCCGCCTTGCGGCTTGCGGCCCCTTCGGGGTCCTAAACCGCAGGTCGTGCGTTCGAGTCGCGCCTGGGGCACCATATTCTCAGGTTCTTGTTTCCAACGAGTGATCGAAGTAGCAAGAATTCGCGTCGGTTTCGCTTCGCCGCCTTGCGGCTTGCGGCCCCTTCGGGGTCCTAAACCGCAGGTCGTGCGTTCGAGTCGCGCCTGGGGCACCATGTTCTCAGGTTCTCGTTTTCAACGAGTGATCGAAGCAGCAAGGATTCGCGTCGGTTTCGCTTCGCCGCCTTGCGGCTTGCGGCCCCTTCGGGGTCCTAAACCGCAGGTCGTGCGTTCGAGTCGCGCCTGGGGCACCATGTTCTCAGGTTCTTGTTTTCAACGAGTGATCGAAGCAGCAAGAATTCGCGTCGGTTTCGCTTCGCCGCCTTGCGGCTTGCGGCCCCTTCGGGGTCCTAAACCGCAGGTCGTGCGTTCGAGTCGCGCCTGGGGCACCATATTCTCAGGTTCTTGTTTCCAACGAGTGATCGAAGTAGCAAGAATTCGCGTCGGTTTCGCTTCGCCGCCTTGCGGCTTGCGGCCCCTTCGGGGTCCTAAACCGCAGGTTCCTCATCGAAATCGCCGGGATCTTGAGACTGGAGGAATGGCTGGATGAGCAGTCACAGTGAGACTGATCACCTGGATATGGAGACCCTGCCTTGCTATCCGATTACACTCGTCCCCTGCGAAGATGGAGGATTTGTCGCTAAGATCTCAGATCTCCAGGGATGTATCGCTCAGGGGGATTCCGCTGAGGAAGCACTGGCCGCTCTTGAAGAAGTGAAGAGCCTCTGGATCGAAAGCGCAATGGAGCATGGAGATGAGATTCCTGCTCCATCTTCAGACAGGGATTATAGCGGAAGACTGCTTGTCAGAATGCCGAAGCGGCTCCATCGAGAACTCTCGGAAGCTGCGCTCGATGCCGGTTGCAGCCTGAATCAGTACATTGTCTACCTTCTCGGACAGAGATCGCACTTCACCAGGTAAAGAACTCTCTCGATGAGGTACACGCCTTTATTACTGCCTCCGGTGTAACTGCCGATCTGTGGCGGATTAAGAGTAATTACCCCGAATCGAGATGAGCCAGGGCATAAGGCTGTTCCTGGAATCCGGAACAAGGGGCACCCAACTTGGTCCACCATTAACCGGGGCGCCGACCCGGGCTAGTGAACTACAACGACTCTAGCCGTAGATGACCAGGTTCCCGACTGCAATCGGACCGAGTAGACGCCGGCCGGGCTGCCGCTACTGTCCCAGACGAGATCGTCACCGCAGCCAACGACATCGAGAGCGGCCACCTGCCGGCCTGTCGTGTCGATCACCTGAACCTGCCCGCAGATTCCATCAGGGATGTCGATCTGCACGAGCCCCGAAGCCGGACACGGAGTGGCGGTGATCCATCTCGATGAAGGACCCGGATCTTCGGAAGTCGATTCCTGAACGCCGCCCCGGGCGAAGAAGACGCCTCCGGTGATCTGGTTGTTCCAGCACATGTAGACCGAGCCATCCCGATCGTTGCCTGACAGGGCGCATGTGTTGGCCTCGCCGGTTCCGGGGTTCGCCACGGCCGGTGAGTCGCTCCAGGTCATCCCCCCGTCCGGGCTCATCGAACAGATGGCCCATGACGGCCACTCCAGCCCAGTACGCTCGCTCCAGGATGCGAAGATCGGCCCGCCCGGCGGGCTCCAGACCCCTCCATACCTTCGCCAGTCTTCGTCTCCGGCATCGACGCGAACCGGCTCCGGCAGCCATGTGAGGCCGCCGTCAGTAGATTTCTGATAATGTACATAGGCATGGATCGTTCTCGTCGTGAACTGGGATATCCAACTCAAGTAGAGACCGGTCGGGGTGTAGTCCATTCTGATGCTACAATGCTGAACCGGGTATCCCCCTGTCGGGACGGGGATGTTGGGCTGCATCCACGATGCTCCTCCATCTGCACTGATCGAACAATAGATGTTGTTGTCGCCTCCTGTGGGTCTGCCGTCCGACCACGCGGCAATGAACGACGAACCCTCCAGGAAGGCGACCTCGGCATAGTACTGGGGGCCCGTACTGTCTCCCACCGGCGTGCCGATTTCCCAGGTCAATCCGCCATCAGTTGAGTGAGAAGAATACACTCTGCGATCGTCATCCATGTTTCCATAGACGCAAACCAGGAGATTTCCCTCATCATCGCAAGAAATCGCCGGCATGTAACATCGCTCTCCCTCGATGCTGATCCTCACGTTAGGCTGAAGCCATGTTTCTCCCCCATCCACAGATCTGGAGTAATAGACTGAATACGGTTCGGGGCCCCTGTAATCCTCCCATACCGCATGGAACACCCCGGAGGTGTCTGCGCATACCCTGGGCTTGTAAGGGCCGGCGTCTTCGGAGTCGGTTAACTGTCGTGGGATGCCCCAGGAAACGCCTGCATCCGAAGACACGCTCGCCCAGGCCATCTCGGGCTGTGCGCCTTCGCGCCCGTCCCAGACTACGCAGATCCGGCTGCCGCCATCCGAGGCGATGTCAGTGTTGCCGATCGTGGGATCCGAGAAAGCATCCAGTCTGATGGGTGCCCCGAACCAGAGCGTCGGGTCGGAGATCAGCACGAGCGCAAGGACTGACAGCAGACTAGACACGGACGGCCACCGATCCCTGGTGGGGCGGATAGCCCTCCTTCGTCACCGTCATGGTTCCTGCCGGGGATGGATCGGGATAGACGGGGATCATCCCAGGCCGGTCACGACCCATGCCCCGGATAATCCCCGCTTCGTCCTCCACTCGAGTCGAAGGCTGGCTCGTTCAGTGAGAATGTCAGCGTATATTGAAGAGTATCCGGCAGGGTGAACGAGAGACAAACGAGAAACAGAGAAGCGCAACCCATGGAAGCACCTCCTCTGAAGGTCCCGATTCGCATCTATGTATAGCACATCCACATGGGAAAGCAAGAGATGACGAGCGGTATCGTGCCGGACGTCTCCGGGTCCGATCTCAGCCCTTCTCTTTCTTCTCTCTTCTGAGCCCCTTTCTCCGTCACTACCCGCCAGACCCGGCAGCCCTCCCTATCCAAGCGAGACGAAGAGGTGGGAAGTACTCCTTTTGCCTGCGCCCCGACAAGGTCATAAACCTCAGCCAGATGAGCTAAGTAGGGCATGAGAGTGTTCCAGGTTTCCGGAACGAGGGGCACCATTTTGGTTCTTTCACCATTAACTAGGGCGCCGGTCCGGGAAGCAGCATAGCGCTCTCACTCTCAGTCTGAAGTTCTCGAAGTTCCAGAAGCCATACGCTCTGCGGCTGATCATCTCCATCTTGATTCTCTCCCGTTGACATCTGAGCGGGTGTTTTAAATCATTACAACAATAATGAAGGAGAGCTTTCAGAGTGGGCGACAAGAGGGGTAATTAGGAGGACTGGAGGTCGAAGATGTCTACCAGGGTTTCTTTTGGAGAATACCTTAGGGGACTCCGGGTCGGTATCGGCATGACTCTAAGAGAGTTCTGCAGAAGAGTCGATGAGAGCCCGGGGAATGTCAGCAGGATAGAACGCGGGAAACTTGCCCCCCCGGATTCAGTGGAGAAGCTCGTAAGGTTCGCCAGGGGACTTGGGCTGACTGATGAGGGCGAGATACGGGATTTTATTGACCGAGCTGTTATCGAAAGAGGAAGAGTCCCGGACGACATACTGTCGAATGAGAGGATGGTCGCTGCCCTGCCTCTTGTTTTTCGGACTATGCGAGGCGAAAGAGTTGACGATGATGATCTTCGGAGTTTAGCTGAGCTGATCAAGAGGAGTTAATCCTTGAGAATCAACTACTTAAGGATTGAGGACATTGAGGAGGAGACCCGCCGCTTGCTTAGAAACTCTGGTCAAGATAGTTCTATCCCTGTTGATGTTGAGAGCATTATCGAACGACACCTTGAGTTAGCAATTGTCCCGATCCTCAACCTGATGAGGGACTACGGAATAGATGGCTTTACATCTGGAGACTGGAGTGAAATCGCCATAGACGAGAACATCTATATGAACATCGAGACTCGTTGCAGATCCACGCTCGGACATGAAATCGGTCATCTCGTCCTGCACAGAGAGCAGTTACAGACTGAATCTGAACGATTCGGCATTGTATCAGTGGAAGATTGGATCAGATTCTATAGAGCGATGGATGATGGAACTCGATCAAGATTTGAGTATCAGGGCTACATTTTCTCTGGTCTCCTGCTCGTTCCTTCGGAACACTTGATTGCTGCATATGAGAGGGAGGAGGCATCATTGCTCCGAGTAGTTGATGAAGCGAAAAGCAATGGACTGGTTCGAGATGATTACCTTGATAGCGCTATCGAGTACCTGGCGACGCGACTTGCTCCTCAATTCTATGTATCGACAGAGGTCATCCGTAAAAGAATAGAGAACTCGGGCCTCATCGCGCGCATCCCATAGCCTGACACCTATAGAATCATTTATCTTCTTCTCGCCACGGAAATGAGCCGCCGGTCGTCTTCTGGTGAAAGATTTGGGGTTTGAGAAAAGGTGATTCATGACCGAATTTCCCACCAAGCCACCCGACTCCGAACTCCTCATCTACCAGACCGAGGACGGGCGGGCGCACCCGTATACAGGTCCGTTTGGAGGAGGAAATGGTCTGGCTCACCCAGGCGGACATGGCCCGACTCTTTCAGACAACTCCATAGAACATCACCCTCCATCTCAAAAATATTTTTCAGGAAGGGGAGTTGGACGAAGCAGCAACTTGTAAGGATTTCTTACAAGTTCAACCCGAAGGTGGCAGGCAGATTCAGCGTGCCCGTAAGCATTACAATCTGGATGCCATCATATCTGTGGGCTACCGTATCAAGAGCCATGTAGCCACCCGTTTTCAGCAATGGGCCACCCAACGGCTGAAGGAGTATATTGTCAAGGGCTTCACCATGGACGATGAGCGGCTCAAGCAGGCAGGCGGCGGCAATTATTTCGACGAGTTGCTTGCCCGCATCCGGGACATCCGGGCCTCGGAAAAGGTGTTCTTGACGATCAGGCCCACCCGCTCCCCGAATCAATTCCGCAATTCACACCTACGAACTCCTCGCTGATGGCCAGAGCCTTCTCCGGATGAGTCGCCGCAGAGACGGCACGCTTCAGCTCCACCGCTTGGATCACGAACATCCTGTTTTCCGAGAAGTCGTCAAGGCGATGGTCCTGCTGTCTACAACGACCGAGACAGTTCACCCGGAGGATTTTAGGGCTTTGACGAGGCTGTTGCCGGGCTTGTTCCCGAGGTGGTGGCAAAGAGCGCACTGTTTCAGGACGGCTTGGCGGAATCAAATGTCCAAAGTCCAGGGAGCCTGCCTCTAAATTGTAGGAAGGCAAAGTGATAACATATTAAGGATGTCGGCGGAGTATCGATTGTCGGCATCCGTTCCGAGTTGTACAACAATCATGTACAAGAAAGGGACGGTATGACTGTAACGACCTACTCCGATGCAAGGGCAAGGCTGGCTTCACTATGTGATCTCGTTTCCTCCTCCAGGGAGCCGGTGATCATCAAGCGTCGCTCGGCCGAGGACGTTGCCCTGGTTTCCGCCGCGGAGCTGTCCAGCCTCATGGAAACCGCACACCTGCTGCGCTCTCCGCGAAACGCTCAGAGACTCCTGCAGGCTCTCCAGCGCGCTATCTCGAAGGATGAGCCTCCGATGTCGCTCGAATCGCTCCGGGAGAAGACAGGTCTTGCCGAAGGGTGAGGCGCACGGCTGGACCGACGGAAATGAGCCGTCGGCCGTCTTGCATCCCGAGTTCATCGAGGATCTTCAGTACTGGGTCGAGACAGAGCGCAAGGTCGCTCCGAGAGCACTTGCGATCGTCCGGGCGGTTCTGAATGACCCGTTCACCGGGATCGGGAAACCGGAACCGTTGAAATACCTGGCCGAGGGTGCCTGGTCCCGCAGGCTGACACAGGAGCATCGGGTAGTGTACCTCGTCCGGAAGGACAGGATCGACTTCCTCCAGTGCAGATACCGTTACTGAGGCAACACGGCGCCCAGCGGGGATTCGTTCCGGGAAGGAGGAACCCCGCCGCCCGAGGTCCGGACGGCGGGGTCGTCATGACGGGATTGCGTTCTACTCGGGGATCCTGAGAACCTGTCCCGGGTAGATCTTGTCGGGATCGCTGAGCATGGGCTTGTTCGCATCGAAGATCTTCATGTACTTGTTGGCGTCGCCGTACATGTTCTTGGAGATCTTCGAGAGGGTGTCGCCGCTGACCACGGTGTAGTAGCGGGTCTTGCCCTTGTCGTCCTTGGCGACCATGTCGTCCGAGACCTTGGCGATGCCCTTCACGTTGCCGGCTATCAGAAGGGCCTTCTCCCTGTCCTCTACAGAGCCGGGGGTTCCCTTGAGGTGAACCTTGTCACCCTTCACGGACACCTGCAGATCCTTTACCTTCACCCCCATGGGCGTTGATCTTTTCGTTGATCTTCTTGGACATTGCGACGTCGTCGCCAGCGTCGGCCAGCTTCTCCCCAGCGTCCTTCAGAAAGTCGAGCAGACCCATCGTTGACCTCTCTTTCGAACTGTACATGTGCTGGGCTTTTCCCAGCACTGTAGAAAATAACCCACGGTGCCGGTGACGGCCAGTAGAAGCACGATGATCGAACATGCTTCGGGAGTGGAAATGGTTGCAGACGGTTTCGTCTGCACTCATATTCCTGCAGACCATAGACCACAGACCAACAGGAGGTGATGGGAATGCGCAGTGTACTTCTCCTTTGCCTTGCTGTATCGGCAGGTATGGCACTTGCTGCCGATCGTGTCGTCCTCTTCGAGGAATACGCGTCAACCGGTTGAGGCGGCTGCGGAAGCAGCTGGACGGCTGTTAAATCCCTGGTGAATTCGTACCTGTCCTCTGGCGACATCGCCCCGCAGATCATCTTCGGGAACGGCCCCGGGGTCACCTCCTACGGCTCGGCCAGGAGGTCGCTCTACGGCTGGGGCTCGGTACCTACCTTCCAGATCGATGGTGTATCGCAGCAGGTGGGCTGGAACAAGACCAACGTTCAGAACTACATCAACGCCCGCCTTGCGGTGCCGAGCTACGTGAGCATCTCCACCAACGTCGTGGGAAACGCCTCGGGCGGCACGGTGTACTACACGATAACGGTCGAACAGAATCCCGGCGTGACCGGACCCTTCAAGATCTGGTCGGCGGTTCTCGAGAGTCACGAGATTGCCTCCCCGGCCTACGGGGTCTATGACGGCCAGGAGCTGATGTGGGAGCCGAGGGCCTTCCCGTTGGGCGCATCGGGCACCCAGATCCAGATAACCGGCCCTTATCCGCAGACCATCCATCTGTCGCAGTCCTACACACTCGACCCCGTGGAGCATGTCTTCAATAACCTGGATCTGATCACCTACGTACAGGCCGCTACGGGTACGCACGAGGTGCTAAACGCGGCCTTCTCCGACCTTCCCGATACGGCGACCGGAATCGAAGGTCCGGACGAGGCCTGGGTTCAAGGCTCCTCGTCGATCTCCGCATGGCCCAATCCCTGCTTCGGCCGCCTCGACATCGGTGCGGTCATGCCGTCGGGCGTGACCGGTACCGTAACCGTCTTCGACATCACCGGGCACAGGGTGAGCAGTTTCGACGCCGCCGGCTCCGTCGGTCTCGAAATGGATCAGCCCGGCGTCTACATTGCCCGCCTGGAGACGACGGCCGGCGAGGCCGTTTCCACCAGGTTCACGGTGATCCGCTAGATCGCTGTGTCAGCAGCGTCAGGGGCCGGGCAGGCGCCCGGCCCCTTCTTCCTGCAAAGTGGCCGGTCAGGCAGATTACACCCGTGTGGTTTTTCATCATATTTCATGTGTCTCTAGGAAATTGGAGGTGACACAGTGCGAAGGCTACTTCTGCTCGGTATGCTCCTTGCCGCAGGCACCGCCGGTGCAGCGGAGAGGACGGTACTGTTCGAGTACTTTGCGAGTATTGGTTGAAGCGGCTGCTATGACAGCTGGTCAGCTGTTCAATCCGTGATCAAACCGTTCGTTGCATCCGGCGACGTCGCTCCGCTCTACATATTCGGGAACGGGCCTGCGTACAATGCCTTCAACCGTGCGAGGATCAGCATCTACGGTGTAACCGGCACGCCCACCGTGAAGATGGACGGTCTGCCATCCACCGCCAGCCCCGCCGCATACGCAAATGTCATCAACAACCGCCTCGCCATTCCCACTTACGTCTCGATCGAAGTCAGCATGGCTGGCGACTCCACTGGCGGAACCGCGTACATCAGCGTGACGGCCGAGCAGGATCTCGGCATTACGGACCCCATAAAGGTCTGGTGCGTCATAGTGGAGGACGAGCAGCCCGCATCCGGGTCGACCTGGGGCGGATACAACGGGAAGATTCTGAACTGGCTGCCGGTGGCCTGGCCGATGGGCGCCGTCGGCACGCAGATATCCTTCACCGGCCCTTATCCGCAGACTGTGAGCGTCGCCGGCTCCTACACCCTCAATCCCGAGATCCACACCTTCGAGAATCTCAGGGTGGTGACCTTCGTGCAGAGGATCGGTAGCACGACGAAGGAGGTTCTGAACGCTCACTACATGGATCTGCCGGACGCCACGGGCATCTCCGAACCCGAGGAGCCGGAAGGCTCCGAAGGGTGCAGGCTGTCGGTCTGGCCGAATCCATGCAGCGGTGAGTTCAGCATCGGAGCGTTCATGCCCGGCGCCGTCACCGGCGTTCTGACCGTCTATGACATCGCGGGCCGTGAAGTCACGACCTTCGAGGCTCAGGCGGTCAATAACCTGGAGATCCAGGAGGCGGGCGTCTACATAGCAAGGCTCGCCACCTCGGACGGCACCTGCGTTTCGCGGAGGTTCTCGGTAATCAACTGATCACGCGCACAGCGGAGGGGGCGGAGCTGCACAGCTCCGGCCCCTCCTTTCCGATCCTCATCATTGCGTTTCAACTCTATATTCCTTTTAATAACGAAGGATTCCGAAACGCCCGGACGCGGGTCGATGCTCATCCGCGGGAGGTCGCTGGTGGCAAGGAAGTGCCCGAATTGCAGCATGCCCATCCAGGGGCATCCCAGGAACTGCCCGCTGTGCGGTTACGAGTTCCGCGCTCATGATCCGGGCAGATGCGAGTTCTGCGGAACCAGGATCAAGCCCGGCAATGACAACTGCCCCAACTGCGGAGCCCCGGTCGAACACCCGGCCGATCCAGAACCCGGGCCCGACGATACGCCGTCACGGACGGCTTCCGTTCAGGAGACAATCGTTCTACATGTCGATAAAAAGGCGTCCTCGAAGGGCACCCGCAATGTGACAGGCTTCGTGATACTCACCCTGATGATTGCGATTCCTCTGTTATTCATGTCCACCCCGTTCATGCACTGCAACGCTCTCAAAATCGCCTGCGCCCGGAGGGATACGACTCTGGACGAGAGTTCCGTCCGCATCACCATGGCACCGGTTCAGGATTCGATATACCGTGCTTCGATCGTCAAGGGGGAGAATACGATAGAGGATATCTGGCCCAGGGTGATCATCGATCTGCCTGACTCATGCTACTACCCCCACCCATACGACCCGTGCGCCGCCTTCCAGTTCCACGTAGACGGACGGTATTCTCTCGTCCGGATCGATGCCTCCGCTCCGATCGACCTGGTGATGACGCTGCTGCGACGAAGCGACGAGGATGTCCTGAGCTTCGTGACATGGAACAAAGACAGCCCGCTCGGCCGCGATCCCTCGTTGACGGTGCTTCTCCGGCAGGGCGCCTACATTGCCCTGATCTCGCACTATGGGGGATGGGATTACGGCGAAGTGCGATTCCTCTGGAACGTGCTCCAGCCGGAGATCCCGAGGCTCGAACCCGATACGACGGTCGATCTGGTATTCACGGATCGCATGCAGAGCTTCTATTTCTTCATCGACATAGAGGAGGGGTCGAACTACGTGATTTCGACGAGCTGCCCGGACTTCGACTCGTATGTCGAACTGCGGACCGAGGGCGGGTCGGTGCTCAGCGACGACGACAGCGGCGGTCCGTGCTGGGGCGACGCGAGGCTCTCGTTCACGGCCACGGTGCTCAATGCAGGCGAGGCCATACTGGTCGTCCGGCCATACTTCGACAGAAACACCAGAGCGGGGAACCTGACGCTGTCCGTCACATCGACGGCCGAGGCTCCTCACTAGGTCATGAACGACCCCGACGCGAGCTGTAGGATCCGCGACGAGCTGGCGTGGCGCAGGACCGCCCTGGCCAACGAGCGTACGCTTCTTGCCTACGCCAGGACGGCGCTGGCCATGGTCGCCGGAGGCGCCACCATGATGAAGTTTTTCGGCGGCCCGGCCTGGACCCTGACGGGCGTAGCGATCTGCGCGGGGGGCATTCTGGTCGGGATAATCGGCGCAGTCAGGTACGGGCTCGTGAAGCGGGAGCTGGCGAGGGACTCCGGAAGACCGTCCGGACGCTGACCGTGGAATGGACATACGAGAAGACCGGCAGGTTCTTCGCTCAGTGCGCGGAGGGTCTGGAGGAGCTGGCTGCGGCCGAGCTGGAAAGACTCGGTGCGGCGAAGGTGGACGCCGGCTTCAGGGGCGTCTGGTTCAAAGCCGATCCGCCTGTGCTGTATCGGGTGAACTACTGCACCAGACTCTGTTCCAGAGTGCTCGCCCCTCTCCTGACGTTCGACTGCCACAGCACGAAATACCTCTACAGAACCGCGATGAAAATGGACTGGGCCTCTCTCTTCGACGTGGACAGGACGTTCGCGATAACCTCCAGCGTCTCGGACAGCGCGGTGAGGCACTCCCAGTATGCCGCGCTCTGCCTGAAGGACGCTATCGTGGACCAGTTCCGGGAGAATACCGGTAGAAGGCCGGACGTCGACAGGCTGTCCCCGGATGTCCGGCTCGACCTGCATCTGCTTCGGAACAGGGCGGCCATCAGCCTGGATACCTCCGGGGGTTCGCTGCACAGACGGGGATACAGAACCGGAAAGGTCAGGGCCCCCATCCAGGAGACGGTCGCCGCCGCGATGCTCGAAATGGCGGACTGGAACGGTGAAACGCCCCTTCGCGATCCGATGTGCGGTTCCGGGACCATACTCGCCGAGGCCCTGATGAGGTGCTCCGGAATTCCGGCCGGATACCTCCGCGAGAGGTTCGGGTTCGAGAACATGCCGGGCTTCAGCAGGCAGGCATGGCTCGACGTCAGGAACGCCTGCGATGCAGGGATGAGGGAGCCGGAGTCCGGTCTTCTTGCGGGCGGCGACCTGGACGGGGCGGCCGTAGAGGCCGCCCGCGTCAACCTGTCCGCTCTCCCATGGGGTGGGCGGGTTTCCCTCGAATGCGCTCCCTTCCAGGAACTGGACGGATTCCGGGAAGCGACCATCGTCACGAACCCGCCCTACGGGCTCCGGCTCGGAGAAAAGGCCGCCGCCGCGGGCACGCTGAAGGAGTTCGGGGATTTCCTGAAACGGAGGTGTTCCGGATCGCGGGCTTTTGTATACTTCGGCGACCGTGGCCTGATAGGCAGCATCGGCCTGAGGCCCGGATGGAGGAAGCCTCTCAGGAACGGCCAGCTCGACGGAAGGCTGGCCATGTTCGAGATGTACGGCACGGAAACCTGAACCTGCCGGACGGAGTATAGGACACAGTGACCGGAAGGATCCGGTCATTCAAGAGAGGAGTACTGTGAGAACGCTTTTGACGGCTGGAATGGTTATAGCCGCTCTGGGATTCGCGGTCCCCGCCACCGCGGGAATGATCGCGCTCTCCGATGACGGGGGCGACGAGACGACCACCGGTTGCGCCAATACCTGCGCTCTCGTGGAGAGTTCCGCCCGCACGGTCGAAGGCTCCTGCCCGGCAGGCTGCACCTGCGGCGACGACTGCGACTGCGGCGACGACTGCGACTGCGGCGACGACTGCACCTGCGGCGACGACTGCGACTGTGACGACGACTGCGACTGCGGCGACGACTGCGACTGCGACGACGACTGTGACGATGACTGCGATTGTGACGACGATTGCGACTGCGGCGACGACTGCGCCCGCCCGGATACGGTTTCAACCTCCCCGTGCAATCCTTCCGGATGTCCCCGGGGCGGCTCGTGCACTCCTCCCGCCGGATCGGATGACGCTCCTCCAACTCATTGCGGCGGAAGCGGCTGCGGACACTGATCCACAGTCCGTATTTGACGGGCCGGCCCTCCCGGGCCGGCCTTTCCATTGCCCTCCGGGTCATCCTTCGCCACATTCCGGGATAACCGGTCAACAAGTCCACCCAGGGAGGCCCCGATGTCGCTCGAAGTCCGTGGTTCAGGTCTGAGGATCGAAGATGTGGTCGAAGTCGCCAGGAACGGCGTGGAAGTGTCCCTCGACCCCTCCGCACTGGAGCGCATGACCTTCTGCCGGGGCATGGTCGAACGCAAGATCGAAGCCGGCGAGATCATGTACGGCATAAACACGGGGATCGGCGAGTTCTCCGAGACGAAACTCACCGGCGAGGAAGTCCGTCAGTTCCAGAAATATCTCGTCTACAATCATTCCGCCGGAATAGGCGAGCCCGCCCCCGTGGAGCACGTGCGGGCAGCCATGCTCGGCCGTGTGAATGTCCACTGCAAGGGACACTCCGCCGTCCGTCCCGCCGTGACCAGGCTTCTGGTGGAGATGCTCAACAGGGGAGTGACCCCCGTCGTGTGCTCCAAGGGCTCCGTCGGGGCCTGCGGCGACCTCGCCCCCATGTCCATGATCGCCCTGGTGACCATGGGCGAGGGCCAGGCATGGTTCGGAGGGGAGAAGCTGCCCGGAGCGGAGGCTCTCAGGCGGGCTGGCCTCGAGCCCCTCGAACTGCACGCGAGGGATGGTCTCGCACTCATAAACGGTTCCAACTTCCTCAATGCGATGAACGCCATCCACATCTTCGACATCGACAGATGGCTGAGGCAGGCGGAGATCGCCGCCGCGATGAGTCTCGAGGCGTTGCAGGCCAATCTGAAGCCCTACGACAGACGGGTTCACGAACTGAGGGGATTCCCGGGAGCGATCCGGAGCGCAGCGGCGATAAGGCGCTGCATAGAGGGCAGCGACCTCATGGAGGGCCGGGTCAGGCAGAAGGTTCAGGATGCCTACTCCATGCGCAGCACTCCCCAGGTCATCGGCGCCGCGCACGATGCTCTCGCCTATGCCAGGAAGCAGGTCGAGATCGAACTGAACGGCGTGGGCGACAACCCAATCTTCCTGCCCGACAGCGATACCGTGCTCACGGGAGCGAACTTCCAGGGAACCCCCGTCTCCCTCCCCATGGAGATGGCGGGAACCGCGGTGACCATGGTCTCCGTCCTCTCCGAGCGGCGCCTCAACAGGCTCCTCAACCCGGCCCTGTCCGCCGGTCTCCCCCCGTTCCTGGCGGAGAAGCCCGGGCTCTTCAGCGGCCTGATGCTCAGCCAGTACACGGCCGGGATGCTGGCCGTGGAGCAGAGGATCCTCTCCACGCCGGCCGCCTGTGCGTCGATACCCGCGGCGGCCGACCAGGAGGATTTCGTCAGCATGGGCATGAACACCGCGCTGAAGAACGGGCAGATCCTCGAAAACTCATACGGAGTCCTGGGCATAGAGATGATCGCAGCCGCTCAGGCGCTGGACTTCCGGGGGCACAGGTTCGGCCGCGGGGTGGAGGCCGCAAGGAGTACGCTCCGCAGGCATGTCGAGCACCTGGGAGAGGACAGGCCTCTCTACCCGGATCACAATCGAATGGTCGAGGTCGTCCGCAGCGGCGAGATACTCGAAGCAGTCGAAGCGGTCACCGGACCGCTGGACAAGGCGTGACGGGGAAGGCATCCCAGGCGATCCCGACGCTCCTCGTTGCGGCGGTCTGAAGGATTTCAGGGCATCACGGCCGCAGGCGGAGAGGATCGCTCTCCGACCTGCGGGCCTGTGCCGCCGGACTGGATTCCGAGGATGCCGGGAAGCTCCGTGAGGCTGGAGATTACCGTGACACCGCCCGGATCAGCGATCTCCTCCCGCTCCGCCGCCCATAGGCGGTCTCTGGAGAGGAGAACTGCACGGGCGCCGACGGCCAGCGCAGGATTCACGTCCGACCTGGGGCTGTTTCCCACGCAGACGGCGCCGGAAGGCTCGACGCCGTACCGCTGCAGCAGGGCGGCAAGGCCTGCGGCCGTCTTGCGTTCCACGACCTCCAGTGCCGTGACCAGATCCGACGTGCCCGACCTCTCGAACTTGCTCGTCTGATGGTCGGCACGGCCCATGGTGTAGACTACGGTCCGGATTCCGGAAGCCCTTATGATCCCCAGCGTCCGGGCAGTTCCGGGATAGAGGAGCACCGGGTGGTCCATCAGGCAAGCGGCGATGTCTTCGAAGCTCCGGAGCATCGATGCCGACGGTTCCCGGATCAGCTCCGACATCACGGAGGAGAGGGTTTCGATGTACGGACGGGCGCCGAATCCGGTCATCTCCAGACGCTCGATGTCGCGCCTGTGTACGAGAGCTCTTGCAGATTCGCCGTCTGCGCCGGCGGACTCCATGAGGCGTATGAAGTCGTCCTCCGCGCGCTCGAAGAACAGGGAACTCTCCCAGAGAGTGTCGTCGGCATCGATGACCAGGAAGGGCAGGCCCATGTCTTCCATCCATTCCCCCGGACACGCCGGGCGTCGCGAACACGGAATATCGCTCACCGGGCCGCAGTGGTCATCCGATGACCGATCCCGCAGGAGAGCGCACCTTCCGGAGGAGGTTCCAGAGCTCTCATGATCAAGCGGGACAAGCGAGTTAACTCAGATCAACCCCGTCCGGAACCTTCGGGCGCGGGCTGGAGGAGGGTTCTCATCCTGGCCGCCTCGGCGGGTCTCCTGACGAGGATCGTACATTTCGCCTTCTACCTGGCCGGGCCTCTCTCCCACATCTACTATCTCCCCGTCCTCGGGGCCTACAGGTTCGAGACCAGCGCCCTCGAAATCCTGTCCGGAGTGCCGCAGGATGCGCCATATCTCTATGCCAGCCCGATCTTTACGTATCTGGTCATACCGTTCTACGCGCTCGGGGCGGGAAGGCTTCCGCTGCTCGCAGTGCAGGCGCTGACGGGGGCCTCAATCCCCGTACTGATCGTGCTGCTGGCTAAACGCCTCGGTTCCGGGCCGGTCCCGGCTGCCGTCGGCGCTCTGATCTGGGCATTCTATGCGCCCCCAATGTTCCTGGAGCTGACAGTGCTGCCTGTAACGCTGGCTGCGTTAACAACCACCCTCGTCGTCCTCCTGACCGTTTCCGACCGTCCACGGACTTCCCTGCTGGTTGCAGCGGGGGCCGCCTGCGGAATCCTCGCAGGAATCAGGGCGCCGCTGGCCGTGGTGTTCCTGCCTCTGGCGGCGGCATACTGGAGAAGGGGCGGGGGTAGCGCTGCGTCGCGCGTGACCGCACTGGCTGGCTCGGCGGTCGCCGGAGCGCTGGTACTGCTCCCTCTGGCGCTTTATCAGCGCGATCATTTCGCTGGATTCACCCCGTTCCCGAGCTGTGGCGGCTTCAACCTCGTCCTCGGACATGCCGACGACGCCTCGGGATACGGGCCGCCGGCGCCTTCGATGGGACTGGTGGAGACCTCCTCCGAGGACATAGGCCAGGTTGCGATGAGGATAGCCTTCGAAAGCGGCGGGGTGACGGACTTCGCGGAAGCCGACGCCTACTGGCGCGACATCGGGTTGAGACTGATACTGGACAGGCCCGTACAGGAGGTGGAGCTGACCCTTCGCAAACTCGGCGGTTTCTTCGGGGCGGTCCCGTTCGACGTCTATTACGATCTTTCCAGGCTCGGGCGCTTCAATCCCGCCCTGGGGCCGTTCCTCGTCCCCCGCTGGCTGCTCATCGGCTTCTTCACCGCGTTCCTGCCGCCGTTCGTCGTGTGGGGCAGGCACAGGACCGCCGCCCTGTTTCCCGCTGCGGCCGCTCTCGGTACGGTCATCCTGTTCTTCCACTGCGAGAGGTTCGTTCTGCCGGCAGTGCCCGTGATGATGGCCGCCGGGGCGTCGGGGGCGACTGCGCTCTTCACTCGCAGGAGCGTACCTGTCCGGGCAAGGGCGATGATGGTCCTGGCCGGCCTTTCGCTGATGGCTCCTGCGGTGTTGAGACCGACTCCCGTAGTACCGGAGGGGATCTATCTGCAGTCGATCGGGGCGAGGGCCTACAACGCCGGGGACAAGGCACTTGCGTTAACGTTCTACGAGAGGGCTGCGCTGGAATCCCCGCGCGGCACATTCTGCTGGTACGAATCACATGTCTCTGCGGCCGAACTCCTTGAACAGGCCGGTGATCTTCAGAGAGCGAGACAGCACGTCGCGGAGATCGACGGATGGCGGGGCACGGCCGGATCGCGTTAACACAGCCCATTCCCTTTGCAATACATTACAGCACACATTGACATCGATTTCCAGAGAAGACACCTTCGCCTGATCGCAGGATTGTTCTGCGATGACTCCGGGAGGATTACCGTGCAGAAGGCAGGACTCTACGCAATCTTGTCATGTACGTTCCTGATCGCCGCAGGTTGCGGCCACGATGGGAACCAGGCGCAGCAGCCACCGGCGGATTCGACGGTGGCTGTCGACATTTATGCCGAGGCTCCGCTGGTGCGGGTCGGGTATGTCGCACACGACCATCAGGCCGCCGTCTATATCGCCGCACTTAGAGGCGATCGTATGAGGGAGGAGTACGGCATCTACCTCGCACCTCTCAGGGAGGGCGAACTCTACGCTCTCGTGGAGAACGGCGAAAAGGTCGCCGAAGTAGAGTTCTTCAGGGCGACGGGAGGCGGCTCGGTCGTCCCGACGTCCATGGCTGCTGGCGAGTTCGATCTCGGTTTCGGAGGCGTCGTCCCATTCGTTTCCAGCACCGATGCCGGAACGGGGATCGCGATGGTCAGCCCGCTCCATACAGGCGGCGATATGCTGGTCGTCGCCCCTGACAACGCCGTCGTAACCGACTGGGCATCCTTCACCGAGTGGGTCCGAAACAGTGAAGAGCCCGTCAATGTCGGCTACAAGAACCCTCAGGCCGTAGCCAAAAACATCTTCGAAGCCGCGCTCGTCGCGGAGGGGATTCCGTTCAGCCAGGGGACTCCGGAACCCGGCGCACTGATCGTCATGGTCAACATGCAGGGCGAGGCGAACCTGATCCCGGGTCTTACGAACGGCACGATCGATGCATACGTGTCGAACAATCCCTGGTGCGAGCTGGCCGAAGCCAACGGCAGCGGCCGCTGCGTCTGCGAACTGGCCGACCTGCCCCCCGGCACCTACGTCGATCATCCCTGCTGCTCGATAGCGGCGACGCTGGAAGCCCGGACGGAGAAGGCGGTCGAGGTTGCAGCCTGCCTGCGTCTCTTCGCTGCAGCGACCGATTACATAAATGCCAACCCCGAGGATGCGGCTTCGGCGACTGCGGAATGGCTTGGCAATCCTGTAGAGGTCGAGATCGCCTCGATGGCAACCAGCGGGTATGACACCCACGAGACGGAGGCCTGGAAGGCATCCATCATAGCGATGATCGAAGACATGGCGGCGAGGGATCAGTTCGCCGGCCCTCTGGCTTCGATGCCCGCCGAAGAGGCCTACGAACTGGTCACTGATTTCTCGTTGCTTCCAGCAGACTGAGGCTGCCTTTCTTGAAGGTGCCTAAAGGCACAAGGGCCGGGGAGTTCCTCCCCGGCCTCATCCTGCCCGCAGCCGTGCTTCTGATCTGGATTCTGGCATCAGCCTCCGGGCTGAAACCCGCCCTGATCCCGACTCCGCAGGCGGTGCTCTCTATACTGGCCAGGCCTTTCGACGGAGTGATAGCCTCGGGATCCATCTTCTGGAACTGCACCGTCAGCATCATCAGAGTGCTGACCGGTTTCACCATCGCCGTCCTCACCGCAGTTCCTATGGGCCTCCTGATGGGTTCGAGCAGTGCAGCTCGCCGATTCCTGGCTCTGTCCGTCGAACTCGCCAGGCCTCTATCCCCCCTGGCCATGACACCCCTTATGCTGGTCCTGTTCCGGTCGAGGACTGTGGTTGACGTTCTCGGCCTGACTTCGCTCCGATACTCCCACAGCATCCTGCACGAGATCCAGATCGGGATGATCGCCGTGCAGGTATGGGGCGGCTTCTTCCCCATCCTTCTGGGCGCCGCGAGCGGTGCGAGAAGCGTTCGGAGAATACACCTCGAGGTAGCGGAGCTGCTCGGGGCCGGCAGGGCAATGATCTTTCGCCATTTGACACTGCCGTCCGCGATTCCGGACATCATGACGGGCATGAGGCTCGGAATGGGCCGCTGCTGGATGGTGATCGTGGCTTCCGAGATGCTTCCGGGCACAAACGCCGGGCTCGGTTATCTCATCAGGTACTCATACGAGATCCAGAGGACGGACGTGATGCTGGCCGGACTCGTTGTTATCGCACTCGTGGGGGCTCTCCTCTCGCATGTCCTGGACAGGATCGGAAAGCGCAGCTTCGAACTCCGGAGGCGGGAGAGGTGATTCCCCTTGGGTGAGGCGTGCAGGGTGGTCATCGAAGGGCTTTCAGTAGGTTTCGACATACCCGGCGGGTCGCATGTGACTGCTCTGGACGGGATGTGCCTCGATCTCGACCCGGGTTCGTTCACATGCGTACTCGGCCCGACAGGGTGCGGCAAGACCACGCTCCTGAGAACCGTGGCAGGGCTGGAAACACCATCGTCCGGCAGCATCTCGTTCAAGTGCGGCTCCGGGCGTCCCAGAATCGGGTTTGTGTTCCAGCAGCACGCGCTTTTCCCCTGGATGACGGTGATCGAGAACGCGGAGTTCGGACTGAGAGCGGCCGGAATGTCCCGGAGCGACCGCAGGGCCAGGGCGACGGACCTCCTTCGTCTGGTGGGGCTCGATGGATTCGAGAACGCCTGGCCCCATCAACTGTCGGGAGGGATGCAGCAGCGGGTCTCGCTGGTGAGGAGTCTGGCGACTGATCCCGACCTGTTGCTGCTCGACGAGCCTCTCAGCTCCCTCGATCTCCATACCAGGTTCGAACTCGAGGACTTGATTCTGGACCTCTGGCGGTTTTGCGGTGCGACGGTGCTGTTCGTGACTCACAGCATCGAGGAGGCTGTCTATCTGGCCGACAGAGTGGTCGTAATAGGCAGAAGACCCGGCAGGGTCGTCTTCGATGTCCGTCTGGAGGATGAGCGACCCAGGAACAGGCTGTCGAGAGCGTTCAACGATGGAATGCTGGAACTCAGGACCGTCGTGGAGAACCTCGCCATGCTTCCCGGACCGGATGACTGCATCACTACGACCTCCGCCGGAATGCCGCCGGAATACCGCTGACGGGGACGAAGATCTGAAGGATCACCCTTCCCTCGATCCCAGCCCGGCGCGCCATCGCGGGATACTCGGGATTCGGCCTGAAGGTGCGGCGCGGGGGCCCGAATGCGTCACGAAGATTCCCGGCTGCGGGATGACGCCCGGCTCGCGAGGCTCCGTGGGGGCTTAGATCGGTCTCGACCGTGCCGCCCGCCTCGAGTCCGGTCGTATAGCCCCTCGCCGACATCACCCGGATCGCGGGATCGGGCGTCACGCCGTTCAGAACTGAATTGACGCCCGGCCGCCATACGCGTCCGGGGGTGCTGTTATTCCGAGTAGCTCAGTTCTTCTGTCTGAGCTTCAGGAAAAGCGTGACGGCGATCGTGTCGAGGGATACCAGGATCGCGAGGACCTGTGCGTCGCCGTAGGTGTTGAAACCGAAGGCGAGCCTGAGGATGAGGAATACGACAGTGCCCATGCCACTCTCCTTTCAGACCGCATCTCAGACCGTATCATTCACTCCAAAATACCATCGGGGCGGCATCGAGCGCAACGCCGTTTGGCGTGAAAACCACGGATGGAGTATTGTTTTCACCGTGAGCCGGATGTTCCGCCCCTTCCGGCCGGATGGGGGATGAATGATCACCAGGCGTATGGACGGGCTGCTGGATGTCGAAGCCGCGGCAGAACTGTGTGCGCTCGTCGATTCCGCCGGCCCGGGCTCCGACCCTCTCCTGATCGATCTCTCAGAGTGCACCGGATTCGAGACGGTCGCTCTGGCCATGCTGGTCCAGGCGCTGATGGAGGCCCGCAACAGGGGCGCCGACGTCACGACCACGGGCGCACAGGCCGAGCTGGCCTCGAGGATCGAATCGCTGACCCGGGATGCCGCCGATTACAGAAAGCCCGCAAAACCGGGCGGCTTCCGGCACGGCATGATCCAGATCGGCGAGAAGGTCGATTCCATGCTGATGACTCTGAAGGGCCTGGCCGTATTCGCATCCGGCACTTTCCGCGCGGTTGCCAGGATAAGGACCAACCCGAGGCTGCTGAGAGTCAGGCAGACTCTGTACTACATGGAACAGGCCGGGGTGGATGCGGTACCGATAATCGCCATACTGTGCTGGCTGCTCGGAGTCGTCCTCGGGTTCCAGGCCGGATACCAGCTCAAGAACTTCGCGGCTGAGACGTTCATGCCGGATCTCATCGCATACAGCATGACCTGGGAGATCGGCCCCCTGCTCGCCGCTGTGATGGTCGCAGGTCGCTCCGGTTCGGCCTTCGCCGCCGAGCTGGGCACCATGAAGGTCCGCCAGGAGACCGACGCTCTGACCGTGATGGGGATGGACATCTGGAGCTACCTCGTCACGCCCAAGATGCTCGCTCTGATGGTCGTGATGCCCTTCCTCGTCCTGCTGGCGGACTTCTTCGGGCTGCTGGGAGGGCTGCTGATAGGCGGATGGTATCTGGACATGCCGGCGCACGTGTACATCTCACGGCTGGCCCTCGTGGTCATCCCCATGGACATCTGGTGGGGGATGCTCAAGAGCCTCGTCTATGCCGTGATCATCTCCAACATCGGCTGCTACATGGGCATGAGGGTCAGGGGAGGCGCCGCCGAAGTCGGCCGGGCGACCACATCCGCCGTCGTGACCAGCATCTTCCTCGTTATCGTGGCCGACGCCATTATATCGCTGATCTTCGTCTTCATCAGGCCGACGGTGACCGTATGAGCGCCGGCGGGGTGCTGATGGAGACCGTCCGCCTGACGGGCGGCTATGAAGGGCGGAAGGTTCTCGACAACGTATCCATGAAGGTCCACATGGGAGAGATCCTGGTGATCGTGGGGCGCAGCGGTTGCGGGAAGAGCACTCTCATGAACCATCTCCTCGGTCTCGTGAAGCCCTGGTCGGGAGAGGTCCTGTTCGAGGGGGCCGACATCTGGAGCGACAGCGCGGCCCTCGCCCGGGCGCGGAGGAGATGGGGCGTCCTGTTCCAGTCCGGCGCCCTCCTGGGAAGCCTGACGCTGATCGAGAACGTGATGCTGCCGCTGGAGGAGTTCACGGACCTGTCGCCCGCCTTCAGGATGTCGGTGGCGATGGACAGTCTGGGCAAGGTGGGCCTGGACAGGTTCGCAGACGCCTATCCGCTCGAGGTCTCCGGCGGGATGCAGAAGAGAGCCGGGCTCGCCCGGGCCATGTCGCTCGATCCCGACGTGCTCTTCTTCGACGAACCGTCGGCCGGGCTGGACCCCGTCACTTCCGCGGGTCTGGACGACCTGATACTGACCATCAACAGGCTGTCCGGCACCACGATGGTCATAGTGACGCACGAGCTTCCGAGCATATTTGCCATATCCGACAGGGTCGTTATGCTTGATTCCTCGACTCATGGGATCATTGCGGAGGGCACTGCGGAGCAGCTCCGCGATTCGAACGACGACGACAGGGTGGAGGCTTTTTTCAGGCGGCGCGCCCCGGGCGACGACGGAGGTCAGGATGTCTCTTGAGGCCAGCAGGTTCAGGCTGGGGCTCTTCTTCACCCTGGGCAGCGTGATGTTCGTCGCGGCCATGATCTGGCTGGCGGGCTGGTTCAGCGGTGGGATATCCCTCACTTACGCGTGCTACTTCTCGGAGTCCGTGCAGGGCCTCGAGGAAGGCAGCACGGTGAGGTACAACGGCGTTCCCGTGGGCAGGGTGAAAACCATCAACGTAGCCCCGGACGGACGCCTGGTCGAAGTCGTGATGGAGATCGAGCAGAGCTTCGAGGTCCGCGACGATCTCGCGGCAAGGCTGGACATGACCGGCATCACGGGTCTCCGGGTCGTCAACCTGCGCAGGCCGTCGCCGAACGAGGAGGTGCGCAGGGATCTCCCGTTCGAGTCCCGCTACAGGACGATCCCCGTGGTGAAGTCCTCCATGGAGACGCTCGAACTCGCCCTTTCCAGGATCATGGAGATCATGTCCGAGATGGACGCCAAGCGGCTCTCCGACCTCACGATCGAGCTTCTGTCCAACGTGAACGCCATGTTCGAGAGCGACAGCATCGACATGCTCATGTCCCGTCTGAACCTGGCGGTCTCCAGAATCGACACGCTGACGATCGTCTACACCGGCCTCGGGAGGAACCTGAACAGGATAGTGGAGGGTTCCGGAGACGACGTTTCCTCCGTTATCGCGGACTTTCGCACGATGGCCGCCGGGCTGAACGAACTCATAGCTGCCATTACCCCGATAATGGACGGGCTCGACGATGTGGTCTCCGAAGGCAATCTGCTGACCTCCCGGATGAGGCTGCTCATCGAAAGGATCAGGGAGAGCCCGGGAGATCTCCTCCCGTCCGAACCGGAAGGAGACGTGTGGCCATGAAAAGGCTGCTGCTGACGGCTTCCGCCGTCCTCCTGACCTGCTCCTGCATTACGATCAGGCTCGCGGGCAGGTCATCGGAGCAAACGGTCCATTCGCTCGAATGCCCCGATCCACCTCCCGCCCCGCCGGCCGTTTCCGACATACGGGTCCGCGACTTCTCCTGTTCGACTGAGTACGATCGGACGGGGATGGTCCTGGTCGATTCTTCCGGCCTTGTCACCCGGACCTCCACGCACAGGTGGGCATCCTCGCCCGGCATTTCGCTTTCGGACCTCCTGGCCCGGCACCTCCTCGCGGAGGGTTCATTCGACGCCGTCCTCCGCAGGAGCGTGATGACGGGGACCGGCGCGATAGTCGAAGGGCATGTGGCGGAGTTCGGAGCCAGGCAGATCGACGGTGTCTGGCATGCAGTGATCGACACGGACCTGATCCTGTCCGATGCCCGGAGCAGGGAACTCATCTCGCAGAAGAGGATCCGCCTGTCCTCGCCCATGCCCTCGACCGGATTCGATTCGCTCGCGGCCGTCATGTCCACCCTGGCCTCACGCTGGTCCGGCGAGGCGAGGGCGTTCATCCACGATGCGCTGGAAGGATTCGAATGACGGAGGATCGCACCGACGCCCGGGCCGCAGGGGCAGCCGCCAGGAACAGCTTCGTCCTGATCGTCCTGGACAGTTGCAGATATGACACCTTCATGGAAGCCGCACCCGTCGAGATGTCGAAGCTCGGCCCGGTGGAGAAGAGGTACAGCTATTCCTCCTGGACGGCGCCTTCGCACTACAACCTGCTGATGGGCCTGATGCCGCATACGAACCCGAGGCGGGAGTTCGCATCGAACTACTACCGCCGGGACTTCTTCAAGTACACGGACAGGCTGGGAGGGGACGGGCTATCGTTCGGCAGTCTTGTCCCCGGGCTCTATCTTCCGCCGTTCCTGCACGACAGGCTGGGGTACTCCACCACGGCTCTCGTTTCACTGCCGGTCCTGAACAGCTTCACGCCCCTCAACCGCGGCTTCGACAGATTCGTGCTGATGAAGAAGCACAACGACATGGCGGCCATGCTGGACCTGATGCACTTCCCTCCGGGCCGGCCGTCATTCTACATGCTGAACGTCGGCGAGACTCATTATCCCTATGCCCTGCCCACCGAGCAGGAGAATCTCTGGCCGAGGCTCAGCGGAGTCCACGGGGTCTTCAAGCACCTCGACGATCACGTCGTCGACGGCTCCCTGGTGGAGGGCGCGGCGGACGAGTTCTTCGACGACGCCACCATGCAGCGACTGAGGGCCCGGCAGGTGGAGGCGGTGCGCTACCTGGACGGGGTTTTCGGGAGGCTGCGCAGGATGCTGCCCCCCGGCACGTGGGTGACCATAACCTCTGACCACGGCGAACTGTTCGGCGAGGACGGCTTCTTCGGGCATGGACCGATCTGCCACGAGAAGGTCTTCGAGGTTCCGTTCGTCGAGGGCAGGGTCTGACGGAGGTTTTTTGTGCCGACTGGAAGCCAGAAGTTCAGAACGGAGACCAGGCGGCTGCTGGACATCGTCGTCAACAGCCTGTATTCGCAACCCGACGTATTCCTCAGGGAACTCGTCTCGAATGCTTCCGACGCGCTCGACCGCGTTCGCTTCGAATCCCTCACCGACCCTGAAATCCTCTCCGGCGACCCGGACCTCGCCGTAACGATAATCTCGGACCCTTCCGCCGGGACGCTCACGATAAGCGACAACGGCATCGGCATGACCGCGGACGAACTCTCCCGCAACCTGGGCACGATAGCCGGTTCGGGGACGAGCCGGTTCATGGAGGGCATCGAGGGAGGAAACGCGCCCGAACTGATAGGGAAGTTCGGCGTGGGATTCTATTCCGCCTTCATGGTCGCGGACAGGGTCGAGGTGCTCTCCAGGCGTGCCGGGACTGGACAGGCCGGAGCGAGATGGGAGTCGGACGGCAGGGAGACCTTCAGTATCGAGGAGGCGGACCGCCCGGGCAGGGGCACGGACGTCATCCTCCATCTGAAGGATGGGATGGACGAGTATCTCGACCGGAACAGGCTCGAATCGATAGTGAAGGCCTACTCGGACTACGTCCCTCACCCCGTGTCGATCGGTGTGAAGGGCGAGGAGGGCACCCGTGTAGCCAACTCGGGAACCCCTCTCTGGCTGACTCCCGAGAAGGAGGTGGCCCCGGGGGCCTACGACGACTTCTACAGGCACCACTCACAGGACTTCGAGTCGCCGTTCCTCAGGCTCTCCTGCCATGTCGAGGGAGCCGTCGAGTTCCACGCCCTCCTGTTCGTGCCGTCGAAGAGGCCGCTGGAGGCGATGATGCCGGACTGGCGTCCGGGCGTCGATCTCTATTCGCGCAGGATCAGGATAATGGAGTCGTGTCCCGACCTCCTCCCTCCATGGCTCAGGTTCGTCCGGGGAGTCGTGGAGTCCCCGGACCTCCCTCTGAACATCTCCAGGGAGATGCTCCAGCAGAGCACCGTACTTCGGACAATGGGGAAGGCCCTCGTCAGGAAGGTAATGGACCGGCTGTCGACGGCCTCGCGTGAGGACCCCGAGGGGTACGCGCGGTTCTTCGAGGAATTCGGGGACTTCCTGAAGGAGGGGCTGCTCGTCGACAGCGACTACAGGCAGGATATCTCCTCCCTCCTGCTGGTCTGGACTACGGCCGACCTGGACAGGCCCGTGCTCCTGCACGATTACGTCGAGAGAATCCCGTCCGGGGCGGGGGTGCCGTACGTCACCGGATCGGACAGGAAGGCTATGGCCGGTTCGCCCCATCTGGAGGCCGTCCGGCGCGCGGGCACAGAGGTACTCCTCCTCGACGGCAGGCTGGACGAACTGCTGGTCCCGTCCCTCTCCTCCGCGATCGACAGGAAGATGATCCCTCTGGACAGGGAGGAATCGGATTCCGACATCTCTGAAGACGACCGGCGCAGACGCGGGGAGGCCTCGACCAGGCTCGCCGGCCTTCTCGAATACATGAAGTCCGTGCTGGGAACCAGGGTGCGGGACGTCAGGATATCTACCCGGCTGGACGAGAGCCCGTGCGTCCTCGTGCCCGACAGGAACGATCCCGGAGAGGCCTGGAGAGGACTGATGAAGGCCATGCGACGCGATGCGGTCGAAATGCCGGGCATCCTGGAGATCAATCCCGAGCATCCTCTGGTATCCTACATGCACGGGCTCTACGAGACCGCCAGATCGGACGGGCGCCTCGAACGCTGCGTCAGGCTCGTTCATCAGATGGGAGCGGTGCTGGCAGGGTCGGCGCCGACCGATCCGTCGTCATTCGCCGCCGACATCTCTGCGGCGATACTCGCCGACGGGGAGGCATAGCCTCTCCGGCGCCGCTGCGACATTGGCGGACGGCCCCCCGGGCCGTTCGACACAACTGGATCCTCCGGGGAGGATCGCCGAACGATCGGATGATGAAGGGAGCGGCGATGGAGCTGCTTGAGAGGATGAAGGCGGGCATTTCCAGGAACATCTCCAGGATGGCCGGAGAGGGCGCCGAGTATTCGGATGCGCGCTTCTTCGCGGACGATCGCTCCGAGAACCTGGTGCTCTACGACGGCAATCTCGAAGCGAACGACACGACATTCCAGACAGGCACGGGAGTGAGGGTGCTCTGGGGGGGCGCCTGGGGCTTCTCCGCCTCGAGCGATCCCGACAAGCTCGACGCCTGCTTCGACCAGGCGCTCGCCAACGCCAGAACCGCCTCCAGGCTGGTCAGCGTGCCCCTGAGGATGGGCAGGGCTGCGCCGATCCACGGATCCTACTCCTCGCCTGTCGTCACTGATCCGTTCAGCGTACCGCTCGAGGAGAAGCTCGAGTTCCTGATGGGCATCGACAAGGCCCTGAAGGAGGATTGGATAGCACGCAGGGCCATCGCTGCGGGATTCATGCGCAGGACTGTCCTCTTCATGAACAGCGACGGCTCGGAGATCGTGAAGAACACGACCAACGTCTTCGCGGACATGATCATCATGGCGCTCGACGTCGACGGCATGATGCAGAGGCGCTCCATGACCCTGTTCACGACCGGGAGGGGCACGAGGGGATGGGAGATGCTCTGCGTCCCCGAACTCTTCTGCGGCCATGCCGACAGGATCAAGTCCGAGCTGTCCGCGCTGCTGTCCGCCGACCGCCTCGAGTACGGCCGGCGATCGGTGATACTGCTGCCCGGACAGGGGCATCTGCAGGTTCACGAGACCATCGGTCACCCCCTCGAACTCGACAGGATACTCGGTTACGAACTCTCGTTCGCGGGCGGCTCCTTCGTGACTCTCGACTCGATAGGAAGCCTGAAGTACGGGAGCGAGAAGCTGTCGGTGAGTTCCTACGGCGGGATCGAGAACTCGCCCGGCACCTTCGGATACGACGACGACGGCACGCCGGAGAAGGACTACCGCCTCATCGACAAGGGGATACTGGTCAATGTCCTCTCCTCGAGGGCCATGGTGAACGAGGCCAACGACAGGGCCGGGCGGACGGTCCTGGCCGGGAGCGGCGGAGCAGCCCGCGCAACGGCCTTCTATCGCGCCCCGATCGACAGGATGACGAACGTCAACATACTTCCCGGCAGCGACGGCTCGCTCGAGGACATCGTATCCTCCACCAAGAACGGCCTCCTGCTCGACAACCCGACATCGTGGTCGATCGGCTCCAACCGCGAGCACTTCCATTTCGGCTGCGAGATAGCCTGGGAGATCATCGACGGCAGGAGGACCAGAATCCTCCGGAATCCGACATACCAGGGACATACTCTGGAGTTCTACAACTCCCTCAGTGCGGTGGGCGACGAGTCCACCTGGGTGGTGTGTCAGGTCGACAACTGCGGCAAGGGCGAGCCGAATCAGGTGATGCAGCTCGGACACGGCGTGCCGGTCGTGAGGTTCGACGACGTCATCACCGGAGAGAGGAGCTAGAGATGCTGGAGCAGGAAACCAGGGAACTCCTCCTTTCGGCGCGCGATCGCGCGGCCGCATCCGGCGTCAGGGCCACCTTCGTCCTGCACCGCGAGAAGAGCCATCTGATGAGAATCGGCAACAACAGCGTATCGTTGAACACCAGCGAGGAGCTGACACGGCTCGACGTCAGGGTCATCGACGGCAGGCGGGAGGGTACGCATACCAGTCTCGGCCATCTGACCGGGAGAGAGTACGTGGACGAGGCCCTCGCCATCGCGGCGGCGAAGGCGAAGGTCGCCGTGCCGAAGGACTACGAGCCCATCCAGGAGTGCGTCGAGGAGAACATCGACGAGGCGGACCAGGACGACCCCGCACTCGCCGGCCTCGATCCGTCCGTTAAGAGCGGGATCTACGCCGAAGTCATCGATGCGCTGGGGAAGAACTACAACTTCTCCGGATCGTGGTCCAGCGGCAGGACCGAGATCTACCTGGTCTCGACCTGCAACTCCAACGAGGCCTGTCACTCGGGAACCGACCAGAGGTTCACCGTGGTTCTGAAGCATCCGGAGAAGAAGTGGGAGCTGCAGAACGAGCAGACCGGCTGGAAAGCCGTCGACGTGAAGGCCGATGAGGCGATCTCCGCGCTCGGCTCCCTCCTGCCTGTCTATGAGGGCACGGCCGGCGTCAGGAACGAACCCGGCCTGTACACGCTGCTCCTCGGGCCCGCTGCAGTGGCCGAGCTGATGCTCTACGCCCTGTGGACGGGGGCGCAGGGCCGGATGTACGAGGAGAAGATCGGCTGGACGGCCGGGATGAAGATCGGGGACAGGGTCTTCTCCGAGAGCATCTCGGTGGTGGACGACCCGGGCGACGATCTCACGTTCCGGTTCGGCTTCGACAGGGCCGGCAGGAGGCGCAGGCCCTTCCCGGTAATCGACGGGGGGAACCTGGCGGGCCTGATGTACGACCTGGGAACCGCCGCGAAGTACGGACGCGCCCAGACAGGTCATACCCTCGAGTCGACAAGCATGTCCATAGCGGCCGGAAACGGACCCGAGAATCCGATGGACGCGATCAAGGGCCTGGGCAAGGTCCTCGTCATCCCGGCCCTCCACTACATGAACCTGCCCAACATGAGCAAGGGAATAATCACGGGAAGCTCCAGGTTCTGCGCGACCATCGCCATGGACGGCGTGGTGACGGCGCCGATATTCTCCACCAGGCTGACGGACTCGTTCCGGAACATCTTCGGCGACGTAGCGGCAGTCTCGCCCCGCAGGGTCTCCGTGAACCTGTCGAGCACCTACGGGAGAAGAGCTCCGGTTGCCGCAGGCGTGCCATCCTACATGGTATGCCGGAACGTGCGGATGACGGACTGCGCAGACAGCTTCTGACCTGTCCGGGTTTCAGGGGGGCGCCTAGCCGAAGGGCGCCCCTCCCGCCGGATCCCGGCCTATTTCCTTCAATCGCTGACCGCCCCTGAGCCTCCGGTCATTCCGGCACGGCCGAAGAAGACAGAGAGCGGGGTACCGGACCGTGGGTTGTCCCGGGCCGTTCTCCACACACGGCGCAGAGACAACGGCGGATTCGTTCCCGGCGGGTGACGCGCCTATACGCGGATGGTTCTGTCGAGGCAGTCGGTAAGACCCGGAGGCAACTGTCAAGAAATACTTGACAGTTCGCTCGGAGGGCTCGCGGATGGTCAGGCGACCGCTCGATTATTACAACCTTGACATGATCATTGCGGTGGGATACCGGGTCAGCATCAGCAGCTTGCCCGCTGCATGCGGTTGTTAACCTCCGATGATTTCATTCAACCCAGCCACCACCCTGGCCAGATTCTCCGGAGAAAGCCTTGTGATCCTCTCTCCCATGCGCTGGACCGACAAGGTTCTGATCTGGTTGATCTTGACCCATGATCTCTTAGGCAGTTCCTCGTTTTCCAGACTCAAGGTCAAAGGGAAGCCTGCTCGTGGTTCCTGACTTGTTATGGCAACGGCGATTACGGTTCCTGAACGGTCGTTGAAGACGTCGCTGCTCAGGATCAGTACAGGTCTCCGTCCGGACCGCTCATGTCCAATGGTCGGATTCAGATCCGCCCAGATGACATCGCCTCTCAGTATCGCGGCCATGATTCGTTCTCATAACTCATGCCTTCCTCGGCGATGGCAATTTCCTGCTCAGGGTCGAGCTTGGAGCACTCCCTGGCCAGCCGCGAGCCTGATGTTCTTTCCAGGAGGTCTTGTACAGCCTCCTGAATGGCTCCGCTCCGACTGGGGTACCGAGCTACCGATACGAGTTCATCAAGTTGCCTTAGCATAACCTCGCTGAGACTGATGGCGATCTTTGCTTTTCTCATCGATTCACCTCCGGTATTACCATTGGTCATACCTTCGGATTTGTCAAAGGTAAACGCTCACTATCGGCAGCTTGCCTGCTGCATGCCGTTGTCGGCCCCGGTTGTCGGTTTTGAAGCGGGACTGCGCGTAGCTCCACCATGTCCCTGTAACTCTTCAGGTATTCCTCCTCGTACTTCACGGTTCGCCGGAGCCGTTCGACCATCACGTTGTCCAGCGCTCGACCATTCCCACCGACAGGCGGCCTCCCGAAGCAGGGGTCGGGGTCCGTTCAAAACAGGGCCGGGAGCGGAATCCGATGCTCTCCCGGCCCTCATGCAAGGCATTACTCCTGAAATCAAGACAAGCACCCGGCCTCAAACCCCTTGAAACCCCGAAAACCGGCTGCCTCCAAGGGGCTGGTGAAAAATCCGGGCTGGACGGAAGCCGCGAGCCGGTTCCAAACAGCCGGCCGTCGCTGTAATGAGGATGTGTCGCGACTTGCCCCGGAATGCCTTGTCCGGGGTGAGTGAAATGGGTGCGGTCTGAAGGCTCCTGGGGCTATGCCGTCCGCCCGGTAAAGGTCAATCCTGCGTGGCCTTCCCCATGGCGATGCCGCGCACTACCATGGCCGCCTTGTGGACTGCCAGGCCCGGATTCCTGACGAGATCCTGCGCCCAGTTCTGGATGTTTCGGAAACTGGTCATCTTCCTCCAGCTCCTGTAGCGCTCGATCTTGTGCTTCCACCCGACGACTCCGTCTATCGTCATGTAGGGCAGCCTCATGTTCATTATCTCGTTCGCGCGGTTCCTGGCCGGGTCCAGAAGCTCCGGATTCGTGTCGTTCGCCAGGTAGCCGTTTTCCTTCGCCCATTTGTGGATGTAGCGCCCCGGTATGGCTGTGGAGAAATAGACGATGATGTCGTCGGGCTTCAGGCGCTTCAGCAGCCTGTAGGTCATCTCCAGGTCCTCTTCTGTCTCCAGCGGGAACCCGATCATCAGGTTGGCCGTGGCCTCCACCCGGAACTCCCTGCACCAAGCGAAGGCCTCGACGGCCTGCTCGGGGGTTGTGCCCTTGTCATAGAACTCCAGGATCTTCGGGCTGCCGCTCTCTATGCCGAAGCTGATGCAGTGGCAGCCGCTCTCCGACATGACGCGCACCTTGTCCCGTGTGACGGTGTCCACGCGGCTGTTGCAGTGCCATTTCAGAGTGATTCCGGCATCCTTCACGCCGTCGCGGAACCGCTCGAACCAGGGCGTGGGATGCATCGTGATCGTGTCGTCCTTGAAGAAGATGCGCAGATGCTTCTCCGACCGCAGTTCCGACAGCTCGATTATCTCGCTGACGACGTCTTCCGCCCCGCGGAACCTTATCCCGCCTCCGAAGATCAGGTCGGTGCTGGGCTTGCAGTAGGTGCACCTGAACGGGCAGCCCCTGGTCGTCACCATGCCGTACTCCGCGAGGCCGTTCGCGAAATAGGCGTCGTAGTCGACGAGGTCGCGGGCGGGATGGGGGATCGAGTCCAGATCGCGGATAACGGGTCTTCTGGGATTCTGGACGAAGACCCCGTCGGGGGAGATGAAGGAGACGTTCCGGATCGAACGCACGTCCCCGCCCCTGGAAAGGGTTTCCACAACCTCCAGAATGGTCTCCTCGCCCTCGCCCTCGATAACGATGTCGGCACCCGTCTCACGAAGGGTATTCTCGGGAAAGATGCTGGGGTACGCTCCGCCCTCGATGAACAGAGCATTTGGATTGATGGAACGGATGTGCTTCGTGACGAGGGCGGCCCTGCCGAGTTTCGCGGCGGCCGAGACGGCCACGCCGACGACGTCTGCATCTCGGAGCAGGTGATCCAGTTCGGATATCTCACGGCAGAAGGAGTAGTCCACGAAACGAACCTCGTGCCCCGCTTCGCGGAGGACCGAAGCCAGTATGAGCTGGCCGACCGGCTCGGCAAGCCCGTTGTACTCGACCCACTGGAACCTGGGGTAGACCAGAGCGACTTTCATCGATCACCTTCCTGGAAGCCTTGTTCGCTTATTATAACGACAGGGGAGTCGTACTGTCTGTCGCAGGAATCCACAACCGGGAGGATGCGTGGAGCGTTTCGATGCGATCGTCTGCGGGGGAGGGCCGGCGGGCGCATGTGCGGCCTGGCGGCTGGCCTCGGCCGGCGCATCATGCCTCGTAATCGGTCACGGGGTTCCCGGCGGCAAGGTGTGCGGGGGAGCGCTCGGGACGAGGGCTAAGAAGCACCTGATCTCCTCCGGGATGCTCTCCGCGGATGACCTGTCCCGGCTTTCCCTGAGGGAGCAGCCATCGATGACCTGCTTCCACGGGTATGAGCCCCTGAGAGCGTTCACGTCGCCGGGAGATCCGATCACGATGATCGACAGGCTCTCCTTCGACGCCTTCCTGCTCGACAGGGCGGAGCGCGCCGGCGCCGTCGTCCTCTGGGATGATCCGGTGGCGGCGGTTCGGGATGGCGGCGGCAGGGTCGAGACGCGTTCGGGGAACACATTCGCCGCTGGAGCGACCATAGGGGCCGATGGAGCCGCCGGCCCCGTCGGGATGTCGTTCCGCCCTCCCGGCCGCAGACACCCCGTGGGAGTGGCGCTGGAATGCTTCATCGGGATGCCGTCGGGGTTCCCGGAAGAGATCGGGATCCATTTCGGCCTGACCGATTACGGGTATGCATGGGTCTTCCCGAGGCGCGACGACGTGTGCGTGGGGATCGGCAGCCTGGGCGGCAGGGCGTCGCCCCCGGCGCTACTGGAGGCTCTGGAGCGCCTGATGCGTCGACTCGGCCTTGAGCCGCCCGGAAGAGGTGCCTTGAGGGCGGCTCCGATCCCTTCCGGGCGCCCGTCGCGGAAGCTGGGAGCCGGAAGGGTGTTTCTGGCCGGAGATGCGGCGGGTCTCACGGACCGGCTCACGGGCGAGGGGCTGAGCCATGCCGTGGAGAGCGGCTTTCTCGCAGCGGAGGCGGTCATCTCCGGCTGGGACAGGAAGCGTCTCTCCAGGACGGCACTTCGAGGCTGCCTGGGCATAGTCCGCGAGTCCTGCCTGGCCAGACACCTCGTGTATCACCCGCTGTTCAGGAACCGCGCGATGAGAGGGCTGAGGGAGAACGCGAAGTTCTTCGAGGGCTACTGGAGACTCGTTTCCGGCAATACGGGCTACGCGGGTATGCTCGCCGGCTTCCTCAGGAGGAAGTGAGCCGCCCGAGCCGCTTCTCGATCGTGTCGGCCACCTGCTCCGGCAGGAGCCCCTGCATCTCGTAGAGGGCTTCCGGATCCCCCGAGAGGCCGTATCCGTCCACACCGAGCCTGAGCAGGGGAGGCGCTCCGCGCTCCGCCGAAAGCGCAACCGCGATCCTGCTTCCCAGGCCTGTCTCCCTGTCGTGATCCTCGTAGGAGACGGCCAGCGGGAAGCCTCTGATCCTGTCGAGAAGAGCGGGGGAGAGGCTGACCGGACAGCACGCGGAGATCACCTCAAGGGCGATGCCCCTCCGTTCGAGGATTGCGGCGGCTTCGAGAGCCCTGTGACACATCGATCCCATGGTGACCAGCACCGCATCCTTCCCGGGTTTCAGCAGATCGTGAGCGCCGTATACGAAGCGGTAGCCCTCACCGAAGAGAGGCGTGCCGTCGGGCCCGGTGATGACCGGGGTCTTCGATCTGCCCATGGCGATGAAGTAGTTGCCTGGATTGGCGGCGGCGAACCTGACGGCCCTGTCGGTCTGGTTCGGGTCGGCCGGAACGATGACCGAGCAGTTCCTCAGGCTTCCCATCAGGGCCAGGTACTTGATGCAGTGGTGCGTCTTCCCGTCGGGGCCCACGTCCAGGCCGCAGTGGGTGGCGACCACCTTGAGGTTGGTCATGTTGATGTCGTTGAGCCTGTGCTGGTTGAACGTCTCGTCTACGGCGAAGACCCCGAAGTCGGCCCAGAACACCACCCTGTCCGCAAGGGAGGCCGCTCCGGCGGCCGAAGCCGTGTGGTGCTCCATGATGCCCGACTGGATGAAGTGGGAAGGATAGGCCTTTGCAAAGGCTTCCGTCTTCACCGAAGCCGCGAGATCACAGTCGAACACCAGGGGAACCCTGTCGCTGTTGACCGACGCAAGGTCGGTGAGGGCCAGCCCGAACGCGCTCCGGTTGTCTCCCTTGTGATCCGGGGGATAGGTCCGGGGATTGCCGACATTGTCGAGCACCGCCCCCCCGGAACACGGGGAGTGGAATGTTCTTCCGGCGGGCCGGCCGGCGCGCCTCGCCTCTGCAAGTTCGTCCAGGTCGTCCGGGATGCCCAGCTCCGCCAGCGCCCTGCCGGCCTCCGCACGGGTGAGGGCCCTGCCGTGGAACTGAGGGTCGTTTTCCATGAACGACACTCCCTTGCCCATCACCGTCTCCGCAAGGACGACCCTGGGTCCGGCCGGGTTCCCGGAGGGCCGGAGAGCCCGATACAGGGCGGGGATGTCATGGCCGTCCACCCGGATGACCTCCCAGCCGTCGGAGGAATACTCGGCCTCGAGATCGACGGGCATCACGTCCGCCGTTCGGCCGGATATCTGGAGGCCGTTCATGTCGACGACGACCGTGATGGAGGAGAGGCCGAAGGCCTTCGCGAAACGCCTGGCCTCGACGATCTGGCCCTTCTGCTGCTCTCCGTCGCCCATCACGACGAAGATCCTGTTGCTGAAACCGGCCAGACGATCGGCGATCGCGAAGCCGCACGCCCCGGACAGCCCCTGCCCGAGGTTGCCGGTGGTGAGTTCGACGCCGGGGACCGTGCGTTCGATATGCCCTTCGAAGGGGCTTCCGGCGAGACGGAACGTCCTGACAGCCTCGCCTGCGTCGAAGAAGCCGAGCCGTCCCAGCACCGAATAGACCGCCGGCGAGGTATGTCCGTGACTCACCAGAATCCTGTCGCGGCCCTTCATCCGGGGATTCTCCGGATCGACCGCAGCCTGGCTCCATAGGAGCGCGAAGATCTCGGTGGAGGACATGGAGCCGCCGGGATGGCCGCTTCCGGCGAGCGTCGTCATGCGGATGACGTCGCCTCTGACCTGTCTGCAGAGGGCTTCGATGCCGCCGACGACCCCGGCCGGCGGTTCCGGTGGCTGGAACCGGGTTCGCTCGATCACTTCCCCTTCCCCTCGTCACCGGAGGCGGCGGAGGTCTCCAGCCTTCTCCTGACGTCGCCGACGACCGACGAGGCGATCGAGGAGGTCTCCTCCAGGATCGCAGCCGCCCTGGCGATGAGAGCCTCGGCCGCGGCGCGGTCCTCGAACTGGGCGGCGTTGATCACTACGTTGAAATAGGCGCCCTCCGATGCCGAGCGGGCGCAAGATGCCGCCACCCCGGCGTCGGAAAGGGAGGCCGGCAGACCATTCGCGGCGACGGAAGCCGCAAGGGAGGCGATCTCCGGGCAGCGCTCCAGCACGGACATGGGCACGGCGGCCGCCGCGTGCATGGCCTCCTGCACCCCCTCGCCCTTCCTCACGGCGTCCATGAACACGTTGAAGGCGGCGGTGTCGTCGTCGATGGCCCGGAGCAGATCCTCCTTCAGGCTCTGGGCCTTCGGAGCGATCTCCCTCATCTCATCCCAGGCCGCTCTACAGTCGCGGCTCTTCACCGTGAGGTTGGCGACCATGGCCGAAAGCGCGGCTCCTAGGGAGGCGATCAGAGCCGCCACGGAACCCCCGCCCGGCGCCGGCGAATCCGAGGAAAGCTCGTCGGCGAAGTCCCTGCAGGTCATGCCGGAGAGCACGGGTTCGTCGGCGACGAGGTATTCGATGATCTTGGAGGCCGGATCGAACCCGGCGACATCCCTCAGTCCCATGGACCTGACCGCCGCCTCCACCAGTCTCCGTTCCGGAAGGCCGGGGGATACGGCCATCCTGCCTGTGCCGCTCATCCCGGAGTTCTGCATTTCGAGGTAGTATCTCCCGGCGTCGAGCATGCACGAGAGCGGAACCAGACCGACTATCTCGGAACCGGTGACCCTGTAGCCGAGCTTCTCCACCTCCCGCCGGGTTGTTTCGAAGGCGACGTGCAGGGGAGTGACGGAGATGTCTGTCAGGTTCATCGTGACCTGCGCGCAGTTGTACTCCCTTATGAACCAGCCCGTGGCCTTGCATGCCTGGAGCAGCCCGGGGACCTGGACCTTCGCGCCCGAGGCGTCCCTTATGAACTTCCAGTTCGAGTCCCTCGCGGTCCTGCCGGAATCGCGAATGGTGAGGGCGACCTCCTTGGCGACCGAGTCGTCCGTCGTGTTGAGGTTCACGTTGTAGGCTACAAGAAAGCTTCGGGCGCCGATGACGGTCACGCCCGTCCGGGCGACGGCCGGGCTCCACCCGCCGGGGCCGAAGTCGGGCTCCCATTCCGGTCTGCCCAGCTTCTCCGGAAGGGCCTCGTACTCGCCCTCCCTGATGTCGGGGAGCTTCTCGCGCGAAGGCCTCGTAGCGGCCTTCTCGTACAGATAGACGGGTATGCCCAGTTCGCGGCCGACCCTGTCGCCCAGGCGCCTGGCCAGATCGACGCATTCATCCATCGTGACGCCTGCAACCGGCACGAAGGGGCAGACGTCCGTGGCTCCCTGCCGGGGGTGCGCTCCGGTGTGAACCGACATGTCGATGAGCGCCCCGGCCCGTTCGATTATCCTGAAGGCGGATTCGAGGACGGCCTCGGGTTCCCCCGCCACCGTTATCACCGTTCTGTTCGTCGCGGCGCCCGGATCGACGTCCAGCACCCGCGCCCCCGGAACGGACGACGCAGCCTTGACAACGGCGTCTATGACCTCTCTGTTCCTTCCCTCTGATATATTGGGAACGCATTCTACAATTCTCCGGGACATCAGATCCTCCCATCGGACACGGGGTGACGATTCGCGAAGCTAGTCAACGGCTGTGGAGGCGTCAACGAAAAGTGGGCGGTTTCAGAGAGCTAAGAGGAATCGTGGAGGGGTTTTACGGAAGACCCTACACGGTGGGGCACAGGCGCAGGATGCTGGAGATCGTGGCGGGGCTTCCCGGCAGCCCTACCTGGCTCTATGCCCCGAAGGACGATCCCTTCCACCGCAGGCGGTGGAGGGAGGAGAGGCCGGAGGCCGACAGGAATGCGCTCAGGACCTCTGCCGGCGACGCGAGGGAACTCGGCGTCGAATGGATCCAGGGCATAAGCCCCTGGAAGTTCGTGGACGACGATGCGCCGATCCTCAGGCGAAGGGTCGAAGAAGCCTTGGAGGACGGAGCCCGGATCGTCGCAATCCTGTTCGACGACGTCGAGGGGCCTTACACTCAGGAACTCGCCAGGCGACAGAACTCCCTCCTGCGCTTCGCGATGAGCGGAATGGACGCGCCGGTGATCGTCTGCCCCTCCGTCTACTGCGAAGAACTCGCGGCCAGGGATGACGGGACGGATTATCTCACGGCGTTCGACCGGCAACTGTCCGAGGAGTGGGCGATACTCTGGACCGGTCCCGCCGTGATTCCCCGCCGCATGGAGCTGTGCGCCTCGGTGGCGTGGAGGTACGGGGAGGGAAGGCTGGTGCTCTGGGACAACCTCCTCGCGGACGACTACACCCTCCGGCGCGTCTATCTCGGTGAGCCGCGCGACAGGATAGTACCGGGCACGGGCTACCTCCTCAACCCGTCATCCATGGAGATCCCATCCCTCTTCTCGGCATGGAGGCTCTGCACGGCGCTCTCGCCCGACAGCGCGCCGCCTCTTCCCGATCCCGTCTCGGGGCTGCAGGACGGGCTGACCCTTCTTGCGGAGTTCCACGACGTGCCGTGGGGCGTGCGTCCTGCCGTGAGGAGGCTTCTGGACGAACTAGGCGAGGCGATGGAACAGGGCGCCTCGTTCCCCGCCGTGGCCGAGCGCGCGCTCGGCGACCTGGCCTCCTTCCGCGACAGGCTGGTGGAGGCTCCGGGCGGGTTCGAGCTGCTCCCCTATCTGAACGACATCACGAGGCTGCTCACGATCTGGAGGATGGCTCTCAACGCCTCCTCCCCCCGCGACGAACTCGAGCGGCTCATGTCCGAGAGGCTCCCCTGGGACCACCCGCTGGCCCTGGGCACCGCCAGGAGGCTTTCCGGATGAAGGTGATCCTCGCCGGGTACAACACGGACAGGCAGTTCGGGTCCGACACGCCGGAGACGATCTCCGCCGCCTATGCGAGGATCAGCCGTGATCCCAGACCGGTGTGGGAGCTGAGGCGGGAAGCCGCAGGCGAGCTGGCTTCGGCCAGGAGGTCGAACGAGCGGATCGTTTTCGGATTCGGCCACTCCTCGGTCGCGGAGCACGCCGTCTTCAACCTGGACATCGCAGGAATCTCGAGATACGCCGCCGAGGCCCTCCAGTCGTTCCGCCTGGCCAGCTTCATGGAGAAGTCGCAGCGCTATATCAGGATAGATCGCGGATGGGTCGTCCCCGGCGAACTCGACCGGACCCGGGCCGCTGCCTTCGATGCGGCGTGCCGGGCCCTGTTCGACATCTATTCGGAACTTGCCGACATGCTCCTCCAAAGAGGTCTGCCCAGGGAGTCGGCTCGCGAGGATGCGAGATACGCCCTTCCTCTGTGCACCGAATGCCAGGTGGGCCTGACGGCCAACGCGAGGGAGCTGGAGCACATGATCAGGCGGCTCTCCGCATGGCCCGTCGCCGAGATCAGGGATCTGGCGGCCGCCCTTCTGGAGGCGGTCGGGCCGGTAGCCCCTTCTCTATTCAGGTATCTCTCGCCGGTCAGTATGGACTCCTTCGCGGTCGGTTCCGCCATGACCCCCAGGAGGCTTCCGGGGCGGCAGGTCACGATGACTTCCTGGGACACGGATGCGAAGGTCGGAACCTTCCTGCTGGCCATGAGGGACGGCATGACCCACGGCGAGGCCGCCTCCGCATGGAGAGGGATGCCCCCCGACGGGAGGGAGGCTCTCTTCTCTTCCGCACTGGATGGCCTGGGGGTCCACGATGCACTCCCGAGGGTATGGGAGATGGCGCACTACGCCTTCGACCTCTCCATCTCGTCAACCGCCTTTGCACAGCTCAAGCGCCACAGGATGGCCACCATCCTGCCGGGAAGCCCCTTCATCGGCTCCGGCACGGTGGTTCCGCCCTCGTTCCCGGCGTCCGCGAGGAGACTGCTGGAGAAGGGAGCCGCTCTCTCCGAGGATTGCGCCCGCTCCCTTCCGGAAGGCCTGAGGCCGTACATCCTCCTGAACGCCCACAGGCGTGCGGTGTCCATATCCGTGAATGCGAGGGAGCTTGTGCACATATCGAGGCTGAGGGAGGACTCACACGCCCAGTGGGACATCCGGGGCATCGCCTCGAAAATGCTTGCACTGGCGAATCGCAGAGCGCCTCTGACTCTCTCGGCTTCCGGCGGCAAGTCCTCGCTGGAGCGCTAGCGGCCCATGTTCACTTCGAGCAGGCGCGGCGGCCCCGTGCGGGAGGATGCGGAGGGCGTAAGCCTCAGCAGCGCCCGCGCCGACGATCCGCCGATGTCCGAGGTGCTGAACCAGGTGATCATGCCGGAGGCGCCTCCGGATTCGGCAGTGCCTCCGTCCGTCGTGGCGCGGCGCCAGGTGAGACCGCCGTCAAGGCTGTACGACAGCTCCACGCTCAGCGCTCTTCCTTCCGGGTCCGAGAGTTCGTAGCGGACCGGCACCCTGCCCGTTTCCGGGTCGACCGTCGCAAATGCCTGGATGACGGAGGGCAGCCTGTTGTTCACTATCGCAACCGGGGACACAGTCTGCGAATAGGTCGTATCCCCGTCCGAGGCGAACGCCCTGAACTCGATCTCGGTTTCTCCGGCTCCGGGGAGATCGGCGGCGGAGTTCCAGACCAGAGTCGACCTGTAGCGGTCGGGGCCGACAGGGCCGTTGTCCATTATCCCGGCGGCGTCGATCCAGCGATCGTCGCCGAGCAGCCTGTACTGCACGCCGAGCATGATCGGGCCGCCCTCCCGGTCTTCTACGGATACGACCACCGGGACGCTGCCCCTGTGAACGCTCCTCGCGCCCGGGGATGTGACCGTGATCGTCGGAGGCTCGTCGTTGTCAAGGTGGAATGCCGCCGACGGGACTGACACGGTGCGCCCGCCGTCCAGGACAGCCCTGAATCTCGCCGATCGGGTATCCGCCGCAGGGGCGTCGATCGCCGACTCCCACATGACTTCGTTCTCATAGAGGCGGAGATCGAAGTCGCCGGGGGCGGAGACGGTGGCCCTGCTCCAGGTGGTCCCGTCGTCGAGGGAGAACTCGTATGAAGCCTGTATCAGCGGATCGGAGACGCCGGGGAGTCTCAATCCCAGCCTGACGCGTCCGGACACCTCGTAGTCGGGAGCCAGTATCTGCCCGGCATACCTCCCGGACGCTCCGCCCCCGAATCCGTCGATCACCGACCATTCTCCCGCATCCGCATCGAGGGCCCTCATCCTGAAGGAGAGGCCGTCGGGGCCGGCGGAGGCCGCTATTTCAGAGGCGTCCCACTCTACCGGTTCGCCGTAGAGCCAGGGATCGATCTCGACGGTGCTTCCCGAGAGTCTGGCGTCGATCCAGGAAGCCCCGCCGTCCGTCGAGTACTGGGCCTGGATCGTCAGCACGTCGTTCTCGTCGTCCTCCACTGCGTAATTGATGCGGAATACCCCTCCCGGCAGCTCCTCGGGGGTTGTCAGATGGAGTTCCGGCGGGTTGTTGCCGTCGACCCTGAAGATGTTGGAGATGCCGGCCATCCCGGGACCGGAGGCGGAGCGGGGGGTAAGGCGGAGCCTGACGTTGGGCTCGTCCGCGCTTCCGAGGTCGTCCCTGCTCCTCCAGACGATGCCTCCGTCCGTCTCACGGTAGTTGTCGGTCTGGTTCCAGGTGAGACCCGCGTCGATGGACCAGGCCACCTCGAGGCCTGTGACGAGGCCCCCGCCGGTCTGGAAGGAGACTGGTATGTCGCCCGACAGTCTCCCGGCGATGTCCGCGATGCGGAGGGTAGGCATGGAGCCGAGGCCGTAGCTGCCCGAGTTGGCGGCGTCGGCGAATGTCATGGGCCAGGGGCCGGGCCTCCCCGATCCTATGGGGTAGGCGGCAATGAGCCCTCCGGCGCCGACTACAATGAGGTCAGTGATTCCGTTCCCGTCGACGTCTCCGGCCGCCGGAGCGAAGAGAACTCCCTCGGGGTGGGTGAAGCTCCTGTCCTCGAGCCTGGATCCATCCGCATCCCAGGTCAGAACCGAGCCGTTGTCGGTTGCCGCGAGTACCGTGTTGCGGTCCCAGGTGGAGAGTACGAGCGGGCATGTCGGCTTACCGGTCGCGGGGACGGGCCATCTCCACGCTCCTGCGAGAGTCCCGTCGCCGTCCAGCAGGTAGACGAGCGAGGCCTCCGTGGCGAGGGCCACCTGGAGCCGCCCCGAGGCTTCCTCCACGACTCCTATGGCGAGCGTGCCCCTGATCGGCCTGGAATCGAGAAGATACGGCCAGCCGGGAAGCTTTCCACCCCGCAGGGACAGGGCATGGACCCTCCTGTCGCCTGTAGCGAAGATGATGTCCGACATACCGTCGGCGTCCAGATCGGCGGAAACCGGAGCCACGGACACGGAAGACCCTGTGTTGACCGGCCATCCCGGCTGCAGGTTCCCCGACCTGCCGTACACGGCGACCGTGGCGGTGGAGAGGGCGCAGACGACGCCTGCAGCGCCGCTGCCGAGCGTGACCTGCGCAGGAGTCCACTCGAGCCTCCCGCCGGGGGACTGGGGCCATCCCGGAACGGCGACGCCACGCTCGTCTATCAGGTGGATGCGGCCGTCCGTCGTGCCTGTCGCTATCTCACGCTCACCGTCCGAATCGAGATCGAGGGCCGATACTCCGGTCACGGGGCTCGAGCCCAGATTCACCGGCCATCCCGGCAGCTCGTTTCCTGAGGAATCGACGAGATGGAGCGTTCCCGTATCGTCGACATAGCACAGAACCGGCGTCCCGTGAATCCCGGAACGGAACGAGGCCGGGCGGAAGCTCACGCCTTCCGAAACCGACAGAGGGAATCCCGGGAGCGCCTCTCCGGAACCGTTCCATCCTCCGAGGCCTCGGTCGCCCAGCGGGATGAATACACAGAGCCCTCTCCCGGACAGGTTCGAAACGAGGGGGGAACTCTTCGGAGGCGCTCCGGCAGGAACCTCCCAGAGAGGTGCGGGGTTCAGTATGGATATGAGAATAGACGCCGCCACCGCCGAGGGGAACAGATGCAACCTCCTGAATGGGAAATATCGTGAACCTCGATGAAGTTAGCGAAAACATGCCGCCGGAGTCAACGATCCCCCTGCGGCCGTGGAGTATCATCGTTGACCGGCAGATTGCCGGGGACAATACTACTTATTGCGCCATAGTTGCCGGCCATAACGCTGGGAGTTCCCGGAGGCCTCGACAATGAGAATGCTCACATCAATCGCGCTGTTTTCCGCCGCTCTGGCGTACGCCGGTTCCCTGCCCTTCAGCAGGTCGGGAGTTCTCGACTCCCCGGACGCCTACATTCTCAGCCATACCGAGATCGAAGCCGGCATCGCCGGGTCGGCATATTCCGTCAGTGATCCGGCAGGCTCGAAGGACAGCGAGTTCAAGATCACCGGCCATGTGGACGTAGGCCTGTTCCGCTACGGCCAGGTGGGCGTCTCATGGCTGGCGGACGGCGGGCTGGCCGGGAACGTCAAGGTCGGCATCCTCAGCGAGGGCATCAGCGTGCCGGCGTTTGCCGTCGGCCTAGAGAACATCACCGGCGAGAAGAACGTCGAGTGCTTTGAAGACGCCGACGGAGAACTCTACGATTACAGCCACGCGCAGAACATGTCCGCCTACGGAGTTCTCTCGAAGGACATGGAGAGCCTGATCGGAGTCCCGGCCACCGTCAGCATCGGCATCGGAACGGGCAGATTCGTGGGCATGATAGACAACGGGGCCGCCGGCATAGGAAGCAAAATCGCCAACGGCTTCTTCTGTTCCGTGGTCTACCGTCCCGCGGGCAACTTTTCCCTGACCTTCGAGGAGGACGGGAGGGATTTCAATTTCGGGGCCTCCTACCAGGTCAGCCGGCTCTTCACCATCAACATCACCTGGGCGGAACTCGAGATGAGCCTTTTCCCGCCCGACCGGGTCGATCGCATGGACATCATGCAGAACTCCAAGTTCGGAGTCTCTCTGGAATCGAGGTTCGGTCCAGTCATCGGCGCCCGGAACCTCGAGCTCGAACGCGAACAGATGCGCATCGAGAGAGCCAGACAGAGGCTGCGTGAACTCGAGGAGAGGCGCAGGGCAGCCGAAAATGAGCTCCAGAGGCTGCGCGAACTCATAGAAGGAAATTGAAGCCGGTCGGCGGAATGACAGGGAAACTGCTGATCTCGCTCGTTCTGCTGTCATACGGTGCGGCCCGGGCGCAGGAGGATCCCGCCGGGAATCTGGAGGTTCTGCTGCAGAGGGCCCGCGCCGAACTCGCGTCCCTGGAGGAGCAGATAGGGCGCGAGGAGGACAGGCTCGGCCGCATAGAGTCCGAACTGGTGGATCTCAGGCGGCAGGCAGCGATCATGAGCACCGCCGAAAGCGCCTTCAGGCTGGGCGAGGAACTCTATCTGGCCGGATCGATCGTCTGGGCGCGGGACGCATTCCAGTCCGTCATAAACAACTTTCCGGGCAGCGAATACCATACCGAGTCCTTCTTCAGGCTCGAACTCATCAATTTCGAACTCCAGGAATTCGATGCCGCACTCGTCCACTTCGACTCTCTGCGGGTGCGTTCCCCCGGTTTCCAGCACATGGATCTCGCCGTAATAGCGGCGGCCCTGTCGCATCACAACCTGGGGCGCTTCGCGGAATCGAGGAATCTGCTCTCCCGGATCGGCCCGCAGAGCGAATACGCTCCGCTTGCGCAGTATCTGACGGCGGTGGCGTTCGTCGAGGAGGGCCGTCTCTCCGAAGCCAGGACGGAGCTGGAAGCCATACGCGACCGGTCGGGCTCGCGGGGTTCGGGGGCCAACCTCGGCGACAGGGCTGTGATAGCCCTGGCTCAGATCTACGTCGAGGAGGGCGATCTGGAGCGGGCCCACGACATGTACGACAAGGTATCCCCCTACAGCCCCTACTACGATGTGGGGATGCTGGGCAAGGTCTGGGTGTACATGCGGCAGCAGGAGTACCAGGAGGCCTACAACCTGGCCCAGCGCGTGCTCGGCGAGGTGCCGGGCAGCGAACTGCGGTCGGAGTTCGAGCTGGCAATGGCCAACTGCGCCCTGGGCGCCGAGGATCTGGACATAGCAATCGCGCGTTACGAGCGGCTCCTGAACACCCACAGGCGGACGGACACGTTCGGCATACTGGGTGAGGGCACGGCCGGAGGAAGCCAGTATCAGAGCGAGAGGGAGCGCCTCGAGAGGATCAGGGCCGGGCTGGCGGAGCTGAAGCAGGAGGCCTTTTCGAACGGCGCCTTCAACGTGGTCGCAATGATCGAGGAGGAGGAGGCCGCCCTGCGAGCCATGTTCGTGAACATCAGCGCGATGGAGGCCTCCCAGTCCCTGCCTCCCGGGGATGTGGACCCACGGGCGATGAGCATCGAGCTGAACCGGTTGATCACGGACAGCAGGGTCGCCACCGATGCGCTGGCTCTCTCCATCGAGGAGACGGCCGGCGTCGCCGAGGTCTCCGGTACGGAGGACGAGCGCCACCAGTTGCAGTCCCTCATGGGGGAGGTCCAGAGGATCAGGCTGTCCCTGCTCGATCTGGCGTCGAAGTTCGAAGGTGGAGTCGCGCAGGAGCACGACTGGATCCAGGAGACTCAGTACGGCATCGCGATTGCCTACTACATGGAGCGTGAACTGAAGAGGGATTCCCTCGCCTATCTCGGATCGATCTACCAGACCAGGATTCAGGCGGCGTATGCCTCGGGCGATTCCGTAACCGCAGCCGTCCTGATCGCCCAGAGGCAGAGGGAGACCAGCGCCCTCCAGGGCAGGATCGACGCATCAGCAGCCCACTGCGCATCCCTGTTCGAGGAATACATCGCGAACTTTCCCGAGAGCCGCTTCTCGTCGGACGTTCTCGTGCGGCTGGCCCAGCTCTACTACGACCTGGACAACGCGGCCTATCTCGACAGGATAGCGACGGCGACGCCGGAGAGCGGCTACGTGCTGGAGGATTACTCGCGCTCCGTGGCTCTCTACGAGCGTGTTCTGACCATGTATCCCGGCAGCGACGTCGAGGACGTGGCCCTCTACTCGATGGGGTACTGCCTGGACAGGATGGGCGATCCCCGCGGAGCCGTCTCCAGCTACCGGAGGCTGCTGAGGGAGCATCCCAACAGCTCCCTCGCCCCGGAGACATGCATCAGGACGGGAGACTTCTATTTCGACTCGTTCGACTTCGACAGTGCCCAGGTCTATTACGCGAAACTCCTGGACTACCCCGGCGCCGACCCCGATCTCTTCCAGCTCGGCATCTACAAGCTGGGGTGGAACCACTACCTCAGAAGCGAATATCTCCGATCGGCGGCCGTCTTCGCCTACCTGATACAGGATGGGCAGCTCATGGACTCGCTCGGCGTAACCAGGCGCGGCGGAGCGATGATCGACGAATCCATGGAGTACATGGCGCACGACTTCATGGAGCAGACACAGAGGGCTCCGGTTCCACTCGCCACCCGCTTCCTCGACTATTTCGGGCGGGATTCGGTCTCTTTCGCCGTCCTCAACTTCATGGGCGACCAGTATATGGCCAGCGGTTACTGGAACGAGGCTATAGACTGCTACCAGGCGCTGCTGCAGCGTTTCCCGGGCTACCGGGAGGCGCCGTATTTCCAGGCCGGGATCGCCACCTGTTATGACGGGCTCGGCAATCCCGCACTCGCGACCCAGGCTCGTGAAAAGCTCGTGGAAGACTACAGCCCGGGAGGAGCATGGGCCTCCGGCCTGGGAGACGCGATCGCAGTGGCGGCGGTGGATTCGCTCAGGGCCAGCTCTCTCGAGAAGGCGATCGCCTACTACCACGGGCAGGCGGTAGCCTCCGCCGGCAACCCGGCGCAGCAGCGACGGGACTATGAAGCCCTCTCCGACAGGATCGAGTCCTACCTTGCCGGCTATCCCGCCAGCAGGCAGAACTACGACTTCAGGTTCCTGCTCGGCGACGCCTACTATGCCCTGGGCCGGTTCGAGATCGCCGGGGACACCTATCTCGCCCTCGCCCGGGACAGCTCGTCTCTCCAGAGGCGGCAGGATGCGACGATCAACGCCTGCGGCTCCTACTTCTCGTCCTATGCGGACGAGTCCGGGATCGACAGCGCCGTGGTCCGGCAGAAGCAGATCGATGCCACGACCTACTATCTGTCGCAGTTCCCGTCCGGCGAATACGTCGACCAGTTCCTGTACGCGGCGGCGGCCAACAGCTACAACGCAAAGGACTATCCCACCGCCAGAACCGTCTATCTCACGCTCTACGAGAATTATCCCAACTCCGGATACCTGGCCAGATCGGCGCGTTTCATAGCCGCGGCATACGAGGCCGAGGAGATGTTCTCGCAGGCCGAGCAGTGGTACGAACGGGCCTCCGAAGCCGCCGCGAGGACCGGCGAGGATCTCGGCGAGGACGTCACCCTGCTGGCCGCCACGGCGGCCTACAAGGACGCGGCCGCGCTGGCGGAGTCCGAGGATATCGAGAGCCTGGTCCAGGCGGCTAGGCGCTTCGAGGAGTCCGCAAGGGCCCACCCGGGTTCGGCGGTGGCTCCAACGGCTCTGTACGATGCCGGAGAAACCTACGCCCGGGCCGGGGCCATCCATGACGCCATCAGGGTCTTCGACGAGATAGCCCGCGACTACCCGCAGAGCGAACTCGCCCCACAGGGGCTTCTCAGGTCGGCATACCTGGCGAGGGAGGCCGGGATGCTGCTCGAGGCCGCCGGCATCTACCGCAGGGCCGCGCAGACCTATCCCGGGGCCCGGGACATGGAGAGCGCCATGTATAGTGCGGCAATCTCCTACGAGGATGCCGGCAGGATGGACATGGCCGTGCAGGTCTACGACGAAATGATACAGGCGGGAGGGGTCGGTCCCAGCGTGATGACACTCGTCTACGGCAAGTACGGGGAGTACAAGTACCAGTCGGGCGACTACGCCACGGCCCGGCAGATGTTCACCAGCTCGATCCAGGTCTACGACCAGTACAGGGAGGGCGATGCCTATTATCCCGCGATGTCGGCCTTCTATCTGGGCGAGATGACCTGCCGCGAATACGACGCCGTCCAGACCACGGTCGAAACCGCCGGGGCCAAGACGCAGTTGATGCAGGCGACGGAATCCTGGTATGCCAAGGCGCTCAACTATTTCACCGACGTCTGGTTCATGGCGTCCTGTGTACGGGCCGGCGAACTCTACGAGGACTACGCCAACGAGATCGGCTACATGGCGCCGCCTGACGGGCTGGACGAGACGGGCATCCAGGCCTTCTACGACCAGCTCATGCCCGTGATGGAGACCTACATCCAGAAGGCCCTCCAGGTCTATCAGACGGCGGTGCAGAAGGCAGTCAGCACCGGGATCGACAACGAGTGGGTCACCAGGGCGGCGGATCACCTCGAACTCCTCGCACCCGGCACCGCAGGAGCCCTTGGCCTTCCCGGATATGCACCCCTGCCTCAGCCCGAGACGACGCCCCCGCAGGGCTCCACCGACGCCCCTGAACCCGACGGCACAGGCGAAAGCGGGTCCCAACCGCTCACCTGCTCCGAACTGCCGCCCGTCCTGCTCGCGGGGGTCCACTGATGCGCGCCCTGCGCTCGTTGCTCCTGCTGGTCGCCCTGCTTCTGCTGTCGGCGTCTTCCGCATCGGCGCAGGAGGCAAGAATGGAGGGGGGCCGCCTGATACTCGAGGAGATCACGATCCAGGGCGAACTCCGGACCCCCCAGGCGATGTTCCTGATTCTCAAGAGCACCCCGAGCCTGAGCAATGTCCTCCTGGAAAGAAGTTTCATGGACGACGTCATCAGGCCGATCTACCCCGGAGCCTTCGCGGACGAGCCGACGTTCGGCGCCAGCCGGAGGATCGCGAATCTCCCGTGGTATCTCAGATATGGAACGGTAGCCGCCTTTGGTGGCCTCTCGGCATTCCAGTTTTCGGAGGGCGACGAAGAGGAGGGCCTCGTTTTCGGGGTCATTGCGGGGCTCGGCCTCGTCGGCAATCTTGTACTGGATCTGGTAGGGAAATAAGATCGCTCAGAGAGGAGATCGTTAGATGCTTCGTTCGCTTCCTATAGTCCTGCTGGCGGCGCTATGTCTCTCGAGCGGAACGGTTCTCGCTCAGCAGACCGCGACCGTTCCCGACAGCGCAGCTTCCGACTCGACAATGGCCGCGGACCCGGCTGCAGCGGATACAACCGCCGCCGCCGAAGAGGAAGCCGTACCGGCGGATACCGTGGCAGCCCCCGCAGACTCCACCCCGGAGTCGGCAGAGCAGCCCGCGTCACCCGGCCTGATCTCCGAGGCCGCCAGGTTCTTCCGCGAAGGCGGATTCGCGATGTGGCCGATCCTGCTGTTCTTCGCCGCCGGGTTGGCCATAATGATAGAGCGCTTCGTGTTCCTCTACTTCAAGGCGAACATCAAGCCCGAGGAGTTCATGGCCCGGATCGCGGACCTGATAAGGAAGGGCAGCATAGAGGGCGCGATCGCCACCGCAGCCGAGCAGGACGCACCTCTGGCCAGGATAATCGAGGCCGCTCTGCGCAACTACAGGGGGACGGAGAGAGACATCCAGAACGCCGTCGATGAGATGGCGCTCGCCGAGCTGCCCAGGATAAGCGCGCGCACCGGCTATCTCGCGATGCTGGCCAACGTGTCCACGATGGTGGGTCTTCTCGGAACGATCTTCGGTCTGATCCAGGCATTCGCGGCCGTCTCGGCCGCCGACCCGGAGGCCAAGGGCCGCATCCTCGCGAGCGGCATCGCAATGGCCATGAACACGACGGCATTCGGTCTCATCGTCGCAATCCCGCAGCTCATCGTCCATTCCTTCCTGACCTCCAAGGCCGACGGGCTCATCGACGACATCGACCGCTACTCCGTCATGGTCATCAACATGCTCGCACAGGCCCGGAAGGAAGCCTGATGGCAAAGGCGGCCAGCGGCAGGAGCAGGAGGGTTCACCACACGGAGAACCTGGATCTGCTGCCTGTCATGAACCTCTTCTGCTGCATCATCCCGTTCCTCCTGCTCAGCGCGTCCTTCCTGCAGGTCACGATAATCCAGATGTCGCAGACCGAGGGGATAGGCGCCGCGGGATCCGGTGCCGTCGCCAACCTGGCCCGGTCGGAGGAGGACAGGCTGCAGCCGAAGGTCATCCTGACCGACGAGGAGATGTTCATAGGCACGGTGGCAGGGACGGCGCACGTCTGCTATTCGTTCACCCAGTCCGTCGACGGGGTCGAGACCCTCACCTATGACTTCGACTCGCTCAGGACCAAGGCCGAGGAGGTGTACCGCCTCCTCACGGATGCCTATCCTATGATCGACTTCCACAAGGTGACCATCCTCACCGTCGAGGAGACCAGATACGACAACATCGTTGCCGCTATCGACGCCTGCGCCGAGGCCGGGTTCGACCAGCCGGGTCTCCAGGTGGCCCCGACAGCTTCGGTGGAGCGAGCCACCGAAGCGGCAATGAGCAGGTGATCCTGGTGAGCGCACCCACAAAAAGACATCTGCCTCTGCTGCTCGGCTACAACAAGTCGAAGGCGAGCGTCAGGGGGGGAAAGAAGAAGGTCGAAGTGCAGCTCACCTCGATGATCGACATGTTCACGATACTAATCGTGTTCCTCCTCGAGTCCTTCAGTGCCGACGGCCAGATCGTGACGCTGAGCGACGCTCTGACGCTTCCCAAGTCCCGCACGCAGACTCCCGTCAACCTCAGGCTCGAGATCCAGGTCACCAACAGAGTCATCGTGGTCGACGGCGATCCTGTCGTCGCCGTGGACGCCGACCTTCTGTCCACCGGCAACGCCATCCCGGCGGTAGTCACGAGGCTGCGGGACCATATGGAGTACGGCAGGCGCCTGCGCGGTACGATCAACGAAGAGGACACGGAAATCAACATCCAGGGCGATGTCGCGGTCCCGGCGATCCTCCTCCAGCGGGTGATGGCCAGTTGTTCCGAAGCTGGATACGCGACGCAGAGCCTGGAAGTGATAAAGCTGGAGGGAGGCGGAACCGGGAATGGCTGAAGCTCCGGCCTCCGACAGGAAGGTTCTCGCCATAGCCGTCCTCAGGGACGGGAAGGTGGTGAACAAGCTCATCCCGGAGAGGGCCCCGATAAGGCTCGGCTCCGGCTTCAACAACAACATCGTGATAGAGCACCCCGGCATACCGGAGAGCTCCGTCTTCATCATGCCCGGCCCCGACAGGGACACGTGGGTTCTGCGTCTGTCCGAGTCCATGACCGCCCTGATCACTTCGGCGGACGGGACCAGGCTCAACTTCGCCGACCTCAAGGATCTCGGCATCTTCCCCGTGGACGACCAGGGCTGCTACCTCCTCCACGTGAAGCACGGCGACCAGGGGCAGGTGGAAATCGGCCCCTATACCGTCCATTTCGGCTTTATCGCCCCTCCGGAGAGGAAGGAGCCCGAGAAGCCCGCTCCCCGTGCCGAGAAACAGGCCGCTGAAACCGCCGTTCCTGAAAAGGTGGACCCCAGGGTTCTGAAGATCTCGGTGGAGGCCCACGGCGTACCACGGAAGGACGTCTACCCGAACGCCGGCATAATGACTATCGGCGAGGCCGACTACAACACCGTCCCGGTCAGGAATGCGGGCCTCCCCAGGATCCATACCCTCATGGAGCCCCATGGCAACAAGTATGTCCTGAGGCTCCTGCCCCAGATCAAGGGCGGCGTGGAGGTGCGGGGCAGCATCATCCCCTTCTCCACGCTCATCGAGCGCAACCTGATGAAGCAGGAGAAGCCCGGCGACCCGTGGATCTGGGTCATGGACAAGAACGTGTCCGGCGTCATCAGCATCGCGGGGACCGACGTGTTCTTCAGCTTCGCCGAACCTCCCGCGGAGGCGCTGCCGAAGGAGCCGCCGAAGCCGGCTGCGATAATAAAGAAGCCCGTGACGCCGTCCAGGTACGAATGGAGCACATTCGCCGCGCGTCCTCACGATCCTGTCGCATTCAAGGGGCAGGGCGCCGAGAAGAATCGTCTTCAGATGGCGATGGGCCTGATCCTGTTCGCCTCCCTCGTAGGAGGCGCGGTATTCGACCGGCTTGTCGTCGTGACTCTGGAGAGCAAGCAGGATGTCCTCAGGAGGGCGCCCACGGCCAGAGTCGCCAGCCTGGCAAACCCTCCCGCCCAGACGCAGATCGAGGGTCTGGGCGAGGAGATCGTCTCCGAGTCGGGCATCGGCGAGCAGGTCGGAACGGTCGGCGGGCCCGGTGGCGGGACGCCCGGCGGCGGCGGTGGTGGCCCGGCGGGCGTTGCCGCCGGAACTGCCGCAGGGCAGAATGTCCTCCAGAACATCGGCTTCGCCGCCTACGGCACCCAGGGCGTGGGGGGAGGCTCCGGCTTCATCGGGGATCTCCAGTCCGCCGCCTCGTCCGGTCTCGGACTGGCCTCGGGCCAGACCGGAGAGGCCATGATCGCCGGTGCGGGCGGTGGAGGCTCGGGCGGACTGACCGGCCTCGTGCCCGTGGGCGGAGGAGTGGTGCAGACCGCCGAAACCGTTTCCCAAAGCGACATCGAGGCGGTCCACAGGGCCGCCCAGGTGAGCTTCTCCGCTTCGAGCTCGGGCGAGGCCCTCGACCTCGGCCAGCGCAGCATGACCGACATCAGGGGCAGGATAAACGTCATCAAGATGAGGATCCAGACGGCCTACGAAAGCCTTCTCCGCACGAATCCCGCCGCCGGTGGTGTGATCTACATCAACTTCTCGATCACTCCCTCAGGGTCGGTCACGGGGATAAGCGTGAACGCCCCGGGCGACTTGGCGTCGCTCCAGCCTACGATCCAGGCGGCTGTGGCCAGCCTGAACTTCGGCCCGGCTGAGGGGCAGACTTCGAATCTGGACACCTCCGTCTCGTTCAACCTGATTCCGCCTGAATGACGGAAGGATGAAGGAATGAAGAACCTCATGGCTGCCGCCATGATCGCCGTGATTTGCGCCGCCGCTTCGGCACAGCAGATCCCGACGGCCATGGATGTGCTCCAGGGCCCCCTCGACGGAGTCCGGGACGCCATCGCGGCCGAGTACGAGCAACTCCTCCTGACGGAGCCGGAGGCCGCCGGGAGAGTGACCGTCTCCTTCACGATCGGTACCGACGGCAGGATCTCGGGTCTCGTAGTAACCTGCGACAAGGTTCTCGAATCCGTGGCGGAGGCGGCCGAGAGCGCGATAGCGGATATCTCCATCCATCCCGGGATGCTCGACGAGCCTGTCGAGATAAGCATCCCCTTCGACTGCCTGCCGCCCGCGGAAGGCTGATCGGAGGAATCGACCGTGCGCCGGCCCGGCTCTGCCGGGCCGGTTGCCTTGTCGGGGCAACGCGTCAATCTGACCACGGCGCATCGGAGCAGGAAGCACGGGCATGCCCGGGGCGGCTCGGGGTAATCTGCAATACAGTGTGCCGTATGTAGTTCGAGATACATATGCCGGGTATGCGGCTCTGGCATGCCGTTTGCTTGATATCAGTGCGAAACAGTAATCAGGTACCGAAGTCACCATAGAAAGGAGCCGATAGGCATGTCGAGCACCAAGGTGCGTCCCATGTTCGACAGGGTACTCGTGAAGCGCGAGGAACCCCAGGAAGTTCTGAAGGGCGGCATCGTCCTTCCCGATACGGCAAAGGAGAAGCCCCTCGAGGGTACGGTGATCGCTGTCGGCGGCGGCAGGCGCAACGAGGCCGGCGACGGATTCCTCGCCCCGATGGTCAAGGCGGGCGACCACGTCCTTATCGGCAAGTATTCCGGTACTGAAGTCAAGATCGACGGCGAAGAGTACGTAATCGTCCGCGAGGATGACATCCTCGCCGTGGTAGAAGCATAGGAGGCTCGAAAGATGGCAGCCAAGCAGCTCAAATACGACCAGGAAGCCAGGCAGGCCATCCTCGCCGGCGTTGAGAAGCTCTCCCGCGCGGTGAAGGTCACGCTCGGCCCCAGGGGTCGCAATGTCGTTCTGGAGAAGAAGTGGGGTTCCCCCTCGATAACCAAGGACGGCGTCACCGTCGCCAAGGAGATCGAACTCCCCGACAAGTTCGAGAACATCGGAGCCCAGCTCATCCGCGAAGTAGCCAGCAAGACCAGCGACAACGCCGGTGACGGCACCACCACCGCCACCCTTCTGGCGGAGTGCATCTATCGCGAAGGCCTGAAGAACGTCACCGCCGGCGCCAATCCGATGGCGCTCAAGAGAGGCGTGGACAGGGCCGTCGAGACGGTCATCGCCGAGCTCAAGACCTTCTCCAAGGAGGTCCGCGGCCGCGAGGAGATCCGCCAGGTCGCTTCCATCTCCGCCAACAACGACGAGGAGATCGGCAACATCATAGCCGACGCCATGGAGAAGGTCGGCAAGGACGGCACCATCTCGGTCGAAGAGGCCAAGTCGATGGTGACCACTCTCGATGTGGTCGAGGGCATGCAGTTCGACCGCGGCTACCTCAGCCCCTACTTCGTAACCGACGCCGAGGCGATGGAATGCGTGCTCGAGGATGTCTTCATCCTCATCCACGAGAAGAAGATATCCAACATCAAGGACATCCTGCCCATCCTCGAGAAGATCGCCCAGCTCGGCAAGCCCCTTCTCATCATCGCCGAGGACGTCGAGGGCGAGGCCCTCGCGACCCTGGTCGTGAACAAGGTTCGCGGCATGCTCCACGTGGCGGCCGTGAAGGCACCCGGTTACGGCGACCGCCGCAAGGCCATGCTCGAGGACATCGCAGTCCTCACCGGCGGGCGTGCGATCACCGAGGATCTCGGCATCAAGCTCGAGAACATCACGCTCCAGGATCTCGGCAAGGCCAAGCGCATCACGATCGACAAGGACAACACCACCATCGTCGAGGGCGCGGGCGAGACCGACGCCATCAAGGGCCGCGTCAATCAGATCCGCAAGCAGATCGAGGACACCACCTCCGACTACGACAAGGAGAAGCTGCAGGAGCGTCTGGCCAAGCTGGCCGGAGGCGTCGCCCGCGTGAACGTCGGGGCCGCCACCGAGACCGAGATGAAGGAGAAGAAGGCCCGCGTAGAGGACGCTCTCCACGCGACCAGGGCCGCCGTCGAGGAAGGCATCGTCCCCGGAGGCGGCGTCGCCCTGCTCAGGTGCGAGGCCGCACTGGACAAGATGAAGCTCGAAGGCGACGAGAAGACCGGCGCGGAAATCGTCCGTCGCTGCCTCAACGAGCCGCTTCGCCAGCTCGTAGTGAACGCCGGGCTCGAGGGCGCGATCGTCGTCGAGAAGGTTCGCTCGCTCGGCGGAAGCAAGGGCCTGAACGTTCAGACCAACGAGTACGTCGACATGTTCGAGGCGGGCATCGTCGATCCGACGATGGTCACCCGCACCGCCCTCCAGAATGCCGCGAGCATCGCCGGACTCCTGATCACGACCGAGTGCGTGATCACCGAGATCCCCGAGCCCGAGAAGGCTCCGGCCCCGGGCGCCGGCGGCATGGGGGACATGTACTAGAGAAGCGGTTTCCGGCGTCCGGCTCGGGGAGAAACTGATCCGGACGTGCGGAACCGGGTTGAAACCGGAACGCTCACCGAGGCCCGGAGCCCGCTCCGGGCCTCCCCCTTATCAGATCGTTTTTAACATTTGGACCAAACTCGGCCCCGGAAGGACACGGAAGCCGCTCCGGGGAGCCAGTACCGGCCCGGTGCGGCTATATTAGCGAACCCCTCATCCGGAAGGTCGGAATGTCGATCATCACCATAGAATGCAGCGGTGTCGGATTCGCCGGCGTAGAGGCGGCCAGGGCGGGGGCTCCCGCGGTGCTCGCCGCCTCCGCCCGCGAGGCCGTCGCAAAGTCCAGGGCCGCGATCGACGCGGCGGTTTCGGCGGTTCGTCCGACCTACGGGATCAACACAGGATTCGGCAGGCTGGCCTCGACCGTCATCGACGGGGACTCCCTCGCCGAACTCCAGCGCAATCTCCTCGTGAGCCACGCCTGCGGTACCGGGCCGCTCGTGCCTCCGGACATCGTCCGGGTCGCGATGATTCTCAGAGCCGCATCGCTCGCCCGCGGCAGATCCGGGATCAGGCCGGAGACGCTCGACTGCCTCCTCGCCGTCTACAATGCCGGGATCATCCCGGCGGTCCCCTCGAGAGGCTCGCTCGGAGCCTCCGGAGATCTGGCCCCTCTGGCGCACATGTGCCTTCCGCTCCTGGGCGAGGGGGAGGTCCTGGGGGAGAACGGCGCGATCCTCCCGGGCGCCGCCGCTCTGGCTTCCTCGGGAATCGCTCCTGTCGTGCTGCAGGCCAAGGAGGGGCTCGCGCTGATAAACGGAACCCCGGTCCTCACCGCCTACGCCGCCTGTTCGCTGCTGGACCTCGCGAAGCTGATGGATGCGGCCGACGTCGCCGCGGCGATGTCCGCGGAGGTGCTGCTCGCCACGACTTCCGCATTCGACGCTGAACTCGTGGCCCTGCGCCCCCACCCCGGCGCCGTCGCATCCGCCTTGAACCTGAGGGCGGCCCTCTCGGGGAGCGCCATAGTCGAATCCCACAGGGACTGCCCCAGGGTCCAGGACGCCTATTCGATAAGGTGCACGCCCCAGGTGCACGGAGCATCGCGCGACGCGGCCCGGTACGCCGGAAGCGTCATCTCCGTCGAGCTGGCGTCGGTTACGGACAACCCCCTGATGCTGCCGGACGGCTCCTTCCAGAGCGGCGGCAACTTCCACGGGCAGCCCGTGGCATTCGCGGCCGACCACCTCTGCCTGGCTGCATCCGAACTGGGAGCGATCTCGGAGAGGCGTACCGAACGCCTCCTCAATCCCGATCTGAGCGGCCTTCCGGCCTTCCTGGCCGCCCGGCCCGGTCTCGATTCCGGCCTGATGATCGCCCAGTACACCTCGGCCGCGCTCGCCAGCGAGAACAAGATCCTCTGTCACCCGGCCAGCGTGGACAGCATCCCCGTCAGCGGAGCCCAGGAGGATCACGTCTCGATGGGGGCGGTTTCCGCCAGAAAGGCGATGGACGTGGTGACGAACGCCAGGTACATCGTCGCCACGGAGCTGTACTGTGCATTCAGGGCCTACGCGATGCTGGACCGGCAGGGCAGGGGCGCCGGAACCGGCGCCGCGTTCGATGCGATCTCCGCCGTGGCCTCTACCGACGCCGGGGAGAGGCGTTTCGATGGCGAGATAGCTGCCGTAGGCGGATTGATCGCCTCGGGCGAGTTCAGCAGGATTCTCTCGGACTGCGGAGGGGTCGCCTGCCGGAGCGTGCTGCCCGAGTAGCGGAGCGCTGCGGCATCCGGTGTACGGAAAGCGGGCGGACGGCTACTCCACGAAGTGGAAGACCCGCGTGTGGTCGAGGATCCATGACGCTGTGCGGTCGTCGGTACAGCCCTCGCCCATCATGACGATCGCGGCGTCGAGATCCGATCCGGTGAGGCGGAGACGGCTGCCCGGGATGTCCACGCAGATCCCCTTCACGGGCCATCCCGAGAGGATGCTGTCCACTATGGTGAAAACCACCCCGCCGTAGCGCTTGAGGAGAGTGTCCCCCTCCACGAGAGAGCCTTCGATGCCTATCACGATCGCAGTGTCCAGGACGGTGGCCGAAAGCGCCGGAACCCCGATCGAGCGAAGGTCTTCAACTATGCCGGCACTGGCTGCGCCGTGCATCGCAAACAGGAGTGCGGCGACGGCCGCGATTGCTGTCAGTGCGTTTTTCATAGGCTCGATGAGATAACACCTGCGGGATCGTCTGAAAAGCCTTGACTGAGGCTTCCCGCTCTGACACTATCCCTTCATGGGAACGATGGCACTCCTTGTCTGTCTCGTCGCGGGCGATACACCGCCGCGCATCCCCGGTGATCTCCTGCTGCTCGACTCCGCCGTCTCCGGCCTCCTGGACGCCTATCTGGAGGCTGTTCCCGAGTGCCCGGCACGGGAGGACACTCCCGTGCGGCAATGGCTTCTCGACTTGGCCGGAACCCGCGCAGGGGCCTCCCTGAGGGACGCCTCGACCCTCATCCGAAGATCCCGGTCGGATTGTTTACGATCCCGGCTGAAGCATTATCTTTGGGCCTGTAAGGCCTGTCTGGATACCTTCTCGGAACTGAGGAACATGTACCGCCCGGGAGCGATTCCCGATTCCGCGGCATGCATCGCAGCCGAGTCGGAGCTGATAGCGGCCGACGGCGCATGGCTCGAAGCCGGCCTTTCGCTGTTCGGCCTGCTCGCGGAAGAAGGATGGAGATGAACCCGGACGAAACTACCTGCAGGGAGAAGCTTGATCACGCCGAGCGGCTCAAGGGCGGCGTGATAATGGATGTTGTGACGGAGGAGCACGCCAGGATCGCCCAGGAGGCCGGCGCCGTCGCGGTGATGGCGCTGGAGAGGGTTCCGGCCGACATCAGGGCTGCGGGCGGCGTGGCGCGCATGTCTGATCCGGACATGATCAGGCGCATCCAGAAGGCGGTAACGATTCCCGTCATGGCCAAGTGCCGTATCGGGCACTTCGTCGAGGCGCAGATCCTCGAGGCGCTGGAGATCGACTTCATCGACGAGTCCGAGGTGCTCACCCCGGCCGACGAGAAGTACCATATCGACAAGCGGGCCTTCAAGGTGCCCTTCGTGTGCGGGGCCACCGATCTCGGGGAGGCCCTGAGGAGGATAGGCGAGGGCGCCGCCATGATCAGGACCAAGGGCGAAGCCGGTACGGGCAACATCGTAGAGGCCGTCCGTCATGCAAGAACGGTAAACTCCGAAATCCGCAGGATCGCAACCCTCGGCAACGAAGAACTCATGACCACCGCCAAGCTCATGGGCGCTCCATACGACCTCGTGCGGTTCGTCAGGGACAACGGGCGCCTGCCCGTGGTGAACTTCGCCGCGGGAGGCGTCGCGACTCCCGCCGATGCCGCCCTGATGATGCAGCTCGGCATGGATGGAGTGTTCGTCGGCAGCGGAATCTTCAAGAGTTCCGATCCCGAGCGCAGGGCGAAGGCCATCGTGAAGGCCGTCAGCCGGTTCGACAAGCCGGAAATCCTTGCCGAGGTCTCCGCCGGTCTCGGTGAGGCGATGCCCGGGATAAGCCTGTCCGACATGCCCGAGGCCGACAGGATGGCCCGCAGGGGCTGGTAAATGGCCTGCAGGCGTCCTGGCTCTCCAGGGCGGTGTGCGGGAACATGTGGAACGGCCTTCGGCGCGCTCCTGCCGTCCTCCTTCAATCACGAGCCTGCTGGAGACGACATGATCCACCGGCCGTTCCAGGAGGCCGCCCTTGGCTGAGTGGGCCGGGGATTCTCTCTGCATAGACTGTTTCCGAAGGGGCCTGGGCTCCTTCATGAGCACAGGCGGCATTCCTGACGATGAAGCCGCCGCTCTGCTCGACGGATACATGGCCGAGATCGTGCGGCGCATCGAAGCCTGTGATCCTCCTCCGATCGCCGGGGCGGCGGTTTACCGGGATCTTCGGAGAAGACTCGGCGGAGCCGATGTCTTCCGGGAAGTGAAGAATTTCTTCACTGAGTCCCTCTGCGGGATGCTCCCCGATCTCCGTGCCGCCGTCTCTGCATCCCCGGAACCGTTTCTGGAGGCTCTGGGGCTTGCCGCCTGGGGTAATCTGATAGACGTAGCCCAGAACCGGCCCCTCCCCGAACCCGGCGAACTCGCGTCCAGGGTGGGCATGCCGCCTGACGTGGACGAGAGGGAGGCCTTCGCAGCCATGCTCGGCAGAGGCGGCACCCTTCTAATCCTCGGCGACAACGCCGGAGAGACGGTCTTCGACCGTCTGGCGCTGGAGTTCCTGCCGGCGGGGGTTCGCGCATTCTATGCCGTGAGGCCCGAACCGGTGTTGAACGATGCCACCCGCCTGGACGCCCTCTCTGCAGGTATAGACGACTTCGCCACGATCATCTCGACGGGCATGGACGCCCCCACCGTGACACTGGAAGGGGCCGGCCCCGAACTCGCATCGGCCGTCGCCTGTGCGGATGCGATCCTCGCCAAGGGACAGGGCAATCTCGAGGGGCTGTACGGATGCACGGACCCCCGCCTGTTCCATTCGTTGGCCGTGAAGTGCGGAGTCGTCTCCAGGCTGACCGGCCTCGAGGTCGGCAGCGCAGTCTTCGCGAACTGCCGCACCCTCTCCGGGAGGTGACCTCGATGCCCATCTACGAGTATCTCTGCAGCAGGTGCAACCTGATCTTCCAGTTCTTCGTCCGATCCTCCGGCGCCCCCGCCCCCTCCTGCCCGAAGTGCGGTTACGGAGAGCTGGAACGCGTGATGAGCGCATTCTCCACTTCCCGCAGCTCGTCCGCCCCCTTCTCCGGCGGTTCGGAGCCCGATCTGTCGGGCCTGGACGAGAGCGATCCGAGGGCGATGGCCCGGACCATCAGGAACATGGCTCTCGAGATGGGCGAGGATCTCGGCCCGGAACTGGACGAGGCCATCTCAAGGCTCGAGGCCGGAGAGGATCCCGAGCAGGTCGAGAGGGACATGGAGGATGCCGGTCTGGGAGACGACGAAGACGAGGGAGGGAGCGGGGGAGCGTTTCCCCCCGCCGCCGGCCCTCGCCGCGACCCCGGACTCTATGACGCCTGAGGTATTACCGGGAACACCCGGAGCCTCAGGGAAGCCGTGCGCCGGACGACTCGTCCCCGAAGGACCAGAGCTGCCGTTCCAGCGGGCCTGACCCGTCCCGGGTCTTTCAGGCGAAGAAGCTCCTGATCGCGTCCGCCACCTCCTGCTGCTGTTCCGGCGTGATCTCCGGGAACATCGGCAGGGTGATGTTGCAGGCGCTGTTGTACTCCGAGAGGGGGAAGTCGCCCTCGTGGTATCCCAGGCCGGCGTAGGCCTTCTGAAGGTGCAGCGGGCGTGGGTAGTGAAGCCCCGTGCCTATGCTCCTCCCGCCGAGGAAAGCCCCGAGTTCCCTCCTCGCCGGGGTATGGACGGGATAGAGGTGGAGCGCGTTCACCACACCCTCCTCCTCGACAGGCAGCTCCACCGGGAGGCCGGCCAGCAGGTCTGAATAGCGGATCGCGGCTTCCGCACGCCTTCGGTTCCAGTCCGGCAGATAGCGCAGCTTCACGCCCAGGACGACCCCCTGGATCGCCTCCATCCGGTAGTTGTGCCCGATCCGCTCGTAGAAGTACTTCTCGCTCGAACCGTGGTCCCTGAACGAACGAATCGCGGCGGCGACGGCGTCGGAGTTCGTAGTGACCGCGCCTCCCTCGCCCCAGGCGCCCAGATTCTTGCCCGGGTAGAAGCTGAATGCCGCCGCGTGTCCGAAGGAGCCGGCCGTCCTGCCCCGCCTGGAGGCGCCGTGGGCCTGGCATGCGTCCTCGAAGAGGAGCAGCCCGAACCGCTCCGCTATGCGCTCGAATACGGCCATTTCCGCCGGGCGGCCGTACAGGTCCACCGGAAGGATCGCGGAGACCGGCGCGCCGCTCTTCGGGTCCACCGGCCTGCCGGACCGCGAGTTCTCCTCCAGGAACGCCTCCACGGCGTCCGGGCAGAGGTTCCATGTCCCCCTGGCAACATCCACGAAGACGGGGACGAGGCCCGCCAGAACGACTCCCTCTGCCGTAGCCGTAAAAGTGTTGGGAGGCATGATCACGCCGCTGCCGCGGGGCAGGTCCGACACCGCCAGCATCGCGTGGACCGCGTCCGTGCCGCTGGACACCGCCACGCAGTGGGCCGTGCCGCAGAAGGCGGCGAAGTCCTCCTCGAAGGCCTTAACCCTGGGTCCGAGGATGTAGGCCGTGTTCTCGAAGACCTCCGTCATCCCGGAGATGATCTCCTGCCCGACAGCGGCGTACTGCTGCTTCAGATCGAGGAACGGTACTGGCATGCATTCTCCGGTGGTCCTACAGACCGCTTTGTGGTTCCCTGGCGGACCACGCCGCCATGAGTCTCCTGCGCGCGATGCCCCTCCAGACGAGCGAGAAGAAGAACGGACTCTCCGGGTAGTTTCCGAGATCCATGAGGATGTGCAGCATGGCCCCGGCGGCGATGCCGGTGAGGATGGCGTCTCCCAGCAGAAGTCCGGGCAGGCCGTAGAGCAGGATCAGTTCGACGGAATGAAGAACGGGGAATGACCAGCCCGCCGGAACCCTCCGCCGGAATCCGTATCTCTCGCCCAGGCCCCTCTCGTTGTGCAGAAGGCTCGCGATCATCGCACGAGGGGTCGCCGGGAGGCCGGACGAAAGGAAGAGTTCGGCATGATCGACGTCCAGTAGGCTGCCCGAGAGGAACAGGGACGCCCCGAACCCCGGCGATACCGCAAGACAGCCAGCCGCTCCGGCGACGGCCGATGCGGCCATGTGGAGAGAGGCTCGCATGGAGGCAGCCCGTCATTTCACGAGGATGTAGTTGCGGTATTCGCCGAGCTTTCTTCCGAGCAGGCGCTCGACCGCGCTGAGCAGCCTGGTCGAAAACCTCAGGTGCCTGTGATCCGGCATCGTGGTCGGATCGCGGAAGTCCTCGGCTCTCCAGCTCTTCGATTCGATCCTCCCGCGCATGACGGCGGGGTGGGTTCCCCGGAACGGGGCGACCTTCTCCAGAGGGCCGTAGTCCCAGGGTCTGCCGGGCTCAGGATGCCGCTTCTCGACCCATCCCTTGTCGTGGTGAAGACTGTCCAGCGCGATCGTCTTCCTTCGCATCACTTCGGGGTGCCTCACCCAGCCGTAGTGGTAGATGAAGGCCCCGGTGTCCGCCACCCTGAGCTTCTCTCCGTTTTTCCTGAAGCTCTGAGCGCTCTTCCAGCTCCGGATCGACGGGGAGTTGCGGACGATCCTGATCTCGCGGCTGTACCAGTTGTGCGCCCTCTGTACCCGCGTGTAATCGCCCCAGAAGTGGTTGTAGTGAAACAGGAGCCCCTCCACGTCCTCACGCCGGTCGTACTTCCGGACAGCCTCCCTGATCCTTCCATAATCCTGCTCGTGGAGAACCTCGTCGGCCTGGAGGTACAGACACCAGGGGGAGGAGCACTCGTCCAGCGCCAGGTTGGTCTGGTCGGCGTTGGTGGCTCCGTGTACGAACCTGGAAGGATCCCAGACGGACCTGATGATCCTTATCCCGGGGTCGCCGATTCCCTCGACCATGGCTACCGTATCGTCGGTACAGTCGCCGATGTTCACTATGAACTCGCTCACCAGCGGCAGGGCGGACAGGATGGCCTCCCGGAGAGGATAGTCAAGCCTGATCGCGTCCCTGACGAAAGTGAAGCCCGATATTGCTGGCGTGTCGGCCATGAGTGCTCCCTGTCGGTCGTTGCGGCACGGCTCCTGCGCGGGTATTGTCCGGGCGGGATTGGAGGATGCCTTGGGTCTGTCAGTCGCGATTATAGCTCTGGACGAGGAGGATGACCTTCCGGGCTGCCTGGCCTCGGTCGGATTCGCCGACGAGATAGTCCTGGTCGATTCCGGAAGCAGGGACGCCACGGCGTCCATAGCGGAGAGGGCCGGCGCCAGGGTTCTCGAACGCCCGTTCGACGACTTCTCCTCGCAGAAGCAGTTCGCATGCGACAGCACCACATGCGACTGGATACTCGTGCTCGACGCCGACGAGAGAGTCTCGCCCTGCTTCGGGGAGGCCTTCTCCGAAGCGCTTTCCTCCGGGGAGGCTGCGGCCTACAGGATAGAGAGACGGACCTCCTATCTGGGCCGTGTGCTCCGCTTCGGCCCGTGGTCTTCCGACCGTCCCCTCAGGCTTTTCAGACGCGGCTCCGCGAGCTTCGGCGCCGAGACCGTGCACGAGAGCCTCCGCGCGGACTGCCCTGCGCCCGTCCTCAGAGGGGCCTGGATAGAACACAGACCCTATTGCGACGTCCGGGAGCACATGGAGAAGATGGCCAGATACGCATCCCTCTGGGCGGTTCAGGAGAGGGCCCGCGGCAGGCGGGCCACGGTGCTGGACATCCTGTTCAGGCCGCAGTGGAGGTTCTTCAGGGGAGCCGTCCTCCAGCTCGGTCTGCTGGACGGAATGCCCGGGCTCGCAGCCTCGGTCAGCTCGGCCGTCTATGCCTACTGGAAGTACTTGGCTCTGTACGAACTCTCGGGGAGAGGGACCGCGCCCCGGTGATTCCCGCCGCGGCCGGGTCAGGGCAGATTGACGATCCTGTCCACCCCGTCGAGACGCCCGCCGGCGACCGGCTCCGCAGAGCCTGGAACGAAGAGACTCCAGTCCACGCCTGCATCCGAGGGCAGTCCGAAATGGAGTACTGCGCCGTCCTGGCACGTGGTGCCGCTTCCGCCGCTTACCTGCCTCAGCCTGGCCACGCCCTCCTGAACGATCTCGACCGTGCAGCCGATACCGGAGGCGTTCACGGCCTCCGGCGGATCGACCTCCACCAGCAGCCAGCGGCCTCCTTCCGTGACGTTCCTGAAGAGCCTCATGCCGCTCCCCGACCCGACGGCCAGGTCCAGCCTGCCGTCCCTGTCGAAGTCCGCCGAGGCCGCGCCCCAGCCGTTGTGCACCCTGGTTCCCGACAGAAGGGTGACGTCCAGGAAGGTTCCGTCGGGCTGCTGGAGGTACATGAAGCTCCGCCGCCCCTCGTAAACCGAGGTGATGTAGAGGTCGAGCAGGCCGTCGTTGTTCCAGTCCCCCCATGCCGGGACTGAGTGGGTCTCCTCGTATCCGATCCCCCTGGCTGCCCTCTCGTCGCGGAACGACCCGTTCTCGTCGACCAGGAGTTCGCTCCTGTCGGAGATGTCGATAAACCTGGGGTGCGCCAGGTTCGCGCTGAAGAGGTCCCAGTCGCCGTCGTTGTCGAAGTCGGCCCAGGCGCTGCCGATGGTGTGCCCCCACCAG